>MTKY01056102.1_pt1 | contig 10620 bp, 11 predicted proteins | sample 1042731 | NCBI WGS metagenome assembly MTKY01 (sample SAMN06212206, study PRJNA360538) | anaerobic digester metagenome | biome: Wastewater treatment plant; material: sludge; isolation source: anaerobic digester fed with sludge from wastewater treatment plant | place: Denmark: WWTP Soeholt ... | reverse complement strand
AGAGAACCAAGGAATACCAGCAGCCAAGCGCCCGGGTTGGATTTGATCAGCCCGATGACCTCGCCGAAGCGCAGCCCGGCGGCCAGAGAGTCTTTGGCGACCAGGTTGGCAGTGGCTGCCGGAACCAGGAAGGCCATTGCCAGACCGTAAAGGATCATCAACCCTGAACAGCAGGCTGTAAGGATCGCCCTGAGGGTCTGCAATGTGGTATCCGGACTCTTTCCGTTGCCGCTCAACAATAACGGCAGCACCACAATCGGGATGGAAAGAATAATGAGTGGCAGGGAGTACACCAGGGCAACCACGAAACTCTTGAAGCCCAAGCCGAGCTGGCTGGAGAAATCGAGATCCGCAAGCGGCCGGATTTCACCGCGCATCACGTTGCGGGCTGTCTGCAAGGCAAACCCCATCACCACCAATTGTCCGATTATGGGGATCAGGCCTACCAATGATGCGATGCCGACTTTCTTGAACCAGTCGGGATCTTCAAAGACGTAGGAAAAAGCCTTGCCAAAATCCATGCTCAACTCCTGCGAGGACTAAAAATGTACGAACTGGTTGACATTGAGCACGAAAATGGTCGCGTGGCGCGTGCCGGGTTCGGAGGCCACCGCGCAGTTGCTGCGAATCAGGTTGAGCGCTTTATCGACCTCATTTTCCTGACATCCGATCATCAGCGTAGTGTTGCCCCTTTTCCAGAAGCCGCCCGTGGAGGCGATCAATGTGACCCGATACCCGGCGGTGGTCAATGCCTGGGAAACGGCATCATGATCAATATCCCTTAAGATGGCGATGATCAATTTCATGGTCAGATCTCCTCGTAATGGTCAACTTCCAGAGCAAACACGGCGGCACCGCCGACCGTGATGGGTGTTGGGGTGGGAAGCGGCAGGGGAGCGCTCTCCAGCGGTACGGCGATGAATTCCACCCGCTGGCGGCAATTTTCGCGCAGGAGCGCATCCACTTTGCCCATCTGTTGTTCCGGGATACCCATAATCAGGGTCGCGTTGCGTCGGCCCAGAAAACCACCCACAGAGGGCAGACGCTGGACCGTGATGCCCAGTTTTTGGAGAGCTTCCTGGGCTGCTTCAGCGTCCTGGGATTGGACGACCGCCATCACCAGTTGCCTCGCGGTATCGTTCATCCTTCCTCCTATCTTAATCGGGGATAGTAACTCGCACCGGCTCGAGGACTGTGATCTCCTGCAGGGGATATCCGGGAAATTTCACCACAGCTTTCTCTCTCGAGCGGGTGATTTGCACGCGTTTATATTGTACCGTAATCGATTGATCGAACGGAAAATCCGGTTGGAGGATCACTTCGCGGCTGCTGCGCACCTCGATCCCGGCCACTTTCAGCAATAATCCCACCGCGGGCAGGCCCCAGAGATGATTTTTTTCACCTCTGCCTAAACCTGTCCTGGCGTCATAGACCCGCCGAAATTGGTGCAGTACGCGCAGGTTCCCGGCGACGGCATCCAGCGCGCTCCCCAAGATCCCCGCCGCATCGGCGCGCCGGCCGTACTTAAGCAGTCCCTCGATGATCAGAAAGTTCCAGGGCAACTCCACCATGCTTTCGCCGGCCGGGCCAGCTTCAGGATAGGTGACCAGACCGGCGGGGCGCAGCCAGGGCTCCGCGCAGAGGATATTGATTAGCTTTTCCGCCCGTTTGGCATCCGGAATGCCTGCCCAGAGGGGCAGAAAAAGGCTGATATCGAGCCGGTTCAGGCCGGGGGCGATGAGCTGCCATTGCTCGTCTGCGGCGAGCCCCGTAAGCTCCAGGCTTCTCACCTCCAGATAGCAATGAAGGGTGGTGGCGCGCGCCAGACTGGGCGCCCAGGAAAAATCCCGCGGCTGGAAGATATCTTCGACAGGCTTGCCCTCTCTGTCCAGGCCGCGCAGGACGGCCTGCACTGCGCGTGTGCCCTCCCCCTGAAGTTCGAGCTGCAGGATCAGCCGCTGGGGTTGGCGCAGCTTGCGCGTCCTGTCGAGGTGCTGAGCGGAAGCGCCCCGCGCGAGGGCATGCGTGGTCGGGGTCAACATTGTCTCGCGATCATGCCAGGTGTAGGCTGACTGCCTGCGGTCCCAACAGGCTTCCACCATGGCGCGGATCTGATCAGCCCGCTTTTCCAACCATGGGATGTCCTCAGCCGTCCCCAGCTTCCGGGCCAGCCGCACTAACGCCCGGGATTCCTGGTAAAGCATGGAGCCCAAAGCGGGACTGACCAGCCATTTAATATCCATGCCGGCTGACTGCGGGCTCCAGCGATCAAACAATGGGTGATCGTCCAGCTGCGTCTGCTGCGGACTCTGCCAGGTGAGCCGCATCGGGTTTTCGATCTCGCCCACCCAGGCGCGAAAAGCTTGTTTCAGCGCAGGATAAACCGTTTGCAGCCAGGCGGAGTCAACATCAGCTGCGGATGCCTTTTCTGCCAGCAGCGCCAGCAGCGGCTGACTGCGCAAACGGGCGCGCTGTCCGCCCGGCGCCGGACGCAGATCGGCCTGGCCTTCGAGGTTCAACGTATGCAGGAAGTTTTCGACCCAGCCTTTGACAAGCTCCGCGGAACCGGGAAGCAGGCTGCCGGCCAGGGTCAGACAATCCAACGCGGTTGCCCCGCGCCACTGGTTTGGAAAGTCACTGCCGTCCCCGCGCGATACAGCCCCCAGATCAGGCTGGCGCGCCAGGACGGGCACTGGCTGGGGCAGGCTGCCACCGGTTGGCAGGATCAGGTCATGGGCGGTTTTCTGAGCGAGAGCCAGTACAGCGTCCCATTGTTGATTCCCGGTTTGAACGATCAGATCTTCTGACGCGGAGGTGAGTTCAAGCCTGGCCAATTCGGCCTCCCACGGACGGTTCAGGCCGAGCTGGGCGAGGCGGAAGGCGTCCTCGCGGCTGGGGAGACCCGCCACAGCCCAAAACAAGGAAAGTTCCGATCCCGGGTAGAGCTCATCGGTTACGCTGAGTGAGGGCCAGGGCAGTTTTCCGGGCTGGGCGCTGCCGGTGATGCAGGCAACCAGCTCCAGCCCGCCGCTCGAGGCAGTGAGGGCATGTCCTAACCCCTGGGGCGTGACCGCCAGGCCGTCTCCGCCATCGCGCGGGTTGACCACTCCGGCCCAATCCAGACGCAGATATTGGGGCAGGACTGTTTTGTTGGCGATTCTGATTCGTCCGGCCAGCAGGTGCGCGCCTACCGCGCGGTATTCGAGCTGGGTGAGCAGGCCATCGAAGGGCTGGCAATGCACCATGATCCAGGACGGCAGGAATTGATTCAGCCTGGGAGGGCTGGTGAAGTCGGATGGATCGATGCGGTTGATGCCCAAACGGTGGAATACAGGAAAAAAGGCAGCACTCACCGCGCGCAGGCCGAGCGTGCTGTGCACTGTGAGGGCGGCGGGTTCCTTTCCGGCCAGGCTCAATTCCCAGATCAAATCCCCCTGGTAAGGGCCGGGATCTTCAGACAAGGGGACGCGCGCGTCGGCTGCCAGAACGGCAGACCAGGCGGAATCAGCGGGGAAGGACCAGTTAAGCATGCCAAGATTGTACCCGGGCATCTGATGCTTTTACCTTGGGCGGCCAATTGCGGCGTCTGGATAAAAATTGCGCCCAAATAGATCAAATTAGTAGGTTAAAACCTGGTTTATGCATGTATAATCGCGGCACCAGTGTTTCCAAAAACACCCCCACCCACAGATCTCTGAACAGGGGGGCTGTCATGAGGAGAAGTTGATGAGATATCGTTACAGACTGCTCATGGCTGTCGCAATCCTGATCCTGGCTGTCGCAGGGGCGGTGACCGCTCAATCAGACGAGCCCGGATTGGTGCGCGGCGCAATGCTTTATGACAACTGGATCAAGACCACCGGGCAAAACCCGCCGGCGGGAAACATGCCCATATGGGGGCGGCAAACCAGCAACACGCGCAGCGGTGAGGATACCTGGCGCTGCGTTTCCTGCCATGGCTGGGATTACCAGGGCATGGATGGGGCTTATGCCAGCGGCGGGGAGATGACCGGGTTCCCCGGGGTCTACACGCTCACGCGGGATAAATCGCCTGAACAGATTGAAGAGATCCTCAAGGGTGCTGAAGACAGGGAACACGACTTTTCCGGCCATCTGGACGAAACAGCGATCAGCGATCTGGCCCTGTTTCTCAAGGATGGTCTGATTGATGATACGTTGTATATAAATACCTCCACGCGGGAGGTGATTGGACCGGATATCGCCGCTGGAAAAGAGAATTATGAGCAGGTCTGCGCCGCCTGCCATGGCGCTGACGGCAACCAGCTCGCCATGCGCTTCCAAGGGCAGGATGCCGGGCTGGCGGTGATCGCGAAAACGGATCCTTGGCGATTCCTGCATAAAACGCGATACGGTACGCCCGGGACAAAGATGCCGGTTGGCGCGGATTATGGCTGGACGGCTTCCGAAGGCCGCGATGTGCTGGCCTACGCCCAAACCTTCCCGGTTGGGCCGCTGGCTCAGGAAGGCGGGTCTCTGAGCGGCGTCACCCCGGAAGCGCGGCCTCCGGCCGGGCAAAGCAGCAATATCTTTGGCGGCCTGGCCACCGCCCTGGGCGCGATGGTCTCAAGCCTCGGTTTTGTCATCCTGCTCGGTCTGGTTTTGGTCGGAGTCGTATTCCTGATCGTCTGGTCGTTGAGCTGACACGCAAAAAATAAGGAGCGCAGCTTATATGAAAACTCCCCCCTGGTGGCTGATTCCCTGGGTACGCGTGGCAGCGGGATTGGTCGTATTGATCCTGTTGGGCGGCGCGGTGGGCGGCGTGGTGCTCAGCCAAAGCGCGCCGGAACAGCCGATCGCGTTTCCGCATAATTTTCACGTCGGATCAGGGCTGGACTGCCAGTATTGCCACCCGGGGGTTGCCTGGGGGGCGGCGGCTGGCTTGCCCAGCACGGAAAAATGCTGGGGTTGTCACCAGCAGGTAAGCAAAACCAATACGTCACCGGAATTGCAGAAGCTGGTGAAGTTTGTGGAGAACCAGGAGGAAATTCCCTGGGTGCCCGTGTTTATCCAGCCTGATTTCGTGCATTTCAACCACCGTCCGCATGTGGCAGCCGGGGTTGATTGCGCCGCCTGCCACGGTGATCTCAGCAGGCAAACCGTCGCGCAGCCCATCCCGCGCCAGAACATGGGTTGGTGTCTGGATTGCCACCAAAAGCAGGCTCCGGAAAAATGGACGCGACTGTCCGACTGCGCCACCTGCCATTATTAGATTGGGAGCATCGCGAATGACAGAACCACTATCCAGGCGCAAGTTTCTAACCTTGGGCGGTTTGGGCGCCGCGGCCGCCGCGGCGCTGACCGGCTGCGGTCCGGCGGCCCGTTATGTGACGCGAAAACCATATTTTGATATGCCCGAATATCAGGCGGTGGGTAAGAATACCTACTACGCGACCGCCTGCAGGGAATGTCCGGCGGGCTGCGGCTTGATCATCCGCACTATGGAAGGGCGGGCGATTAAAGCCGAGGGCAACCCGGAACATCCGGTGAACCTGGGGAAAATCTGTTCGCGCGGTCTGACCGCAGTGCAGGGCCTCTACAACCCCGACCGGTATCTTGAACCGCAGAAACGCGTTGATGGCGCGCTGCAGAACATCACCTGGGAAGAAGCGCTGGCGGAGGTAAAGGCTGCGCTCGCCAATCCGGCTGGCTGCGCTTTTTACCTTGGCCTGAACCATGATCATCTGTTTGATCTGGTGACCGAGCTGAGCAACGCCAGCGGAGCGCCAGCGCCGGTGCGTTACGGGGCGTTGGGGATGTTTGATGGCTGGACGGCGCTCAGCGCGGCCTGTGAGGAGCTTTTTGGGGAAAAAGCCTTCCCTTATTTTGATCTCGCCGGTTCCGATCTGGTGGTCTCCTTTGGAGCGTCCTTCCTCGAGACCTGGGTTTCCCCGCTGGCCTACAGCCGTGGATACGGGAACATGCGGCGCTCCTTTGAGGCAGGCAAGCAGCGGGGAGCGCTGGTATGTCTGGAACCGCGGCGCGGGCTAACAGCTGGAAATGCCGACGAATGGATTTCGATCCTGCCGGGCACTGAAGGCATTCTGGCCATGGCGCTGGCCAAGCTGCTCTCGGCCAAATTCGGCGGGGGGCCGCTGGATGCCAGCGCGGTCAACCCGGAGCAGGCTGCGGCTGCCGCCGGAATCGCTCCGGGAAAACTGAGTAAACTGGCGGAACGCATCTCGATGGCTAAATCTCCGGTTTTCCTGCCTGGCGGAGCCGCGCTCGCGCATGCCAAAGGGAAAACCAGCGCGCTGCAGATTATGGCGCTCAATGTCCTGACCGAGGCCATCGGCCGTGAGGGCGGGGTCTTCCTGGCTCCCGCGGCGCCGGAATCCTCAGCTTTGAGCGATGTGCAGGCGCTGGTCGCGCGCATACAGGCCGGGCAGGTGGAGACGCTTTTCGTCCACGGCGCCAACCCGGCTTTTGAGCTGCCGATTTCGCTGGGCTTTGCCGAGGCGCTGTCCAAAGTCAAGCGGGTGATTTCGTTCGCATCATTCCCGGATGAGACCTCCGCTCAGGCGAACTGGGTGCTGCCCGATCATACCCCGCTGGAAGGCTGGGGTTATCAGCGCACGCTGGCGGGATCGGACCGTCTGGCGGTCTCTTCAGCCCAGCCGGTGGTAGTGCCGCTCTATAACACGCGATCCACCGCGGATGTACTGCTCTCCGCCGAAATCCTGCCCTACAAGGACGAGGTAGCCTTTATTCAAAGCCGCCTGACCCAGTTGCTGGAAGACCCGGATGGGTCCCTCCCGCGCAGCGAGCTGCCCAGCTTCGCGGCGGCTTTTCAGCAAAAAGGCGGCTGGTGGCGCGGCGTGGCCGGCTTGAGTTTCAGGGATACGCATCCGCTTCAACCCCAAACAGCGGAGCTTGCCGCCCCGCCAGGAACCGCCGCGGGGCAGTTTCACCTGGTAATTTATCCCACGCAGCTTGGAGACGGCAGCGGGGCCAACCGTCCCTGGCTGCAGGAGACGCCCAACGCCGACACGACGGTGATGTGGAACAGCTGGGTGGAAATTCATCCGCAGACCGCGCATGACCTGGGCATTAAAAACGATGATATTGTGCGGGTCGAATCCCCCAGCGGGGCGCTGGAGGCGGTCGTATATGAGTATCCGGCCATCCGCAAGGATGTGGTGGCCATTCCCTTCGGTCAGGGTCATACCTCCCTTGGCCGCTGGGCGCAGAACCGCGGCGTGAACCCGATCAATTTGGTTCCAGCCGCGCTGAATGAGGCGGGGGATCTGGCCTGGGGCGATGTTTATGTCAAGATCACGCCGACCGGCAGGACCCGTCAGATCGCACGTCTGGAGAGCAAAGAGGGGGTTTACGGTGGCCATTGATCCGCGAGAGATGCAACGCTTTGAACAGGAAAATGCCCCGCAAGGTCATTGGGGCATCGTGATCGATCAGAATATCTGCACAGGCTGCCAGGCTTGCGTGACCGCCTGCGCCATGGAAAACAATATCCCCTGGGTCGGGGAGGAAGATGCGGGTTATGGCCGGGTGATGAACTGGATTCGCGTCCAGCGCTATTGGGAGGGTGAGGAAGAACCCAAGCCATCGCATACCCCGGTAATGTGCCAGCAATGCGGCCGGGCGCCCTGCGAAGTGGTCTGCCCGGTGTTCGCCACGGTGCATAGTGATGAACAGGATCTCAACGTCCAGGTTTACAACCGCTGCATCGGGACCCGCTACTGCGCCAACAACTGCCCGTACTTCGCGCGCCAGTTCAACTGGTTTGATTATTCCTATCAGATGCCGGCGCCGATGAACTATTATCTCAACCCCAGCGTGACGGTGCGTCAGCGCGGCGTGATGGAAAAATGCACTTTCTGCATCCAGCGCATCCATGCCGGCGAGGATACGGCCAGAGCGGAGGGGCGCGGGGTGCGCGACGGAGAGATCCAGCCCGCCTGTGCCCAGGCCTGCCCGGTGGACGCGATCACCTTCGGGGATTTGCGCGATCCGCAGAGCAAGGCGAGCGCGGCAGCGCGCAGCCAGCGCCGCTACCAGCTGCTCTCTGAGCTGGGAACCAGTCCGCGCGTGACATATCTCAAGGGAGAAGGCAGCTATGGCGGTTGAAGCAGATTCGATTCCCGTGGTCAGGGCGCCCGCGGAGCACGAGGAAAACCCGCGCGAGCAGCTGATGTTTGATCCCCGTCCGCACGGGGAGCTGAATGACATGGTCATGGATGCCATGCTGCATACCACCCCGCGCTATTGGACAGCAGTGGGTATCCTGGGCGCCATCGTGTTCCTTTGCCTGTTTGGCGTTTGGGGTTACATGATCTTCACCGGGATGGGCGTCACTGGGCTGCGCAAGCCGGTTTTCTGGGGCGTCTTCATCGTCACCTTTGTCTTCTGGATCGGCATCAGCCACGCGGGGACCTTCGTCTCTGCCATCCTGCGCGTGTTCAAAGCGGAGTTCAGACGGCCGTTTACCCGCGCTGCCGAGTTGATGACCACCTTTGGCCTGGCGGCCGGCGCGCTCTATCCGCTGGTCCATCTGGGCCGTGTATGGGTGTTCTACTGGATCATTCCTTATCCCAACGCGCGCTGGCTGTGGCCTAACTTCCGTTCTCCCCTGGTGTGGGACTTTCTGGCCATCACCACCTATCTGCTTTCCAGCACCATCTATCTCTTCCTCCCGCTGATCCCCGATCTGGCGATGGCGCGCGACCGCACCACCGGTTGGCGGCACGGATTCTTCAAGATGCTCGCCTTTGGCTGGCGCGGGACGGAAGCGGAATGGCACCGGCTGAAAACGGCTATCAACCTCTTCGCCTTCGCCATCATCCCGGTGATGTTCTCGGTGCATACCATCGTTTCCTGGGACTTCGCTATCTCCCAGACCGGCATGTGGAACTCCACCATATTTGGACCTTATTTCATCATTGGCGCGATCCTCTCGGGCGTGTCGGCGGTGATCACCATCCTGGTGATTCTGAGGGCGACACTGAAGCACATGGACTACTTCATCCGGCCGGAACATCTGGACGCGCTGGGTAAGCTGGTGTTGATTTTCTCCATGGCCTGGGCTTACTTCTTCTATAACGATTTCCTGGTCAGCTGGTACGGCGGGTACGAGGTGACGCGCAATATCCTCACCATGCACGCCAGCGGGCCGGATGCCTGGATCTGGTACGCCATGCTGGTGTTCAACGTGCTGATCCCCTGGCTGACATTGTGGAACAGGAAATGGCGCCGCACTCCCTGGCTGATGTTCATCATCACCATTGGGATCAATATCGGCATGTATTTTGAGCGCTATACCATCATCCCCATGTCATTGGGACACCAGCGCATGCCGTTTGACTGGGGAGCTTATTCGCCGCGTTTACCTGAGATAAGCATCGCTATTGGCACACTGTGTCTGTTTATCCTGCTCTACCTGCTCGCTTCCCGCCTGATCCCGCTTATTCCGGTGTGGGAGGTGCGCGAAGGGCAGGAGGCGCATATGCTGCGCCGCATCGGCAAGGCCGAGGTCAGCTCGGTCAGTGATCTGGACTGAGGAGGCGCATATGGCGAAACCGATTGTCCATCTGGCCATCTTCCCCGAGGAATCCATTGATGAGGTTGGTATGGCATTAGACGCCCTGCGCGATCTGGGGGTGAAGGAAAAGCAGATATCAGTGATATCCGGCGCGCCTTATTCTGACAAAATGCTGGGCAGACCGATGCAGTGGACGCGCGTCCCTTACATCGCGCTGGCCGGGGCGGCGGCGGGATTTCTGATCGCCCTGTTTCTCAATTTCGGCACCCCGCTGCTTTACCCGGTGCGGGTGGGCGGTATGGCGCATGCCGCCACGCCCCCGGCTTTTGTGCTGCAATTCGAACTCACCATGCTGGGTATGCTGGTCAGCACGTTCATAGGGGTGGCGGTGGAGATGGTTACCCCAACCTATGGACCTAAAGGATACGATGCGCGCATCAGCGACGGTAAGATCGGCATTTTATTTGAGTCTGGTTATGAGCTGGATGGGCAGCTGCATGAGAAACTGAGCCAGCTGGGAGCGGAAATCGTGCACGGCGCGGAGGATAAAAAGTTATGGCTTTTCTGAAGCGTCTGTCTGTTTTAATCGTTTTATTATTCGCCCTCCTGGGGGGCGGCTTGCTGCTGACCTATGACATCCTGAAAATCGAATGGATCAGCGGGATGGAAATTCAGGAATCGTTCAACCCGCAGGAGCAGCCGCTGCCAGTCCCGGCGCGGTCTGTTCCCATTCAGGGCGCGGAATACCTGCTGGAATTAGGCGCAGATCGGAAGAGCGTCGTGTAGGGCGAGCAGTCGATTAAAGCTGGCCAGAAATATTACGAGATCAACTGTCTCATGTGCCATGGGAAGAAGGCTGATGGGCGCGGGTCTTTCGCGGTCTTCCTGGCCAACAAACCTGTCAGCCTGTTGGAAGGCCGGCCTGTCAGCTTGAGCGATGGCGAGCTCTTCATGACCATAACCTCCGGTGTGGAAGGCAGGATGCCGAATTTACGCGAAAATCTTCCTGACGCGTCCATGCGCTGGGATGTGGTCAACTACGTGCGTTCGCTGCAGGCCCGCTAACAAAACGGTCATGATACAGAAGACCCCGCATTTATGGT
>MTKY01053593.1_pt1 | contig 10626 bp, 10 predicted proteins | sample 1042731 | NCBI WGS metagenome assembly MTKY01 (sample SAMN06212206, study PRJNA360538) | anaerobic digester metagenome | biome: Wastewater treatment plant; material: sludge; isolation source: anaerobic digester fed with sludge from wastewater treatment plant | place: Denmark: WWTP Soeholt ... | reverse complement strand
GCGAAGTTGGCGGCGTCGCCCTGGTAACCCAGCTCGTAAACGCGGCCACCGCAACACGCCTCCTGCACCCCGGCGATGCCGACATCGACGCCGGAACCCTGCAGCAGACGGGCGGCCTGCCGCAGCGCCGGCCACAGATCCGTGTCGTATGAATAACGGCATCCGGTATGCAGGAGCACTTTCGCGCTCTCCCGGCCGGTGTCCTTGAGCCCCAGCCCATCCGCCCAGGCAGCGCGCGCCGATCGGGGCTCACCGAACACGTTGTTCTCCCTCTTCAGGGCATCTACGGTGAGCATGTGGTCCGCTATGAGCTGCCCGCCCTCCACGCAGCTCGCCCGCAGCTCCATGAGCACTTCCGAGAGGTCGATGTCGTCCCGGTAGACCTTGCAGGACACGTCGCACGCCCCGCAGAGCTGGCAGCGGTAGATTATCTCCGCCACCTCCTCCGAAAGCTCGCTCCTTCCCTTGAGCATCGACAGCCCCATGCTCATCCTGCCCGTGCCCGAGTATGCATGGAACGAGAACCTCGCCAGGGCCGGGCAGCTTCTGGCGAAGCGCCAGCTCTTGATCTGGTTGAACGGCACCCACTTACACGACGAGCAGCGGGAACAGGCCGCCATGTCCGCCTCGTACTCAGCCAGGGTCATCTACATCACCCCCTAAATGCGGGTATGTCGGCCCTGGCCTTCTGCACCGCCCGCTCGAGGCATGCCCGCAGCTCGCCGGCGGCCGCGCCAGGGTCGGAGGCGGACGCCTCCATCTTCGCGGCCACCTCCTCGAGGTCCGTGGAAGCCGCGGCCTCCTCCGCCCGCAGCACCGCTTCGGGGGGGACGCTGTCGAGCATGGCCAGGAGGTCCCCCATGCCCAGGCCCGTGTCTTTCATAAGGCCGTCGATGGCCTGGTCGGCGATGGCGACGAGCCTGTCCAGGAGGCCCGAGTGGTAGTACCGCCGCAGCAGCTCGAACGCCGGAGCGGGATCGAACGCCATATGCATCACTCCTCTGACTTCGACCTGTACTTGGAATCCAATTCCAGGTAATAGGGTACCTTCAGAAAATCGTTGAGGTCGGTGAAGGACTGGATCCACTCGCTGAAATCCCTCTGCTTGCCGTTTTCCTTGAACGCCTGCAGCTCCTCGATGCAGGCGGTTATGCACGCAGCCAGGCAGATGCCGGGAAACAGCGCTATGGAGAAACCCATCTTCTCGAGGTCCTCTACGGGCAGGTTGGGTGTGCGCGGCGCCATGTTGACGAGATGGGGCTTTTCGGGAAGCCGCCTTGGTATCTCCGCCATCTCATCGACCGTCGTGGGCGCCTCGATGAAAAGCACGTCCGCTCCCGCCTCGGCATACATGCGCCCCCGATCGACGGCGTGATCGAGACCGTGGATCGCCAGGGCGTCCGTGCGGGCGATGATGAGGAAGTCGGGGTTGCTGCGGGCGTCCGCCGCCGCCCTGATCTTCGCCGCCATGTCATCGGCCGCGATGACGGCCTTGCCGGTCATGTGGCCGCACCGCTTGGGCCAGACCTGGTCCTCTATATGGATGGCGGCCACCCCGGCCTTCTCGTATTCCCGCACGGTGCGCACCATGTTGATGGGGTTGCCATATCCCGTGTCGGCGTCGGCGATGACCGGTATCTCCACCGCCGCCGCGATCCTCGCCGCGTTCTCGACCATCTCCGTCATGGTCACCAGGCCCAGGTCGGGATAGCCGTGGTTCATGGTCGCGGTGCCGTATCCGGTCATGTACACCGCCTCGAAGCCCCGCGATTCCGCGATCATGGCCGTGAGGGGATTGAAGATACCGGGCGCGACCACCAGCTCTTTCGCTTCTATGAGTTCTTTCAGTGTATTGCCTGCCATCCCGTCTACTCCTCTCGCTCTCGGCGGCAGCGCCGGCCGCCGTCACTTACCGTAAGAGCACTTGATCTGCTCGTTCCTGACCGTGGTAGCCAGGCACTTGTTGCAGCTCACGCAGCTTACCTGCGGCGCCCCTTTCCTCAGCTTCTCCACCAGTTGCAGGTCGCGGATGAAAGGGCGCGACATCGAGATAAGGTCCACGGAACCTTCCTCGAGTACCTTCTCCATGTATGCGACATGTCGCAGGCCGCCCACCAGGGCTATGGGCATATGGGGGTCCGCCCTCCGGATGGTCTGCGCGCCCTCCAGGTTGTAGCCTTCCTCGTAGTCGAACTTCCCCACCATCCTCCTGAGCACTATCCAACCCCCCGGCCTCTTGGCTGGCGGGAGTGCGCCGACCATCTCCTTGACGGGTATATCGCCGCGCCAGATATTCATGTTGGAAAAGGAGCAGAAAACCGTGGCCCGCATGCAGCTGTACCCCATCCGCTCCGGCCGCGAAAGCCCTCGCCGCCGCTTTTATGTAATCCTCGATGGTGCGCTCGATCTCCGCCTCTCCCATCACCCTCGGCCGCGCCATGAACATGGGGTCCATGCGCCCCTTCGAGGGGGCCACGGGCCGCTGCCCGATGACTTTCTTGAAGGTCTGCCTGCCCGCGTGCTGCAACTGAAACGCGACCCTGCTGCCGTTCTCGTGTATGACGCCAGCGAGTTTCTGCAGCCCCGGCAGGTATCCGTCGTTCCAGATCGCGTTGGACCTGGTGCCGAACCTTCCGATGGGATTGACGTTCATGGTGCCCGGGACGATAAGGCCTATTCCGGTGCTCGCCAGTCTCCGGTACCTCTCCAGGAGGGTATCGGTGACGAAGCCCTGCTCATCGGCCATGCTCTCCTGGGTCGCGGATTGCATGATGCGGTTGCCCAGCTCGATCCCGCCTATCCTGAAGGGCTCGAACAACAACGACATGACAGCCTCCGATCCTTCCCCGCCGTTCTCAGGTATAGAAAGACGGCGCCAGCTCGAGTTCGCCCAACTGGTCCGGGTCGTGTCCGTAGACCACCCGCGCCCGTGGAAACGCCTCGACGAAGGACTTGATCGCGCCCAGGCTGCGCCGGGCCCGCTCGTAATCCCCTTTGGGCGGGATCATCAGGTCCAGGTTGGCCTTGCGGTGTGCGGCGTCGAAGGTGAGGAGGATGGGGCCTCCCCTGGCGTTCAGGATGACCGCCGCGTTTCCCCTGGTGTGGCCCGGCGTGCTCACCACGAAGAGCGAGCCGTCCCCGAAGAAGTCACAGACGCGGTCGAAGGGCTCCACGGCTGGCCCGTACCGGAAGGTATTTATCGTAGCCCCCTCGCGATGCGCCTTGGCGCATCCCTCCAGCATGGCCGCGTGCGAGCCGGCCGCCTTCAGCTCATCCGCGTCGACGTATACCTCGGCCCCCTTGAAGTCGGGAAGGCCGGAGGTATGGTCGAGATGCAGGTGGGAGAGGATCACTAAGCGGACGTCAGGGGGCGAGAACCCGAGGGATTTCAGCTGGCTCGCCGCGTCCCTGCCCCTCTCGGCCTTTATCTTCACGATCCGCCCCAGCAGCGGCCCGAAGTTCCCGAAGGGCCGGTCGCAGAAGGATGAGTGCACCCCGGTGTCCAGGAGCGCGAGCCCCTTCCCGGGGTGTACGACAGCGTAGGCGAGCACCGGGTTGAAGCGTTTGTCCTTGGGCATGGACTTGAACTCGGGGCTCTTCTTGTTGAAGTGGATGTTGCCGCTCATGTGGACGGACCCGGTGTGCATCACGTAGAGTTTCAGGCCCACGGGATGCGCGAAGATATCCTTCCAATTGCTCATCTCTCCTCCCCCATCATGCTCTTTAAGACCTCCATGATACCGCCGCTTTCCAGGATAAGCAGCATCTCGCCGGAAAGGGGCTCGGCCGCGAAAGAGCTGCCCGAGGCCAGGTTCTCCACCGTCGCTTTCTCGACGTCCACCCGCGCGGTATCGCCGTCGTTGAAACGCTCTGATACGCCCGCGCAGACCATCGCCGGGAGCCCGATGGCGATGGCGTTGCGGAAGAAGATACGCCCGAAGGATTCCGCCACCACGCAGCCGATCCCCAGGGTTTTCAGCGCCTCGGGGGCGCTCTCGCGGCTCGAGCCGCAGCCGAAGTTGGCGCCTGCCACTATGACGTCGCCCTCCCGCACCTCATCCACGAACCCGGGCCTGATGCTCTCGAAGACGTGCCGCGCCGCTTCCTCCACGGGAGCGTCCAGGAACCGGCCGGAGACGATAGCGTCGGTATCCATGTTGTCGCCGAATTTCCATGCCCTTCCCTTCAGGAGTTCCATGTCCGCCACCTCACATATCTCTTGGGTCCGCTATGTATCCCGCGACCGCCGAGACCGCGACCGTGGCCGGCGACGCCAGGTACACCTCCGCCTGGTCGCTTCCCATCCGTCCCTTGAAGTTCCTGTTGGTGCTGGATATGCAGCGCTCCCCGGGCCCCAGGAGGCCCCCGTGCGCCCCGAAACACGGCCCGCAGCCCGGGTTGAGGATTACCCCCCCGGCTGCGATGATGGTACCCAGCGTTCCCTCCTCCATGGCCTGCCTGTAAACCTTCCAGGACGCCGGTATGACCAGGAGGCGGACCCCGGGATGTACCTTCCTGCCCGCGAGGATGCCAGCGGCCAGCCGCAGGTCCTCGAGCCTGCCGTTGGTGCAGGAGCCGAGGATGGCCTGCTGCACTTCCGTCCTCTCCAGCAGGGATATTGCCTTGACGTTGTCCACGGTGTGGGGGAGGGAAACCTGGGGCTCGAGCGCGGACAGGTCCATCTCATACGTAGACGACACCGGCGCTTTTTTGTCGAACACGAGGGGCTCGCAACCCCCACCACACTTTTCCGCGAGCCAGGCCTCCGCCTTCTCGTCCGTCTCGAAGAAGCAGAACTTTGCCCCCAGCTCCACGGCCATGTTGCTCATGGTCATGCGGGCCTCGACGCTCATCTCCCGCGCCCCCTCCCCGCTGAACTCCAGGGACTTGTACTGCGCCATCTCGGCGGAGTGGTCGCCGGCTATCTTGAGCATCACGTCCTTGGAGGACAGCGGCGGCGCAAGGGCGCCGCTCAAGAGAAACCTCATAGTCTCCGGGATGCGGAACCACAGCCTCCCGGTGGCCAGGACGTAGGCCATCTCGGAGAAACCGATGCCGCAGGAGGCGGCGCCCAAGGCTCCGTAGGTGCAGGTATGGGAGTCGGTGCCCACGATGAGTTCACCCGGCAGCACGTGGCCTTCCTCCATCATCACCTGGTGAGCTATGCCGTGCCTACCATCGTAAAATTTCGTGATTCCCAACTGCTCCACGCCGGTCCTCACCAGCTGGTGGATGGTCGCCGCTCTCTCGGTGGGGGCGGGTACGTAATGGTCCATGATCACGATCACCCGCCCCGGATCCTGGATGCGCTTCACCCCCGCCGCTCCCAGGTTCATGAACACGGCCGCGAACCCCTCGTTGCACATGGCCTTGTCTATAACTGCCGATACGTATTCGCCGGGCTCGACCTTCTCGCTGCCCGACGCCCGGGCGAGTATGCTCTCGGCGGATGTCATCGCCATCTGCTGTGTCTCCTTTCAGCTTCCATGTCGACACCACTTTCGCTGTGCGGCCGGCCTCCGCAAGGCCGCTTCTCTACCTCACGTAATAGACGGACGGGTCCGTCCTCTTCTCCGGGTACAGCTGGAAGCCCTCCCTCTCCCTGATGAGGACGGAGACCTCGCTCTCCGGGTCCTCGAGGTCACCGAACACCCGGCAACTGGTAGGGCAGGTCTCCACGCACGCCGGCTGCTCGCCCTGCCTGAGCCTCTCCACGCAGAAGTCGCATTTCTGCACCACGCCCTCGTGGCGCAGCAGTTCCCGCTTGTCGTAGGGGATGGGCGTGTCCGGGAAATAATAACGGCGCTTGGAGACGTAGGTGCGCGAAGGGTAGGGGCAGTTGGCGATGCAGGCCCGGCAGCCGGCGCACTTGTCGTAGTCGATGAGCACCAGCCCCTCCTCCGACACGTGGGAGGCACCGGTGGGGCACACGGCCACGCAGAGGGGGTCCGAGCAGTGGTAGCAGAGCACGGGCATGAAGAGCCGGGTGGGCTTGGGGTACTTGCCCCACTCCTTCTCCAGGACTCTCCCGAAAAAAACGCCCGGCTGGGTGCCGTGCTCGGCCTTGCAGGCCATGGTGCAGGCGTTGCAGCCTATGCACAGCTTGAGGTCTATGACCATGCCGTATCTGGCCATCTCAACCTCCTTCTTTGTAGATCCTGACCCTGGCGCAGCTGTCGCTCTGCCCGCTCACGGTCTCCACCATGTCCCAGTCGAAGGCGATGAGCGAGTTGTGGCAGATGCCCTTGCCGCGGGCGATCTCCTTGTGTGCCGCCCACTGACCCAGGTGGCCTCCCAGGGTCCCCACCACTCCGGGATGTACGCATTCCGTGACCCTTACCGTTCCCTTTACCTTGCCGGTCCTGGACTCGACGCACACCGTATCCCCGTCCTCGATGCCCTTCCTCGCGGCGGTCTCCGAGTTTAGCAGGATGTTGTAGTCAAGGGGATTTCGTACGCATATATCGTTGACCCACGGGTTGTCCGCGCTTATGGAGTGGGTGTGCAGGGCCAGCCTGCTGCTGGTGAGGAAGAGGTCGTATTCCTCGCCGTCCTCCTCGAAAGCGGGACAGGGGGTCCAGTTGGGAAGCGGATTGTACGAGGACACGTCCCAGAAGTCCATGCCCAGCTCGCGCGTGACCTCTTTCACCTGCTCGCCCACGTCTATGAGGTGCTCCATGTACACGGGGGCCCGGGCGTCATTGAGGGGGTTGGCGTAGGCCTCCTCCACCGACTTGGGGCCCAGGTTGAGGGCGGGCTCCTTCTCCGTGAAGGTGTCGGACGTTATCTCCCTTTCTCCGATGAACGCGAACATCTCCGCAAGCCTCAGGCATATCTCGCCCGTGGTGTACCTCTTTTCCGGCTCCAGCTTCAGGTGGTCCAGGAATAACAGGCCGGTGGCCATGTTCATGGTGTCGTTGAACTTCTCCTGCAGCCCGAGGCGCTCCGCAACCTCCATCATCACGTCGATCCAGCTGCGCACCTCCGGGGGCGGCTCCACCACCGGCTGCACTATCTGGTAGTACCAGTCGCCCTGCCCGGGCTTCTGGAACCCGGCCGGCGCGTTGGGCGGGAAGAACCAGTACCTCTCGAAATCGTGTGCCTCGGGGAGGATGATGTCCGCGAACTCGAGCGTTTCGTCGATCTTGATGCCGAAGCCGATGATGAAGTCGAGCTTCTTGAGCATCTCCGCCACCGCGCCGGTGCCGGGGTTGCTGATCATGGGGTTGGTGCGGCAGGTGATCATCACCTCAGGCTCATAGGGTATGCGGAACTTCTCCGGGTCGGCGATGGAAAATACCGATATGGTGGGCAGGAACCCCGTTACCGGGAAGAGCTCGCGCAGGTTGACGTTCTCAGGCGGCTTGACCTCGCGTGGGGGATAGGGCGAGATGAAGCACGCGAAAGAGTCGAAGCCTATGAAGAGTTTGCTGTGCTGGTCGGTGGTGAGCATGCCGTCCCTGCCGGCGAACATGTTCCAGTAGCCGAAGGGTCCGTTGGGATTGGTCCCCAGGATGCCGCCCGGCGCGTTGAGGTTGCCGAGCACGGTGTTGAGGAGCATGAGCGAGAAGCAGCTGTGCCAGCTGTTCTTATGGTGCGATATTCCCCGCTTCCACTCGATGGCCGCGGGGCGGAAGGGGAGCGTCACCCCGTCTATCTCGACGGTCTCGCCGATGCGCGCCGCCTCCCCGAACTCTTTTGCCAGGCGGTGGATGGTCTCCGCGGGGACGGTGGTTATCTCGGAAACCTTCTCCAGCGAGAAGTTCTCCCTGACGTGCTCCTTCAGGATATCGAAAGCCGTCCGGCACTCCACGCCGCCTACCTCGAAGGTGCCCTCCAGGGCGTAGTCGACCACGTCGTGCGCGTCATGCGGCCTGGGCGCGCCCGCTCCCGCGTCCCACACCTGTGGCTTTCCCGTCCCTTCCTCTCTCACGTAGCGCCCGTCGGCGCCGACGAGATAGGGGGCGTTGGTCTTGTGCTTGAGGAAATCGGCGTCGTAGATGCCGAGGTCGTTCAAGAGCACGTTGAGCATGCCCAGGGCCAGGGCGCCGTCGGTCCCCGGCAGGATGGGGACCCATTCGTCCGCCTTGGCCCCCGCGTGCCCGCAGATGGGATCGATGACGACCAGCTTCGCGCCCCGGCGGCGCGCGTCCGCCATGCCCGCGATGCCCTCCAGGGGGTTGTTGTTGACGCCGTGCCCCAGCTGGGAACCGCAGAGGATCATGTGCTGGCAGCAGTCCAGGTCTATCTCGGAATTGATGGCGCCCAGGGTCAGGTAGAATATAGTGTGCAGCCCGTTGCCGCAGGTGACCGTGTAGAACTGGTCGTTGGGGGTGCCGAAGGCGGCGGCGAAGGCCTGGGCGATGTGGAAGTTGCAGAGATCGAAGGTGTTGATGACCAGCTTGCGCGGGTCTTCCTCGAGCACCTTGCGCAGCCTGTCGACTACCAAGTCCATCGCCTCGTCCCAACCGATCTCCACCCAACCCGGGTCCACCCCGATCCCCTTCTCCGGGTTGGTCCGCTTGAGCGGCCTGAGGACGCGGTTGGGGTTATAGAGGTCAACGATGCGGGCCTTGGACTTCCCGCATAATTTGCCCTTGGAGCTTGCGACGTCGGGGTCGCCCTTCACGTCGACTACCTTGCCGTCCTTCCTGCGCACCCGGATGGCACAGATATTGAAGCACGCGTTGCATGAGGTAACGACCCACTCGTCGTCGGGCTGGGCGCCGGTATGCAGTCTTCTCTCGTCAACGGGGGAAACTTCTCCCATGGCATTCCTCCTGAATCATGGACGGCCGTCGTCGTTCCGGAACCCGTGGCATGAATGTGCGAAGAATATACTGATAGTATACTTTGATGCATAATATACTATAGGTATACTTTTATGCTGTCAAGCCTTTCGATTGGAATTTAGACTGACGCGACTAGGGATTTTGTACCGGCCCGGCGCCGACGCATCAAGCCTTTTTCGCCTTGCCCGTTTTTCCGCCCTCTTCGAAGACACCCCCATTGAGCAGTTCGATGGTCAGCGCCTGCAGGCTCTCGGCGTCTATGTCCTCTATCTCGAAGCGCCTCTCCTTGTTGGTGTGGACGATTATCCCCTTGTTGAGAGCGGACATGAGGTGCGCCAGGAGCCTCGCGTCCAGGCCTTTTATGATCCCTTCCTCCTGGCCCTCCTTCACCATCTCGACCGTCGCCCGGAACATCTCCTCGGTCCACGCCTTGACGTGGTCCAGAAGTTCCTTGGGCAGGACGCCGTCCGCCTCCCCCGAGTCCAGCATCCAGTACAGCAACATGAATCTCTCGTTCTCCCGCGTGAAGTCGAAGAGGGCGTTGAGGCTCGCCACCAGGCGCTCCCGCACCGGCGCGTCGCCGCCCGCCGCCGCCGAGACCCTGGCCGCAAGCTCCTGCAGGTACTCGTCGAAGACGTGGACGAAGAGGGCCAGCTTGGAGGGATAGTAGCTATACAGCGTGCGCTTGGTCACGCCCGCGGAACGCGCGATCTCGTCCACGCTGGCGCTGGCGTAGCCCTTCTCGAGGAATATCTCCTTGGAGGCGCTCTCGATCGCCGCCTTGTACTCGTTCTTGCGCTGCTCCCTGCGCACGGGAGCGGTTTCGCGCGCCCGCGCTTCGCCCTGCTTCTTCGACATGCTTCGCGCCTCCGGATTGTCCGCCGCGACCTTTATTACACTTCCACGCCGTCAGTTTATTCTACTTCTTTTCCCGCTCCGCTCGGATGAAAGAACCGTTTTGACCGGTGCCGAACCAGCCTGCTGGCCCATGCATCGCGGGCGCCTATTCCTGCCTGCACTTCTTCCTGAAGAGCCTGACTATTTGTCGCATCCACCATTCGTTCGCGGAGGGGTGGATGCGGTAGAGCCACCAGAAGACCGCGTCGTAGTACGGGAATGCGATGAGCGCTTTGTTTTTGCTCACCCCCCGCAGTATCTTCAGCGCCGCCGCGTTCGGGCCTATCTGTTTCTGTATGTAGGAGTTGAAGAGCTCCCGGTCCCCCTTGAGCACGGTATAGCTCTGCCTGACCTCGGTGTCGATGGAGCCGGGGCAGGCCACGCTCACCTTCACGCCGAGGCCGGCCGCCTCCGGCCGCAGCGCCAGGGAAAGCCCGGTAACGGCGTGTTTGACCGCCGTGTAGCCCGTCGCCAGTGCGAAGGGAAACGCTCCGAAAATAGACGAGGTGTTGACGATATGCCCGTGACCCTGGCGGATCATCACCTCGTAGGCGCATTTCGTCCCGTAGATGACGCTCATGACGTCGCTCTCCATGAAATGCCGCCAGTCGTCGTAGCTCATGTCCCTGAACTCGCCGAACATGATGATGCCCGCGTTGTTGAACATGAAGTCCAGGGGCCCTTCAGCAACCGCTCCGTCGACGAGCTTCCCTACCTCGTCGGGGTCCCTGACATCGGCCTTAACCGCTTGGGCCCGGCCTCCGAGGTCCGCGATCTTCCCGGCCGTCTTCTCCGCGCCCTCCAGGTTGATATCGGCCGCGTAGACCTTCGCCCCCGCCCTGGCCAGCTCGATGCACAGTTCCCGGCCCAATCCCGAACCACCACCGGTGACTATGGCCGTCTTCCCCGCATACTCTTCCATCGCTCCCCCCCTTCC
>MTKY01054755.1_pt1 | contig 10635 bp, 8 predicted proteins | sample 1042731 | NCBI WGS metagenome assembly MTKY01 (sample SAMN06212206, study PRJNA360538) | anaerobic digester metagenome | biome: Wastewater treatment plant; material: sludge; isolation source: anaerobic digester fed with sludge from wastewater treatment plant | place: Denmark: WWTP Soeholt ... | reverse complement strand
TGGTCGTCCCGAAATCGAGCCCGAGCGCGCGCGCCGTTGCATGGCTGGTCATGGCGTGCTCCTGTGGGTCGGCGGGGGCGGCGCCTATTGCACGCGGCGGAGCGGTGAGCAAGGCAGTGTGGCACGACGCGCCGGACTAGTATGTCGGTTGCCGGGTGCGGGGTCGCGGCCTTCCAACCGCGCCATTCGCACGAAGTCCGGCATTGGCGATGCAGCGCTACAGCAGCACCATCTCCGGCTTTGTATCCAGCGCCTGCGCCAGCGAGCGCAGGCGGCGCTCGACCGATTCCCCCGCCAGATGATGCCAGCCGCGGTCGAGGCTGAGCCGCAGCTTTCCGTCGACCAGCGCGATATGGCTGGCCTTCAGCGGCGCCTCGACCCCGCCGGTCAGACGTTGCGCGAGCCGGATCGCCAGTCCCCATTGCCGCGCCCGCGCGAGGCGTTCGGGCGCCACCAGCGGACCCATGTCGGGAAAATCGCTGTCGGCGCCGCCAAACCCGGCGTGGAGAGCGCGCGCCAGCAGGATACGCCCCGGAATGTCGATGCCGCGCCAATTGCCGTGCAATCCGATCTCGGTGCCGCGTTCGGCGCGGAAATCGGGGTTGGCCGACCATGCGACGTCGCTGAGCAGGCTGGCAGCGAGGAGCACTCGGTTGTCGGCAGGAGCTTCGCCGGCAAATAGTGGCGCGATCCATTCGGTGATCGCCCGGCCGTGCGGCGCAAAACGCGCGAGGCGGCGCCCTTCGAATTCGGCGGCGACGATCAACGGATCCTGCGCGCGCGTTTCGGCATCGAGCGCCTGGTATAACAAGCCTTCGCGCAGCCCCGAGGACGATACGGTCATTTCGGGGACATCGAGGATGTTGACCAACGCCGCGAGCAATGCCGCCGCATCGGGCAAGGCCGCAGCGCGGTTCGATGCCATGCCGGGGATCGCCCTTAATTCTTCGAACGTCAGCCGATTGGTGGCACGAACGAGGCGCCGCAATGCGCTGCGCGGCAGGCAGTGCTGGTCGAGCACCGCGAGCGGATCGTGCGTCAGTTCGAGATCGAGACGCGACAGCGCGCGCCACGAACCGCCGACCAGATAGAGCGGCAATCCGGTCATCCCGTCGGGCCATCCCGCGGTCCGCAGCATCTTGCGGACCGCGCGTTCGAAATTCTGCTGCCCCTCTTTGCGCAGCGCCGGCAGGCGCAGCACGCCAAGGGGGAAAGACGCGCGGCGTCCGACCCGGCCATCGACCACCTCGGCAAGCTCGAGACTGCCGCCACCCAGATCGACCGCTACCCCATGCGCGTCGGGGATTGCCGACAGCACGCCGTAACCCGCGGCTTCAGCCTCTTCCTCACCCGAAAGTAGCCGAATCTTGAGACCTGCCTTGGCCGCGGCGGCGATAAATTCTGGGCCGTTGTCGGCGTCGCGTACGGCTGCGGTCGCGACGCATTGGAGGTTTTTGACCTCCATATGCTTGGCGAGCAGCGCATAGCGCCTCAGCGCAGTAAGGCCGCGCGCAGCATCCTCGTCGGCGATACGGCCGTCGATCGCGAGGCCGCGGCCAAGGCCCGCCGCGACCTTTTCGTTAAAGATCACCGCTGGCGCCCGCGCCGGTCCTTCATAGACGACGAGGCGCACCGAGTTCGACCCGATGTCGATGACCGCTGAACGGTGGATCGCCTGTTTTGAGGTTCGCAACAGTCCCAAAGTGTCAATCATCACGCATGTCAAAGGCGAGCGTCGGGACATCCTGACGCTTGTGAAGCGCCGTCCCACGGCCCGACAGCGATGGATTGTTCATAAAATAATGATGCAGATTGAACGGTTTGTCGCCCGGTGCTGTGCGGATATAGGTGCCGTCGGATTGCAGCACCCAGCTTTGTTCATTGTCGATCAGATTCGCGACGAGCACCTGGTCCAATATCTGGTCGTGGACGGTCGGATTTTCGATCGGGATCATATATTCGACGCGGCGGTCGAAATTGCGCGGCATCCAGTCGGCGCTGCTGATGTAGAGCTTGGCGCGCTGGTGCGGCAGCGAGGCGCCATTGGCGAACGCCCACACGCGGCTATGTTCGAGAAAGCGGCCGACCACCGATTTGACGCGGATCGTCTCCGACAGGCCCGGGACGTCGGGGCGCAGGCAGCAGATGCCGCGGACGATCAACTCGATCGGCACCCCAGCCACGCTAGCCTCGTACAATTTGTCGATGATGTCGGGATCGACGAGGCTGTTCATCTTCGCCCACACGCCCGACGGTTGCCCGGCCTTGGCCGCCGCGATTTCGGCGTCGATCAGGTCGCACAGATGCGCGCGCATGTTGAGCGGCGACATGGTGATCATGTCGAGCCGTTCGGGTTCGACATAGCCGGTGATATAATTGAACAGCTGCGCCGCATCGCGCCCGGCGCGCGGATCGGCGGTGAAAAAGCTGAGATCGGTATAGATGCGCGCGGTGACCGGGTGGTAATTGCCGGTGCCGAAGTGGCAATAGGTGCGATACCCCTGCCCTTCGCGGCGCACGACCATCGAAATCTTGGCGTGGGTCTTCCACTCGATAAAGCCGTACACCACCTGCACGCCGGCGCGTTCAAGCTGGTTCGCCCAGAGGAGATTCTGTTCTTCGTCGAAGCGCGCCTTGAGTTCGACCACGGCGGTCACCGACTTGCCCGCCTCGGCCGCCTCGATCAGCGCGCGGATCACCGGCGACTGGTCGCCGGCGCGATAGAGCGTCTGCTTGATCGCAACGACGTCGGGATCCGCGGCGGCCTGTCGCAGGAAAGCGAGAACGACCTCGAAGCTTTCATAGGGATGGTGGACGAGGATGTCCTTGCTGCGGATCGCCGCGAAGCAATCGCCGCCATGTTCGCGGATGCGTTCGGGGAAACGCGCCGAATACGCAGGGAATTTCAGATCGGGCCGATCGACATCGACGAGCGCCGACAGCGCCGCCAGCCCGACGAAGCCGCCGATCTTGGCGACGATCGCCTCATGCCCCTGAATATCGGCGTTGAGCACTTCGGCAATCTCGCCGGGCATGTCAGCTTCGAGTTCGAGCAGGATGACGCGGCCGCGGCGGCGGCGGCGGATCGCGGTGCGGAACAGGCGCACCAGATCTTCGGCCTCTTCTTCCAGTTCGATATCGCTGTCACGGATGATGCGGAACACCCCGAGCGAGCGGATGGTGAAACCGGGGAACAGCAGGTCGCCAAAAATTTCGATCAGATATTCGATCGGCACGAAAGCCTGCGCCTGCCCTGGCACTGCCACGAAGCGCGGCAACGCCGCCGGGATCAGCACCAGTTCGCGCACCGTCTCGCCCGTTGCCTTGCGCTGCAGGTCGAAAATGATCCCCAGCCCGCGATTGGGGATGAAGGGAAAGGGGTGCGCAGGGTCGAGCACCTGCGGGGTCAGGATCGGGAAAATCTGGTCGATGAAATATTGGCGCAGCGCGGCGCGCAGCGGTTCGCGGTCGGAACCGGTGCCATGGACGACGATACCCTGTTCACCGAGCAACCTGTGGAGACGCTGCCACTCGCTCTGCTGCTGATCGACGAGGCGGTTCACCTCGGCCTCGATCTCGGCCAGTTGCTGTCCCGGCGAGCGGCCATCGGCGGAGGGATCGTCGATCCCCTGCAGCTGCTGCCCCTTCAGCCCCGCGACGCGGACCATGAAAAATTCGTCGAGGTTACTTCCCGAAATCGACAGGAAGCGGAGGCGTTCGAGCAGCGGATGCGCCGGGTTGCGCGCCTCCTCCATCACCCGGCGGTTGAACGCCAGCCAGCTGAGTTCGCGGTTGAAAAAGCGTTCGGGCCCGAAGGACGGAAGGCCGGTATTGGCGTCGTTGTCGGCGCGAAGTGACTGTCCGGAGAGCGTCATGCGTCATGGTCCTGTCGTTCGAGCAGATCGGGATCGATCAGCCCCTGTGACAGTAATGTTTCACGCGTAAGACGAATGCCGACGCGACGCCCCTGCTCGAGCGAGGCGGCGTCGAGCGCCGCAACTATGCGATGGATCATCGCATAGCTGCGCTCCATCCGCGGGACGATATAGGCGGCGACTTCGGGCGCCAGTGCGATCCCGCGCTGCGCGAACAGCGCCTCGATCAGATCGCGGGCAAGGCAATCGTCGGGCTCGGCGATCGCCAGCACCGGTACGGCGCGCAGCCGCGAAGCGAGGTCGGGAAGCGCGATTCCCCATTCGGATGGCGGTGCGTCGGCGATGATCAGCAGCGGTATGTTCGACGATTGCGCCGCATTCCAGGCATGGAAAATCTCTTCTTCGGACGCGCTGCCATGACCGTCGATCACCCGACCGCCGGTTTCCGCGGCGAACAGTCGTCCGATCAGGCTGCGCCCCGACGCGCGCGGCCCGGTGAGCACCGCGGTTCGCACCGGCCAGGTCGCAACATGACGCAGATAGCGGATCGCATCGGCGTTGCTGGTCCCGACAACCAGCGGAGCGTCGTTGCTGCCCCCGGCGCTCCAGTCGAGCGGCAGAGCGATCTGGCTGGTCAAGCGCGCCATCAACGGCTGATCCGCAGCGTGCTGCCGCCTTCCTGCACCTTGTAACCGCGCGCCGCGAGCGCCGCGCTCAGCGCCTTGATGTCGCCGCGGAAGGTCACGCGCATCACCGAGGTACCGCCGAGCGCAAGGCTGGTGGTCGATGCCGACTGGACGCCTGCAGTCCCGCCGACGGCGCGTTCGGTTGCGGTGACCGATTCGACGTCGGGCGAGCTGTACTGGACGGTGAAGCTCTGCACGCCCGCAGGCGCGGTGGTCGGCACACTGCTGTCGGTTTCGCTGGGAAGCGCATCCTCGTCGGTCGTCGCGGCCTCCTCGGGCAGGTCTTCGCGCTCGACCGGCTTTTCGAGGACAAGATAGGTGTCGGTACGCAGCACGCCGGCCGCCAGCGCGTCGATATAAATGCGGTCCATCCGCGCAACCGCTTTCTCCATCATGTCGGGCAGCGCCGCGGGGCTGGGTCCGGTCATCTTGAAGCTGGAAATCAGCTTGCTGTCGGGGCCAAAGCGCGCGGTGAAATAGCCTCTGATCGGCCCGCCCGGATACGAATATTCGACCCGCGCGATCGGGGTCAGCACGTCGGCGGCGCCATATTGATCGAGGATGACGCGCCACCAGATGCGCCCGCGGCGGCCGGTCTGGCCCGCATTGAGCAGCAAGGTGTCCGCGCCGGTACCCGCGGTGCGGACATAGTCAATCGCGCTTTGCCCCGTATTATATTCCGCCCAGGCGCGCTGCCACGCGCTGCGCTGTTCGAACACCTGCGGGATGCCATCGATCGAATAGACCGGGATGACCAGCAGCGGCGGCGAGCGAAGCGTCCGGCCGCTGACGCCGAGGATCTGTCCGGCGCGGACGCGGTCGAACTGGATGCCGAGCTTTGCCACATAACGACGTGGGCCGATCTGCTCTTCCTCAACCACAATCGCGGTGACGATGCCGTCGAGCACCGAATCGCCGAGCGCCGGCCCGTCGCTGCCGTTCAATTTGCGATAGAGCTGGGTCCAGCCCTTGCGCTGCGCTTCGCGCCAGCCTTTGGTGCGCGCGTCGTCGGCATTGTCGCCGGTGACATCGACCAGGATACCGCTCGCCAGGAAATCGCCGCTACTGTTGATCGGGGTGATGCCGCGGTCGCCGCGGCTGATCTGACCCTCGACGACGCCGACGAGCAGGATCGCCAAGAACAGGCCGAGAAGCGCAAGCCAGCGCCCGTCGCGCGGCAACGCAACGATTTTGAACCGGTGGGCGAACGGAAGGGGAGCGGTGGAAATCATCTCTTCTCTATGCTCTGCCCAAAAGCGCACGCGCGGACAAGGAAATCATGGCATTTGTCGGCTGGAACCGTTAGTCGCGCGTGCCATGGATTCCAAGCACAACCCGCCCGCCTCCTACACTTATGCGCAGTCTGGCGTGTCGATCGATGCCGGCAATGCGCTGGTCCGTGCCATCGCCCCGCTGGCGCGAGCAACACGGCGCCCCGGCGCCGACGCCGACCTCGGCGGCTTTGGCGGCTTTTTCGACCTGAAAGCGGCTGGATTCAACGACCCCCTGCTCGTCGCGGCGAATGATGGGGTCGGCACCAAGCTGAAACTGGCGATCGAATCGGGCCGCCATGACGGGGTCGGCATCGATCTGGTCGCGATGTGCGTCAACGACCTGATCGTGCAGGGCGCCGAACCGCTGTTCTTCCTCGATTATTATGCGACTGCCAAGCTCGACAACGACATCGCGACGCAAGTGGTCGCAAGCATTGCCGAGGGCTGCAAACAGGCCGGCTGCGCGCTGATCGGGGGCGAAACCGCCGAAATGCCGGGGATGTACAGCGACGGCGATTATGACCTCGCCGGGTTCTGCGTCGGCGCGGTCGAGCGCGATCAGGTGCTGACGGCCGACAAGGTTACCGCGGGCGACGTCATCCTCGGCCTTGCCTCGTCGGGGGTGCATTCGAACGGCTTTTCGCTCGTGCGGCGGCTGGCGGCGGACAAGGGGTGGAAGCTCGACCGTCCTGCGCTGTTCGACCAGACGATCCTGCTGATCGACGCGCTGATGGCGCCGACGCGCATCTATGTGAAAAGCCTGCTGCCGCTGGTGAAGACCGGCAAGATCCACGCGCTCGCGCATATCACCGGCGGCGGGCTGCTCGAAAACATCCCGCGCGTCCTGCCCAAGACCTTGCACGCCCATGTCGATGCCGATGCGTGGGAACAGTCGCGGTTGATGGCGTTTTTGCAGGCGCAGGGGAATATCGAGCCCGAAGAAATGGCGCGGACGTTCAACTGCGGGATCGGGATGGCGGTTGTGGTTGCCGAGGGCGATGTTGTCGACGTCACCGCGACACTTCAGGCCGCGGGCGAAACGGTATTTCGCATCGGGCATATCGCGGCAGGTGCGAAGGGCTGCACCGTAACCGGAAGTGTCGAAACTTGGAGCGCGATGGGCGCGTGGAGTGCGACGCATAATGCATAAAATCCTCCCTGTTGCGCAGCAATGGGGAGGCGGCAGTCCCGCAGGAGCTGACCGAGAGGCAGCGGACGCGAGACTTCGGCCCCTCCACCAGCACTCCCCCTCCCCATCGCTTCGCGACAAGGAGGATTGAAATGAAAGCGAGGGTCGCGGTCCTGATCTCCGGCGCCGGAACCAATATGGCGGCGCTGCTGTACGCCGCGAAAGCCGCCGACTGCCCCTATGAGATCGTGCTGGTCGCCAGCAACAATCCCGACGCGCCGGGCCTGACCATTGCCGCCGCCGAGGGGATCGCGACCTGGAGCCTGTCGCACAAGGGCATGAACCGCGCCGCCTTCGACGCGCTGGTCGAGGCGCAATTGCGCGCGGCCAAGGCCGAATATGTCGCGCTTGCAGGCTATATGCGGATCCTGAGCGACGACTTCGTTGCGCGCTGGCAGGGCAAGATGCTCAATATCCACCCCAGCCTGCTGCCGCTCTACAAGGGGCTCGACACCCACCAGCAGGCGATCGACGCGGGCGACAAGTTCGGCGGGTGCAGCGTGCATATCGTCACGCCCGGCGTCGACGACGGCCCGGTGCTCGCGCAGACGCCGGTCGCGATCCTGCCCGGCGACACGGTCGAAACGCTCAGTGCGCGGGTGCGGATTGCCGAGCATCAGCTGTATCCGCCGACGCTTGCCGCTTTTGTCACCCGCGAGCGTTCGCCGGACTATCTGATCGGCCGCGTCCGCGAACTCGCGATGGCACTGCCCGAAGCCGACGAGGTGACCTCGCACGGCATGCCCTGCTTTGGTATCGTGAAGGGCAAGAAATTTGCCTATTTCACCGAAGATCATCACGGGGATGGTAAGATCGCGCTACTGGTCAAGATCAGCGGCGCCGACGAGCAGGCGGCGCTGATCGAGATGGACGAAGACCGCTATTTCCGCCCCGCCTATTTCGGCGACGGCTGGGTCGCCATCCGGCTGGACCTGGGCGATACCGACTGGGACGCGATCGGCGATTGGCTGCGCAAGAGCTGGCTGGCGGTCGCACCGAAGAAGCTGGCGGGGCTGGTGGGGATTGCAGACGAATTTTGAATGGTCCCGCATGTTGCGGCAGGGCAGCCGCCTATGCTGTGCCAGTGTCTCTTAGAAATTGTAGGAATAGCCGGTCCGAATACGCCTGAACTATCGCCACTTGGGTCGATGTTGCTTCACGCAGTCATGTTGTTCGTGGTCGCCAGCATGATCAGCCAGCACGCTCGGCGAACTGGTTCGCTAGCGCGCACGCCAATGGCGATTGCGGGAATCAGTAGAGCCCGCGAGGCAACGCTCGCGGGCTCCTGAGATCGTTAGTGGCGCGAAGCGAATCGAACCATCGCAGCGTAATCAGCCGACGATTTCTTCAGGCTTAAAGAAGTAGGCGATTTCGATTGCGGCGTTTTCGTCGCTGTCCGAGCCATGCACGGTGTTCGCTTCGATGCTCTCGGCCAGTTCCTTGCGGATCGTGCCCGGCTCGGCGTTCGCGGGGTTGGTGGCGCCCATGATGTCGCGGTTACGCTGCATGGCGTTTTCGCCTTCCAGAACCTGGACAACGACCGGGCCGCTGATCATGAAATCGACGAGCTCGCCGAAGAAGGGGCGTTCCTTGTGGACCGCGTAAAAGCCTTCGGCCTGTTCGCGGCTCATGTGGATACGCTTCGACGCGACGACGCGCAGGCCGGCGTCTTCCAGCATCTTGGTGACGGCGCCGGTGATGTTGCGGCGCGTGGCGTCGGGCTTGATGATCGAAAAAGTGCGAGTGACCGCCATGGGGGAAGCTCCTGCTTTGTTATGGTTTGCGATGCGCGCGCCTCTAGACGCGCTTTGGCTGTATCGCAAGGATAGAGCGCTTGGCTGCTAAGGCCCCTCCGTCCAGCGCCCTCGATCATCCTGTTTCCAGAAATGGGTTTCGACATCATCGGCGTTGCTCAGCTTGCGCCAGGTCGCGCGCGCGTCGTCGATGCGGCTGTTGTCGAAGAGCAGGAAGGTGCGCTCGAAGCCCAAAGCTTCGTCGCGCCACTCGCCATCGGCGAGCGCAATCAGCCGGGCGCGGTTGGGCGGCGCGGCGTCGAGCTTTCCCGAAATCAGGATCGGTTCGATTTCCTCATCGGGCGAACCGGCGGCGCCGTGCGGCAAAAAGCTCGCCGGGGTCATTGTCCACAACGCCTCATCGATCGCCTGTCGCTGCATCGCCGGGGCGGCGACGATCAGCAGCCGGTCGCCGGCGCCCAATATGCGTGTCGCAATGGCAGGGAGCACCCGTTCGACGGGGTCGCGGGTCAGCCGGTAAAAATCGACGCGCACCATTTCGCTACAAATCGATCGTAATTGCGAGGAGCCGAAGGCGACGCGGCAATCCAGAGTAGGCGTAAACCGCTCTGGATGGCTTCGCTTCGCTCGCAATGACGAGCATGAAATCAGCCTTCGTGGTTTTCGGCGATGTAGCGGTCGAGCAGGCGGACACCGTAACCCGTCGCGCCCTTCGCCCACACCGGGCCATCCTTGTCGGCCCACGCCATGCCGGCGATGTCGAGATGCGCCCAGGCGACGCCGTCGTCGACATAGCGTTTGAGGAACTGCGCCGCGGTAATCGAGCCGGCTTCGCGCGGACCGACATTTTTCATATCGGCGATCGGGCTGTCGATCAGCTTGTCGTAAGCCGCCGTCAGCGGGAAGCGCCACAGCTTGTTATTGCTCGTCTCGCCCGCCGTGATCAGCTTGTCCGCCAGTGCATCGTCATTTGCGAAAATACCCGCATATTCATGGCCGAGCGAGATGACCATCGCGCCGGTCAAGGTCGCGAGGTCGACGATGACCTTGGGCGAATACATCTTCTGCGCCCAGGTGATCGCGTCGCACAGCACCAGCCGTCCCTCGGCATCGGTGTTGAGCACTTCGACCGTCTGACCCGACATGGTCGTGACGATGTCGCCGGGGCGCATCGCATTGCCATCGGGCATGTTTTCGACCAGCCCGACGACGCCGACGACATTCGCCTTCGCCTTGCGCCCGGCGATCGCCTTCATCGCGCCCGCGACGGCGCCCGCGCCGCCCATGTCCCATTTCATCATGTCCATGCCCGCGGCGGGCTTGATGCTGATACCGCCGGTGTCGAAGGTCACCCCCTTGCCGATGAATACCACCGGCTTGTCGCCCGCACTACCGCCATTCCAGCGCATCGCGAGCAGTCGCGGCGGGCGCGTCGAGCCCTGCGCGACGCCGAGCAGTGCCCCCATGCCGAGTGCTTTCATCTGGCGTTCGTCGAGCACTTCGATTTCGACGCCGAGGTCAGCGAGATGCTGGCAGCGTTCAACGAAGCTTTCGGGATAAAGAATGTTCGGCGGCTCGGCGACGAGCGTCTGGGTCAGCGCCACGCCGTCGGCAATCGCTTCATTTGCGGCCCAGCGCGCCGACAGATCGCGATACGGCGACGCGATGGTCAGCGATTTGAGGCTCGGCTTGGCAGTCTCCGCCAACCGCGTCCGATAGGTATCGATCCGCCAGTCGCGCAGTTTCGCGCCCATCGCGAATGCCAGCACATCCTCTTCATCGACCGCGCCCGCGCTCGCAAAATCGACATGGACTGCCGCGGCGCCGCTGGTTTGCAGCCGTCCGGTCAGCGCGCCG
>MTKY01063171.1_pt1 | contig 10638 bp, 7 predicted proteins | sample 1042731 | NCBI WGS metagenome assembly MTKY01 (sample SAMN06212206, study PRJNA360538) | anaerobic digester metagenome | biome: Wastewater treatment plant; material: sludge; isolation source: anaerobic digester fed with sludge from wastewater treatment plant | place: Denmark: WWTP Soeholt ... | reverse complement strand
TTGCCCAGCCGCCGGGCGCGGCGCGCCGAGGGCCGTGCTGCCCACCAGGGAAGCAATGAGCGCCCCGCTCAGGAGCATGATGAGCGCCAGTCGTCGCATCAGGTGACTATCCTCAACCAGCTTGTTCCAAGACGCGCCAGGAGCGGCGCGAGCGCCCAGTATACCCGCGCAGCAGACCGCTGCCTACCCCGGATTGGCGCGCGGGTGTATCTCGTTTCTGGGGCAAGAGAGCACCGCTGAGGCGCAGAGAGCGCAGAGAAAAGACGGTATTAGTTCTTCTCCGCGTCCCCTGTGTCTCAGTAAGCTCAGGAAAGTCTTTCGTAACCCGGTGGTTTACCTCACCCCCAGCCTCGCTTCGCTCGGCGTGCCCCCTCTCCATGCATGGAGAGGGGGCGGCGAGGCGCGTCAGCGCCGAGCGGGGGTGAGGTAAACCGGGGCACGGCAGCTCGCCTCTTCAATTCCTTACCTGAGCTTACTTCTGCGGTTCAAGTATTTCGCCCCCAAATCCGAATGCACCCTTGGTGCGCGCCCCGCTAACGGCGGCTGCGGCGATTGTCCCGCGATGAGCGCCGCCCAAAGAGAATGCGCCAGGACAGGCGCAGGAAGACGCCCGCCAGCGGCATTTCCGCCACGAAGCCCAGCACACCCAACACCGTTCCGGCGACAGTGGCCTGGGGCACAGTGAGCTGCCCGAACACGTGCTCAACATCCACCTGCACTGCCTGGCTCCACAGCGCAACGTTGGTGGGGCCGGGCGGCTGGCCGGGCTTGGGCTGCCAGGTGACGGACAGCCCCAGGACGATGATCGCCTTCTGCGCGCGGTCGGCGCTGAGCGTCCAGCGCCAGGTGACCTCGCCGCCGCGCTGCAATGGCTGGGTCGCCTGGGTGACGGTGCTCACCGCGAAGTCCGGCGCGGACAGAGTCATCGTCACAAAAGCATCGTGCGTAGCGTAGCGGTCGGTGAGCAGGATGGGCGTGGCGACCACCTCGTTGCCGCCGATCTCCGCCACCGGCTGGAGCGCCCCGCCTTCCAGCATCTTCAGCGTGACGCGCAGCGCGCTCGCACGCCCCACCTGGAACTGGGACGGCCATTCCAGCTCGACGACGCGCTGCTCGTAGCCGGTCGCCACAGCCGCCATGCCGCCGCTGCCGTCGGGCGCGGGAACGCCCGCCGCCGTGCCCAGCGGAGCCACGGTGACATCCGTCGCGTTATCGAGCACCACGCCCCCAGCCGGAGACGCCGCGCCCATCCCCGACGGCGCGCTCAGAGCGAGATCGGCGACAGCTTCGCTGGAGAACTGCGGCTGCACCGGGACGGCCATCGCGCCAGCGGTCGTGTCGGTGATGGCGTCCAGTTGCGGGGCAGCGCCGGATGCAGCCAGACTCTGCGCCGCGACTTCGGCCTGGGTGAAGAGGAGACCGCCGGTTGTGCGCGCTTCGGTCGGCTGCGGGCCGTGCGCCACCCACAGGATGACCACCGCCGCCGCCAGCACCGGCAGACCGATCAGAACCAACAGAAACTTGCGCATCGCAGACCTCCCTGGGTCATGAGTCGTGAGTGATGAGTGCAGGACAGGAGTAAGCTCAGGCAAAGAATTGAAGAAGTGAGTTGCCGTGCCCTGGTTTACCTCACCCCCGCTCCATGCATGGAGGGGGCAAGCCGAGCGCAGCGAGGCTGGGGGTGAGGTAAACCACCGAATCTCGCAAAACTTCTCTGAGCTTACTGGGACAATCTCCGTGCCGAACGCCAGACTCCAGACTCATGACTCGCTGCAAACGGGTAGCAGATCAGCCAACGCCCGCGAACAGATCGCGCTCGCGGCGCTCGCCGCGCGCCGGTTCGGGCCAGGCGCGGGTGAAATCCTGGTGGCGGAAGACGAGCCGGCTGATTATCTCCGCCGGGCTGCGCGACTGGCGCAGATTCTGCTGGCTGGCATGGCAGCCAGCAGCGGCATCCCACGCTGCCCGGTAGCGCCCGACAGGGATGCGTGCGTGCGTGGGAAGCTGGTTCTCCAGCACTGCCTGGAAATCGAGGTCGCTGTTTTTGCCCACACGACGCGGGTTCTGGCCGCGCAGGCGCATCTGCCAGATCATCAGGCGCAGCGGCATACGGGGGAACGCGGTGTAGTAGAGCTTGGCCGGGCGGTAGGGGGCCAGGCCCTCGGCGGCGTGCTCCGGGTAGGCTGCCGGGTCGCCCGCCTGGTGAAAGGCACGCGTTGTGGCGCGGTGCATGAAGATGTGGTCCGGGTGCCCGTACCCCCCGTAAGGATCGAAGGTGACGACGACCTGCGGGCGCAGCCGGCGTATCTCGCGGACGATGCGCCCGGCTACCACCGCTTCGTCGGCCTGCCACAGGCACTCCGGGTGCTCGTTGTCCGGCGTGCCCATCATGCCGCTGTCCCGGTAGCCGAACGTGATCACCTCCTGAATGCCCAGCGCGCCCGCCGCGCACTCAAGCTCGGCCAGGCGCAGCGCGGCAACCGAGTCGTGGCCGGACAGATGCTCGTCGTCCACCGAGCCGACATCGCCGTTGGTCGAGCAGATCAGGCTGATGGTCACGCCGCGCTGCGCGTAGTAGGCAATGGTGCCGCCCATGCCGAACGACTCGTCGTCCGGATGGGCGAAGGCCAGCAGCATACGCCGCCCGTCGCGCGAGGGGTGGGGGTTAGCCGGTGACCTCATCATCTACCCACTTTAAGTAAGGACGCGAGCCGATGGCGACCGGCAGGCCGATGATCTCCGGCGTATCGTAGGAGTGAGTCATCTTGACCGCCGACATTAGCTCGTCGAAGGTCTCGGTGCGCGTCTTGATGAGCATCAAGACCTCTTCCTCTTCCTGGATCGCGCCTTGCCACAGGAACATGGACTCCATGGGCACGAAGTTGACGCACGCGGCCAGCTTGTTCTGCAGCAAGCGGCGCGCGATACGCCGCGCTTGTGCCTCGGACTCAGCCGCCACCAATACCACAAGATAGTCGTTCATCAACTCCTCCGTCGGTCGCTGGTGCGCCAGGGTATCAATGATAGTGGGAGGCCGTGCTGCTGCCAGCCATGCCCTGTCCCGCCCGGCGAGCAAGCCTGAGGCCCTGCCGCCGTGCCACGTGCGAGATTATAGCATGTGCCGCCTCCGATGATAAGCGCGGACTGTGACTTGACAAGCCCTGCAATTCAGGCACAATAGCCGCTCAAGCTGCCCATACTGGCCTTAGCAGGCCGGTTAAGGAGCGCAAGCTGAGCACGGCAGAACGCGTGGTACAATGATCACAGGCCGTGTGCGCAGCGCAGCGAGCAACTCTGCTCGCGCGGATGCGTAACAGTGGGTAGGACCATCGTTCGCACTAACGGGGGAGCTATGCGTTCGTACGCGGTCGAAGTCGGCCAGGCAGTTGCCGGTGCGCGGAGAGTCTACGAGACCGATACGCGCTTCGGACGCCAGGTGACGGTAGGGCCTCGTTATTCTCTGGCCGGGGCGCTGTTGATCATGGTCATCGGCCTGGTCTTGCGCCTGTGGAACCTGGGCGGGGCCAGCCTGTGGACCGATGAAGTGATGACGGCGATCCGCGCTCAGGCTCCCTTCCGCGAGTCGATCAAGTCCATCATGTCGGCGGGCAACCAGACGCCGATCTATTTCCTGTCGCTGCGTCTCTTCCCCAACACGACTGAGGCGCTGCTGCGCCTGCCATCGGCGCTGCTCGGCTTGCTGGGCGTGGCCCTGTTCATGGCTGTGGTGCTGCGCCTGTACCGCGACCCGGAGATGGCTTTGTGGGCGGGCGCGCTGCTGGCCGTCAACCCGTTCCACGTCTGGCTGTCGCGCACAGCGCGGCCCTATTCGCTGGTATTTGTGCTGTCCCTGCTCATCGCCTACACCTTCCTGCAACTGGCGCGCGGCAACCGCTCGCGGCTGGTGTGGGGGGTGTTCACCGCAGCCAGCGCCATCGCCTATGCCACGCATTTCACGGTAGTGGGCCTGTTGGGCGCGCAGGCGATGATCTTCGTCTTCGGCTGGCGGACGCACTCGCGCTGGTTCCGCCATTGGCTGGCCGCTCAAGCACTCGCTGCTATCCCGGCGCTCACCTGGACGTACCTGGTGCTGCGCGACCCGCCGACGGTGGCCTCCTACTGGATTCCGCGCCCGGAGTTACGCGACATCCCGCTCACGCTGTGGAACATGACGCTCGGCTACGATGGCGTGTTCAAGTGGGCGATGGTGCCGGGGCTGATGATCGTCACGCTGGGCCTCATCTTCGGGCTGGGCTACGCGCTGGGTGACCGCCAGCGCGACGAGCGCAGCTTCTTCTGGATGTGGCTGATCGTCGGGCCGCTGGCGTTTACCTTCCTGCTGTCAACGCTCATCGTCTCCATCTACGTGGATCGCTACTTCATGGTCATGCTGCCGGCGCTGCTGCTGCTCATGATCCAGGCGTGGGCGCGCTTCTCGCCGCGCCTGTGGCGCATTGCGCTGGGCGCGATCATCCTCACCTGCCTGTATTCCGTTCTGTTCTCGTTTGTGGACGGCAGCTATCACCGCGACGACTGGCGCGATGCGGCGGCTTACGTGGCCGAGCGCGTCGAGGACGACGACGCCATCGTGCTGGAGCGCGATAACACGTTCGAAGCCTTCACGCGCTATTACCAGCAGTCCGAGCCGTACCTGGCGGGCGAGGACGAGGTCGAAGACGCCGCCATCATCCTCCTGCCGGAGATAGCCGATAACAGCGCGCTAGAGCAAACCGCCGACCGGCTGTGGGTGGTCTATCGCAACCCGAACGAGGACGTGCACCGCCTGGGCCTGATGCCCGACTTCGACCCGTTCGACCCGCGCCTGTCCGCGATGGGCGAGTGGCTGAGCGCGTACCGCCCCCAGGTGCTGGAGATTCAGACCTTCAACGGCATGAAGGTGCTGTTGCTCGACCCGGACGGCGCGCCAGTTCCGGCGGGGAACTGAGCGCGCCCCCTCCCGCTCATTCCCAGGTGCGCAGCCCATAGCGGCTGAGGTAGATCGGCAGGCTCTTGTACATCGGGTTGGCTTCCTCGATGGCCTGGATCATCTGCCGCTTCTCGCTGGAGGTGGGGCCGCACAGCAGGGTGATCGAGCCGCCGTCGCCGCCCGCCCCGTTGACCTTCCAGCCAATCGCGCCGTTGGCCTTAGCGACCTCGATGATGCGGTGCGCGTCCTCACTGATCAGGGCGGGGTGTAGCTCGCCCTGCGCCTCCGTGTTGAAGCTCATCGAGCGGCCCAGCCCGATCCAATCGCCCGCGTAGACCGCGTCGCGGGCCATCTCTGCCGTCTTGCGCAGCTTGTCGAGCGCCTGGTGCTCCGGCCCGCCCGCTTCCAGCCGCTTGATCACCTGCTCGTGCACCGCCGATGACTGGTGCGCCTTGCCCACGAAGACCAGCACCAAGCGCCGTTCCAGCTCCCACCAGATTGAATTGGGCACCTGGATGCTGGAGACGGTGGCGTAGGGGTAGTTGAACATCTCGATGAAGCTCACCCCGCCATAGGCCGCGCAAAGCTGATCCTGGATGCCGCTCTGCAGGCCGAGCATTTCCGTCTCGACGCGGTGCGCAGCGTAGGCGACCTCGTGCGGCGTCATGGTACCCGGCGTCAGGCGATCCAGCGCGCCGATCAGGGCCACCGTGATCGAGGCCGAGGTGCCGGTTGAGCAGCCAGCGGGCACTTCGGAATAGACGGTGATGTGCAGGGCGATGTCGTCCGGCACGCGCATGTACTCAATCGCCGCTTCGAGCAGCGGGTGACGATCCCATTCGCTGTGGCCCGGCGCAATCGGGTACACATCGCCGTAATTCTCCGCGAAGAGGATGATGCGGTGCTGGCGCGCCCCGATCGGGTAGACCCTGATCTGCACCTCAACATAGGGGTAGACGCCGATGTTGAAGATTTCGCCATGCCCCGAAAACCACGTATCAGTCCAGCCGCCGTTATCGCAGATGCGAATCGGGGCGACGCTGTTGATCACGCGAAGGGGCTTTGCCTGAGTGTCGCTCACGGGGAAGAGTCCTCTCTATAGCTCGCCAACCTGACGTTGCACGCCCAAGTATACTGTGCGGCCCAGCGCCCCGCGACTCGCTGTGGGCGAGGGGGACATCACACTGTTCTGCCGTGCCCCGGTTTACCTCACCCCCGCTCGGCGCTGGCGCGCTTCGCCGCTCCCTCTCCACTGTGGCTATGCGTTACCCACAAATGCCCCCCATCCCCCAGCCCCTTCCCCCGCGCTGCGCGGAGGGAAGGGGAGCAGGCCCGCCGCTTTTCTCCCTTCCCCCCTCGTGGGGGAAGGGCCGGGGATGGGGGGGACAGGCACAGCCAAAGATGTGGGTAATGGATAGCCGCAGCGGAGAGGGGGAAAGGCCGAGCGCAGCGAGGCCAGGGGGTGAGGTAAACAACGGGCGATCAAGGTTGCATTATCTCTCCTCTGCGCCCTCTGCGTCTCAGCGGTGAGCTCTTTCGGCGCGGACTGCGGAAGTCTCTGCACGCGGGCCGTGCGCAAATGCCGCCGCCCGCTATAATTGGGCGCTCGTGACGATCGCGAGAGTGAACGAGGACAACCCTATGATCCGACGCCTGCCACCGCTCGCCGCCGCCCTGTCCCTTGTGCTGGGCTTGCTCGTCTCCGTGCCGGGGACAATCCACGCCCAGGAGTCCGACCAATGTGCGGCCATTTACCAGGCGGCGACTGTGAGCTTGATGGAACACTGCTTCGCGGCTCCCCTCGAAACCGCGTGCATCGCTGCCGGAGACGTGACCATTGAGATGCAGTCCGGGCAGACGGTGACGGGCGCGGGTAGCCGGGCGCGGCTTGGCGGTGTGGCGGCGCTGCGCGCCCTGCCCGGCGACAGTACGGCGTGGAGCCTGGCCAGCCTGACCGTGCCCGACCTAGTCAGCAGCCAGCAAGCGGCCACGCTGATCGTGCTCGGCCCGGCGGAGCTGGTCTTCGATGAGTCGCCGGACATGCAGCCGGGGGCAGCGTTCACCCTGCAAGCGTCGGCGGAGCCGTTCCCCTGCGACGGAGTCGCGCGGCCCGGCGTGCTGATCCAGTCGCCGCCCAACGCGCTCACTCTGCTGCGCGCCAACGGGTACGTCATGGCCGTGAACGGCTTGGCTCTGCTCAGCGTGGACGGCGACGCGCTGATCGTCAGCGCGCTGACGCGCGAGACCGTCTTGGCCCAGAGCGGGGCCGTGATCTTCGCCGGGCACAGCGTCACGGTGAGTGCGGGCGGTGTCACGCCCGCCGCTCCCTACGATCCGGCGCTGGTCGCTCACCTGCCCACCGAAGTGCTGCCCGTCATCGAAGTCGTGGCGCTGCCCGGCAGCGCCGAAGTGATCCAGCCAACGCCCCTGTTCAGCCGGCCCATGCCAGCCGCTACCACCAACGCCCAGGTGCGGGCGGGGCTGCCGGTCGGTGTGCTGGGGCGCAGCAGCGACGGGCAATGGCTGCACGTGCGCACCTACGACGGGCAGATCGGCTGGGTGCCGTTGGCCGCGCTCGACGTGCGCGTGCCGGGCGAGATGCCGGTTTACGACGAAGCACCGCCGTTCCCCGTCCGCCCGTTTGGGTCTATGCAGGGCACCGTCAAGACGGATGCCGAGCGCAACATCCTGCGCGCAGGGCCGGGGCAGGAGTACGAGATGGTGGCGACCGTCCCCTTCTGGACAGACCTGGCCCTCTACGGGCGGAGCGCGGACGGCCAGTGGCTCTACGTGGAGACGGGCGACGGTGTGCGCGCCTGGATCAGCACGCTGCTGATCAGCCCATCCACGCCGTATTCGCTGGCCGAGCTACCCTACGCGCCCGGAGCGGGGGGATGAGGGCAAATGGTTGTTGGTTTTTGGTGATTGGCTCTTGGGGACTGGCGAGGTCCGCTTCGACGCGCCTGCGCCTCCCCAGCAATCACGGACCAGTTACCAGCAACCAATAGCCACGTCTTCCGCCGAGCGCGCTCAATTGTGACAAATGTCACAGCTAATGACGCCTTTGTTCCCTATTTGGCGCGCAGGCGGCAGAGTATGCTAGAAGTGTGTGACAGCAGGCTGGTGTGACGATCTCTGGGGATCGTTCTCATTAGCTGGGATGGTGTTTCTCTTCTGCCTCCTCAAACTTATTGTTCTTCAGGGAGCGCCGCGCCTGGCTGGGGAGTCTGGGTGCGGCATTTCCTTTTTGGGGAGCCGGGTAAACCACTTGTGACAGCTATCTGAATTCTATGCGCAGCTTGTCACAAGCCATCTGCCGGGTCTTGGAGTATGATGGAGACACCATTGCACAGAGAGAGTTGATCAGAACCTAACCCCTCTTGCGCAGAGTTGCGCCAATGTTTTCCTCCTTGTGCTTCAGCGCACGGCGTCCCAACGTCGTGCGCTGAGCTTTTGTCAGCGGCACCTCACCCGCACGAACCGTCAGAACCGCAGGCGGGCCAGCGCCCAGGCTGCGTGCTCGCGCACCAGGCCGGACTCGTCGCGCCGCGTCAGGTGATCCAGCGACGGGGCGAATTCCGCCAGGCCGCTGTTGCCCGCTGCGACGCAGGCATTGCGCACCAATCGCTCGCGCCCGATCCGCCAGATGGCCGAGTCGCGAAAGCGAGCGCGGAAGCCCTCCTCGTCCAGCGCCAGCAGGTCAGCCAACGGCGGCGCGGCCCGTTCGGGGGTGAGCGGCCAGAAGGCCCGCTCGCTCGTTGGCGCGGAGAACTTGCATGTGAAGGGGCACGCTTCCTGGCAGATGTCGCAGCCGTAGACCCAGTTGCCCAGCAGCGGGCGCAGGTCTTCGGGAATGGCCCCTTTTAGCTCAATGGTCAGGTAGCTGATGCAGCGCCGCGCGTCGAGCACGTAGGGGCGCGGGAACGCTCCCGTTGGGCAGGCGGCCAGGCAGCGCGCGCACGTCCCACAGAGCGTCTCGCGGCCCGGCGCGTCGTAGGCGTCGAAGGGCAGGGTGGTCAGCACTTCGCCCAGGAACAGGTACGAGCCACGACGGGGATGGATCAACAGCGTGTTCTTGCCGGTGAAGCCCAGCCCGGCCCCCTGAGCGTGATCGCGCTCCAGAATCGCGCCCGTGTCCACGTAGACGCGGCTGGCGACCTCCTGCCCGGATTGGTCGCGCAGCCAGGCGGCAAGCGCCTCCAGGTGCGGCGTCATGATCGCGTGATAGTCCGCGCCCCAGGCGTAGTTGGAGATGCGCCCCCGCCGGGGATCGCCCAGCATGGATGGCGGGACGGCGTTCGTCGCGTAGGTGAGCGCGACGACCACCAGCGAGCGCGCGCCGGGCAGGATGGCGTTGAGGTCGCGGCGGCGGGCCAGGCGATCGGGCCGGGCCAGGTAGCCCATCGTCCCGTGCATCCCCGCCTCGATCCAGCGCAGGTAGGCGTCCAGGCGCGGCGACGGCGCGGCGGGGATGATCCCGGCCTCCGTGAAGCCGAGGGCGGTGGCCTGCTGGCGGGTCTGCGCGGCGGAGAAGGGCATGGTCATAGGCGGCGCGTAGGGCGCTGCTCTGCGCCCTGTCTGCTGATGGGTCTTCCACGCTCTTGCTGAGCGGGGTGCACGAACAACCTGTCGCCAGGGGAAGTTCGGGAATGCTCGCTGAACGCCTCCCCCCTCAATCCCCCCTTCAGCGAAGCTAGAGGGGGGACGATCCAGCAAGCCGCTGCCCCTTCCCCTAGCTTTGCTGGGGGAAGGGGTCGGGGGATGGGAGCCTTCGACAACTGCCTGACAACTCATTCGTGGACCCCGTCGAGCGGAGGCCGTGTGACGATTCGCCGGGCGTGTGGTAAGCTCGGCGCTCGCCAGGCCAGTTTACCCGCTTTCGTCGCAGAAAGACAAGGGAGGGTCTCCCCATGCGCCAGGTGCGGAGGCCCAGAACCGCCCCGCTTTCCTTCTTCTGGCGCGTTCGCCTATCCTGAGGCAGCCTACGCCTCACAGTCGCCGCTGGCCCTTCTCGCTCCCAGGAGACAGTCCCGCATGACCGCCCATACTCGCGCTGCCCTGCAAGCCCTGTTTGTCACGCTGCTGTGGTCTACGTCCTGGGTGCTGATCAAGATCGGCCTGGATGACATCCCCGCGCTGACCTTCGCCGGGCTGCGCTACGTCCTGGCCTTTCTGTGCCTGCTGCCGCTCGCCTGGCGATCCGGGCAACTGGCCGCGCTGCGCCGCCTGCCGCGCGCCGACTGGGGGCGGCTGGTCGTGCTCGGCCTGCTGTTCTATACGGTGACGCAGGGCGCGCAATTCCTCGGCCTGGAGCGCCTGCCCGCCGCGACGACCAGCCTGTTGTTCAGCTTCACGACGGGGGTTGTGGCGCTGCTGGGTATCCCCCTACTGGGCGAGCGCCCCACGCGCGGGCAGTGGGGCGGCATCGCCATTTACCTGGTGGGCGCGCTCGTGTACTTCTACCCGGTGGCGCTCCCGCGCGAGCAGGTCGTGGGTCTGCTGATCATGCTGGTTGGCGTGCTGGCGAACGCGCTCTCAACAGTGTTGGGGCGCGATGTCAACCGGGCAGGGACGATCCCGGCGCTGGCGGTGACGGTCGCCAGTATGGGCGTGGGGTCGGTCGTGCTGCTGGGCGCAGGGATCGCCACCCAGGGATTGCCCGCGCTCAATGCGAGCGGCTGGCTGATCGTCGTCTGGCTGGCGCTGGTCAA
>MTKY01003729.1_pt1 | contig 10643 bp, 8 predicted proteins | sample 1042731 | NCBI WGS metagenome assembly MTKY01 (sample SAMN06212206, study PRJNA360538) | anaerobic digester metagenome | biome: Wastewater treatment plant; material: sludge; isolation source: anaerobic digester fed with sludge from wastewater treatment plant | place: Denmark: WWTP Soeholt ... | reverse complement strand
GCAGGAGAGCATGATTTCGTTGTCAATGCCGGAATCAAGATCTATCGAGGACTTGTGGCCAGCATGAGGCAATATCCAAACACGCCGTCCAGGGCATTTCCAAATGTGGCTGCAACGGCCGGATGAAGGCAGTCCGCCTTCATCTCTCAATTTTTTTGGACCCTCTCTATTTTATATGGGCGGTCTGCTGCAGAGAATCCTCCTCCGTACCCTGGTGTCTCTGTGGTGAAGGCTATGCATTCGGTTGTAACGATCATTCAAAGCCTGGACAGGGGCAAAGATTGATAATCTCTGGAACACAATTCACATTAAATGAATAAGAAGGATGGCTTGTCTGGCTTTCATCTCTTGGCCAAGCCCACGGGAGCGATCTGCAACCTGGGCTGTAAGTACTGCTTTTTCTTGTCCAAGAAGGACCTCTATCCAGGGAGCACCTTCCGGATGTCAGATGCCCTTCTCGAGTCATATATCCGCCAATACATAGGTGCGCAGAGGGTCCCTCTGGCAACGGTCGCCTGGCAGGGCGGCGAGCCCACCCTAATGGGATTGGATTTTTTCAGAAAGGCGATGGCAATGGTCCTCCGGTACAGACGCCCGGGGATGATCATCCACAATACCATCCAGACCAACGGGACGCTGATCGATGATGAATGGTGCCATTTCTTCAAGGAGAACAACTTTCTGGTGGGGCTTTCCCTGGACGGCCCTCGCAAAATTCACGATTCTTACCGCCTGGACAAATCGGGCGGGCCCACCTTCGATAAGGTCTTTCATGCTGCAAAGCTCTTACGCAGGCACAAGGTGGATTTTAATATTCTAACCACAGTCAATGCTGCGAACGGCGACAGTCCCTTTGAGGTTTACAGGTTCCTGAGGGAGGAGGTCAAGGCTGAGTTCATCCAGTTCATACCCATAGTCGAGAGGGACGAAGCGGGCCGGGTCACTGAATGGTCTGTTAAGCCAGAGCAGTACGGGCGTTTTCTCTCATCCATATTCGATGAATGGGTCAGAAGGGACGTGGGCAAGATCTTCGTGCAGATCTTTGATGCCTCACTTGCAGCCTGGATGGGAGCCTTCCAGAGCGTCTGTATCTTTTCCCCGACCTGTGGCACAGCACTTGCCATGGAGCATAACGGCGATCTCTATTCCTGTGATCACTTTGTGGATAGGGATCACCTTCTGGGAAACATCGAGAGGGTGAGCATGGAAAAGCTGGCATCCTCTGAGAAGCAGAGGAGATTTGGCCAGGATAAGCTGAACTCTCTGCCCAAGTACTGCCTGGGTTGCGAGGTTAGATTTGCCTGCAATGGTGAATGCCCTAAGAACAGATTTATGAAAGCTCCCAATGGCGAGCCTGGATTGAACTACCTCTGTGCGGGCTACAGGGAGTTCTTCAGGCATGTAGACGGCCCCATGAGGTTCATGGCCAATGAGCTGAGGCAGGGCAGAGAGGCTGCCAGCATCATGAGATATACTGCCACTGACTTGGTATCCTCGGCAGCCTTCAAGCCAGGCAGGAATGATCCCTGTCCATGTGGAAGCGGATTAAAATACAAAAAATGTCACGGCAATGCTGGATTGAAATAGTCAGAACCTGTCCCGTCGCCGCTTTTATCGGGCAGATCAGAAGATGGACTGAACTGACCAAAGCAGGCTGCCCAGAAGTTGCCATGCCGGGCGTTGTTGCCCAGACTGGCATCAATGCAGTGGGAGCTGAACTTCCGGCCCTTCGGTCTGCCAAGGACGGGCGCGAGATGCCACTTCTCTTTCATCTCTGCTCCTTTGCGCCTCGGCGCGCATCATAAAAGGGGGGGCGCGATTCCCATCCACGACGGAGCCGATGCCCTCTGATCATATGCCGTGGCAGGCGTGCCATGATAAGCCCTCTCCAGCTCTGCCGGGCAGTGCCGGACCAGCCTCCTTACAGCGGGGATTAATAAACCCCTGCAGTGTATATCATCCTCTCATGAGCGATACTGAGGCAAGGTCCAGCATCGGCCCGGGCATGGGCCTGATTCATCTGGAGACCGGGGTGCAGATCATCATACCCGCCCAGATTGAGGCGGAGAGGATTGTGGCAGCGACGGAAGCCCTCTTAGGGGCGGTCAGGGACAATATCGGCGAGGGCATAGGCTGCTCTGATATCGCCTGGATGACGGCGACTGATGTCAATGCCATGCTCTTGGTGAGCACCGATATGGAGGAGGGGCCAGCGGGCGCTGTTGCTGCCCTCCATGCTGCTGCCGAGGCCTTCACAGAGAGGTCCGGGCGGGTGATATCACAGATGAAGGCAGATGCTGGAGAATGAGAGTCGCCCTATTACAGCTCAACACCATTGTGGGAGATCTGGCCGGAAATAAGGATCTCATCGCCTGTGCAGTCCGCCGGGCCCCGAAATTCGATCTGGCCGTCACCTCTGAGCTTGCCCTGCCTGGCTATCCCCCCTGCGATCTGCTTTTGAATGAGGAATTTGTCCAGCAGAGCTGGCAGGCACTGGGCGATCTGGCGGAGGAGCTGACAGATCTCCCCCCCGTCCTGGTGGGCCTGGCCGAGCCCAACCCCGTTGGCCGGGGCCGGCTTCCCTTCAACTCCGCCGCCCTCATCCGGGGAGGCAGGGTAGAAGATACCTTTCAGAAGAGCACTCTCACTGGCAGCGATCTCTATCGGGAGGAGCGCTACTTCCAGCCGGGAGATGAGCCTGGCATCCTGCAGATCGGAGGGATGCATTTTGGGATACTCATAGGCGAGGCTCTGACAGGGCACAAAGAGAAGAGCAGCGCAGCTGGCTTCAGCCTCCTGCCCACCCTCAAGGAGATGGGAGCAGAAGCCATAATCAACATCTCAGCCTCGCCCTTCACAGCAGGGGGGCAGATATGCCGGCAAGAGCAGCTATCAGACCTGGCCGGGAGGTGCCGCCTTCCCCTGCTGTTCATCAACCAGGTGGGAGGAAATGATGATCTGATATTCGACGGCAGAAGCTGCTTTTTTGACTCAAAGGGGAAGTTGGCCGCCCGGGGGAGTGGCTTTGAGGAGGATATCCTGCTTGTAGATCTCGACCGGCCCGGGGGAAGGATAGCCGGAGACGATCTCACCCCCGAGGCAGAGATCTGGAGGGGCCTGGTCTTGGGGACGAGGGATTATGTGCGCAAGTGCGGCTTCTTCCGGGCTCTTCTCGGCCTATCGGGAGGGATCGACTCTGCCCTGGTGGCTGCCATCGCCGCCTCTGCCCTGGGCCCGGAGAACGTCCTGGGGGTTATCATGCCCTCGCCTTATACCAGCCAGAGGAGCATCGATGATGCCATAGCCCTGGCGGACGGCCTGAGAATCGAGAGGATCACCATCCCCATCACTGCCATCATGGATTCCTATGAGAGGGAGCTGGCAGATCATTTCCTCGGCCGGCCGAAGGATGTCACCGAGGAGAACATCCAGGCCCGCATCCGCTCCAACATTCTTATGGCCCTGTCCAATAAATACGGCTCCATTCTCCTTGCCACCGGGAACCGCTCAGAGCTCTCTGTGGGCTACTGCACCATCTATGGCGATATGGCCGGCGGGCTGGCGGTCATCTCCGACCTGCCCAAGGGGATGGTCTACAGGATGGCTGAGTGGCTCAATACCACCACTGGCAGATCTGTCATTCCCCCAAGCATCATGGACAAGCCCCCCTCAGCAGAGCTCCGCCCCGGTCAGACCGATCAGGATAGCCTTCCCCCTTATCCAGTCCTGGACGAGATCCTCAAGAGGTATATCGATGAGCATCATTCGCGGGCGGATCTGCTTGCCGCCGGGTTTGATGAGGCGGTGGTGGACCAGGTCATCTCCCTGATCGGAAAAGCTCAATTCAAGAGGCTTCAGGCTCCACCCGGCCTGAAGGTGATCGACAGAAGCTTTGGAAGGGGCTGGAGGATGCCTGTGGCCTGCCGGACCGGCCGGTCAGGAGCGGTGCGGGGGGAGGGAGGCATAGAGCGACGGGGGGATGGTGGCGCAGGATCTCGGGGCAGAAAGTGATTTTAAATAGATCCAGGCGGAAGATGGTGTACGCTATGAGAGATGATATCGACAGGAAACGTTCTCAGCGCAGACCTGCCGCCTTCAAGGCCGGAATGCTGCTGGCTGGCATTTATCTCTCTCTTCTTCTTTCCTCTCCTCTCCTTTTCCCTTCCCTTTTCTCCCCCTCTCTGGGAATGGAGAGTACGCCCATACAGGACAACCTCATTCTCAATGTCTATCTGGATCCTGCGGGAAAGGCCCTGCTGACAGGCTATGCTGATAACATCTCCGGCCTTGAGTCTCTTGCCGGCTCGGAGTACCAGTATGAGAACGATACTGGCAGGCTTTATGCCCTCACCGACGGCCTGACAGCAAAGTCCGGCCAGATCTGGACTTTGAACTTCGGTGCCATTGGCACCTTCGAGGACTGCAGGATCACCTTTTATCTGCCCGGGGATATCCGCCTGGGATCGATCAACAGCTCTACTGGCCTGCAGTATCATCTCTCAGCCTTCAATGGTTCTCTGGTGGCGGATGTGCAGGGCTATGAGGTTCAGAACCCCTGGATATCCATTCAATATCAGCAACCTCTGGCCAATGGATCAGCCCCCATTCCCTCCCCCGCCCTTCCTCCCCGCCCTTCTCCGGGCGATTCCAGCATCGATCTTGATCTCATCCTCTTCTTGGCAGGAGCATTCATTCTGGCCATGGGATCCGCTCTGGGGATGATCCTCTGGAGACGCAGATTCCCTCTGCCTATCAGCTCCTCATCTCCGGAGAGAGATGTGCAGCCGAAGGCCGATGGGATCATCTCTTCTTCCCCGCTTATGAGCCATTTTGGGGCTGGGGATGAGGGGGCCAGACACCCGGTCAGTCCAGACTCATCCAATCCAGATCCATCCAATCCGGCTGCATCCGGAGAAGAGGGCACTGGTGCTCTCCTCTCCCCTCTCGCCCATGTACCGGCAGACGCAGATGACAGGCACCTTCCCACCACTGCCTCTCTCTCCTCCTCCGCCGATAGCCCCGCGGACGGCAGCAGCAGCAGCCATTCTGACTCTGGCCCGGATCAAGCCGCTGCTGGGAGCGCGAACCGGGCGGAGGCGCAGGGTATGGGGTTGAAGAAGATCGAGCTGAGCCGGGAGATGGAGGCGGTCATTCAGACCCTCACCCCCAGAGAGAAGGCGGTTATAACCACCCTGGTCGAGCACGGAGGGAGAATGACGCAGGCAGAGATCAGATATGAGACCAGAACTCCTAAATCGTCTCTGACCGGTATTCTGATCTCTTTGGAGAGGAGACGCCTGGTAACCAAGAAGGAATGGGGGAGAACAAACATGATAGAACTCTCTGAATGGTTTTTATCCCAAAGGGAACGTTCCTGATCCTTTAGCTCTTCAGGCCCGGAGCCTGGAGCATGCTCTTATCCCTCTCCCTTGTGGTTCGTTCTGCTCTTATTTTTTCTATCGTTCAGGAAGATGGGGTTTAATGGAAGGAGGAAGGCCCATCCTTCCAAAAAATGGGTTTAAGAGGTATTGTGCAGATGAGATCGATTGGATGGGACTGGAGGATGGCTCTGATTGCTCTTGCCGTCTCCTGTCTATTCATAGCTGGGGCATTATCCATGCCCTTGGATCGAGGAATGGGAATGCATGCAAGAGGGATGATGATCCATTCGCCCCTCAATGTCACCTCTGAGGAGCTGGGCAACATGACCTTGAAAGAGATAAAAGAGCGGGAGATCGATGCTCTTAACTGCTCCTTGGGAGAGGAAATGCCTTTCTGCGGAAAGGCCGGGCGCGGGGCGCAGATGGCCTTCGTGCCCCCCTCATCCTGCCGGCATTGCTGGTCTGGCACCTTGGGGTGTGGCTTTTCCCCCCTTTTGCTGATGGATGAGATCAGTCTGGAGGAGCTGGGGGAGATGAGCCTCAATCAGATCCTGGATCTGTATGATCAGAAGGTGGACGAGCTTGAGCGTATGACCATCAATGAGCTTCGGGAGCAGTGGAGGAAGAGCATGGAGGCGCAGAGCAATATGACTCTAAATGAGCTGGTGGAGGAGGCTCGAGATAGGCAGGCCAAAGAGGGGATCTTCAACTGGGTCTCTTCACAGTACCGCCGCCTGGTGGCCTGACGGGCCTTTGGCTTCCACCCCCAAGTGGCGCATGGCAGAGATCATCATCTGCCCCCATGCTTTTTCCCCCCCCCACAGGAGATGTTTAAATCGAATTGAGTCTAATCAGCATTTGGCAGGCGAGTCTCGATGAACAAAGTTGGCAGAAGGGTTATCAACCCGGCACTGGCAGTGCTGCTGGCGGGCCTGATATCTTTTGGATTTGCAGGTGTGGGCCAGGCAGGTCTTGGCAATATGGATGGATCTGACGGGGGCAATGGCAGGATGGGCGCGGAGGGCGCTGGAGGCGGGATGCTCCATCCGAATCCGGGCCATCCCCTCGGTCTGCCGGTTGATCTGCTCTTCAGCGGGCATGGTCTTGCCCTCCGGGGGGACGAGTCCCATGCCCTGCGACTGAAGGTTGAGGTTCTTCTTCCCGTGCCTCCCGAGCGGATTCGCAATCTTGTGGCCTCCAACAGGAGCCTGGAGGAGATCAGAGAACAGATCCGGGAGAATGCAGGAGACGAGCTGCACCGGGGGAGCCTGGCCTTTGAGGGGAGCCATTATGCAGCCATAAATTTCCTCATCCTCCCGGCAGCAGATAACTCCACCCTTCTGAAGGCCGACCTGGCCGACCAGGAATCCCTTCAGGTGGCAGATCGTTCCGCCATCCTGGGCAGGATCAATCTGAGCATATCCCTCTCCCCCGGGGGCACCATCGGCCAGGGGGAGCTGGAGATCGACCGCCCACCGCATGAGGGCAGATATGCAGTTCTGCTGAGCATGGATCCTCCAGGAGGGGAGAGCAGGCGATCACGATCACAGGCCGCCGGGCTGTAGCCGGAAGATGGAGGAGATGATCAGGCCCAGGTCACAGGAACCTCATCCGTCCTGTATCCGGGCCGAACGTGAGACTGCTCCAGAGGGGTAAAGATGCCGGCTTTGAGCATCAAGAGGCCTGTGTAGGCGATCATGCTGCCGTTGTCCCCCATGAAGGAGCGGGGTGGGAGGAAGAACTCTGCTCCTCTCTCATGGCACATGATTCTCATCATCTCCCCCAGACGGGCGTTCGCCCCCACCCCGCCCACCAGCATGGCCTCCTTCTTCTCCGCATGGGCCATGGCCCTCTCCGTCACCTCCACCAGCATGGCGAAGGCCGTCTCCTGCAGGCTGTAGCAGACATCCTCCAGGGGATGCTTTCCTGCAGCCTCGGTGGCAGCAGTGGACAGGCCAGAGAAGGAGAGGTCCATGCCCTTGACTGTATAGGGCAGGGGGATGTAGCTCTTCGCCCCCTTTGCCAGCTCCTCCACCTTCGGGCCGCCGGGATGGGCCAGGCCGACGGAGCGGGCAAATTTGTCTATGGCATTCCCCACGCTGATGTCCAGGGTCTCCCCGAAGATCCTGTATCTGCCCTGGCGCAGGGCCAGGACCTGGGTGTTGGCGCCGCTCACATATATCACTGCGGGATCGCTGGCCCCCGACTGCCATTTGCCCACCTCGATATGAGCGACGCAGTGATTGACGCCCACCAGGGGAATCCTGTAATGCAATGAGAGAGCTCGAGCAGCAGTGGCCACAGTGCGCAGGCAGGGCCCCAGGCCGGGCCCCTGGGAGAAGGCCACACCCCCTATCTCCAGGCCCATCTCCCGCGCCCGGGCGAGGACATCTCCCACCACAACCCTCATGTGCTGGGCATGATGCTGGGAGGCCTCTCGGGGATGGATTCCTCCTCGCGCCGGGGTGTAGGTGGCGCTCTTCTCATAGATCACCCCGGACTCATCCACCAGAGCGGCACTGAGGTTCCAGGCGGTCCCTTCCAGGCCGAATATGATCATTCTCTATCCCGCTCCCCTTATCATTCAGACATTCAGATATAGCCCAGGCCAATGTCCTTTCTGTAACGCATTCCATTGAACCGGACCCGTTTGATGTTCTCATAGGCCCTGGCCCTGGCCTGAGCCAGGCTCCTGCCCCGGGCGACCAGGGTGAAGACCCGGCCACCGGTGGTGTACAGCCTCCTGTTGCCTGCAGAGTCTGTGCCCCAGGCGGTGCCGTTGTGGTAGACTATGACCTCCGGGTCCACCCTCTCCAGGCCTCTGATGGGCATATTGGTATAATGCTCTCCAGGATAGCCCGGCCTCTCCGGGCCGGTGGAGGTGATGGTTTTTATCACCCGCCCGGATATGGCGCATACTCCCAGGCAGAAGTCGTCCGACCACTGCAGAGGAACCTCATCCAGCCTTCCCTCCACCACAGCCGTGGAGAGCTGGTAGAAGTCGGTCTCCAGGCGGGGAAGTATCACCTCAGCCTCCGGGTCCCCCAGCCTCACATTGATCTCCAGGACAGAAGGCTCCCGATCCTCTGAGATCATCAGCCCGAAATAGATCACTCCTCTGTACTCCTGGCCGGAGATCTCCTTGAAGCCGCGGACTGTGGGAAGAGCGATCTTTTTCATTATCCTCTCCGTCAACTCCTCATCCAGCCAGGGGTGAGGGGAGAACCCGCCCATGCCACCGGTATTGGGATTGTTATCCTGATTGGGATTGCCTGCCAGACGGTTGAAGAGGCGGATGGCCACCTCCTCATCCGGGGAGAAGGCCTGCTTGTAGTCCAGGGCGGACTGCATCGCCCGGACGGTCCGGCCGTCGCTCAGGGCGAAGAACATCAGCTCCCTGCCCTCCAGCCGGTCCTCGATTTCGATTCTGTCCCCCGCCTGGCCGAAGGGCCTGGGGCTCACCATGATGCGCTCGATGACTGAGTCTGCCTCCTCTTGGTTTGCGCAGAGGATGGAGCCCTTTCCCGCTGCCAGGCCGTCCGCCTTGATCACCAATCCCCTCCCCGGATCCTCTGCGCAACGCTGCCGGGCATACTCCTTTGCCTCTTGAGGGTCGCTGAAGTTCCGGTATGGGGGGACGGGGACATTGAGCCTTTTGAGAAGATCCTTGGTCTGGCATTTGCTGCTCTCCAGAACGGTTGCCTCCCTTTTTGGTCCCAGTATCCTCTGCCCCTCCTCTTGGAATATGTCCACGATCCCCTCGGAGAGATAGCCCTCTGGGCCCACAAAGACGAGATCGATCCCCTCCTTTCTGGCAAAGGCGAGCAGCTCGCTTGTGCTCTTGGGAACCTCATCATCGATCATTGCCAGGCGGCACTTATCCATCATCTCGCTGCCCGCATTGCCTGGGGCTACATAGACCCTCTCCACCGTCCCACTTCTGGCGAAGGCATGGGCTATGGCATTTCCTCTGCCTCCTGCATCCACTACAAGAACTCTCTTGCCTGACATCAGATCCATTTGAGGATTTTAACCCTAGATAAGCATATTTGACCGGCTGATATTTATGCCAGCGCAGCGATTCTGGCTGCTCTTCTTTCATCAGTTAGCTATATAAAATAACAGGCTAAGGCAAAGGCAACAAGTCCCGCATCATCGTTGATGCCCAGGTACAGCTCTGGCCCCATCCCGCAAGTCTCTGCCTGTTGCAGAATATCTTGCAGGTCGCGCAGGAGATGATAACGGAATGTATTCCCAAGAGAAGATGCTTAAAGTCATCCGAGAGAAGAACGTCGAGTTCCTCCGCTTGCAGTTCACTGATATATCAGGGATAGTGAAGAATGTGGCCATTCCCGCCACTCAGATGGGAAAGGCTTTGAAGAGTGGCATTTCCTTTGACGGATCATCCATTGAGGGCTTCGCCAGAATTCAGGAGTCGGATATGATCCTCCGCCCCGATCTCTCCACATTCAGCCTCCTGCCCTGGAGCAACAAGGACGATGCCAATGAGGCTCGACTGATCTGTGATGTGCATCTTCCCAATGGATTGCCCTTCGAGGGTGCTCCCCGCCGGGTGCTCTGCCGGCAGTTGGAGAGGGCAGAGGAGATGGGCTTCAAGATGAAGGTCGGTCCGGAGCTGGAGTTCTTCCTCTTTGAAAAGGGGAATGGCGGCTCTGCCACCATCCCACACGACTTCGGGGGCTACTTCGACCTGGGCCCGGTGGACCTGGCAGAGGATGTGCGCCGGGAGATCATCAGGGCCCTGATCAAGATGGGCTTCACCATTGAGGCCTCCCATCACGAGACTGCTCGGGGGCAGCATGAGATAGACTTCGTCTATGGCGATGCCATCAAGAATGCCGATAACGTGGTGACATTCAAGTACGTCACCAAGACCATTGCCATGCGCCACGGCCTGAGGGCGACGTTCATGCCCAAGCCTGTATTCGGCGCCGCCGGCAGTGGAATGCATGTCAACATCTCCCTCTTCCGGGGGCTGGAGAATGCCTTCTATGACCCAGAGACCCGCCTGAACATCGGCGATCTGGCCAGGTTCTTCGTGGGCGGCCTGATAGAGCATGCAGGCGCTATCACCGCCATCGCCAATCCCCTGATCAACTCCTATAAGCGGTTGGTATCCGGGTTCGAGGCTCCTGTCTATATAACCTGGTCCGGCCCGAACCGCTCCTCTCTTATCCGCATTCCCTCCGGCCGGGGCCTCTCCACCCGGGTGGAGTTCCGCTCCCCTGATCCGAGCTGCAA
>MTKY01063306.1_pt1 | contig 10647 bp, 9 predicted proteins | sample 1042731 | NCBI WGS metagenome assembly MTKY01 (sample SAMN06212206, study PRJNA360538) | anaerobic digester metagenome | biome: Wastewater treatment plant; material: sludge; isolation source: anaerobic digester fed with sludge from wastewater treatment plant | place: Denmark: WWTP Soeholt ... | reverse complement strand
AGATTGCCGATGCGCGGCGGCGGGTAGCGGAGGCGGCGATTGCGCACGGCAAGTTCGCCGGCACCGTCGGCGGGCCGGACAACCTGGCCGAGTTGGCCGAGATGGGGTACCGGTTCGTCAACGTCGGGGCGGACGTGATTGCGCTGATGGCGTACTGCAAGGATGTGCTGAAGAGGTGTGGGAGGTAGGGGACTGGCACCCATCCCGACGACCGCTTCGGCCGGAGGCCCCGCCGTGTGCATTGGGATGGGTCCCTGTCCCCGAGTCAGTATGCGTGAAGGGCATTGGGGACAGCGACCTGCTTCGATGCGGCCGGCACCGCCTCCGGCGCAACGGTTGGCGAAGCAGGTGGCAGTCCCCGGGCAGTCCCCGTCGCCTTACTCCCCTACCACCGGATTACTCAGCGTCCCGATCTCGGAGATCTCCACTTCAACCACGTCGCCGGGCTGAAGCGCCGTGCCCGCGACGCGGCCCACGCCCGCCGGCGTGCCCGTCGCGATGATGTCACCCGGCTGCAGGGTCATGATCTTCGACAGGTACTCAATCGTGTGCGGGATGTCGAAGAACATCTCGCCCGTCGAGGTCTCCTGCCGCAACTCCCCGTTCACCCGCGTCCGCAGCGTCAGGGCGTGGGGGTCATTGATGAAGCGCGCGGGGACTATGCCCGGCCCGATCGGCAGCGAGTTGTCGAACCACTTGCCATTCAGCCAGTCGAAGAACTTGTCCCATTCCTGCGTCTCGGCACGCTCGACGATGCTGAGGTCCCGCTCGGAGATGTCGTTACAGCAGGCATAGCCGCCGACAAAACGCATCGCGTTGGCGGCGCTGACATTCTTGCACGCCGACCCGATGATGACCGCAAGTTCGCCCTCGTAGTCACAGAAGGTGGTATGGCTGGTGATCAGGATGGGGTCGCCGTCGGCGCAGACGGTGTTCCCGGAGGGCTTCATGAAGATGCGCGGACCCTCGGGCGTCGGCCGCTTCGGCTTGTCGCTCTGCGCGTTGCGGCTCTCATTCAGGTGCGACTCATAATTGGTCGCCAGGCAGATGACCTTCGGCGGGTTCGGGATCGGCGCAAGCAGCCTGACCTCGGAGCGCGGATAGAGATACTCCCCCGGTATGGTGTCGGGATCGGCTACCAGCCCGGCGGCCCACTCGAGCGCCTTGGTGCAGTTGAGCCACTCGATGACACTCATCTCGCAGTCATCGCAGATCGGGCTGCCATCCGCGCGCGCAAGCGATGTCAGGTCGAAAATGCCGCCATCCAGCCACGCGCCGACATGGACGTGCTTGGGCTTGTCAGGGCATGTGAAGCTGACCAGCGAAAGGCTCATGTATAGCGTCTCCTGTGTGTCGGTGGCATGTCAGTATTCCCCGAACTCCTTCGCCGCTTTCACCATGGCGATGAAGTTCTCCGGCTTGACCGAGGGGTGGATGCTGTTGGATGAGACGAGGATGTAGCCACCGCCGGGCGCGGCGACCTCGATGGTCTCTTTGACCGTCTGCCGCACCTCCTCCTCACTCCCGTACACCAGCAGCTCGCGGCAGTCGATGTTGCCGAGGATGCAGGCCTTCCCGGCCAGGTGTGCCTTCGTCTCGCCGATGTCCATTGACTGCGGCTGCACGGGATGGAAGCCGTCGAAGCCGATCTCGATGAGGTCATCCAGAATCGGCCACATGTTGCCGTCGGAGTGCTTGCAGATCTTCAGCCCGCGTTCATGGGCGCGCTGGCACATCTCCGCCTGGTAGGGCTTGAGCATCGCGCGGTAGGCGGCGGGTGACATGATCAGGTTCGTCTCGCCCGCGAGGTCGCCGGGGATGATGACGGCGTCGGCGCCGATCTCCGCTGACATGTCGATGGCGGCGAGGCAGTAATCGGTGGCAATGCGCTTGAGCCCGTGGACGAGGTCCGGCGCCATCGCGTAGTCCATCAGCAACTGCTCCATGCCACCGCGCAGTCGCCAGGAGACCTTGTACGGGTCGGGGATGGAGACGACGTGCGCGCGCTCCGAGCCCAGCCGGTCCATCACCTGCAGTATCTGGGCGAAGTCCTGCTCATCGAGCTTCCCGGCCATGTCGAAGCCGTCGAGGTCGGCCTCCGTCTTTATGGGGCCCTCGAGTGGATAGGGCTCCCCGAGTTCGGACAGCTCGTGCAGCGTGCCGAACTTGTCCCGAGCCGTGCCGGGCGCCTCCGGCACCATGCCCTGCCCCACGCCGAAGCAGGTGCCGTCGAGGTCCAACTCCTCGACGATGCGGCAGTAGAAGTCGATGACCTGTTCGCCCTCCTGGCCCGTGACGCGCTGATCCCCGGCTGCGGAGGTGTCACCGAGGTTGAGCAGCTCCGCTACGCTGAGAATCGCCTCGCCGTTGAAGTACATCTCCCAGACTGGGACGCGGTCCGGCTGTCGACAATCCAGCGCCGTCATGAACCGCTCTCTGCTGGTCATGCGGGGCACCCCCTTGGGACGGTATGGGTGGCTATGCGGGCCTGTATGGATGGTAGCGGGGCTCATACTGCCAGTCGGCGACGTACGCGGCGACGTCGGCAGGGAAGTCCCGGCGCGTGAGGTCCTCCGCGGCCGCCTGGAGCATCACCGCCGATGCGACTGCGACGGAGGTGGCTCGGAGTTGGTCCAGCGGCGGCAGTAACCGTCCCTGCTCGATGTCGGCGTCATCCACCATGGCATGCACGGCTCCGGCGGCGGCGACGAGCATCTGGTCGGTGATCATCCGCGCGCCGCTCAGGTACGCGCCCGCGCCGATGCCGGGAAACACGTAGACGTTGTTGACCTGCGAGAAGCTTACCGCCCGGCCTCCATACTCGATGGGCTCAAAGGGGCTGCCCGTGGCGACAATCGCGCGCCCCTCGCTCCAGCGGATGATGTCATGCGGGTGAGCCTCGACATTGTCCGAGGGGTTGCTCAGCGGAAAGATGAGCGGACGATCCACGGAGGCGGCCATCGTGCGTACGATCTGTTCATCGAACGCCCCCGGTGTGCCCGAGAGACCGATGAGTGTTCCGGGCTGCAGGTGCTGAATAGCCTCGAGCAGTGTCGTCTGCTCCGGTGTCTGGTCCCAGCTCCGGACGAGTTCGGGAGGTGCGGCGATACGCTGCTTGTACTGGGGCAGGCGCTCGCGGCTGCTGACAACCAGGCCCTGCGAGTCGAATGTCAGCACCTGGGCCGTTGCCTGCTCGTGAGACAGGCCTTCGGCCTCCAGCGCGGCGATCAACGCGCTGGCGACGCCAACGCCGGCTGCACCCGCGCCAACGACGCAGATGCGCTCATCGCAGAGCCGCCTGCCCGCCTGCTTGAGCGCGCTCAGCACGGCCGCATGGACCACGGCGGCCGTGCCCTGGATGTCATCGTTAAACGACGGATGCAGAGTCCGGTAGCGCTCGAGGCTGCTGAAGGCCCGCCCGCGGCTGAGGTCCTCCCACTGCAGCACCGCGTGCGGGCACTGCCGCCTGACGGCGCCCACGAAGGCCTCGATGAACTCATGGTACTCGGGCTCGGCAAGGCGCCGCTCGCGGCGTCCCAGATAGAGCGGATCGTGGAGCAGTTCCTCATTCGAGGTGCCCACATCAAGTGAGATCGGCAGACACTGGGAGGGGTGGAAGCCCCCCGCGGCCACGTACAGCGCCAGCTTGCCGATTGGGATGCCGATGCCGCCGATTCCCTGGTCGCCGATGCCGAGGATGCCCTCGTTGTCGGTACACACGATGATGGCGACCTCCGAGCCGGGCAGGTCGCGAAGCACCTCGTCGGCGCGATCGACGTTCTCCGGTGTGATGTACAGCCCGCGGCTGGAGCGGAATATGTGGCTGAAGCGTTGCACCGCCTCCGCAACCGTCGGCGTATAGACGATCGGGATGACCTCCGGCAGATAGCGCATCAGCACGGCGTGAAAGAGCGTCTCGTTGCGGTCCTGCAGCAGCCGGAGGTAGATGTACTTGTCGAGCGGGGTGCTCTGAGCGCTCAGATTCTCGTGTACTCGCGATATCTGGGCCTCGAGCGTCGAGACGGCGGGGGGCAGCAGGCCGTCGAGCCCGAAAGCATGCCGCTCCCAGGGTGTGAAGGCGCTGCCCTTGTTGAGTGCGGGGTTGCGCAGCAGATGCACACCGCGTTCCGAGACGGGGAGGATGCGCTCGTCGTCCATGGCGTTTCCTGTCTGGTCGAGGATGCACGGCCGGCGGCCCGGTTCCCTGCGTCCGCCTGAGGAATCGTAGCATAGGCCCGGTGACGCGTCAATCAGAAGGCTCAGACCCCGTTTCTTGACAAATCCGGGCGCATCGGGGAGGATTTGACACGCACGCGCGGAAGGGACATCGGTTCGATTGTCCCCGTCGCCCCATCGACATCAGGAACCATCCGCGGGGGCGCGCACGGTAGAAGCTGTGGATCCCCCGTCACGTGTCCATCGGCTTTCCGAATACTGCTTCAGGAGGCGTACCAATGACCGAATCATGGCGTCAATCAATGAACATCGGTATCGTCCACTTCATGGCCTTCCCCACGGGCGATCCCGTCGAACAGATCAGGTACCTGGGGGAAGACGACTTCTTCGATGTCGTCGAGATCAAGCCGTATGAGCAGCCCGTCATGGAGCAGATCAAGTCGATCTGCGAGCAGGCCGGCATGAGCGTCGGCATCGGCGCGCAGCCCGGACTCCTCGGCCCCAAGCTGTCACTCAACGACCCTGATGAGGCCGGACGCAAGGCGGCCATCGATTCCGTCAAGGGCGCCATCGATGCCGGCTACTTCATGGATGCGCGCATCGTCGCGTGCCTGAGCGGCCCAATGCCCGACAACGAAGCAGACATCCCCGCAGCCGTCGACCTGATGGCCGACTCGTGCGTCCAGATATGCAACTACGCCAAAGACAAGGCCGGCGACTACTGCATCTACCTCTCCGTCGAGCAGTTCGACGATACCACCGACAAGAAATGCCTCATCGGCCCCAACGACCTCACCATCCAGCTTGCGGAGAAGGTCAGGGCGCAGGTCGACAACTTCGGCATCACCGCCGACCTCTCACACCTGCCGATGCTGCCGGGCGGTACCGAGGGAATCCTCTCCGGCCTGGCGCCCTACCTCATCCACATGCACGCAGGCAACTGCGTATCGGCCGACGAGAGCCTGCACCTCTACGGCGACCTGCACCCGCGCTTCGGCTACCCCGGCGGGGAAAACGATGTGCCCGAACTCGTCGAGTTCCTCGAAGCGCTCATCAACATCGGCTACTTCAAGAGCGATGTCCCGACCGACAAGCCGGTGCTGACCTTCGAGGTCAAGCCGTACGACGGCGACACCTCCGAGCTGATCATCGCCCACACCAAGCGCACCTTCAAGCGCGCCTGGGCGCAGTTGTAGGTCACCACGAAGCACATCACAGGCAACCAGACAGGGCGGCTTCACGGCCGCCCTGTTTTCACAATCCGGAGGGCTCAGCAAGCCATGAAGATCGTGCTGGCACCCGACTCGTTCAAGGGCTCACTCACCGCCGCACAGGTATGCGCGGCGATGGAGGAGGGCATTCGGCGCTACCTGCCCGACGCCGAGATCGTCTCCGCGCCGATGGCCGACGGGGGAGAGGGCACCGTGCAGTCACTTGTCGACGCCACCGGCGGGACGTTCATCACCGAGCAGGTCCACGGCCCGCTCGGTGAGCCCGTCGAGGCGCGCTTCGGCATGCTCGGCGACGGCCGCACCGCCGTCATCGAAATGGCCGCCGCCTCCGGCCTCCCGCTGGTTCCCGATGACAGGCGCGACCCCTCGAGAACCACTACCTATGGCACCGGGCAACTCATCAAGGCGGCGCTGGACCGCGGCGCCGAGACCATCATCGTCGGCATCGGCGGCTCTGCTACCAATGACGCCGGAGCGGGCATGGCACAGGCCCTTGGCGCCACGCTGCTCGATGCGGAGGGCAATCCGCTCCCATCCGGCTGCGGCGGAGCGGAGTTGGCCCATCTGCACCGCATCGACCTTTCCACCATGGACCCACGTATCGCCCGGACCGAGTTCCGTGTCGCCTGTGACGTGGATAACCCCCTCTACGGCGAGCGCGGCGCGGCATACATCTACGGACCCCAGAAGGGCGCCGATAAGCAGATGGTGATGCAACTCGATGCCGCGCTGCGTGACTTCGCGGAGGTCGTCAAGCGCGACCTGGGCCTGGACGTGGGCGACATCCCCGGCGCGGGCGCGGCCGGTGGGCTCGGGGCAGGGCTCATGGCCTTCTGCGGGGCGAAGCTCGAGCCGGGCGTGGATATTGTCCTCGACGCCATCGATCTCGCGGGCAAGTCGCAGGGCGCGGACCTGATCATCACCGGCGAGGGCGCCATCAACTACCAGACGGCTTTCGGCAAGGCGCCCAGCGGCCCGGTACGCATCTCTAAGCAGGTCGGCTGCCCGAACATCGTGATTGCCGGCGGTGTGGACCTGGATGCCACCCAGCTCCATGAGAAGGGCTTCGGGCCGCTGTTCTCGATCTGCAACACCGCGATGCCGCTCTCGGAGGCGATGGACACGGACAACGCGCACCGCATGGTCGCGCTGTGCACGGAGGAAGCCGTGCGCTGCTTCTGCCTGCGGGGGTAGAGGCAACTGCGCCGAGAGCAGTGGAGGGGCCAGCCGACGGAAGGGCTTTCGCCGCCGATGGCGAATGCTGCATCAAGCGATTTCCACCCATAGACAGGGAGAAGACCAATGCACGTAGGGATGCTCACCGCGCCGTTTGCCAATGAAGACCTCGACACCGTCATCAAGTTCGCCTCGGAGGCGGGCTTCGTCTCAGTCGAGATCGCCGCCCGACCGGGCACCAAGCACTTCGACCTCGGCAAGGACGACCCGGTTATGGTGGCCGAGAAGGTCCGCGCCGCCGGCCTGCAGATATCCAGCTACGCCTGCTATGTCAACGTGACCGACGGTGATCCGGCCGCGAAACAAGCCGCCCGCGACCAGCTCAAGCTCGCGCTCGAGGCGTGCGCGAAGACCGAGGTCGATGTGCTCTGCTGCATCGCCGGGCTACCGCCGCTGGGCCAGGAGCGCGAACAGGTCATCGAGCAGGATGCCGGCCCCTTCTTCAACGAGTTGTGCCGCGACGCGGCCGCTGACGGCGTCAAGGTGGCCATGGAGAACTGGTTCGCCACCAACATCCAGCACTTCGGAAACTGGGACCAGATATTCGAGGTGTGCCCCGCCGAGAACTTCGGGCTCAACTACGATCCCAGCCATCTCGTCTGGATGGGCATCGACTACCTCTACGGGCTGGACAGGTACGCAAAGCGCATCTTCCACACCCATGCGAAAGACACAGAGATCCGGCAGGATGTGCTGCGCCACTACGGCAACCAGAACCGCAACCACTTCCGCTATGTCATCCCCGGCTTCGGCGTCATCGACTGGGGCGAGTACATCAGCAGGCTGCGGCGGACCGGCTATGACGGCGTGCTGAGCATCGAGCACGAGGACGGCGCCGTCGGCCGCGAGGCCGGCTTCGTCCAGGGCCTGCGCTACCTGAACATGTTCTGCTGACCGACAGCATGGTTGTGAGGAGGATGAGTATGGGACAGAAGATCAAGATAGCCGCCGGCGATGTATCCGCCGAGGCGACACTCAACGAGTCGAAGACCGCCCAGGCGATAGCGGACAACCTGCCGATCGAGGCGACCGCCCAGACGTGGGGCGATGAGATCTACTTCTCGATCGGCATCACCATCGAGCCGGAGGACCCGCAGGCCACCGTCGACCTGGGCGACCTGGGCTACTGGCCGCCCGGCACGGCCTTCTGCATCTTTTTCGGGCCCACCCCGATGAGCAGCGGCGACGAGATCCGCCCCGCCAGCCCGGTGAATGTGCTGGGCAAGATCGACGGCGACCCGACGGTGTTCAAATCCGTCCGTGCCGGGGCGAAGGTGACAATCAGCGCGGTCTGAGAGACACGTGCAGTGACTGCGGAGACGATAGCGGCCAAAGCGAGGCTGAGGCATGATGAAATACCTGATCGGCCTTGATGTCGGCACCAGCGGCGCCAAGGCGCTGCTCATCGACCAGGAGGGGACGGTGCTGGCCGACAGCACCAGGGAGTACCCCCTGCTCACACCGCGCCCCAACTGGGCCGAGCAGCACCCGGCCGACTGGTGGGAGGCCTCTCACACCGCCATTGCCGACGTCATCGGCGACTCGGGCGTAGACCCGGCCGATATCGCCGGTGTGGGGCTCTCCGGCCAGATGCACGGCTCTGTGTTCCTCGATGCCGACAACAGGGTCATCCGCCCGGCGATCCTCTGGTGCGACCAGCGCACCGCCGCTCAATGCGAGGCGCTGACCAGTGAGATTGGCGCGGAGACCGTCGTCGCCGAGACGCTCAACCCGATCCTGACCGGCTTCCAGGCGCCCAAAATCCGCTGGCTGGCCGATGAGGAGCCCGATAACTACGCCCGCGTGGCGATGGTGCTGCTGCCCAAGGACTACATCCGCTTCATGCTTACGGGCGAGTTCGCCACGGAGGTCTCCGACGCGTCCGGCACGTGCCTGCTGAACGTGCCCAGGCGGCGATGGTCGGGCCCGATGCTCGACGGCCTGGGGCTGGATGCCGCGAAGCTGCCGAGGGTATACGAGTCACCGGAGGTCAGCGGGCGCATCAACGCCCCCGCGGCCGCGCTGACTGGGCTCCTCGAGGGCACCCCCGTGGTCGGCGGCGCCGGGGATCAGGCGGCCGGGGCGGTCGGCAACGGCATCGTGCGGCCGGGGCTGATATCGGTCACCACCGGCACATCGGGCGTAGTCTTCGTCTACCTTGATGAGCCGCTGATGGACGAGCAACTGCGCACCCACACCTTCTGCCACGCCGTCCCCGGCAAGTGGCACACGATGGGCGCGATGCTCTCGGCCGGTGGGTCTCTGCGTTGGATGCGCGACAGCCTGTGCGATGCCGAGGTCGGCATCGCCTACAACATGGGTGTGGACCCGTACGCGCTGATGACCGCGCAGGCCGCGCAGGCGCCGCTGGGCTGCAACGGGCTCATCTTCCTCCCGTACCTGACCGGCGAGCGCTGCCCGTACCCGGACCCGCACGCGCGCGGGGTCTTCTTCGGGCTGAACCTGACTCACGACAAGCGCCACATGATCCGGGCGGTGCTCGAGGGCGTGTCCTTCGGCCTGCGTGACTGCTTCGAGTTGATCGCCGGCCTGGGAGTCGACTTCACACAGGTGCGCGCATCGGGTGGCGGCTCGCGGAGCAAACTCTGGAGGCAGGTGCAGGCGGATGTCCTGCGGCATGATATCTGCACGATCAATGTAGACCAGGGCGCGGCCTACGGAGTGGCTCTGCTGGCCGCCGTGGGCGCCGGGCTCTATGACAACGTGGCCGACGCGACTGATGCGGCCATCTCAGTGGTGGATACCACGGCTCCCGACGCCGGGCGTTCGGAGGCGTATGAGGGCTACTATGCCATCTACCGCGGGCTCTACCAGGACCTCCGCGAGCGCTTCGCTGATCTGGCCGATTTAGTCACGTGAGTGTGGAAAACTCCCCACGCCGGGAGGACAACACGCCCCCAACGGCGAAGGGGTGCAGCAGCCACAGGTGGCCCTGTGGGCGTTGGGCGCTTTGTTGACAATGCGGCGGGGCCTTTGCTATACTGGCATGGTCTGAGGTCGGCGCCTTGCGGCGGCATGACCGACTGAGTAACTCGGCTTAGAGTGTCGAGGGAGGACTTGGCTCAACATGGCGAAGAAAATCCTCGTTGTTGACGATGAGCGGCATATTGTCCGTCTCGTTGAGGTGAACCTGACACGGGCCGGGTACGATGTCATCAGCGCGTACGATGGTGTCGAGGCACTCGAGAAGGTCGCCGAGGACATTCCCGACATGATCGTGCTCGATGTCATGATGCCCCGCATGGACGGCTTCGAGGTGCTCAAGAACCTGCAAGCCGATCCCAAGTACAAGGACATCCCCGTCATCATGCTGACGGCCAAGGCGCAGGACGCGGATATCTTCAAGGGGTGGCAGTCGGGTGTCAGTTCATACCTGACCAAGCCGTTCAACCCCAAGGAGCTTCTGGTCTTCGTCCAGCGCATTTTCCAGAGCCTCGATGATCCGCGCGGCGGCGGCGACGGTGACGAGACCAGTCGCGTTTGGGACATGTGACGCTCTGCGTGTCCCGCGCCCATTCAACTGCGAGTATATCTGACACCGCCCGGAGCCTCAGGTCCGGGCGCCTGTGTGTTAGCATCCCAATGCCGGGCTATTCCACGGCTGGGGTCAGGTCCTGAAAATTCATTTTTGCTCCCTTGTCCTGTCGCTATTCCCCCGCTATGGGCCAAAAATGAATCTTCAAGACCTGACCCCGGCACGTCTTCTTTCGTCGTCCGCCGCGGCTTGAGTCAACCGAATAGCCCGGTCCTGACCATCACCCGGCCCCTGCGGCAGCCATCGCTATGGACCTCTCCAACATCGGTGAATTTGGCTTCATCAACCGCATCAGGCGGCTGGTGACCCATTCCCACCCCGCGCTCACGACGGGCATCGGTGACGATGCCGCCGTGCTTGAGCCCGGCGAGGGCTTCGGCGTGCTCCTGTCCACCGACGCCATGGTCGAGGGCCGCCACTTCCGCCGTGAGTGGATGTCCCCCCGCC
>MTKY01053002.1_pt1 | contig 10649 bp, 8 predicted proteins | sample 1042731 | NCBI WGS metagenome assembly MTKY01 (sample SAMN06212206, study PRJNA360538) | anaerobic digester metagenome | biome: Wastewater treatment plant; material: sludge; isolation source: anaerobic digester fed with sludge from wastewater treatment plant | place: Denmark: WWTP Soeholt ... | reverse complement strand
TGGTCATGTCTATCGGCGGAGGGGGCTGAAGCCGCACTCTAGGGTCCGAACGGATTCCCCGCCAATAGTCCTGCGGCGCACGTCCCCGAAGCCGCGTTGCTTCTTTCCCCGAATTGGTCATGTCTATCGGCGGAGGGGGCCTGAGACCCTCTCGACTCGTGCCTAATCCAGGCTTGATCTTTTTCCGCATCGCCGGCTCGGCCGTCTCCTACGCCCGGGCTTTCCCCGCCGCCCGGGAGGAACATGACCGGTGGAGATGAGACCGGACAGCGGGACGGGATCCTCATCGCCCGGAGCGACGAAGGGGCGGCCTTTCGTTTCGTCTTCCAAAAGGACGCCGGGAACGACGGAGCGGATTTCCAAAATTCCGTTTTCCGACGAAAACGGAACGGGCGTCCGCAACGCCTGGGATTAGAGATAGGACCGGATTTCCATAAGACGGTCCCGGAAATGAGGATTCGCCAGCGAATCCGGACGGATGGCTTTATTCCTTCCCGGAGCGTGAACGAAGCGGTTTCCCCCGATGAGGATCCCGACGTGGGACGCCCGGCCTGTTTGATCCATGGAAAAAAAGACCAGGTCCCCTTTTTTCGCCCGGCCGGCGGAGACGGCCCGGCCCGCTTCGGCCTGATCGGCCAGGGCCCGGGGGAGGAGAAGGCCGTTGAGGCGGTAGACGGTCATCGCCAAGCCGCTGCAATCGAACCCGTCCTCGGGCGAGGCGCCTCCCCAAACATAGGGAAATTCCACGAAACCGAGGGCGGTGGAGGCCAGGCGGTCGCGGAGGTCGTCCTCCGATCCGCCGGCCGGCCCGGGGACGATTTCGCTTCCGGGGGGGATGATCAGGAAATCGGCGATGAGGCGGCGGCCGAGAAGCGCTCCGGCCGCCTCGACCGCCTTCTCCCGCGTCCGAAACGGCCCGATCCGGACCTTGAACACCCGCGTTTCGTGATAAAGATAGAAGGCGTTCCAGCCCTGCTCCCGGAGAGACCGGGTGAGACGGGCGGCGTTGTCCTCGAGGGAAAAGGCGCCCGCCTGCACTTGGTAGCCCGGCGACGGGCCGCCGCCGGGGTCCGCCGCGGGACCGAGAGGCAAAACCCGGGCCCGAGGCCGGCAAGACGGGAGGAGAACGGAGAAGACGAGAAGGATCAGCACGGAAACGGCCGGAAACGGGCTGATCGGGCGGGACGAAAGGCTTCTCATGGCCGGATGGGCCGCTTCTCCGTCCTCATTGTACCGTTTCCTTCCCAGGGATGAAATGTTGGCGAAAAAGGCAACCTTTTCCCTGGATTGATCATCTATCGCGGTGTGGAGAGAAACCCGATGATTCAGGAAGCGGCGCTTTCCCCCGGCCTCGAATTCGGCGATAATGCCTTCGTGAGGCATTCCAGGCGGGAAACGGGCGTCCGGATGATGAACATCGAATCGGTGGAGCTGGCCGACCTGATTATTCAGGCCCGGGCGGGGGAAACCGAGGCGATGGAGGAGATCTATCGCCGTTTTAAAACCGGCTTGTTCAATCTGGCGTTCCGCTATTCCTATGACCGGGCGACGGCCGAAGACCTTCTCCAGGAAATCTTCATCAAGGTTTTTACCCATTTGGATAATGTCAAGAATCCGGACACCTTCGCCGGCTGGGTTTTCCGAATCGGATTGAACACATGCTACAGCCATCTCCGAAGCCGGCGGGTTGAAATGGAGAAGGGAATTCCCCTGGAGGACATTGAAGGCACCCGCTGCGGCGCGACCGAGGAAAATCCCGCCCGTGACATGCGCCGGCCGCTGGACGACGGAATCGCCGCGCTGCCGGGCAAGCTCCGGGAGATTTTCCTCCTCCATGACGTCCACGGGTTCAAGCACGAGGAAATCGCCCGGATGCTCGGCCTTTCCATCGGGACGTCGAAGTCCCAGCTTTTCAAGGCCCGGCTGCGGATGCGGGCTTTTCTGGCGAGGAAAGGCGTCTGTTAGGAGACGACCATGAAATGCACTCAAGCCCATGAGCTGATCGGCGAGTTGCTCGAAGGCACGATCAGGGAAGAGGATCGCCGGGCTCTCGAGGAACATCTCGAGTCCTGCCCGGATTGCCGGGATCTGCTGGCCGATTTCCAGGAGATCAAAACGCAAGCCGCGGCTCTTCCGCGGATCGAACCGTCGGCGGCCGTCTGGCCGAACGTCCTCAACGCCGTCCGCCGGGAGCGGAGAGAGCGGTCCGCCCGGGCGGTTCTGAGCGTGTCTTGGTGGGACCGGTTGTTCGCTCCGGGCCGTCCCCGCTACGCCCTGGCCGCCGCTTTGGCTCTTGTCCTTGTCGTCGGGGGCGCTCTCTTGATTCTTCCCTCCCGGAAGCCCGTCGTTGCGGCCGCTTCGTCCGGCGACGGCGGCGAATATGCGATGGCCAAGCTCCAGGAGGCTGAAATCCATTACCGGCTGGCGATCCGGGCCCTGTCGGACGCCGCGGCCGGCCAGCAGACCGGGCTCGACGTGAAAACGATGGAAGCCCTGGACCGGGACCTCCGGACGATCGATGCCGTGATCGCCTCCTGCCGCGAGGCCGTCCTCCGCGATCCCCGGAACGTCGAGGCCCGCGTCTACCTTCTGGGCGCGTACAAAGGCAAGGTCGAGTTCCTTGAAAACATCATCGAAGCGAAGAAAAAATCGACCGCTCCCCTGAGCGGCAAGATCGTCCTTTGAAGAGAGGAAGGAGAACAGCCATGAACAGAATCAGAGCGAACAAAGCCGTCGTCATCGCCGTTTTCGGCGTCTTTCTTCTCGCTGGAAGCCTGGCCGCAAGAGACAAGTACGAGGAGAAATTCGACCGGACCGAAGCGTTGGACCGCAACGGCCGGGTTTCGCTGGAGAACATCTCCGGAACCATCGAGGTCCGGAGTTGGAATAAAGCCGAAGTCCGGATCGACGCCCTCAAGATTTCCGCGGCATCCTCCCGGGATCAAGCCAAGGAAAACGCCGGCCAGGTGAGAATCGAGGTCGTCAAGGAAGGCGGCGTCCTGCGGATCGAGACGAAATATCCCGAACGGAGATTCCGCGGCAATAACCTCAGCGTCAGCGTGAACTATGTCCTCACCATCCCCGACCAGGCGTCCCTCCGGGTGAAGAATGTCAGCGGCGACATCGATGTCCAGAAGATCGGCGGCGATCTCGACATCCACGAGGTGAGCGGCGGCGTCCGGATCGACGGAGCCGCCAAAACGGTCGATTGCAAGACCGTCAGCGGCGGGATCACCCTCCGCGGCGCGGGCGGCACGGTCAGTCTCAAGGCCGTTTCCGGAGGAATCCGGGCCGAGGACGTCAAGGGCTCGATCGAGGCCGAGACCGTCAGCGGCGGCATCACCCTCGGCAATGTCCGGGAGGCCTCCTCCGTCCGGGCCAAGACCGTCAGCGGCGGGATCGATTGTGAAACCGAAATCCTGCCGTCGGGCCGCTACAGCTTCGATGCCCTGAGCGGCGGGATCACGCTCCTGCTCCCGGCGTCGGCCGCTTTCGAGATCGAGGCCGAGACTTTCAGCGGCCACATCGCGACCGATTTCCCCGTCGTCGTGTCCGGCCGGATTTCCCCCAAGGAATTGCGGGGGACGGTCGGGACCGGCGGGGCGACCATTCGGATCAAGAGCTTCAGCGGCCGGGTGGAAATCCGGAAAAAGTAATCCGCCGGTTAAGATTTTTCCTCTTTCTCCGCCCGGTCGAGGTTTTCGAATATGCGGCGTAGATAAGATTCGAAGCGCTCGATTTCCTCGTCTCCGAATCCGCGATAATACAAATCGGTCATCTCGCCGGAGACGCCCTTGTAGGCGCGCTCGAGAGCGCGGTCTTTTTCCGTCCGCTCGATCAAAATCTGGCGCCGGTCCCGGAGAGAAGGCCGGCGGCGGACGAGGCCGGCCTTTTCGAGCCGATCGAGCATGCTGGTCAGGGTGGATTTCTCGAGAGACGTTCGTTCCTTGAGCGTTTGAATCGGGATGCCGTCCTGCTGCCAGAGGGCGAATAGGATCCGGCCCTGGGCGGGATTGATTTCGATGCCGGCGGCGCGCAGCCGGCCGGCAAAGACGCGGCCGGAGACTTGATGGATCCTGGCCATCAGGAAACCGCCCTGATGCCGCTTGTTCAACGTTTCTCTCTCAAATCGAAAAAGTAATTGACGCTGCCGTTCCAACCCCGGCCGTACCGGGAATCAAAGCGAAGAATCGTATAGTCGGGATCCTCGGGCCCCGCCGGGTAATACGTTTCCCAACCCGGACGCCAGAGCTCCCGGCGAAGCACCGGATCTTCATCAACGGCCAAATCGCCGGCGAGCATCAAGCTGAAATATATCTCCGGCCGGCAGAAAAGCAGCGACGCCTGCGGCCGGGAGCGGACGTCACGGATTTTCGAGGAGGATGTATTGGTGTCCAGGTAATACCGAAACGTCCCATCGAGGGGGCGCAGGTACTCCTGAAGCGCGGGATAGCGCGGACCGCGCAGGTTGAACATGACCCGGGCTTGGGGGACGCCGTCGGCGCCGATCGTTGTCAGGACGACGTCAGGGCAGGAGGCGATCAGATCCAGGCCGGCTTTTTTCATCTCGTGTTCGCTCATCTTCTTCCCGGGGTCACTTGATTTGGGGTTTGGTGATCGAAAAGTGGGAATGGACGAGGCCCCATCGGCCGTCCCGGCGGGCATAGACCTCCGTGACATTCATGCGGAAGGCGTGGATATCCTTTTCATCGTAATCGACCATGTTGTAGGAGAGAACGGCGGCCTCGCCATAAACCTGGACCTTTGGGTCGATGATTTCATAACGCGGAACCCGGAACGTGCCCTTGAGCGGGGCGAGAAACTTTTCAAACGCTTCGCGTCCGTCCAGGCGTTTTTCCAAGCTCGGGTCGAAATAGGTGATTTCCGAGGCGGCCAGTTCGATGAAGCTGTACGTATCGCCGGTTCCCCAGCGGTCGAGCATGGCTTTTTCCAGGGCGATGATTTCGGCCGCCGGATCGTCGGCCGGATTCGCCGATTGAGTCGCTTCGATCACGGCGAAAGCCGGAAGCGTCGTCAGAAGCAGCAGGGCGGTCAACATGAATAGGCTCCTTTCTAAGTTCGATGTCGAATAATACTATATAGTACTAATAAGCCGCCGTTGTCAAGGCCTGAGCCGGACCGATATCCGGTCGATGTTAAAGAGTTGAAAGAGGCGCATGATGACGGTTTGTCGGGCGGGGGTGATCCCGAGCGGCTCCGGCCGCGCGTCAACCCTACGAAAAGCGCCTGTGGGCCGGCCTTGGGAACGAAAGTATTCAGGCGGCCCGGATCGCCGAGGAAAAGCCCCCGAGGTTGCGGCCGGCTCCGGATGCGGTCAAGAGGATGAAAAACAGCCCTCGGCGGGTTTCCCGACAAGAACGAGGTCAAAATATTCGTAGGGTGATCTCGACGCTGAGCAATAAGCGGCGGGGCGGGTTTGAATACGTCCGATTGGCGGAAGGGCGGCTCGTCTTCGAAACGCTGGACGAATGACTGCGGAGAAAGTTCCGCCGCGTCCTCCGGCGGCGGTGGAAACGCCCGGCGACCCGGCGGCGGAAGATGAGGCAATGCGGTCTGGACCGGAGCCGGGCCTGGAAACCGGCCTCGAACGGCCGCGGTCCCTGGTGGAATGCCGGGGCCGCGCATATGAACGACGCCTTCCGGAAGGCCGCGTTCTCCCGCCTCGGGCTCGCGCCGCTTGGGGACCGCTTCCTTATGATCCCGGCGGCGTCCTGAACCGCCGTATACGGGACCGGACGCACTCGATCCGGCCAAGCCGGAAAATGAGATTGACAAGATTCTCTTCCCGAAGATACACTCTTGACGGAAGTTTGGACATGGGCGGGGCTTTTGTGCGCGATCGATTGCTGTTTATTTTCGTCTCTCCAATCCCGTCTTCGGCCGGGGCCGGCCCGCGCCGGCCCGGCCGGGAAAGGGTCCGGTCGATTTTATCCGTTCTTTCTATCCTGATTTTAATCGGCGGAGCGGCCGTCGCGCCCCTCCGGGCGGAGGCGCCGTCGCGCCGGTTCGATAACGATTTCATCCGTCTTTCCGTCAACGAAGGAATGTCCCAGGGCTCCGGGATGTCGATCCTTCAAGACCGGCTGGGCTTCATCTGGATCATGACCGAGGACGGCTTGGACCGCTATGACGGCTACCGGTTCCGCGTCTACCGCGTGACCGAGGATCCGTCGAGCTTGAGCGACGTGACGGGATCCGTTCTGTTCGAGGACTCCCGGGGAGTGATGTGGGTCGGGACGAACTCCGGCCTCAACCGCTACAACCGGGAGCTGGACAACTTCACCCGCTACGTCCATGATCCCGGCGATCCGAAGACCATCAGCCATAACATGGTGTATGCCCTCTGCGAAAGCCGGTCCGGGGATCTTTGGGTCGGAACCGAGAACGGCTTGAACGCGTTCGACCCCAAAACCGGCACATTCACCCGGTATGTCCGGACATCCGACCGGAGGAATTCCTCGGCTTCCGCGGCGATCCGGTCCGTGGTCGAGGACGCCGACGGCCTCCTCTGGATGGCGACGAACGGCGGGCTGCATGCCTTCGACCGGGCGACCGGACGGGTCAAACGGTACGTGCATGATCCGGACGACCCTCGAAGCCTCAGCCGCGACGACGTGAACACGCTGTTCCTGGACGAGGACGGAACGCTCTGGGTGGGGACGGACGGGGGCGGATTGAACGCCCTGAACCGGAAAACGGGAGTCTTCACCCGCTATCTGCCCGATTTCCGCGATCCCCGGAGCTTGAGCCACGCCGTCGTCAATGTCATCTACCGGGACCGGGCGGGCCGCCTTCTGGCGGGGACTTATGACGGTTTGAATATTTTCGACGAGGAAACGAGGGATTTCACCGTCATCCGCCATCATCCGGAAGATCCGGACAGCCTCAGCGCTTCCTTCATCCAATCCATCATCGAGGACCGGACGGGCGTGTTTTGGATCGGCACCCGGGGACGCGGCGTCAATAAATACGTCCCGGACCGGAACAAGTTTCACAAGCTTCAGGAGATCCATGGCGGGCGGAAGGAGCTCGTCTCCGACATGATCCGGTCGTTCGCCGAGGACGAGGCCGGAAACATGTATTTGGCCTCCGAGGACAAAGGCCTGGAATATTGGAACCGAACGACCGGCACGCACACGTTCATCCGCCGCGATCCGCGTGATCCGACCGGCCTGAGCAACGATGCCGTCAATGCCTTGTGCCTCGACGAAGACGGGGCGCTTTGGATCGGGACGCTCGGGGGCGGATTGAACCGCTACGACCCGAAGGCCAAGTCGTTCCGCCATTGGCGCCGCGATCCCCGGGATCCCGCCAGCCTGAGCCATGATTCCGTCCGTTGCCTCCTGCGGGACCGGGCGGGCGCTCTGTGGGTCGGAACCGACGGCGGCGGGTTGAACCGGCTCATGACGGGAAAAAACGGTTTTGTCCGATACCGGCACGATCCCGCCCGTCCGGACTCGCTCGGTTTCGACTTCGTCCGGGCGATTTTCGAGGATGCCTCCGGCACGCTCTGGATCGGCCTGGCCGGCGGCGGGCTGGACCGGTTCGACCGGGCCCGGAAAACCTTCACTCATTACCGGAAACGGCCCGGCGATCCGGGGAGCCTCAGCGACGATTACGTCATGGCCATCGCCCAGGATTCCGCCGGCGTCCTCTGGGTCGGGACGGCCAACGGGCTGAATCGATTCGATCCGAGGACGGAGACCTTCGTCAAGTACGCGGGCGCCGAGGGCTTGCCCAACACCATGATCTACGCCCTTCAGATCGACGAGGGCGGTCAGATCTGGGGTTCGACCAACGCCGGCCTGTTCCGCCTGAACGTCCGCACGGGGGGCGTCAAATCGTTCGATGCGTCGGACAACCTCCAGGGAAACGAATTTATCGGCGGATCCTCGTTCAAAACGAAGTCCGGCGAGATGTTTTTCGGCGGCGTCTCGGGTGTGAACCATTTCTTTCCGAACGAAGTCGTCGACAATCCCTTTCCTCCGGACGTCGTCCTGACCGATTTCCAGATCTACAACAAATCCGTGCCCGTCGGGAAGGAAATGAACGGCCGGGTCGTCATGGCCAAGGCGATCTGGAGCACGCCGGAGATCGAGCTGACATTCCGGGACCGGTTGATTGCGTTCGAATTCGCCGCCCTCCATTACGCGGCGCCCGAGGAAAACATCTGCGCTTATCGGATGGAAGGACTGGAGGCGGATTGGATCACGGTCAAGGAGCGGAGGTTCGCCAGCTACACCAACCTCCCCCCCGGCCGGTATGTCTTCCGGGTCAGGGCTTCCAATTCGGACGGGCTTTGGAACAACGACGGGGTCGCCTTGCAGATCCGCGTCATTCCGCCGTTCTGGAAGACGTGGTGGTTCCTCGGCCTGGCCGGGACCGCGGTCCTGGCGATCCTCGGCGTGTCTATCGCGACGGGCATCCAGCAGAGCCGCCGGCGGACGACGCTTTTGGAGTCCAGGGTCCGGGAACGGACGGCCGAGCTCGAAACGCAGATCGCGGTCCGGGAAGCGGCCGAACGGGAGTTGGACAAGCGGCGGCAGTACCTGGAATCGATCCTCCTCAACGCTCCGAACGCCATCATCACCGTCGACCCCAAGGGCCGGATCACCGAATGGAACCCGGGGGCGGAACGCCTCTTCGGCTGGCCGCGGGAGGAAGCGCAAGGGAAGGAAGTCGACGGCTTGATCGTGGCGAAGGAGCTCCAAGGCGAGGCCGCCCGCCTGACGGAAATGACCTTCGCCGGAACGGCGCTTTCCCCCCGGGAAAGCGTCCGCCTGCACAAGGACGGCCGGCCGGTTCCCGTCTTGTTCGGCGGATCGCCGATCCGAAGCGGAGGCGAAATCGTCGGGACGCTGTTCGTGTACACGGACATCACCGAGATTAAGAAGGCCGAGGAGGCCGCCCAGGAAGCCAACCGGGTCAAGAGCGAATTCCTGGCGAACATGAGCCACGAGATCCGGACGCCGATGAACGGCATTTTCGGGATGACCGAGCTGGCCTTGGAAACGGACCTGACGGCCGAGCAGCGGGAGTATCTGGAAGCGGTTCAATATTCGGCCGCTTCCTTGATGGGCATTCTCAACGACATCCTGGATTTCTCGAAAATCGAGGCGCGGAAGATCGAGATGGAATCGATTCCCTTCCGCCTGCGGGATACCCTCCACGTCATGATCGCTTCGGTCGCCCTCCTGGCCGAAAAAAAAGGATTGGAGCTGGCCTATCATGTCCCTCCGGACGTTCCGGACCGGGTCCAAGGGGATCCCGGACGTCTGCGCCAGGTCCTCGTCAACCTGATCTCCAATGCCATCAAGTTCACGTCCGCCGGCGAGGTGATCGTGACGGTCGGCGTGGAAGAGCGCCTTCCCGACCGGGTGAAGCTCCATTTCAAGGTGAGCGACACGGGCATCGGCATTTCCCCCGATAAGCTCGGATCGATCTTCGCCCCGTTCACCCAAGCCGACAGCTCCGCGACCCGGCTTTTTGGAGGGACGGGGCTCGGCCTGGCCATCACCTCCCATCTCGTGGAGCTGATGAAAGGAAAAATCTGGGCCGAGAGCGTGCTCGAAAGGGGAAGCACGTTTCATTTCATCGTCCCCCTGGAGCTTCAGACTCAGCCGGAGGAGGAGACCGCTCCGAGCCGTTACGAAGACCTGTTGGATCTTCCCGCCCTCGTGGTGGACGACAACGCCGCCAACCGGATGATTCTTAACGACCTCCTGACCCAGTGGGGGCTGAAGCCGGCGCCGGCGGAGAGCGGCGAGAAAGCCCTGGATATGCTGCGCGAGCGCGCGGCCGCCGGCCGGCCGTTCCGCTTCGTCATCACCGACGCCAACATGCCCCGCATGGACGGCTTCGCTCTGGCCGCGGCCGTCAAGAAGTTGCCGGAATACGCCGATGTCCAAATCATGATGCTGAGCTCGGCCGGACTGCGCGGAGATTCAGCCCATTGCCGGGAGCTGGGCTTGACGGCTTATCTGACCAAGCCCGTCAAGCCGGCCGTTCTCCTGGATGCCATCCTGGCGGCCGTGGGGATCTCCCCCGAAAAGCGGGCTCAAGCCCCCTTGATCACCCGTCATTCCTTGATCCGCGCCCGCGCCCGATATGAGATTCTCCTGGCCGAGGACAACATCATCAACCAAAAGCTGGCCGTCCGCATCCTGGAGAACCAGGGCCACCGGGTCACGGTCGCCGGCAACGGCGCCGAAGCGCTGGAGGCTCTCAATAGGGGCCGGTTCGACGCCGTCTTGATGGATGTCCAGATGCCCCTGTTGGACGGGATCCGGGCGACGACGGAAATCCGGCGGCGGGAGATGGCCACGGGGTCACATATCCCGATCATCGCCATGACGGCCCATGCGATGACCGGCGACCGGGAAAAATGCCTCGCCGTCGGCATGGACGACTACGTCTCCAAACCCCTCAAGCCGGTCGACCTCATGAAAGCCATCCAGCGCGCCGTGGACCGGATCACCCGGGAGCGGCGGGGGATCCCGAGGGAGCCCTGAGCTCCCCCCGGACTTGATATGAACGGCCGCCGCCCGCCGCGACGGGACGTCGTCCTGATCACCGGCGAAATCCATGTCGATCATCCTCTTTCCGCCTCGGGCGTCATCGCCCGGGTT
>MTKY01053859.1_pt1 | contig 10655 bp, 4 predicted proteins | sample 1042731 | NCBI WGS metagenome assembly MTKY01 (sample SAMN06212206, study PRJNA360538) | anaerobic digester metagenome | biome: Wastewater treatment plant; material: sludge; isolation source: anaerobic digester fed with sludge from wastewater treatment plant | place: Denmark: WWTP Soeholt ... | reverse complement strand
CCGATGAGGGTATCAACTCGAGCGAGTACCGCTTCCTCGACTTCGCCGCCGTCGCGATGGCCGATGCCGTCAGGCCGATGGTGAGCATGAAGGAGTTCTGAGAGGCGGGAACTGCCACGGGGACTGCCACCCATCCAGCCGACCGTCAAGGATAGAATCCGGGCACTGCGTAACCGGATGGGTCGCTGTCCCCGATTCGGTCCGCGCGATGGGCATCGGGGACAGCGACCTGCTTCGGGGCAGAGGGCGCTGTTTCCGGCAATCGGGATGGCGAAGCAGGTGGCAGTCCCCTTCCTCCTACTCCACCTTCAGCATCGTCCCACCGTGCGACATCGTCCCCTTCACCGTGCCGTCGGCCGCGTAGGACACCGCGAACACATCCGCATCGGTCTGTATCTCGCCTAACGTCAGAGAGCCCTCGACGCCCGGCCGCCGGAAGCCCACCACCGTCCGCGAACCGTCCGCCCAGGTCAGCTCGACCGCCCGAACCGAGTCGGTCAGGCGTTGCTCCGTGGCAGGCAGTTGGCCCTCATCCCCGGCTCTGGCGGGGAGCAGCACGCTCAGGAACTCGGCCTCCCTCGACGGCTGCGTGTATGAGGCCGTCAGGTGCCAGTTCTTCGCATACTCCCGGCCCGGTGGATAGTCCGGGTGCGGGTCGAACTCATCCGTCTGCGCAAACGAGAGCGTCTCCGGGTACACGAACCGCGCTGTCAGGGATGCCTTCGGGCGCTTGATGAGCACCGCGCCGTCGACCTCACGAATGCTCATCTCGTCGATGGCGTGCAGCCAGTACTCCCACGTGCGGGCCTCCGTGCTCGCGAGGTCGTCCCGGACGACGAAGATGCCCGGTCGCACATGGACGATCTCGCGAATGGCCCTGCTCAGCCTGCCTCCGTACGCCTTTGTCGCATCCGCCGCCATCAGGTCGAACCCTTGGCCGTGGATGAAGCCCGTCACCTTCCCCTGTGCGTGCCAGCCGCGGTCCTGGCCCTGTCCGCCGTCATACGTGATGCCGCACTTGGCCTTCGTCTGGCGCGTCCAGCGGTCGTGATGGGCGCATCCGTACTGCGGGTAATAGCCGGAGGCGATGGCCAGCGCCTCGCCGTAGGCCTCGAGCACGAAGCAGTTCTGATCGTTGTGCCCGTGCGACACCGCCCCGTATGGCGATGAGCGCATTGCCAGGTGGACGTCGTTGTCGCCGTCGACGAGGTCCGTGTGCATCGAGACGAGGCCAACGCCCTCGAAGTGCCGCGCGAGCGGCAGGTCCGCCGGCGCCCGGCCAGTCAGCGTGTCATCCTTGAGCAGCACGCCGAGCATGCTGGTGCCCGGCCCGCCGTTGAGCGAGTCGGGGTACCAGCGGATGAATGGGTCCTGGGTGAGCGTGCTGAACCAGTACATCAGGCTCGTCGCAGGAGACGGTTTCCACTGGGTGCCGTCGCCGAATGGGGACATCTGGCCGTGGGGTGGCGTGAGATAGAGCGCATAGTAGGGCGTGTTCTTGAAGAACGGGCGCTCCGCCAGGTTGATGCCCGTGGCCTCCCGGAGTGCGAGCACAAAGTGGAGCGCAAAGCTCATGTAGGCGCTCCAGTAGCCGGGACCCTCATTCCAGCCGCCGTCGTCCTTGCCCCACGCGGGGTACACGCCCCAGTAGATATGTGTAATGTAGTCGAGGTACTCGGGCGCCTCCTCCCATTCGTTGAGAAACTCCAGCGCCGCCTCTCCCAGAAAGCCGATCGTCCGGCCGGGGTGGCTCGAGTAGGGGTTATTCTCGAAGGGCATCGCGCGCAGCATCTTGTACATATCCGCCGCGCGCACACGCATGGCGCCCTCGACGACCTTGCGCTCCTGTTCCGTGAAGAGGTCATACGTCCAGTCATACGCACGCGTTCCGCGCATCATGATCCACATCGCCGGCTCATCGTTATGGAAGTAGCCCGTCGACCCCTGCGGGTTCCAGGAGAAGAAGTGCAGCAGCCGCCGTTTCGCCTCCTGCCCGCATGCCGCATCTCCGGTCAGCAGATAGGCAAGCCCTGCCTGCTCCATGCGGTCCATCGGCCGCCGCGTGTCTCCCATCACCTTCGAGTAGGCGTTGACGCGCTCGGGGTTGGCCGGCGGGAGCATGTCCGGCTCCGGCACGATCTCCTCCCCGGCGAAGCCCTGCACGAGCTTGACCAGGTTCTCGGCCGTCGCCTTCAGATCGCCCTCCCTCGCGCGCCTGCGTAGCTCCGGCAGCTTGTCGGCGTTGATGAACAGGTGCGGCCGCGCCACCGGGACCTTCAGCGCCTCGCGTCCCGGGTACGGCCACGGGTCGGCCTCCTTCGGCACCTCGAAGGCCCTCGCGGTCGACCACTGCGTCGGCAGTTGCGCGGTGTCCACTCCGTACCGCCAGTACCACGTGCCGGTGGCCAACTGCTCGGTGAGCATCTCACAGGCCCAGATGAGCCCCTTGTGCTCGATCAGCCCATCGCCGTCGAACCGCGGGCTGCGATCGATCTGCAGCCTGTAGGTCACCTCTCCGCTCGCCGGCAGCCACAGGAACGGTGGCGGGTTGAGCTTCACCGTCGAGCCGTCCGCCGGCGAATAGGGCAGGTTCCTCCCGTGCTCCGGTTCACGGTCGATCCCGAGCGTCTGGGCCATGCCTGCGGCTATCTCTCCGGTCGTTGCCGGCCGGGCCCACACATCGTCCCAGTGAGTCTCGCCGGGGATGAACCAGTGGAAGTACTCGACCACGATCGCCCTGGTTCCCTTCGGTACGGGGAAGGTCGTCTCGACGCGCGTCCAGTCGGCCGCCGGTGGGTAGTAGGCCGTCTTGATGTCGAGGTGGTGCCAGACCTTCGGGTCGTCGTTGAAGAGCACGCGAACAGACGCGCCCTTGCCCGGCGTGTTCTCATACCCGCGCGTGCGGTACCATCCGCCGACGGTTAGCGCGCTATTGGTGTCATCCCAGAGCTGGATGTGCTCCTTCAGCCGCCAGCAGCTGCGTTGCTCGACGGTCTCGGCCTTCAGCATCGCATAGCGCTGACCCGTCTTCCCGCCGTCGGCGGCTATCGAGCCCGTGCCCCCGGTGCCGAAGTCGATCAACTGCCAGAGTGCAGGCTGTCCCTGCTCGTTGACCTGCTCGAAGCTCGGGTCCGTGAACATGCCACCCGCCTCGGATGCGTCCTGAGCCCACGCACGGGCGCAGAGCCCCACCGCGAGCGCCGCTACAGCCACACATAAGCGCAGATTTCGCTGACCCATCGCTCGTTCACATCCTCTCGCTACTCGAAGACGATCCAGCCGCGGCTCAACGGGTCAGCGTGTGCCCCGATGCTCGGGAACCACGCGGAGATCTCCTGGTCCGGCCCGCTCATCACGTTGCGGATCACGTCTACGCGCAGCAGCGGGTGGTCCTTGATGCTGCAGCCGATCTCCTCGAGCGGGATGCGCATCTCCGCCGTCCAGCGGTCCTTCTCCACGTTGGCCGCCCAGTCGGCGTCGAAGTTGGCGGCCAGCCGCTCCTGGTAGGTCTGCATATCGTTCTGCCCGTGCTGGTCGAAGAACGCCCCCTTGGCATTGATGATGAACTGGATGTAGGGGAACTCCGCCATGTCCGGGTTGATGAAGAACTCAATCGAGTCGTCGTGCCACGTGTTGCCGTCGCGCGGCGCTGCGTCGACCTTCAACTCCGAGGTGTCCTGGTAGCATGCCAGGGCCACGTAGAGGTCCCTGCCGTCATGGACCATCCATGCTTTCGTCACATAGGACGATGGTACAGATTCGGCATATCTGGTGAAGTCGCTGATCTCGTCGGCGCTCTTCCAGGCCGCGTCGTCAATCTTGCCGTCAACGGCCGGCGGCGTGTCGACCCTTGTCACCGTGGCGACCCTCGTTGCCGAACTCCTGATCTCCGCGACAGTCTGCATGTACGTGTCACTGCCCGTCGTCCCGAAGTGGGTGTCGATCCTGGCGGCGATGGCATCGCGCAGCCTGGCCGCATCAAGATCGCCGCTCTTGCGCGCATCGGCCACGGCATCGGAGGCCAGCTTCGCCGCGCTCCAGCGCTTCGCATTCGTCGCGGCGCCGGCCTTCAAAGGCGCTATCCAGCTCGGCTTCGGCGGGTAATAGGCGATCGGGTCATCGCCCACCTTCTCCTTGATGAAGGCGTCCACGTCGACGCTGGATATCTTCTCGGCCATCCCGCGCATGGCGGCCGCCACCTCATCAAGCGTTGCGCCCTGCTCGATGAGTGTCTGCACGTCCCTGGCCGCCCATGCCTGGCCTGCCAGGAGCAGGGTGATGTCCCAGGTCTTGCGGAAGAACCCGATGCGGTCCCTGACGAGTTGGCTCTGCGCCATCCCCGCCGCCTCATCCAGGTAGCCGGTGCACTCCTCGAGCACCTCCGGCGGGAAGACCTCGAACTGCTTCGGGTCCGCCGCCAGCCTGTAGGCCCACTCTCCTCGGCCGGTATTCTGCTCCCGCCAGGCCCGCTCGCAGCGCGCGAAGTAGGCCTTCATCGGCGCAGCGGCCTCGCGGAACATCCGCTCGTTCCACTCATCGGTGATTGCATCGATGTCGACATCGGGGTTCCACAGAATCCGTGACATCACGTACAGCTTGTGCCCGTCCAGACCCCAGTTCGGGTAGACCTCCGCATAGAAGCCGCGCACGTTGTTGTCCACAGCGTGCTGGATGGCCTCCTGGAACAGGTGGTTGTAGATGCGCGGAATGGCGAAGCCCATCCCGTAGGCATAGTCGTAGATGCCCATCTGGTTGGCCACCCGTCCCCACCACTCGAGCAGTTCCTGGTCTTTCTCGCGGAACTGCGGCTCGAAGTAGTCGGCCCGGTTGGAAGTCAGGTAGGGGATGATGTTCTTGTGCAGCCCGATCTGCTCGGGCGGGATGATGTAGGTCGAGTAGGCCAGGCAGCCGAGCATCGCATCAGGATGGGTCGTCTCAAGCTCCGCCGCGACCTTGTTCAGCCACGTGTAGTAGCGATATGACATCGAGCCGTCGAAGCCCTCCCACTGCGGCGCCTCGCGGTCCGTCGCCGTGCAGCCGTCGCACTCGCACCAGCCCTGGCCGTCGTTGCAGCCGTAGGAGTATGACTCGAGGTCCGCATCCCTCGCGAACGCCGCGCGCGCTACGTCTGCGCCATGCTTCACACTGCTCTCGGAGGCGAAGCAGGGCTGCCAGCTATGGTCTTCCACTGTCGGCTTGTAGCGCGTCTCGCCACGCAGCGGGAACCACTCGGGGTGCTCCTCGTAGTCCTCCGGTTTGAAGATGTTCAGCAGGTTGTGATGGAAGTTGTACCGTCCGTGAATACGCTGCCGCAGGCTCCACACGCCGCCGTGGCCGGCCCCCGACCACAGGCGAGACAGCACCGCGGGTTCGTAGACCTGCCGACCGCACGGGACCAGGATACTCTCGTGCTCCGGCACATCCTCGCCCAACGGGCCGGGGATCAGCCACCGCACACCCACGTAGTCTTCCAGGAACTGACAGACCGCCCAGTAGGTCGACCATGGTCTCGGCCCGGCAAGGTAGACCGCGTCTGCCGTCACATTGACGATAAAGGCGTCACGGTCGATCAGCCGCAACTGCCGCCGGTCCTCGAAGGGCAGGGCCCTGGCGGCGCCGACATAGATCGGCCTGCCCGCGGATGTCTTCGGGTCGAACTCCCGCTCCGATACGACAGTGAACTCCTGCCCCGTCGAGCGCTTCAGATAGGCCGCGAGGTCGCGATACGCCTGCTCGCCCTCGCCCCTGGCATCCCGCTGGTAGACGATCACCGCCTTGCCCGATCCGTCGAGCACCGCGAACTCCGCTGCCATGGCATACCGCACACACACAAGGACCAGCGCTGCCGACACAACGCCCAGGTTCAGTGGTCGCATCCCTCGACACCCCTCCGATGTCCGTCTACACAACAACGCATCGCTCCCCGACCTCCAGGGACCGGAGAGTGACATTTCGCCGCCCGGAACATGGAGCCCTGCAGAATTGTCCCTCTCGACCCTCCCGATCAAGATTGAACAGCCAGTGCCTGACACCAGCCGTTCAATCTTGGCCCTGGGCGCGACAGGCAGGACCATGCCGCGCACGGGGCGAAAAGTGACACATCAGGTCTATGACGATACACAATGCCACCAGGAGGAACCACCCGTGCGCGCTTACCTCGCCATTGCCATCGCAGTGATCCTCGCACTCAGCGTCATCCCCTGCATCGCTCAGGATGCCGATGCCGACGGTATCCCCGACGAGATGGAGGCCAGGCTCGGCACCAACCCCACCGTCGCCGAGACCTTCACCACAATCCTCGAAGACGGCCCCGAGTCCGAGCAGGCACGCGCAAAGGAGACCTACGATCCCTCCAAGGACATCCTGACGGTCGAGTTCTGTAACGTGGCCGAGGACAGGATGCTCTGGCGGGTCACCTTCGCCGCTCCCCCGACGCCGGAGAACAGCGTTCTGCACCTGTATGTCGATGCCGACGCCGACCCGACCACCGGACGCGAGGGGCCCGCAAGCGGCGGCTACACGGGCTGCGATTACATGGTCAGCATGGCCGGCGGCAGCACCTCCTGCGGACACTTCCTGCCCGATCATACCCGCGTCGATGGGCCGCCGGTCACATACGTCGTAGTCGGCGACGCCATCCTGATGACCGCCGACCTCGAGCTGAGCCGCAACGCAGAGGGCATCCGCTACGCCATCTACGTGCTCTCACATAATACGACCGGCGGAAGCGGGGAGTCGCCGACGATGAGCGATACGATCAACAGGAAGCTCGTCGAGGGCATCCCGATATCGACCGCCCAGAAGATCACTCGCCCGACCGACTATGCCGACAGCCACCAGATGACCCGCACCTTCGGCCTCGACATCATCCGGCCGCTTCTCGTCGACCGGGCCACCCTCCAGATCCCACATGACCGGCTCGAGGTGGATGGCTTTGCCCTCGACCTCTTCAACACGCTTCGCTACCCGCACATCAAGATGACCCGCACCGGCGGTCGCGCCTGGGGCTCGCCCCCCAAAGCAGGCAAGTACCACGTCGGCTTCCTGACATACGACGACGGCAACACGGACCGCGTCGTCGTGCGCGTCAACGATGAGGTCGCCGGTGTCGCGGTGCTCAATGCCGACAATAACCGCCACTGGATCTACTACCTCTCAGAGCCGCGGACCTTCTCGACCGATGACGTCGTCTCGTTCGAGGCCGTGGGCAGCGGCCTGCACCGTATCAGCGCCATGCTCTTCTTCCCCAGGGCTCCCGAGACCCGCGCCGTCGAGTACAAGGTCGCCGACACCGAGTGGATCGCGCCCGTCGGCACCGAGGGCGCAGTCAGCGTCTCCTGGACCACCACATGGCCATCCGACACCCGCTTCGAGTACGGGAGGACCACCCGATACGGGCTGCAGGCCTCCGAGGACTGCTCCCGCCTGGTGCACAAGGTCCGCCTGGCGGGCCTCGACCCCTCCGCGACCTACCACGGCCGAGCCGTTGCGAAAGACCGCGCCGGCAATCCCTATTACGGCCCCGATATTGCATTCAGCGCCAAGGGCAAGCCTGCCCCGCAGACGCAGGCCCGCACCGCCGATGTGCCGCTCACCGTGCGCAACCCGCACGAGTTCGACGCCGTCGACTGGCCCGTCACCAGTGGGGTGCCCTTCCCCCGCGGCGTGCTTGGCAGCGCCGAGAACGTCCGTGTCACCCTCGACGGGCAGGAGATCACCGCGCAGGTCAAGCCCACCGGCACATGGCCCGATGGCAGCATCAAGTGGGTGCTCGTGACGCTGCTCGCCGACGTCCCGGCCGGGGGCCAGACGCTGTACACGCTCCAGTTCGGCCGCGACATCTCCCGCTCCACCGGCCCCGCGCCGATGGCCACGCTCCAGGGCAAGGGCGCCGTCGTCGACACCGGCGCCGCGCGGCTCACCATCGACGAGCACGGGCAGATCGCCGGCCTCACCTGCGGGCAGACTGAAGTGCTCAGGCCCGGCGCGGCGTGCGTCACCTCTATGACCACCAGCGGCGGCGTCACGTATTCCAGCGCCAACGCCCCCGCGGAGGTCACTATCGAGGAGAACGGTCCCGTGCGCTGCGTCATAAGCACCACGGGCAGAATGGCAGCCCCCGACGGCGCCGAGGGCTTCATAGTCCAGCAACGCATCGAGGCCTATCGTGGAGTACCTTTCATCCGCATCAACCACCGCTTCATCAATGCGCTGCCGGACGAGTTCACCAACACCGAGGAAATGGTCTTCAGCATCCCGACCGCCCCCGGGCAACAATGGCAGGCTCCCGTCGTCGAGGGTGAGCCGCTCGTGCTCGGCGGACAGACCAAGACTGTTCACCAGCGCTTCGACAGGGAGTATGTGACCACCGGCGCGGGGATGGATAAGGTCACGGAGGGTCGCGTGATCGGCGCCCTGACCTGCTCTGCCCCCGAAGGCTGCGCAATCGCTCTCCGCGACTTCTGGCAGCAGTATCCGAAGGCATTCTCGGTCACCGACAACGGTGTTGATGTCGACCTGTGCCCCGACTTCGAGGCGGGCCCTTATGATGAGTTCCCCTTCGAGAAGGAGGGCCATCAGCTCTACTACTACCTGCTCGACGGTCACTACCGACTCAAGACCGGCATGGCCAAGACCCACGAGATGCTGCTGTGCGGGGCCGAGCCCGATGCTCGCGAGAACGCCTGCGCGCTCTTCCAGAAGCCGCTGCTTCTGACCGCCGCCCCACAGTGGTACTGCGACAGCAAGGCCTTCTACAACGTTGCCGCCCGCAACGAGCAGCTCTTCAAGGCGTATGAGGAGGGTATCGACAGGAACCTTGCCGCCTATGCCGCCCAGCGCGAGCGCCAGCACGACTTCGGGATGATGAACTACGGCGACTGGTACGGGGAGCGCGGCGCCAACTGGGGCAACATCGAGTACGATACCCAGCACTGCTTCCTGCTCGAGTACATCCGCTCAGGCAACCCGGAGGCATTCTACCTGGGCGATGTCACCGAGATACACAACCGCGATATCGACACAAAGCAGTGGGCGCCGCGGGAGGCCGACATCGGCCTCGTCTACGTCCACCAGATGGGCCACGTCGGCGGCTTCTACTCCGAATCAGTTCCCGGCACCCTCGGCATTCCGAAGGCCGGAGGGAGCGTCAGCCACGCCTGGACGGAGGGCCATTTCGACCATTACTTCCTCACCGGCGACCCCTGGTCGCTGCAGACCGGCATGGTCGTCGCCGACTACTTCGCCGACAAGGAACTCAGCCGCCCCTACAACTGGGGTGACTGCCGCGTGCCCGGCTGGCACCTGATCATGAATGCCGCCGCACAGGCCGCCACCAATGATCCTTACTACCTCAATGTCTCCCGCATCGTCGTCCGCCGCGTGCTCGAGACCCAGGACACAGAGCCGCGCGAGCTGCCAGACTACCAGAAGGAGCCCGGTCGCACCCACCAGGTCGGCGGATGGTCGCGGATGATGGTGCCCGGCCACTGCGAATGCGAGCCCCGCCACCGCGGCAACGCCGGCTTCATGGTCGCCGTGCTGCTCACCGGCCTGACCTACTACTACGACGTCACCGAGGACCCCGCGGTCAAGGAATCGATCATCCGCGGCGCACACTACCTCATGGATGAGTGCTATAACGCCGAGATCCACGGCTTCCGCTACACATCATGTCCGAGGACCCGCTACACTCCCGGAGCAGCGCCCCTGATGGTCGAGGGCATCGCCCGCGCCTACAGATGGACCAGGGACGAGCGCTTCCTCGACCCCATCACACAGGCCCTGGCCGCCGGTGCCGGCGGCAGCAGCTACGGCAAGGGCTTCAGCATGTACTACCGCTGCGCCCCGCGACTGCTTGATGATCTCGCCGCCTGCGGGCTCAATCTCAATGAGCGCACGGTCGTCAAGCTCGCACCCTTCGACCCGCCCGACTGGATGAAGGCCCTCCCCGACGCGGACAAGATCGTCCTGCAGGCGGAGAGCTTCTCGGCCCAGGGCGGGGGCGAAGTGCAGGTGCGCGACGATCGCCAGGCCGTCTGGGGCAAGATGATCACCTACTGGCACCAGGATGTCGGCCACTGGCTCGAGTGGAAGTTCGCCGTGCCGGACGACGCCGAGTACACGGTGCAGTTCCGCTATGCCACCAGCAGCCCGGAGCCGGTCAGGAGATTCGAGATTGACGGGCAGGTACCAGACCCCGCCGCGGAGAAGATAGTGTTCGAGCCTTCCGGCGGCTTCGGAGCACTGCCGAGCGACTGGCGCTTCCACCCGCTGCGAGATGCAGGCGGCAACGACATCGTCCTGCCCCTGAAGGCGGGCGAGCACACCATCAGGATGACCAACCTCGGCGACGGGTTGGGGATGGACTTCATCATCCTGGTCAGGAAGTGATCCGTGCGTCTGAAACGCGCCACCGCAGCGTTGATGGAGCCGTCGCCGCCCTCCCTTCTTGGCTGCAAATGGGTACACTCAGGCGTAGCCTGGGTATAGTGCCTGTGTACAATACAACGTCGGCGGCCGAGTGAGTTCACATGGGCTCGCGCGACTCCGGCCAACAGAAGGAGCCTGCCATGAAAAGGGGTTTTACGCTGATCGAGTTGCTGGTTGTCATTGCGATCATGTGACCCCTGAAAAAGTCTCGATTCATCCTCGGC
>MTKY01046975.1_pt1 | contig 10670 bp, 9 predicted proteins | sample 1042731 | NCBI WGS metagenome assembly MTKY01 (sample SAMN06212206, study PRJNA360538) | anaerobic digester metagenome | biome: Wastewater treatment plant; material: sludge; isolation source: anaerobic digester fed with sludge from wastewater treatment plant | place: Denmark: WWTP Soeholt ... | reverse complement strand
TCTCGGAGTCGACCGAGGGCATGCACAACCTGTTCCGCATCGCGTCCTACGCCAGCCTTGAAGGGCAGTACCGCAAACCCCGCGCAGACCGTGAGCTGTTGCAGGAGTACGGCAAGGGCATCATCGCCACGACCGGCTGCCCGTCCGGTGAGATCCAGACCTGGTTGCGTATCGGCAACTACGAGAAGGCCCGCGCTTCAGCGGCAGAGTTCCAAGACATCTTCGGCAGGGAGAACTTCTTCCTCGAGCTGATGGAGCACGGCCTTGAGATCGAGGCGCGCGTACGCGATGGGCTGCTCAAGTTGAAGGATGACCTCGGTCTTCCGGTCGTCGCGACCAACGACTCGCACTACGTGTCGCCCGACGACGTCGAGGCACACGATGCGCTGCTCTGCATCGGCACCGGCACGACGCTCGGCGACCCCAAGCGTTTCAAGCTCGATGGTGGCGGCTACTACATCAAGTCCGCCAAGGAGATGCGCGACCTCTGGGAAGACCGCGCAGGTCTCAAGGAAGCCTGCGACAACACGCTGCTCATTGCCGAGCGGTGCAATGTCGAGTTCGCAGAGTCCAACGGCGGCTACATGCCACGCTTCGAGGTGCCGGCAGGAGAGACCGAGGACAGCTGGTTCGCCAAGGAGGTCTGGAAGGGCATCGAGTCCCGCTACCCGGGCGATGCGCTGACCCCGGAGGTGCGGGCTCGCACCGACTACGAGCTCGAGGTCGTGACAGGCAAGGGCTACTGCGGTTACTACCTCGTGGTCGCAGACTTCATCAACTGGGCCAAGGACAACGGGATCCGCGTCGGCCCCGGTCGCGGCTCCGGAGCGGGATCGATTGCGGCGTACGCGTTGCGCATCACCGATCTGTGCCCGCTCACGCACGGCCTCATCTTTGAGCGATTCCTCAACCCCGAGCGCCCGTCGATGCCCGACTTTGACATCGACTTTGACGAGCGTCGACGTGGTGAGGTCATTCGGTACGTCAGCAACAAGTACGGCGAGGAGCGCGTCGCCCAGATCGCCACCTTCGGCCGACTCAAAGCCAAAGCCGCCATCAAGGACGCCAACCGGGTGCTGGACTACCCGTTCGCCATGGGCGAGCGCATCACCAAGACACTGCCGCCCGACATCATGGGCAAGGGTGTCGGGCTCAGTGACATTTTCGACAAGACCAACAAGCGCTACGGCGACGGTGCTGAGTTTAGGGCTCTCCACGAGGCCGACGCCGAGGTCCGCAAGATCTATGACACCGCGCTCGGCCTCGAGGGGCAGATCCGCCAATGGGGCGTGCACGCTGCCGGCGTGATCATGTCGAGCGATCCATTGATCGACATCATCCCGATCATGAAGCGCGACCAGGATGGCGCGGTCATCACCCAGTTCGACTACCCGATGTGCGAGGCGCTCGGGCTGGTCAAGATGGACTTCCTCGGCCTTCGCAACCTCACGGTGCTCGACGACGCACTCGCCAACATCAAGCGCAATCGCGACATCGATCTGGTCCTTGAGGATCTGACGTTCGACGACCCCGCGACGTACGAATTGTTGTCGCGCGGCGACACGCTCGGCGTGTTCCAGCTCGACGGTGGCCCGATGCGCGCGCTGCTTCGCAGCATGAAGCCCGACAAGTTCGAGGACATCTCCGCCGTCGGTGCGCTCTATCGTCCCGGCCCCATGGGTGCCGACTCGCACAACAAGTACGCGCATCGCAAGAACGGGCGGGAACCGATCGATCCGATCCACCCTGAGCTCGCCAAGCCGCTGGAGCAGGTGCTCGGCGAGACGTACGGCCTGATCGTCTACCAGGAGCAGGTGATGGAGATTGCCCAGGTGCTGGCTGGCTTCAGCCTCGGTCAAGCCGACAACCTGCGCCGGGCTATGGGCAAGAAGAAGAAGTCCGAGCTCGACAAGCTCTACGCCGGCTTCGAGGCCGGCATGTTCGAGCGTGGATACTCTGCAGCCGCGGTCAAGACGCTGTGGGAGATCTTGGTCCCGTTTTCGGACTACGCATTCAACAAGGCGCACTCGGCCGCCTACGGTGTCATCTCCTACTGGACGGCGTTCCTCAAAGCCAACTACCCAGCCGAGTACATGGCGGCGCTGCTGACAAGCACCAGCGGCGACAAGGACAAGTCGGCGATCTATCTCAACGAGTGCCGTCGCATGGGCATCAAGGTTTTGCTGCCAGACGTCAACGAATCGGTATTGACCTTCGCCTCGGTCGGTTCAGACATCCGTTTTGGACTCGGCGCGATCCGCAACATCGGTGAGCAGGTCGTCGCGGGCATCGTTGAAGCCCGTACACAAGGTGGGTCATACGCAGAGTTCGCTGATTTTCTCGACAAGGTGCCGACCCACGTGTGCAACAAACGCGTCCTCGATTCGCTGGTCAAGGCAGGGGCCTTCGACTCTCTCGGCCACCGACGTCGCGCCTTGGCGTCGATTGCCGAAGACGCCGTCGACCAGCACATCGACCTCAAACGCAATGCGGCGATCGGACAGGACTCACTGTTCGGCGGACTCGACGACGAGTTCACCGGCGTCACGGTCGCCGTGCCGATGATGCCGGAGTGGGACAAGACGCAGTTGCTGGCGTACGAGCGAGACATGCTCGGTCTGTACGTGTCGGACCACCCGCTGCAGGGCCTTGAGCACGTTCTCAAGGCGAGCAGTGACAGCACCGTCGGGGAGTTGTTGACCGACACGGAGCGGGCAGATGGCAGCACCGTACGTCTGTGTGGTCTGATCACCGGAGTCCAGCGGCGGATGAGCAAGAAGGGTGATAGCTGGGCCTCGATCACTCTGGAAGATCTCGAAGGTGGCATTGAGGTGATGGTCTTCCCGGGCCCCTACCAGCTGGCCGTACCCGTGCTCATTCCGGACACGATCGTCGTCGTCCGGGGCCGCATCAGGCGCAAGGACGACGGACTTGAGGTCAATGCTCTCGAGATCACGCTTCCGGCGATGGGCGAGGGCCGGCCCGACACCCCGTTGCTCGTCAGTCTTCCCGTCGCGCGTTGTACCCCTGACACGATCGCCTCGTTCAAACAGGTTTTGGCTGCACACCCCGGCAGGGCCGAGGTGCATCTGCGACTGGTCAGCAACGGTACGACCAAGGTCATGCGACTTGACGACACCTTGCGCGTCGCACAGTCGTCCTCGCTGATCGCCGATCTCAAAGAGCTGCTGGGTCCCCATTGTCTGACGTGAAACCAATTTCCTCGACGAAGGTGTGGTTGTGCGTTGCTTCCATGCTCATTCTTGGGATTGGCGCGGGTCTCGTCTGGTTGTGGCTTGCAAAGCCTGCTGAGTGGGTGGTGCGAACTGATGGCAACATCGTTCTGACCGAGATCGCCGCGCGTGACCAGTTCGGCGTGATCGTTGTGTTCGTGATCGCTGGTGCAGTCGCATCTCTGACATGGGGGTGGTTGACGTCCTACACCCTGCGCGATCTGGGCTGGTGGCTCACCCCTCTGGTCGTCGTCACGACAGTCGTCGCATCCCTGATCGCTTGGCGGGTTGGGGTGGCACTGGGTCCGGTGGGTCCGCAGGCAGCTGTCAATCCTGCGATCGGTGAGAGTCTGCCGTCCAAGCTCGCGATCGACGGGGTCGCACCATTCGTCGTGTGGCCGCTCTTTGGTGTGCTCGGAGTCTTCCTCGCGACCTGGATGAGCAACGAAACCCAAACCCATATGGGGTCAGCGGGCGAGTCGCGCCACGACGGCTGAGGTCAATCGCACGAGGTCGGCCGGGTCAAGCTCGGCCTCTAGGCCCCGGCGACCGCCGGAGACGAAAACAGTTGGCCATTTCGTTGATGACCGGTCAATCACGGTCGGGTGCGGGCGCTTCTGACCGAACGGCGAGATGCCGCCGATGACGTAGCCGGTCGCGCGTTGCGCCTGCGCAGCATCGGCCATCTGGGCCTTCTTGCCGCCAAGTGCTTCGGCGAGCGCCTTCAGGTCGAGAGAGCCCATCACGGGCACGACGCCGACGCAGAGCCTGCCATCGACCAGCGCCATCAGGGTCTTGAAGACGCGTCCGGGATCGACGCCCAAGGCATCGGCTGCCTCCATTCCGAACGAGTCCGCGCGCGGATCGTGGACGTAGGAGTGGGGGGTGTAGAACACATTGGCACGGTGGAGCGCGGCGAACGCAGGTGTCGCGTCGCTTGGCTTCCCGTTGGCGGCCATCACCTCACCGTAGACCGTCCGTAGACTTGGCGCCGTGATGCGACGCCTCGACGCGAGGAAACTCAACCCCACCCCGGACGAGAGTCAAGGGGTCTATCGAGCTGCGGTCCCGCGCGCGGCCCTCGACGTTGACCAGGCCCTGACGACGGTCCGCCCGATCTGCGACGACGTACGCACGCGTGGCGCTGATGCTGTGCTGGACGCCGGCGAGAAGTTCGACGGCGTACGCCCCGCCCGGCTTCGGGTGCCGCCTGAGGCACTCGCTGAGGCGCTCGCGGAGTTGGGTGCATCGGTACGGGCCGCTCTTGAGGAGTCAGTACGTCGACTACGACAGACCTGCGAGGCCGAACTCGAGCAGACGATCAGCTGTGACGTCGCCCCAGGAGCGGTCGTCGAACGGCGCATCGTGCCGATGCAGCGCGTGGGCCTCTACGTGCCCGGTGGTCTCGCTCCGCTGGTGAGCACCGTCGTCATGAACGCAGTCCCCGCGCAGGTTGCAGGAGTGCCGCAGATCGCTCTCGCCAGTCCGCCGCAGAAAGAGTTCGGCGGACTCCCGCACCCCACGATTCTCTCTGCGTGTGCACTCCTTGGCATAGACGAGGTCTACGCCGCAGGTGGAGCCCAGGCGTTGGCAATGTTTGCGTACGGCGCGGGCGAGTGCCGCGCCGTCAACCTCATCACGGGTCCGGGCAACATCTACGTCGCGGCCGCCAAGCGTCACCTTCAGGGCACCGTGAGCATCGATGCCGAGGCCGGTCCCACGGAGATTGCGATCATCGCTGACCAGACCGCCGATGCTGCTTTCGTCGCTGCCGACCTGATCAGTCAGGCCGAGCACGACCCGATGGCGGCGAGCGTGCTGATCACCGACAGCGAGACTCTCGCCGATCAGGTCGACGACGAGCTGTTGGCCCAGGTCTCCTCAGCGAGGCACGTTGAGCGCATCAGTACGGCGTTGACTGGGCAGCAGTCCGCCACGGTTCTCGTGCGCGACATGGATCAAGCCGTAGAGGTCGCCAATGCGTACGCCGCTGAGCACCTGGAGGTCCAGACCACGGACTCGGGGACCGTGGCAGCGCGCATCGTCAATGCGGGCGCCGTGTTCGTCGGCTCCCACACTCCGGTGTCGCTCGGCGACTACGCCGCCGGGTCCAATCACGTGCTGCCCACAGCTGCGTGTGCGTGTCACTCATCGGGTCTGTCCGTGCGCGCGTTCTGCCGCAACATGCACGTCGTGACCTACTCGGCCCATGCGTTGCGGGAGGTCGGTGACCACGTCGTCGCGCTCGCCGAGGCAGAGAACCTGCCCTCACACGGGACAGCGGTGTCGATCCGTACGTCACGAAGCGACGACTAACCATGCCAATCCCCGAGTGGGTGCCGATTCGCGATGACCTGCGCGGCTTTGAGCCGTACGGTGCACCGCAGATCCGCGACGTAATCAATCTCAACGTCAACGAGAATCCATACGCACCCAGTGCGCAGGTCGCCGCTGACATCGCTGACGCCGTGCGTGTGGCTGCTGCGGATCTCAACCGCTATCCAGACCGTGAGGCAACTGCCCTTCGTGTCGCATTGGCCAGCTACCTCGACCATGGCTTGACCTCTGACCGAGTGTGGGCCGCCAACGGGTCCAACGAGGTCATGCTGCAGATCCTTCAGGCATTCGGCGGACCGGGGCGGACGGCGCTGTCGTTCGCCCCGACCTACTCGATGTATCCGGAGTACGCCCGCGACACCCACACGCGCTGGGTCACGGGAACGCGCGAAGACGACTTCACGATCGACGTAGACCGTGCACTCACGTTGATCGCCACCGAGCAACCCGAGGTTGTCCTGCTGACTTCGCCGAACAACCCAACCGGAACAGCCCTGCCGCTTGCCACGGTGCGCGCAGTCGTGGAGGCGGCGCCTGGAGTCGTCGTGGTCGACGAGGCCTACGCAGAGTTCCGCCGGGAGGGGACATTGACCGCCCTCGAAGTGCTCGATGAGTTCCCCCGACTTCTGGTCACGCGCACGATGAGCAAGGCTTTCGCCCTAGCGGGTGGCCGGCTCGGCTATGTCGCTGCCGACGCCGCGATCGTCGACGCGCTGCGAATTGTCCGGCTGCCCTATCACCTCTCCGCCGTCACGCAGGCCGTCGCGATCACTGCCCTGGCGCACAGCGATGAGCTGCTCGCCCGCGTCGACGAGATTCGTACGTCCCGTGACGAGCTCGCTGCGTGGTTGAGGGACCGGGGCCACACAGTTGCCGACTCCGACGCGAACTTCGTGCTGTTTGGTCATTTCGGAGATCGACACGCCATTTGGCAGGCCTTGGTCGACCGTGGCGTCCTGATACGGGAGACTGGACCCGATGGATGGCTGCGCGTGTCTGTTGGCACACCGGCCGAAAACGCCGCTTTTCGACAAGCGCTACAGGAGGTCACTGCATGAGCGAGCGATCAGTTCAGGCTGCCATGCCGGCGCCTTCGTACCGTGCCTCTTCTACGGAGGTGGCGGCATGACGCGCACCGCACGCATCGAACGGAAGACCTCTGAGTCGCACGTCGTCGTCGAGGTTGATCTCGACGGTGCCGGTGTCAGCGACATCTCCACCGGCGTGGGTTTCTACGACCACATGCTCACGGCCTTTTCGCGTCACTCGTTGATCGATCTGACGATCCGGTCTGAGGGTGACATCCACATCGACGCGCATCACACGGTCGAGGACACGGCGATCTGCCTGGGTCAGGCACTCCGCGACGCGCTCGGTGACAAGATCGGCATTCGTCGCTACGGTGACGCGCTGGTGCCTCTCGATGAGTCAATTGCCCAGGCAGTTGTCGACGTCTCTGGGCGGCCCTACTTCGTCCACAGCGGTGAGCCTGATCGTCAGATCACGGCGATCATCGGTGGTCAGTACACGGGTGCACTCACTGGACACGTCTTCGAGTCGATCGCGCACCACGCTGCCATCACCATGCACGTACGCCTGCTCAACGGCCGCGACCCGCACCACATCGCGGAGGCGCAGTTCAAGGCTGTCGCTCGTGCTCTGCGCGACGCCATCGCGATCGATCCTCGCGAGTCAGGCATCCCCAGCACCAAGGGTGCGCTGTGACCGAGCGCCAGCAAGGCCACCGAGAGGGTGTCACTGCCGCGTTTTCGTACCGTTCCTTATTTCATACGAAAGTGCGGCGGTGACGCGTAAGCGCGTCGCTGTTCTTGACTACGGTTCAGGCAATCTTCGCTCGGCAGTTCGTGCCGTCGAGCGTGCTGGAGCCGATGCCGAGCTGACCAGCGACGCGAACGTGGCTGCCGAGGCTGACGGGTTGCTGGTGCCGGGTGTTGGCGCCTACGCGGCGTGCATGGCAGGACTGGTGGCTGTTGACGGCGTGCGCATCATCGAACGCCGACTCATCGCGTCGCGGCCCGTGCTGGGCATCTGTGTCGGGATGCAGGTGCTGTTCGGCGAGGGAATCGAGCACGGCGTACGCACCGAAGGCTGCGGCGAGTGGCCGGGAGTCGTCGAACGGCTGCAGGCGCCGATCGTTCCGCACATGGGCTGGAACACCGTGGTGCCCGGTGACGGCACGCAGATGTTCACTGGGATTTATGACGAGCGGTTCTACTTCGTGCACTCCTACGGTGTGCGCGACTGGGTGCTGTCACAGCCGCCGTCCATGAAGCCACCTGTCGTGACGTGGACCGAATACGGCAATGACAGCTTCGTGTCGGCGGTCGAGCACGGACCTTTGTGGGCCACCCAGTTCCACCCTGAGAAGTCTGGTGACGCCGGAGCACAGCTGCTGCGCAACTGGTGCGCCACGCTCTGAAGCGCTTGCTGTTGTCGCTGGTTAGGCTCTGGGCTGCTTGTCGCGCCACGCAGTCCACGCTTTGACGGCGCTCAGATCGTAGTCAGGTCCGCTGATGCCGATGGTGAACGTCGTGACTCCCAACGCCGCAAGTGCCGGTCCGAGCTCGTCAGGTGCTCCTTGAACGCCACAGGAGCGCTCGATCTCGGCCGGGTCGCGGTCGATCTCCGCGCAGTGTGAGTCAAGGATCCCGACCTTGCGCTCGACCACGTCGGGACCTCCGAAGGAGTGCCAGATGTCGGCGTGCCTGGCGACCAGGCGCAAAGTCTTCTTCTCGCCACCACCGCCGATGAGGATCGGGATCCTGCGGGTGGGTGCCGGGTTCAGCTTGGCGAGTCGCGACTCGATGCGGGGCAGCGCCCGTGCGAGGTCGTCGAGCCGGCCTCCCACGGTGCCGAATGTGTAGCCGTACTCGTCGTAGTCCTTCTCAAACCATCCAGATCCGATGCCGAGGATCAGCCGGCCGCGGCTGATGTGATCCACTGTGCGCGCCATGTCGGCCAGCAGCTCAGGATTGCGATAGCTGTTGCATGTGACCAGCGCGCCGATCTGGACGCGCGACGTCGACTCCGCCCACGCGCCGAGCATCGTCCAACATTCGAAGTGTCTGCCTTCAGGCTCGCCGTACAGCGGATAGAAATGATCCCAGTTGAACACGATGTCGACGCCGATGTCCTCGGCCTCCGCTGCTGCCCGGCGGATGGAGTCGTAGTCCGCATGCTGAGGCTGGATCTGTACCCCAATCCGAATCGGCTTGTCTGCGGTCGTCATGGTGCCACCCTACTTTCCTCCTGTCTAACCCGTACCAAGTCGCGATGATCCATGTGGGATGGCGCAGGCCGCACCGATACGCTGCTGCGGTGACTCTCGAACTTCTTCCCGCTGTCGATGTTGCAAGCGGTCAGGCTGTGCGCCTGGTGCAGGGGGAGCGCGGCAGCGAGACCTCCTATGGGTCCCCACTGGAGGCTGCCCTGCAGTGGCAGACCGAAGGAGCAGAGTGGATCCACCTCGTCGACCTCGATGCCGCCTTCGGCACGGGCTCCAACCGTGAGCTCCTCGCGGACGTGGTCGGCCAGCTCGACGTGTTGGTCGAGCTGTCAGGAGGCATTCGCGATGACGCCTCGCTCAAGGCGGCCCTCGCAACCGGGTGCACCCGCGTCAATCTCGGCACCGCCGCGCTCGAGGACCCGGAGTGGTGCGCGCAGGCGATCAGCACGTACGGCGACCAGATCGCGGTCGGCCTCGACGTGCGCGGACAGACGCTCGCCGCCCGAGGCTGGACCGAGGAGGGCGGTGACCTGTTCGAAGTGCTCGAGCGACTCGAGCGCGACGGATGCCAACGCTACGTCGTCACCGATGTCACCAAGGACGGCACACTGACCGGGCCCAACCTCGAGCTGCTGCGTCTTGTGTGTGGGGCGACCGACAAGCCGGTCGTGGCGTCGGGAGGTGTCTCGAGCATCGACGATCTGCGGGCCATCGCGGCGTTGACCGGGATAGGCGTTGAGGGCAGCATCGTGGGCAAGGCGCTGTATGCGGGGGCGTTCACCCTGGCGGAGGCGCTCACCGCTATGAGGGAGGCACGGGCGTGACGGCTTCAGACGACATCTGGGCAACGTTCTCCTCCGATCCGCGCTCGTCGGACAACTTGAAGGCAACTGACGCTGATCGGGACGCGGTGGGTTCGGTCCTACGCGATGCGTTTGCTGATGGTCGGCTCACGCTGTCGGAGTACGACAAGCGCCTCGATGTAGCACTCGCCGTCGGAACGCTCGGCGAAGTGTACGAGTTGATCGCAGATCTCGTGGCAGCAGCCGACGACTTCACGCCCAACCCGGTCGCACTGGATCTGCAGCCCAAGGCGGTCGTGAAGTACGGTCGCGAGCTCCGCAACGCTCGCAACCGCTTTGCATCCCTGACGGTTGCCTCGCTGGCAATCTGGCTGGTGACCAGTGTTGCCGGTGCTCCTTGGTGGGCGTTCTGGCCCGTCATCCCGATCGTGGCATCAGGGTTGAGCTACAGGTCAACCCGTGACAACGCCACAACCCGGATCAAGGACATCGCGGACAACCTTGCTGAGACGCGGCGTACGACCCGCGACCTCGACTGACTCAGCAACCGTCGCGGATCAGAGCGGGCTTCTCGCCGCGGGTGACCTCCATGAAGGTGATCTTGGAATTGTCCGTGATGGCGTCCCGCTTGGTGTCGAACAGGAATCCGAGCCACTGGTCATCCTCGGCAAGATAGACGCCCGCCTGGTCGAAGCCCGCATCGACGGCGGGGGAGAGCTGGTCCCCGTACGCGGAACGCAACGCGCCGAGCGAGCTACCGACTCCGATCCCCTTCGCCGTCTTGGGGCCCGAGGAGATGCCGATCGTGGTGATGTGATTGTCGTTGGTGTAGACGTCAAGTGCGCTGCTGACCGACGGCTTCCACTCCAGGGGCACAACGCCGCGGCAGTCGTCCGCACCGTGATCGACGTTGGTGTCGAACAGGCCGGTCGCCGCCGCCTGTGCGTTGGTCATCCCGACCAGTGCCGCGCCCACTCGGCCAGGGGCGACCACAAGGGGATCGGCTGGTTGTGGCGACGGAGTCGGCGCTGTCGTTGTCGTCTCCGTCGG
>MTKY01016830.1_pt1 | contig 10675 bp, 7 predicted proteins | sample 1042731 | NCBI WGS metagenome assembly MTKY01 (sample SAMN06212206, study PRJNA360538) | anaerobic digester metagenome | biome: Wastewater treatment plant; material: sludge; isolation source: anaerobic digester fed with sludge from wastewater treatment plant | place: Denmark: WWTP Soeholt ... | reverse complement strand
GCGGTTGAACGACCTACCCTGATGAAGAAGGGATTGAGACACGCGGGGATCGGGTCGGGCTAAATTGGCGGGTTCCAAGTTGAACGACCTACCCTGATGAAGAAGGGATTGAGACTGGAGATACGACGTTGAGACCGGCCGGAAATCGTCCTGGAGTTGAACGACCTACCCTGATGAAGAAGGGATTGAGACCCCGAATTGCACGGGTAGAACGATGCGGTTGTTGTCCGCCTCGTTGAACGACCTACCCTGATGAAGAAGGGATTGAGACCTCATATAAGCGGTCGGCGTGCGATCCGCCACGTGGTGTAGTTGAACGACCTACCCTGATGAAGAAGGGATTGAGACTCGAGACCACCCGCCACCGCTTATCGGAACCGACCTCGACGTTGAACGACCTACCCTGATGAAGAAGGGATTGAGACGGCCGAAGGTCTCGTCAGGCCGGTCGATGAGCTTGTCCTGTTGAACGACCTACCCTGATGAAGAAGGGATTGAGACCAGGTTGGGACCTTTCCGCTCGCTCTCGCTGACCACACCATGTTGAACGACCTACCCTGATGAAGAAGGGATTGAGGGCGATCTGGTTCCGATGAACAAGGCAATGGCTCGGACAGACGCGACGGGACGCATCGGTTGACATGCGGCGGCCGCGGGTCTTCCCGCGCATTTGGAGGTGCGGTATGAATGAAAAGAAACCCTGTTCGATCATCTGCACGGTGGGCACGGGACGCGACCGCGAGGACATCGCCAAGGCGATTCTGTTCTCCATTCAACATCACGCGGCCGACCGCGCGGTGTTCCTCTGCTCCCAGAAGACGCGCGACGAAACCCTGCCCCACATCCTCGACGGATGGACGGACGCCGAAAACCGCTATGTGGTCGACATCTGTCCCGACCCGGACGATGTGCAGGCCCTGTTCATCCGCTGGAACGAACGCTGGTCGAACTGGGTGCCCGCCGACGTCGATGGCCGGGTGATCGTGGACTTCACCTCCGGCACCAAACCCATGTCGGCGGCGGCGTTCGCCCTGGCCGTCGCCCGCGGGGCCGACACCGTCTCCTACGTGACCGGCCCGCGCGACAGTACGGGCCGCGTCAGCGAGAGCAAAACGGTGCAGGCGCTTGCGCCGATGCTGATCGTGGCGCACCGTCAGCTCTGCCAGGCCGTCGACCATTTCCACGCGGGCAGCTACGCCGCGGCGGCCGGCCTGGCGGCCCCCTTGCGGAAGGCGGAAGCCCTGCCCGACGAACGCCTCAGAGCGATCGCCGAGAGCGTGTACGGCGTGGCCGCGGCCTACGAGGCCTGGGACCGGTTCGATTGGAAGGCGGCCCGGAACGCGGTCTGGCACAAGCACGGACGGTTCGAGCGGACAACATGGCCCTGGCTGGATTCGGTCGAGCAACTCCGGGAAAACGGAGAGTTGATTCGGGCCGCCGAAGACGTCCGGAGGTCCCAGGTTTATCGCGCCGAGATGGTTGCCGATCTGCTGGGCAACGTGAAACGCTGCCTGGATCGACACGACTGGGACGACGCCCTGGCCCGGCTCTATCGGGCGTGCGAGATGCTCGCCCAGTTGAAGCTGCTGCGCGATCACGACTTGAGAACCGGCGACGTGGACGTCGAGAAGCTGCCGGAGAGCGTCCGGCCGCAGTATCAGAAGAGAAAGGACAGCTCACCGATCGCCAGGGTCAAGCTCGGCCTGGAACAGGCGTACACGCTGCTGGAGGAGCTGGGCGACCCGCTGGGGGCCGAGTTCCGCAAGGTGTACGGCGATCTCTCCAGGCCCGGCCCGCTTCGGGCCGCCCTGACCGCCCGCAACGATTCCCTGCTGGCGCACGGGATTCAACCCATTCCGCAGCAGAAGGCGGAACAACTGTACGAGCACGTGCTTGCGCTGGCGCGGCAGACCGATCCGGCCATCCTTGACGAATGGCTCCCCAAGGCAACCCCCGTCCGGTTCCACCCGTTCTGACGGCCATCCGCCGTCGCTCGCTGTCTCCCGATTCCGTGCAGACGGATTCATATGCCGTCATGCCGCGATATGTCGACAAATATGCGGACCCTTCCGCTCGGGCCACAACACCGTCGGCCACAACGAGCATCCGCCCGAACCGGAAGCGGACGCGGCGTGGCAGGGCGGCTGCGGCCGATCTTCTCGGACGTGGCCGTACGCGCCGGCGAGACGGCCACCGCCCTGTTTTTTGTTCCTGTGTGGCTTTTCAGTAGTAAAGTGCGTCCCGGCTTCGGTCGACTGTCCCGGTAACGGAATTTCGGTCGGAAGCAAAAAAAAACACTCGGTTCTCGATTTTCGGTTGCTTTCCCGTCTGACAGTAGATACGTTGGTGTAGCGTCCGACAGGGAGCGTATAGATGCATGGTGCCCGCAACAATACGCAGACGATGGGCCCGGCCGTTTGTTCGGCCGCCGGCTCGATGGCTGTGTGTCGGGTCGCCCGGACGCTTCTGCGCCCCTGCCTGGGCCTACTCGTACTGGTACTGATCCTTATCTGCGGCCGCGCGTAGCGGCGGCGGTGAGGCGAAGGCTCCAGTAAAAACGCTGTGAGAGACCTGAGGCCGACATCCGTTGCCGCGGATGCCGGCCTTTTTTTGGTTGCCATCGCTCGACGGGTTCGTGCCGTTCGCGGCGATCGGGAATGCGGAAATGACGCGAAGAAGCGGATCCAGAGTTCTGACGGAAGCGCTTTGCCGGGCGGGCGTGACGACGGTCTGGGGCTATCCCGGCGGGGCAATCATGCCGCTGTACGACGAGTTGTTGGACTCGCCCATCCGGCACGTCCTGACCCGGCACGAGCAGGGGGCCATCCACGCGGCCGACGGATACGCCCGCGCTTCCGGACGCCTGGGCGTGGCCATCGCCACGTCCGGACCCGGTGCCACCAACCTGACCACCGGCATCTGTACTGCCATGATGGATTCCGTTCCCCTGCTTTGTCTGACCGGTCAGGTGGCATCACCGCTGATCGGCACCGACGGCTTCCAGGAGGCCGACACGTACAACATCTGTACGCCCATCACCAAGCAGAACTACCTTGTCCGCTCGGTGGACGATCTGCCCCGCGTTCTGGTCGAGGCCATTTACATTGCGCAGACTGGCCGGCCCGGCCCGGTGCTGGTGGATATTCCGAAAGACGTGCTGCTGGGCCATACGAACGAGCCGCTGCCCGATCGGGTGAACGTTCCGGGATACGAACCGTCTCCGCGCCTGAATCCGGGGTCGGTTCGCAACGCGCACGCGCTCCTGAGGGCGTCTCGCCGACCGGTGTGTATCGTGGGCGGCGGGTGTCGACTGGCGGAGGCCGTGGAGGAGTTCCGGGAATGGTGCCGGCGCACGCAGGTTCCCGTCGCCAGCACGCTGATGGGCCTGGGTTCGGCGGCTCCGGCCTATTCCGGGTACCTGGGAATGCTGGGCATGCACGGTCTTCGGCGGGCGAATCGGGCCGTGCATGAGGCGGACCTGATTCTGGGATTCGGGAACCGGTTCGACGACCGGATGACCGGCGCGACGGACCGGTTCGCCGCCCAGGCGAAGGTAGTGCACATCGATATTGATGCCGCCGAGCTGGGCAAGATCATCCCGGTGGATGTGCCCATTCACGCGGACCTGAAATCCGCGTTGACCGCGTGGAATGCGCTTCTGGAACAGGATCCGATTCAGCCGGCCAGTGACTGGCATACGCGGGTGTTGTCGTATGGCACCGGCCTGGTCCGGCGTCAGAGCGATGAACCGGGCCGGGTGGCGCCGACCGAGGTTCTCGACGAGTTGTTCGACATCGTCGGCTCGTCCGCCGTCGTTGCGACCGACGTGGGGCAGAACCAGATGTGGGCGGCGCAGCGATGCCGCGCGGATCACCCCCGTAAGTGGATCACCTCCGGCGGGGCGGGTACGATGGGCTTCGGAATGCCTTCGGCCATGGGAGCGCAGATGGCGCGCCCGGATGCGCTGGTGGTGGCCATCGTCGGCGACGGCGGGTTCCAGATGACCCAGGCGGAGATGGCGACGATTCGTCGGCTGAACCTGCCCGTCAAAGTGCTGATCATGGACAACCAGTTTCTGGGCATGGTGCGGCAATGGCAGGAGATGTTCTTCGATCGGCGCTACAGCTCGGTGGATCTGTCTGACAACCCGGACTTCGCCGCCCTGGCCCGCGTGTATGGCTTCGAGGCGTTCACGCTGAGCGAGCGGAAGGATATCCGCGGGTCCCTGGAACGCTGGTTATCGTGCCAGGGTCCGGCCCTCCTTCACGCGATCTGCCAGGCGGAAGAAAGTGTGTATCCCATGGTCCCCGCCGGGGCGAGCCTGGCGGAAATGGTGGAGGCGCCCGAATGAAGCTGCTTACATTTGCCATCGTGTTGCGTACAATGTCGGCTCTGCCGCGCGTGTTGATGCTTATTGGCCGCTTGGGAGGCGAGGTGACGTACGTGTCCGCCGCCGACGGCCGGGCGAACGTGGTGCTCAAGGCCCCCAAGCGGGCCGCGCATCGCTTCGCCCCCCAGGTAAGAAGGATTGTCGACGTGATCGAACTGACGGAGCTGCACGTCGTGGCGGGTCGCACCTGCGATCAGGCGGAGGTCGAACGGAAACGCAAACTGGCCTGACCGTCCGACGGGAAGATCAGGCGACACCGGATACGTTAGCAGAGATGAGGAGAACCTGGCATGAACGTACTGATGGAAAAAGACGTGGATCCCGCCGTACTCCGGAGCAAACGGATTGCAATCATCGGGTTCGGGTCGCAGGGCCATGCCCACGCCCAGAACCTGCGGGACAGCGGCTATGACGTGATCGTCGCCGAACAGCCGGACGCCGCGGTGCGGGCCCGGGTGGAAGCCGCCGGTCTGAAGGTGTTCGACACGCCCGACGCGGTGGCCCAGGCCGAGGTGGTCATGGTGCTGGTACCGGATGAGCTTCAGAAGAGCATTTACGAAAAGGACATCGCCCCCAACCTCAAGGAGGGCGCGTATCTGGCGTTCGCGCACGGGTTCGCCATCCATTTTCAGCAGATCGTGCCGGCCGCGTCGACCAATGTGTTCATGGTGGCCCCCAAGGGGCCGGGCCGCCTGGTGCGCCGGCAGTATGAGATGGGCGCGGGCGTGCCCTGTCTGCTGGCCGTTCAGCAGGATCCGTCCGGTGACACCCGCGCCGTGGGACTGGCCTATGCCTGCGGGATCGGCGGCGGGCGGGCCGGCATTCTGGAAACGACCTTCCGGGAGGAAACGGAAGCGGACCTCTTCGGCGAACAGGCCGTTCTGTGCGGCGGGCTGACGGAACTGATCCGCGCCGGGTTCGAGACGCTCACGGAGGCCGGCCACGCTCCCGAGATGGCATACTTCGAGTGCGTCCACGAGGTGAAGCTTATCGTGGACCTGATCTACGAGCGCGGCATCACCGGCATGAGGGAATCCATCAGCAACACGGCCGAGTACGGGGATCTTACGCGGGGCAAGAAGGTGATCGGCCAGGCGTCGCGGGAGGCCATGAAGCAGATTCTGGCCGACATTCAGTCCGGCGCGTTTGCCCGGGAATGGGTGGCCGAATGCGAGGCCGGCAAACCGAACATGATGGCCATGGCCCAGAAGGACGTGAACCATCCGGCCGAAGTCATCGGCCGACGGCTTCGGGCTCTGATGCCGTTCATCCAGGCGGGCAAATGAATGTCCGGGATCGCAAACCCGCGGTCGCCCGGGACGGACCAAGACGGCACGCCGCGGAGCCTGTCACAGATTTTGCAAGGAAAGTGCCATGAACAAGGATCACGTACGGATATTCGACACTACGCTGCGAGACGGCGAACAATCGCCTGGCGCGACGCTGGACCCGCATGACAAGCTCGAGATCGCGCACCAGTTGGCGCGACTGGGCGTGGACGTGATCGAGGCCGGCTTCCCCGCGGCCTCCCCGGGCGACCTGGCGGCGGTGCAGCGCATCGCCGCCGACGTCGGCACGGAAAACGGCCCCATCATTGCCGGGCTGGCCCGGGCCGTCACGAAGGACATCGACGCGTGCTGGGAGGCGGTGCGCGTGGCGAGAAAGCCGCGCATCCACACGTTCATCGCGACGTCGGACATTCATCTCAAGCACAAGCTTCGGATGACCCGCAGCGAGGTCGTCAAGCGGACGCGGGAGATGGTGGCGTATGCCCGCCAATACGCGGAGGACGTAGAGTTCAGCGCCGAGGACGCCAGTCGCAGCGAGCCCGCGTTTCTTTACGAGGTGTTCGCCGCCGCCATCGAGGCCGGCGCCACGACGATCAACGTTCCTGACACCGTGGGCTACGCGGTTCCCGCGGAGTACGCCGAGCTCATCGCCGGCGTGATCGCCAACGTCCCGGGGATGGATCGCTGCATCGTCTCCACGCACTGTCACGACGACCTGGGCCTGGCCACCTCGAACACTCTGGCCGGCATCCGGGCGGGCGCCCGACAGGTGGAGGTCACCATCAACGGGCTGGGCGAACGCGCGGGCAACGCCCCGCTGGAAGAGGTGGTCATGGCCCTTCGCACGCGACCGACGGTCTTCGGCGTGCGGACCGGCATCGACACGGTGCAACTCACGCGAAGCAGCCACCTGGTGGCCCTCCGTACGGGAATTCTCGTGCCGCCGAACAAAGCTGTGGTGGGTTCAAACGCCTTCGCGCACGAGTCTGGCATTCACCAGGACGGCGTGCTCAAGCATCAGCAGACGTACGAGATCATGAAGCCGGAGGATGTCGGCCTGATGCAGAGCAAACTCGTGCTGGGCAAACACTCCGGTCGGCACGCGTTTCGCAATCGCCTGTGCGAGCTGGGCCACGAGCACCTGACGGACGAGCAGGTGAACCGCGCATTCGAGCGCTTCAAGAAGCTCGCCGACAAGAAGAAACATGTGACCGACGCGGACCTGTCGGCCGTTCTGGCGGACGAAGTCTACCAGCCTCCGCAGGTGTTCGTGCTGGAATCGGTGCACGTGTCCTGCGGGCTGCCCGCGCTGCCGACGGCCAGCGTCTCCATCACCGGCCCGGACGGCGGCTACCAGACGCAGGCCGCCACGGGCACCGGCCCGGTCCACGCGATCTTCACGGCCATCGACCAGATCGTCCCCCTTGAGGTGGAGCTTGACGAGTACATTGTTCACGCGGTTACCGGCGGCATGAACGCTCTGGGAGAGGTGACCGTCCGCGTCCGCACGTGCGACCCCGCCTCCCGTCTCTTCAGCGGGCACGGCACGGACACGGACATTCTGGTGGCCTCCGCCAAAGCGTATCTGGCGGCGCTGAACAAGGTGGCCATGAGCGCCGGGTATCAGCCCGCGCCGCGCGAATCGGCCGTTGGGGTCCGTTCCGGCGAGGGGCCGGAGGAAAACGGAATCTGAGCCATGCGCATGACGCTGACGGAGAAGCTGCTGGCCCGGGCCGCGGGAAAACCGCACGTATCGGCGGGAGAGACGGTGCTCGTCGATGTGGACGTGCTCATGACGCACGACGTCTGCGGACCGGGGACCATCGGTGTGTTCAAACGCGAGTTCGGGGACCAGGCGCGTGTCTGGGACGTGGATCGCGTGGTGATCATTCCGGATCACTACATCTTCACGACCGACCCGCGATCCAATCGGAATGTCGATATTCTGCGCGAGTTCGTGCGGGAGCAGGGTATCCGGCACTTCTACGACGTGATTGACGACCCCGACGGCGTCTGGTGCTTTGACCCGCGCAAGGGGCCGTTGGCCGCGCAGTTCGGTTCGCGGTATGCGGGCGTGTGCCATGTCGCGCTGGCCGAGAAAGGGCACGCCCGGCCGGGGGAGGTACTGGTCGGCACGGATTCGCACACATGCACGGCCGGGGCCTTCAACGCGTTTGCCACGGGGATCGGGAACACGGATGCGGCCTTCGTGCTGGGGACCGGCAAGATTCTGCTGCGCGTGCCGGAGACCATGCGGTTCATGCTGGACGGGGCGATGCGTCCGGGCGTAATGGGCAAGGACGTCATTCTGCACATCATCGGCGAGATCGGATTCGACGGCGCGACCTATCGCGCCATGGAATTCGGAGGGGACGGCGTGAGTGGTCTGGACGTCGAAGAGCGCATGACGATCGCCAATATGGGTGTGGAGGCCGGGGCCAAGAACGCCGTTCTGGAAGCGGATGCGCGGACGACCGCGTTTGTGGACGCCCGCATGAGGGAGCACGGGACGCTTCGGCCGTACCAGACCGTTTCGCCGGACGCGGGGGCCAGGTACGTCAGCACGCACCGGGTGGACCTGTCCGCGCTGGAACCGATGGTGGCCGTGCCGCCCGATCCGGGTCGTCGCGCGACCGCCCGGGACCTGCGCGATGTGAAGCTGGATCGCGCGTACATCGGTTCCTGCACGGGCGGCAAGGCGATGGATTTCGCCGCGTTCGCCCAAGTTGTCCAGGGCAGGCAGGCGAAGATCGACACGTTCGGGGTGCCGGCCACGCCCGCGATTGCGGCGTCGCTCAAAGAGACCCGGCTCAATGGCAGATCGATATGGGAGATTCTGCTGGACGCGGGGGTGCGCATGACGGAGAACCCCGGGTGTGCCGCATGTCTGGGGGGGCCGGCCGACACGTTCGGCCGCATGAACGAACCGATGAAGTGCATCAGCACCACGAACCGGAATTTTCCGGGCCGAATGGGACATCCGGACGGGCAGGTGTTCCTGGCCAGCCCGTACACGGTGGCCGCATCGGCCCTGGCGGGCCACGTGGCCGACCCGCGTGACTTTCTTCAGTCCTGAGCGGAATGGGAGTGGACCCATGAACAGACTGATCATCGGCGGCACGGCGTATGTGGTGGGCGACAACATCGACACGGACCAGATCATCCCGGCGCAGTACCTGTCTCTGGTCCCGACCATCCGCGAGGAATACGAGCGCCTCGGCGGGTACGCCCTCAGCGGATTGCCGACGGATCGGTACCCGCGGCGGCTGACGGAAGCGGGTCGGACGCCGTCGCCATACCGCGTGATCATCGCCGGCCGGAACTTCGGCTGTGGATCCTCCCGGGAGCACGCACCCATCGCGCTGGGGGCGGCAGGCGTTCGGGTGGTGATCGCGGAGTCGTTCGCCCGCATCTTCTTCCGGAACTGTCTGGCCACCGGCGAATTGTATCCGATTCAGAGCAGCTACCGGCTCAACGACGCCTTCGAGACTGGAGACGTCGTGGAGGTTGATTTTCGTACCGCCACGCTGCGAGGGGCGAACTCCTCCTGCGGATACCCGCTCAAACCGCTCGGCGAGGCGGAGCACGTCGTGTCCGCCGGCGGTCTGTTCCACTACGCCCGCAAGACGGGCCTGGTCCGCGAAAGGAGCGAGGCTTCGTGATCGAGCTGTATGACACCACGCTTCGCGACGGCACGCAGGGTGAGGGGATCAGCCTCACGGTTCAAGACAAACTGCGCATCACGCGGTTGCTTGATGATTTTGGCGTGCACCTGATCGAGGGCGGCTGGCCGGGCTCGAACCCCAAAGACGCGGAGTATTTTGAACATGTCCGCAGGTTGAACCTGTCGCACGCCCGGATCGCGGCGTTCGGCAGCACCTGTCGGCCGTCGCACCAGCCCGGTGACGATCCGAACCTGCGGGCGCTGCTGGCCGCGGACACCCCCGTCGCCACCATCTTCGGCAAGGCCTGGGTCCGTCACGTCACGCAGGTGCTGCGCACGGATCCGGACAACAACCTGCGACTGGTGGAGCGGAGCGTGGCGTTTCTGAAAGCCGCGGGCCGGCGTGTCGTCTTTGATGCGGAGCATTTTTTTGACGGGTATTTCGCGGACCCCGACTACGCCTTGGCCGTACTGCGGGCCGCGGCGAACGGGGGGGCGGACACGCTGGTGCTGTGTGACACCAACGGCGGCATGATGCCCTGGCAGATTCTGGAGGCGGTCGGCCGGGTGCGGCAGGAATGCGCGCTGCCGCTTGGGATTCATGCGCACAATGACGGCGGTTGCGCCGTCGCGAACTCCATGGTCGCACTTCATGCCGGCTGCACGCACGTGCAGGGAACGATCAACGGGATCGGCGAACGGTGCGGAAACGCGGACCTCTGCACGACCATCGCCAACGTGGAGCTCAAGACCGACCGGCCCGCCCTGGCGCAGGGTCGGCTTGCTCGGCTCACGGATCTGGCGAGGCGCGTGGCGGAGATCGCGAATTATTCCTTGCCGGCCGGCGCGCCGTATGTGGGTCGCAGTGCGTTCGTGCACAAGGCCGGGGTGCACGTTTCGGCGATTCAGCGAGACGAAGGCGCTTATGAACACTGCCCGGCATCGGCCGTCGGCAACCAGACGCGAGTCGTGGTCTCGGAATTGTCCGGCCGCGGCAATCTGCAGCGCAAGGCGGACGACTTCGGCCTGGGGGACGGCAACGGCGGCGATCATCGCGAGCTGCTGGCGCGGATCAAGGAACTGGAGAACCAGGGCTTCGCGTTCGAGGCGGCCGAGGCGTCCGTAGAGCTGATGATGCGGCGTGAGCGCCCGGACTACCGGCCGTTCTTTGAGCTGGTTGACTTTCTCGTGGTGGTGGAGCACCGGGAAGGCCGCGGGCACCTGGCCGAGGCGAACGTCAAGATTCGCGTGGGCGAGCGCGAGCACCACACCGCCGCCGGCGGCGTCGGCCCGGTGGGCGCGCTGGACCGTGCCCTGCGCAAGGCGCTGCGC
>MTKY01059930.1_pt1 | contig 10678 bp, 10 predicted proteins | sample 1042731 | NCBI WGS metagenome assembly MTKY01 (sample SAMN06212206, study PRJNA360538) | anaerobic digester metagenome | biome: Wastewater treatment plant; material: sludge; isolation source: anaerobic digester fed with sludge from wastewater treatment plant | place: Denmark: WWTP Soeholt ... | reverse complement strand
TCGTCTTGGAGAGAAAGTCTCAAAACGGAGGAGCGCGGCGAAATGAATCAAGCTCGGAGGTCGGTGGCGCCTGGTTCGGAAAAACAGCCGAATCGAGCAGGCCTGGTGCCCGCATCGGCGGGGTTGGAGTCCGCGGCTTCTTCGACGGAGCGTCGCGCGGCAACCCTGGCGACGCGGGCGCCGGGGCGCTGCTGACGGACGCAGTCGGCGGCGTGATCTGGAGCTGCGCCCGCCCCCTCGGCAGGAGGACGAACAACGAAGCGGAGTACGACGCCCTGATAATGCTGCTTGAGGAGGTGCGCTCCCGCGGGTTGAGGGGTGTCGCGATACATGGCGACAGCAGCCTGGTGGTGAACCAGGTCAACGGCGCCTGGAAGATCAAGGAGCCGCGGCTTCGTCCGCTCGCCGAGCGCGCGCTCGAGCTGATGAACGAGACCGGCAGCTCCCTTTCGTGGGTCCCGAGGGAGGAGAACTCCGCCGCAGACAGGCTGTCCAACCGGGCGCTCGACGGGGAGCCGGGCGTCTCTCGGCGCGAGCCGGAGGCGTTCCCCCTAGAGAGACTCGAGCACGCCGGCGGGGGCATCTACATCGCGCACGGAGGCGAGGACTACGCGGTCGACCTGGTGCACGGGGCCTGCACCTGCCCCTCCTTTCGGCACAGGGGGAGCTGCAAGCACCTTGAAGCCGCCAGAAGGCTGGCGGGCGATGGACCGGCCTAGCCGCGCAGCAGCGGCGACAGCCTCGGGAGGGCCGACGACAGCTCCCTGGTGTACGGGTGGCGCGGGGAGTCCAGGAAGTCCTTGGTGAGGCCCTCCTCGACCAGTCGGCCGCTGCGGAGGACTATCCCCCGCTCGGCCGCCCTGCGCGCGAGGAACAGGTCGTGGGTGACGAAGACCACGGACATCCCCGCCCTCTGCCTTCGCGCCAGGATGTCGAGTATCTCCCCCCTCGTCGAGGCGTCCTGCATGCTGGTCGGCTCGTCGCACAGCAGCAGCTCCGGGTCCAGGATCAGCGCCCTGGCCAGGGCCACTCTCTGGCGCTGGCCGCCGGAGAGCGACAGGCGCACCCTGGACGAGAGCAGTTCCTCTCCCAGTCCCAGCTCGGCGATCAGCGTCCTGGCGCGCGCCTCCCCCTCGCGCCTCCCCCCCCGGCCGTTGACGATCAGCCAGGGCTCCATCACGGCCTCCAGCACAGTGAGGGATGGTGGCAGCGCCCCGTATGGGTCCTGCGGGACAAGTCCGCAGCGACGCCTCAGCTCCACCAGACCGCGCGAGTCCGCCCTCGCCAGATCCGAGCCGAACAGCGAAACGGAGCCCTTCGAGGGCGCCACGTGGGCGGAGACGCACCTCAGCAGGGTGGTCTTCCCGCTGCCGGACTCCCCTATGACCGACAGGCTCTCCCCGCGCTCCAGGGCGAAGGAGACCCCGTCAAGCGCGCGCACGGCAGCCCCGCCCCGCCCCCTGAACTCCACCGTCAGCCCTTCGACCTCTAGTATCATTCGGAATCGCCCCCCTCCAGGTCGAGCAGCGCCTCGACCAGCTCCGCCGCGTGGCGGCTCCTCGGGGAGGCCACCACGTCGCGCGGCGCTCCGTCCTCCACCAGACTGCCGTCCTTCATTATCAGTAGGCGCGAGCATGCGGACGCCGCCAGGGGAAGGTCGTGCGAGACCAGCAGCATTCCAAGCCCCCGCGACCGCACCAGCCCCAGGAGGGCGTCGACGATCCCCCTCTGGGTCACCACGTCCAGCGCGGTCGTCGGCTCGTCGCACAGCAGCCACTCCGGGTCGCAGGCCAGGGCCAGCGCGATGGCCGCCCTCTGCTTCTGGCCGCCGGACAGCTCGTGCGGGTAGCGGTCAACGTGGGACGCTTCGAGCCCGGCTGCGGCGAACAGCTCGGCCGTCCTCTCCCTGGCCGCCCTGCCGGTCACCCCAAGGTGCACGTCCAGCACCTCCTCGACGTGCCTCCCCACCGTCAGGACAGGGGTGAACGAGTTCATGGCCCCCTGCGGCACTATCGCCACCCTCCGCCAGCGAAGAGCGTTCAGCTCCTCCTCCCGCAGGGGGAGCAGGTCGATCCCGTCCAGCAGTATCCTTCCCGAAACTTCAGTCCCCGCGGGCAGCAGGCCGGGGATGGACATCAGCAGGGTGCTCTTGCCGCTGCCGGACTCGCCCGCCAGGCCGCAGAGCTCCCCTCTGTTCAAGGTCACAGACACCCCCTTGACGGCCTCGACCCCTCCCCCGTAGGTCACGGACAGTTCCCGTATCTCGATCATGTCCGCGCCCTCCTCAGCCTGGGGTCGGCGGTCTCCTCCAGGTGCTTGCCCACGTCTAGGAAGGCCAGGCACAGGATCGAGATCCCCGTCCCCGGCGGGATGAGAAGCCACCATGCCCCTGCCGCGAATGCCCCGAAGGAGTGGGCCTCGTGCAGCATCCTCCCCCACGAGATCACGCGCGGGTCCGAGAGGCCGAGGAACGAGAGCCCGGCCTCGGACAGGATCGCGCCGGGCACCCCCAGGGTCATGGTCGCAAGCAGCACGGGGAAGGTCTCCGGCAGCAGGTGTCTGCGCAGGATGTAGCCGGAGGAGGCCCCCAGCCCGCGCAGTCCCTCGATGTAGGGGGCGTCCCTCAGCGAGAGGATCAGCGAGCGCACGGTGCGGGCCGTGCCCATCCACGAGAACACGGACAGTATCAGCGCGAGCTGCCACAGCCCCCTGCCCCACAGGGCGGCCAGCGCCAATCAGCACCGGCAGCAGCGGGATCGACAGCAGCAGGTCCACCGTCCGCATCAGGACGGCGTCCACCCATCCGCCGAGGTACCCGGCCGCCAGCCCGAGCGACGTGCCCAGCAGGGTCGCCAGAAGCGCCGCGAACAGACCGACGATCAGGGAGACCCTGATGCCCGTGACGAACAGGGCCGCCGCGTCCCTCCCCCTCTGGTCGGTCCCGAGCAGCCCGTACCTCCCCCCCTCCAGCCTGACGACGACGGAACCCTCGAAGGAGGGGCCGTCGGTCAGCGACAGCACGTACTCGCCGCGCTCGGGGAAGAGGTGGGCGGAGGCGTCCTTGAAGGGCGGAAGGCCGAGCGAGCGCTTGAAGGCGATGTCCCGCCCGTCCGCCGCGAATCCCTCCCGCACCGGCGCGAGGCGCAGCGGGGGCGAACCCGGCCGGACGAGCTCGACGAATCGCCCCGTCTCCCCCGCAGGCCCCTCGACCCGCAGCGAAAGCCCGGATGGGGGAGAGTAGCGCCAGTCGAGCGTCGCGGAGGGGCTGTCCGCGGTCAGCCTCAGCTCCATCGTCGGTGGCAGGTAGCGCCCGAGCCAGATCGGCTTGGAGAAGGGCGCGGCCACCTGGTCGCCGGGCGACGCGGCGAACAGGCGCTCCCCGAGGATAGCCGCGATGGTCAGGACCACCAGGCACCAGAACCCCCACCTGCGGGCCAGCCCCTTCATCAGCGGGCGCTCCTATCCAGGCGCACCCTGGGGTCGACGACCGAGTAGAGCAGGTCGGCCAGCAGGTTGCATGCCACGGTCAGCAGCGACAGCAGGAAGAAAGCCGCCCCCGCGGCGGGGTAGTCGTGCCCGGTGACCGCCTCGAGCAGGAACCGGCCCACCCCGTGCAGGGAGAAGACCGTCTCCGTGATCACGGCGCCCGAGACCACCCCCGGCAGCGACATCAGCAGCAGGGTCAGCAGCGTCGGGAGCATCGTCCTGAACACGTGTCCCAGCAGGATCCGCCGGCGCGGCAGCCCTCTCGCCCGGGCCATCAGGATGAAGTCCTCGCCCATCACCTTGACCGCGAGGTTTCGCACGTAGATGGCCCAGCCGCCGAATCCGAGCAGCGTGAGCGAGAGGACCGGAAGTGCCAGGTGGTGAACGTAGTCCAGCGCGAATCCCCAGCCCCCCTCGGGGGGCGGCACCGACAGGCTGCCGCGCAGAGGGAACAGCGGCAGGGCGGAGGCCAGCGCCATCAACAGGACCAGCTGCACGAAGAAGGATGGGAAGGAGAAGGAGAGGGCGCCGCTCCAAAGCACGCACCTCTCGAGCAGGCTCCCCCTGCGCAGGGCGGCCTTCATGCCGAGCCAGGTCCCGAGCGATGCGGAGAGCAGCAGGCTCGTCCCGAGCAGCGCCGCGGTGTTCGGCACGCGGGATCGGAGCTCGTCGGCTACCGGCCTCCCCGTTAGGAACGACACCCCGAAGTCGAAGGACAGGGTTGACTTCACGTACAGCGCGAACTGCGCGTACAGGGGCCTGTCGAGTCCGTACACCTGCCTGAGGCGCTCCCTGGCCTCAGGGGAGAAGTCGGGATCCATCACCGATGTCACCGGGTCGCCTGGCATCATGCGAAAGAGCGCGAAGTTGAGCGCCAGCACCATGCCCAGCACCAGCGCAGCCCCCGAGACCCTGCGCGCCCAGTAGCTCATCGGCCCCTCACCGCCGCCCCAGCCAGAAGTCCCCGTTGCCGGTCAGGTGGACGTACTCCCCCGGCCTGTACTCGCGCAGCACGAACGGCCCCGAGCCTGTCATGAGGGTCAGGGACGGGTCATCAGGGTGCCTCTCCGACGCCGGAAGCCAGCTCCTCCAGTCGCTCACCCTCTCCAGCAGGTGGGCTGGCAGGATCGGAAGGCCCCCGATCCTGTGCAGGTGCCAGAAGCTTACGTTCTTCATGGTCACGACGAGGGTGGCATCGTCCGGCGTCTCGACCAGGGCGATGTTGTCCACGTTGTCGAAGTAGCGCGGGGGCCTGTTCTTCATCAGGAACTCGTAGGTGAAGGCCGCGTCGCGCGACGTCAGCGGGCGGCCGTCGTGCCACCTCGCCCCCTCCCGCAGCAGGAAGGTCAGCACCGTGTGCGGGCCGTCGCCGTCGTCTTCCGTCTCCACCTTCCAGGACTTCGCGAGCCACGGGATCGTCTCGAGGGTGTAGGGGTCGACCGCGATGAGCGAGTCGTACACTAGCCCCATGACCTGCCAGTCGTAGGCGGAGGTCGAGGTGAACGGATTCAGGGCCCTCGGCTCCTCCTCCTGCACCAGGTACAGCGGGCGCATCGGCCCGGACGCCGGCTCCATGGACAGCAGGCTCCAGATGTTGTCCGCCGTGACCCTGTCCGTGACCAGCACCCCCTTCCAGTCGCGCCTGACCGCCGAGACGGAGTATCGACTGTAGATGGGCGCGACCGGGGCCAGCTCCGCCAGCAGCGCCTGGGCGTCCGACGCCGCGTCGAGGGCCGTCGTCGCGTCGGGCGCGAAGCGAAGGCGGTTCAGCACCGCGTCCAGCTCCGGGTTCGAGATGCCCGGCAGGTTTGAGCCGCCCGGGATGTCCATCTTCGACGAGTAGAGGGCGTACAGGGAGTCTGGGTCGCGCGTCATCTGCCACGCCAGCACGTACATCTGGAAGTCGCGCTCGTCGATGCGCGACAGCATCGCCGAGAAGTCCATCGGCTCGGTGCTGGTCGGTATGCCGATCGCGGACAGTGCGTCAGCGGCCCGCGACGCCAGCTCGGCCGTGGTAGGGGCGACCGAGGCTGTCGGGCAGAGCAGCTTCTGCGCGGGCACCCTGCTGCCGTCGGGCGATACCAGCACCCCGTCGCCGTCGAGGGTCCAGCCGGCGTCGGCCAGCGACCTGCGCGCCGCGTCAGGGTCGTACGGATAGGCCCTCACCGACGGCTCGTAGTAGGGCGACACGTGCGGCAGGAAGGTCGACAGAGGCTCCGCGTACCCGGCGAACAGGTCGCGGACGATCTGCTCCCTGGGCAGGGCCTGCCAGGCGGCCCGGCGCAGCTCGACCCTGTCCCAGGGGAACGACCGGTTGTTGAAGCCGAGGAAGAACCCGTGGAATCCCGCGGCGAGCGACAGGTTCACGTTCGGGTCGTCCGCGAGCCTGTCCACGTCCACCGGCCGCTGGATGTCCCCCAGGATGTCGGCCTGGCCGTTCTGCAGAGCCATCAGCTGGGCGTCGGGGTCCCTGATTATCACCAGGTAAAGGTCCTTCACCTTCGGCGCGGAGTAGTCTTCGATGGAAAAGCGCGACGCAGCCCCGGCCGTCAGGCCCGGCGCCGCGAGCGACAGGGCCGCGATCGCGGCCAGGCGCAGCAGCAGTCTTCTCATTAAATGCCACGTCCCTTCATATCAAACTCAGGACGACCACGGGCCAATCGCCGCCGGCGAGGCTGCGAGGGCCCGTCGCCCAGGGGAATAGTACCATACTTGTCGCCCGGTTTGCCCGGCGCGAGGGACGGAGACGCGGAGAGGCGGAGAGGCGGTCGTTGACATTAAACCCTTGTGCTGAATATTTGTTAATGTCGTGAAAAATACCTGTATTTTCACGCGCGCGCGTTGACAATATGTCAAAAATTGGTATATCATTGGTCAAAATGGAGGCGCGGCTGTCTCGGGAGGTTTTCCGCGCCATTTGCCGTTCAGGCTCGTGGAGCCGTGCGAGAGGGGTGATGCGGAGGCGGGATGGGTAAGGCCGGTTTTTGCGCTGTGATCGCCTGTGTTTATTATTTCTTGAGGAGGTATGAGAGGCAATGACGAATCTTCTTGGCGAATTTTTGGGGACCATGACTCTGGTCGTCTTCGGCGACGGTCTCGTCGCCTGCGCGCTGCTCAACAAGTCCAAGGGACAGAACGCGGGATGGGTTCACATCACGATAGGATGGGGCGCCGCGGTGGTAATGGGCGTCTTCGCGGCGACATCCCTCGGCGCTCCCCAGGCCGACATCAACCCGGCGGTGACCCTTGCCAAGATGCTGGCGGGCACCTACTCTCTGCAGCACGCGGTGATGACCATGCTCGTCCAGGTGGCGGGCGGCATACTGGCGGGCGTGATCGTATGGCTCGTCTACCTCGGCCACTGGGAGGCCACCGAGGACAAGGGGCTCAAGCTGGCGGTGTTCTCCACGGGTCCGGCGATCAGGAACCCGGTCAACAACTTCATAACCGAGATGATAGGCACCGTATTCCTGGTTGTCCCCATCATGTTCATCTTCTCCCCCGGCGTCAAGGAGGCCCTCGGCGGCCTGGCTCCGGGATTCGGCCCGTTCCTGGTCGGCTGGCTGGTCATGGTGATAGGAATGGCGCTCGGCGGACCCACCGGCTACGCGATCAACCCGGCCCGCGACCTCGGCCCGAGGATCGCCCACTTCATACTGCCCATAGCCGGAAAGGGAGACTCGGACTGGGGTTACTCCTGGATCCCGGTGGTGGGGCCGATGGTGGGAGGCGCGATAGCATACTTCATCGCCCACGCCCTCGGGGTGATGTAGCAAGCCGTTTACATACACCGAACTACCGCGCGGCGGGGGTGTCCTCCGCCGCGCGCTGAAGGCCGCTTCTCGAAAGGAGGCGTTTCTTTTTGAAAAAACTGCTTAACAGGGTGGACGACGTCGTAGTGGAGTCGCTGGCCGGCCTGGCCGCGGCCCACCCTTGCCTGGTGAAGCTGCACCCGTCGGTGAAGGCGGTGCTCCGGGCGGACGCCCCGGGCGACAAGGTGGCGGTGGTCTCGGGCGGCGGTAGCGGGCACGAGCCGCTGCACGGCGGTTACGTGGGGTACGGCATGCTCGACGCTGCCTGCCCGGGCGAGGTCTTCACCTCCCCGACCCCGGACCAGATGTACGAGGCCGCGAAGGCCGTGGATGGCGGCAAGGGCGTCCTCTTCATAGTGAAGAACTATACCGGCGACGTGATGAACTTCCAGATGGCGGCCGACATGCTCGCGGGCGAAGGAATAGCGGTGGAGCAGGTCGTGGTCGACGACGACGTCGCGGTGCAGGACTCCCTGTACACCGCAGGGCGCCGCGGCGTGGGCGGGACGGTCCTCATAGAGAAGATCGTCGGCGCAAAGGCCCAGGCAGGAGGATCCCTCGCGGAGGTGAAATCCCTGTGCGAGAGGGTCAACAGCCAGGTCAGGTCCATGGGGATGGCCCTGACGTCCTGCGCGGTGCCGGCGGCGGGCAAGCCCACGTTCGAGCTCGGCGAGGACGAGATGGAGATAGGCATAGGAATCCACGGGGAGCCGGGGCGCAAACGCATGAAGCTGAAGCCCGCGAAGGAGATCGTGGAGATGATGGCGGAGGCGATAGTCGCAGACCTCCCGTTCAAGGCGGGGGACGAGGTGCTCGCGTTCCTCAACGGCATGGGCGGGACTCCCCAGATGGAGCTGTACCTCGCCTACAACGACCTCGCCAACTTCCTGGCGGGGAAGGGGCTGAAGATAGCCCGCTCGCTGGTCGGCAACTACATAACCAGCCTCGAGATGCAGGGGTTCTCGATCACCCTGCTCAAGCTGGACGAAGAGATGAAGGCCCTATGGGACGCCCCGGTCGAGACAGCGGGGCTTCGCTGGGGGAGGTAGGCGCCCCGGCATGAAACTGGATATCCAGGGAGTGATAAAGGCCCTCGACGCGGTGGGGAGATCGCTGGCGGAGAACAAGGACTACCTCACGGAGCTCGATTCGGCGATCGGGGACGCGGACCACGGCATAAACATGAACCGCGGATTTCAGAAGGTCCACGACAGGCTGACCGCGGGGTCCTACGCCGATCTGGGCGCCGTCCTGAAAGATGTCGGGATGACCCTCATGGGCAGCGTGGGCGGCGCATCGGGGCCGCTGTACGGCACGATGTTCATGAAGATGTCGTCCAGGCTGGCCGGGAGGGAGGAGCTGGACACCCCATCGCTCGCGGAGGCGGTCGAGGAGGGGCTGAAGGGAATTGTGGCCCTCGGAAGGGCCAACCTCCAGGACAAGACCATGGTCGACTCCCTGACCCCGGCCGTGGAGGCCCTCAAGAGGGCGGCGTCCGAGGGCCTGCCCCTGGAGGCGGCGCTCGAGTCCGCCGTGGAGGCGGCACGGACGGGGATGGAGTCCACCATCCCGCTGGTGGCGCGCAAAGGACGGGCCAGCTACCTGGGCGAGCGCTCGGCGGGTCACCAGGACCCCGGCGCGACCTCGGTATTCCTGATCCTGTCGGCGATCCTGGAGACGGCCAGGGAGGAGACCGCGTGAACGGCATACTGGTGCTCTCCCACAGCGCGCAGGCGGCCCGCGGCATCGCCGAGATAGCCTCCCAGATGGGCGGCCCCGACGTGCCCATCGCGGCCTGCGGCGGGACGGAGGACGGCGGGCTCGGGACTTCGGTCACGGAGGTGCTCGCCGCCCTGGAGGATCTGCTGTCCAGGGCGGAAGGGGTCCTGGTGGTACCGGACCTCGGGAGCGCGGTGCTCACCGCGCGAACGGCCCTGGAGATCCTGGGCGAGCGCGCGAACAGGGTGATGATCGCCGACGGCCCGATCCTTGAGGGGGCCTTCATGGCGGCGGTCGCGGCGCTCATGGGCGGCTCCCTCGAGGGGCTGGCCGCGGTGGTGGAGGAGGCCGCAGGGCTGAAGAAGCTCCCGTGACGAAAATTCAGGCAAAGGAGGCGGTGAAGTCGTGGTCAACTGGTTCAGCAGGATCTTCTCAAGCCACGATAAGACCGAGACGGAGAGGCCGGCGGCGCCCGCCCCGGGGAGAGCCATCCCGGAGGCGGACGCGACGGTGACCGGCATACCAGGCAAGGACAGACCCGAAACAGAAAAACCCAAGACAGGAGGCAGCGCAATGTCAGAGAAAAAGTACGTTGTAGCTATCGACCAGGGGACTACCAGCAGCAGGGCCATTGTCTTCGACCTTGAGGGCACTCCTAAGAACTCCCACCAGATGGAGCACGAGCAGATATATCCCAAGCCGGGCTGGGTGGAGCACAACCCGATGGAGATCTGGTCCAGGGTTCAGGACGTAATCCGCGAGGTCGTCGACAAGAACGGCGTGAAGCCCGCGGACATCGGCGCGATCGGCATCACCAACCAGCGCGAGACCACCGTGGTGTGGGACAAGGCCACCGGGAAGCCGGTCTACAACGCGATAGTCTGGCAGTGCATGAGGACGCAGGACTTCTGCGCCGAGTGGCAGAAGAAGCCGGGCTGGGAGAAGAAGGTCAACGACCTGACCGGTCTGGTCATAAGCCCCTACTTCTCGGGCACCAAAATCAAGTGGATACTCGACAACGTCCCCGGGGTGCGCGAGAAGGCCCAGAGGGGCGAGGTCCTGTTCGGCAACATCGACACCTGGGTCACCTGGAACCTCACCGGCGGCCCGAACGGCGGAGTGCACGTGACCGACGTGACCAACGCGTCCCGCACCCTCCTCATGAACATAGAGACCCTGAAGTGGGACAAGGAGATGATGGACTTCCTCGGAGTGCCCGAGGCCATGCTCCCGGCGATCAAGCCGAGCAGCCACGTCTACGGCTACACCCCCGAGGACGGCCCCTTCGGCGCGAGGATACCGGTCGCCGGGATACTCGGCGACCAGCAGGCGGCCCTGTTCGGACAGGCCTGCTACAGCACAGGCGAGGCTAAGAACACCTACGGCACGGGCTGCTTCATGCTGCTCAACATAGGCGACAAGCCGGTCCGCTCGAAGAACGGACTCCTGACCACGGTGGCCTACGGGCTCGAGGAGGGCAAGGCCACATACGCCCTCGAGGGCTCCATCGCCATCACAGGCGCCGCCGTCCAGTGGCTGCGCGACAACCTGCGCCTGTTCGACGACGCCCCCGACTCCGAGTGGTTCGCGAGCAAGGTCGAGGACAGCGGCGGCATCTACTTCGTCCCCGCCTTCTCCGGCCTGTACGCCCCCTACTGGGA
>MTKY01053767.1_pt1 | contig 10684 bp, 8 predicted proteins | sample 1042731 | NCBI WGS metagenome assembly MTKY01 (sample SAMN06212206, study PRJNA360538) | anaerobic digester metagenome | biome: Wastewater treatment plant; material: sludge; isolation source: anaerobic digester fed with sludge from wastewater treatment plant | place: Denmark: WWTP Soeholt ... | reverse complement strand
CCTGCCGCTCCTCCGGTGCAAGGTAGCGGTTGCGGCTGCTGAGCGCCAACCCGTCGGCCTCTCGGACCGTGGGAACAGGGACCACCGTCACTGCAAAGCCCAGGTCACCGACCATCTTGCCGATCACCCGCAACTGCTGCCCGTCCTTTTCGCCCATGTACAGGCGATCCGGCCGGACCAGATTGATCAGCTTGGCGACAACAGTGGTGACGCCGCGGAAGTGACCGGGCCGCGCCCCACCCTCCAGCCGAGAAGTGATCCCTCCCACCTCCACCGAGGAGCTGAAGCCGGCAGGGTACATCTCATCCGCCGGCGGAGCGAAGACGAAGTGGACGCCTTCCCGCTCGAGCGCCGCCAGGTCAGCCTCCAGGGTGCGCGGGTACTTGTCGAAATCCTCGCTGGGCCCGAACTGGGTGGGGTTGACGAAGATGCTTACCACCACCGTGGACGTCTCTTCCCGGGCTCGGCGCACGAGCGCCAGGTGACCATCGTGCAGGCAGCCCATGGTCGGAACGAGGCCGATCGTGCCGGTAGCGGAAGCGCGTGCCGCGCGCAATTCGCTGACTGTTGTTACGACGCGCATTTCGCGCCCGATCACCGTCAGAGCTCCTTGGCAAGGTCCTCGAGGAGGGCCGGATCCATGGAGAAGCTTTGCTTCGCGGTGGGGAACTGACCGGAAGAGACCTCGGCGACATACTCGGCCACGGCTCGCTTGGTCTCCGCTCCCAACTTCGCGTACTGCTTGGCATGCCGGGGCACGAAATCGGTGAACATGCCCAGAAGGTCGGACACCACCTGCACCTGGCCATCGCAGTGGACGCCGGCGCCGATCCCAATGGTAGGTATGGTCGACCGTTGGGTGATCAGCTTGGCCAGCGGCGCCGGAATGCACTCGAGCACCACGGCGAACGCGCCCGCTTCTTCAAGCGCGTGCGCGTCCTCGATGAGGCGCTTCGCTGCGTCGACGGACCGGCCCTGCACCTTGAAGCCGCCCAGTTGGTTGGCCGACTGCGGGGTGAGGCCGATGTGGCCCATGACCGGGATGCCGCATTCCACCACTCTCTTGACGGTGGGAGCCATGGAGACGCCGCCCTCCAGCTTGACGGCCTGCGCCCCGCCCTCCTGAATCATGCGCGCTGCCGAGCGCAGGGCATCCGCGGTGCTGGTGTGATAGGTCATGAACGGCAAGTCGCCCACGATGAGCGCCTTCTCTGTGCCCCGAACCACGGCCTTTGTGTGATGGATCATGTCGTCCATGGTGACCGGGATGGCTGAGTCGTAGCCCAGTATGACCATGCCCAGGCTGTCGCCCACCAGGATCAATGGGACTCCGGCCTCCTCAATCAGCTTGGCCGTGGAGTAGTCGTAGGCGGTGAGCATTGAGATGCGCTCACCTTTGGCCTTCATTGTAGCCAGCTCTTGGATCGTTACTCGCATGACTCCCCCTCTATCTCATCCAGCAGCCGCCGGATCTCGTCGGCCGCCGACACACTCAGGGTACCCTTATCCAGCCCAATCGGGATTGTGCGGCGTCCCAACTCGCGGTACACCGGGAGCAGTTCGGGCGCTGCCGTATTGAGCGCGACCATGTGCTTGCGGACGGTGCCGGCGTCGCCCCGCGCTATTGGTCCGGTCAGGCCGGCAGGCAGACCCACCGTCTCCAGGTTCGCCAGCGTCCCCCGCACAAGCGGCAGAAGCGCTCGCGCCGCGACCTGCTGAGACACGCCGAACGCGTCCCAGAGTCCTGTGGCAAGGGCGAAGAGCGTCACCAGGTAGTTGCAGGCCACGACCGCGGCGGCGTGGTAAAGGGGCTTGTCCTCGGCCCGCAGCAGGACGGCCGTTCCGCCCAGAGCCTCAACCATGTCCCCAAGCACCGCCGAAAGCCCCGCGTCCTCCGCCTCCAACCCAAACGTCGAACCGGCGAGAGCGTCGGCTGCCCTCCCGGAGTCGGCAAAGGTCTGCAGCGGATGTAACCCGCCCACTGCCGCCCCGATTCGGCGGGCCGGCTCGAGAACACCGGCGGCAAGGGACCCACTGCAGTGAACCACCATCTGGCCTGGTCTCCAGGCCACTTCCGCCGCCACCGCCGCGATCGCGTCGTCGGGGACGGTGACGAACACGAGGTCGCTGACCTGCGCCACCGAGTCCACCCCGGCGAAGGCGCGGCAGCCGTCCACCTGCGCCTCGAGCCGTTGGGCCGACGAGAGGCTGCGGCTGGCGACCGCCACGACCGGATAGCCGGCCCGCGACAGGGCCAGCGCCATGGCCGTGCCGACCTTTCCCGCCCCGATGAATCCCACCTTCGGTCGTGCCGACTGAGGGCGGCGCGAATCTGCCATCTCATGACCTTCCCGTTCGCCGATTGTTCGGCGCACGTCCGTCGGTCAGTATAGCACCATGGCCGAAGCGCACCATAGAGCCTGATCCGAGATCGATGGGCAGAGAGGCCTAGTGACCCGCTGTCAAGCCAAGTGAGGTCGGCGCCGGATGCAAGGTGCGCCATCAGACCGCGCGGACGTCGTCCTGGTCGGGATGCAATTGCCCTGTCTGGGAACCGCAGTCCGGCCGAAGTTGGCACGAAAGCAGCAGACAACTGGTGTGTCGAGACCGGTCGGTGATGCGAGCCGGTCTGCGAGATCAGGGCGTCCTGCGACGAGCGTGACGGATGGTGCTACGGAGGACGCGGGCATGGTACATTCTGTGCAGCTTATGTTGAGGTGCAACGGGCTATGAGGATGCCGGTGCGTGTGTCGCGTGTCACTGACGTCACGAGGCGCCCCTGGTGGGCGGGCCCTCGGCTGAGGGCCCTGCTGGCCGCTACCGCGCTCTTCATCGGTCTGATAGCCGCCGTGCAACCGTCCCGCTCAGAGGCCCAGACCGGCGTTGCCGCCAACCTGACCCGCAACTGGTCGTTCGAGACCTTCGAAGGGACCACGTACGACCAGAGAGTCGGGCAGTACTGGGTTGGCTTCCAGTTGGCCGGCACCGACGTGGAGTTCCGCCAAGGCACGCAGTTCGCGGGCAGGAACGTCGAAAGGATCGACGGCTTCGACAGCCAGATCATCAAAGGCGACGAACCGTATGATGCCGGCGTATACCAGATCGTCTCGGGGCTGCGCGCGGGCCAGTGGTACAGTGCCATCGCCTATGTGCTGTCGGTCTTTCAGACCTCGGCCGTTCAGAACCCGAGCGAGTTCGACGGTACTATAGTGAAGCAGATTGGCGTGGATCCAACCGGCGGCCGTAACCCGCTTTCGCCCAGCATCATCTGGGGTGAACCCGTCGACAAGAACATGGACCGCGACTCCTGGGGGCATCGTCTCACGTTTGAGGCCCGAGGCCCCTCAGCCACCTTCTATATCCGTGTCCAGGCGCTGCAGGGCGTATCCCATCCCTCTTACGACAACGTCGCGTTCATCGACGGGGCCCAATTACGCCTGGCGCCCGTCAGCCAGGCGATCGTGCCCGAGAGTACGCCTCCCGGTCCGTTCACCGTGAGCTGGAAGTCCGTGGTGCCCAACGCATGGCCCCAAGAGGCCACCGTGATCGAATACGACGTCCAGTTCCGCGATGGGCTAGGGCCGTGGCAGGACTGGCTGGTGCACACCAGGGCGGCAGCTCAGACCTTCACAGCCGTAACTCCCGGTCACGAGTACTCGTTCCGGGTACGCGGCTGGGCCCAATACACCGGCACTCCTGCCATTGGCAGCTACGCCGAGCTGTTCGGACCCTGGGCGGAGTCGGCGCCCGTCCGCCTGGGCCGGGTCGTGCGCGCCACCGCCTATGACAACCGCGGCTTCCCCGTCTACCAGGTGCCGTTCGACCTCCTGCTTGACGGCTCCGTCGTGAACAGCACCGTTACCGATGGAGCCGGAGACGCCTTCCTCTACGACGGTGAAGGCGGAGTCTTCTCGGTAAGGGCACGCGACACTCTGTTCAAGGCTCCCCCTCCCATCCATGACGTGGTCATCGGCCCGGGCGTCTTGCCGGTGGGAGTGACCCTGCTGCCCCCCGATGATGTGGTTCCCGACGGGTCTTTTGAGGCCGGGACTCCCGGCCAGATCCCGGCGGGCTGGTCGGCGTCGAGCGATCTCGCTCGCGTCACCGACTACCGCTACCACGGGGGCCGGCGAGGCGTTGAGCTCTCCACCGACTCAACGAGGACGGGCGTCTGCCTGGCCCGCTCGTTCTCGCTGACAGAGGCCTATGTGCCCGTGCTGGCGTTCTGGTACCGGCTCGACCCTCCCCAGGGTGGCATGCCCAAGGTCCTGCGAGTCCGAGCGTTGAATGCGGATGGCTTCGTGCTCGCAGAGGCGTCCCTGCGCTCCGATCTGCCGACCGATTGGCTCGCCGGGCGCCTCTATATCACCCGCGATGAGGCGCCCTGGACGGGCTCGGTAACCGCCGAGTTCTGCCTGCGCGACCCCGAAGGACCGACCACGTCGGACGTTACGGTTCGTGCCTACATCGATGACATCAGCTTGGGCAGTTCCGCCGGTGGCCGGGAGAAGACCTACCTCCCCATGTCGCTCAAGGCTCCGGGCGGGTAGGCCCGGCCGCACACGGCTGCCCGCAGGTTGCCCAGGACCGGCGCCTGTGGCAGCCTCTTCGTCGAGTCGCGGCGGTAGCTTCAAGTACCCGCCGGCCTTCGCTCCACCTGGACGCCTGGCGCCCGAGGCGGTCCGATTCCCGGAGGGATAATGGAGATACTGCGAGACCTGATCGAATGGACTACCGGTTGGGCGGCCACGCCCTATGGCGGTGTCGCCCTTTTCATCATCTCCTTCGTGGAGTCGTCGTTCTTCCCCGTTCCGCCCGACACGCTTCTCATCCCCTTGGCTCTGATGCACATTCCGAGAGCGCTGCTGTTTGCGGCCATCGCCACCGTCGGGTCAGTCGGCGGCGGGGCATTCGGCTATCTGCTCGGGCTCAAGGGCGGCCGACCGGTCTTGCACCGGCTGTTCAGCGCCGAGAAGATCGCGCTGGCCCAGGGCTATTACGCCAAGTACGACGTCTGGGCGGTCTTCGTGGGCGCCTTCACTCCCCTGCCCTACAAGCTGTTCTCCATCTCGGCCGGCGTCTTCGGCCTCGACCTCAAGCGATTCATGCTCGCCTCTCTAGTGGGCCGGGGCGGGCGCTTTTTCGCCGTCGGCACGGTCATCACCCTCTTCGGCGAGCCGGTGAAGCACTACCTAGACAAGTACTTCGATGTTGCCGTGATCGCCTTCACCCTGATGCTGGTGGGCGGATTCCTCGCCGTAAGCCTGCTTGCCAAGCAACGCGCTCGCCGCTCTCGGTCGCCTTTGGCCACCGGCGAGTAGAGGAGCCGCCTTGTGTTCGCCTGGAACGCGGATTCCGGGCGCTTGGTTTTGACACGGCCGACCTAGTGGGCTATCATGCTTTTCGCCTTGGGGCTGTGGCTCAGCTGGGAGAGCGCCACAATCGCACTGTGGAGGCCAGGGGTTCGAATCCCCTCAGCTCCATCAACAGAACACGGAAAGGCGACGACGGGGAGTAGTAAGCCAGCCTCCCAGAGAGCCGGGTGGAACGGTGAGACCCCGGCGCGGGTGCAGGAGGCCATCCACAAGGCGGAACTCGCCCCCGAGCCGCGTCGCTGAGTCTCGATCGTAGGCGACGACGCGTAGTGCCCGTTACGCACTTCCGAGTGGGCGGTGTGCCCGAAACACAACTCGGGGCTGTAGCTCAGCGGGAGAGCACTTGTCTGGCAGACAAGGGGTCAGGGGTTCAAATCCCCTCAGCTCCACCTAGCCGAAGGTACACCGTCAACCAGGGTGGTACCGCGAGAAAGCCCTCGTCCCTGATGGGATGGGGGCTTTTGTCTTGACGCTGGGAGGGAAGATGGCCGAGCCGTACAGTCCGCAAGACATCGAGCGCAAGTGGCGCGATCGCTGGGCAGAGGACCGCCTGTACAACGTCTCCCCCAGCACCGACAAGCCCAAGTACTACTACCTCACCATGCTGCCCTACACCAGTGGCGACCTCCACATCGGCCACTGGTATGCCATGGCCCCCGCCGACGCCAAGGCCCGCTACCTGCGCATGCAGGGCTACAACGTGCTCTTCCCCATGGGCTTCGACGCCTTCGGCCTGCCGGCCGAGAACGCCGCCATCAAGCGCGGCATCCACCCCATGACCTGGACGCTAGACAACGTGGCCCGAATGCGCGAGCAGCTCAAGAGCATGGGCGCGATGTTCGACTGGGACCGGGAGATGGTCAGTTGCCTGCCCGAGTACTACCGCTGGACCCAGTGGTTCTTCCTGCAGTTCTACAAGCACGGCCTCGCCTACCGAGACCGCTCGCCGGTGGACTTCTGCCCAACCTGCAACACCACCCTCGCCCGCGAGCAGGTCTGGGGCGAGGACCGACACTGCGAACGCTGTGGTACTCCGGTGGTCAAGCGGGATCTCGAGCAGTGGCTCTTCCGGATGACCAACTACGCCGAGGAACTCCTCGACTTCAGCAAGATCGACTGGCCCGAGCGCGTCCGTTCCATGCAGACCAACTGGATCGGCCGCAGCGTCGGCGTGCAGTTCAACTTGCCGGTAGTCGACAGCAACCTGAGCATCCCCGTCTTCACCACGCGCCCGGACACCGTCTTCGGTATGACCTTCGCGGTGCTGGCGCCGGAGCACGAGCTGGTCGACATCTTGACGACACAGGAGTGCCGCGCCGAAGTGGAGCAGTACCGCCTGCAGGCCTCCCGCCAGAGCGAGGTGGAGCGACTCAGCACCGAGCGCGAGCGCGACGGGGTGTTTACGGGTTCCTATGCCGTCAACCCTATGAACGGCGAGCGCGTTCGCATATTCGTCGCCGACTACGTCCTGACCGGCTACGGCACCGGAGCGATCATGGGCGTCCCCGCTCATGACACGCGCGACTTCGACTTTGCCCGGCGCTACGGGCTGCCCATTCCGGTTGTCATCGCTCCCGCGGACTGGGACGGCAAGCCGCTGCCGGAAGCCTACGTTGAGCCGGGGACTATGGTCAACTCGGGCTCCTTCAACGGGCTTCCTTCCGTCGAGGCCTGGGACGCTATTGCCGACTACATGCAGAAGCACGGCATCGGTGAGCGAAAGATCAACTACCGCGTGCATGACTGGCTGATCTCCCGCCAGCGCTACTGGGGCGCGCCCATACCCATAGTGTACTGTGAGAAGTGCGGCACGGTCCCCGTGCCCGAGGATCAGCTGCCGGTGCTCCTGCCGGAAGACGCTGAGTTCCTGCCCACCGGCGAGTCGCCCCTGCGCCACCATGAGGGATTCCGCTACACCACCTGTCCCACTTGTGGCGGCCCTGCTGAGCGCGAGACAGACACCATGGACACCTTCATGTGCTCATCCTGGTACCACATGCGCTACACCAGCCCCGGCTACGACAAGGGCCCCATTGACCCGGTGGAGGGCAACTACTGGCTCCCAGTCGACCTCTACACCGGCGGAATCGAGCACGCCACCATGCATCTTCTGTACACGCGCTTCTTCACCAAGGCTTGCCGCGACATGGGCTTCTTCGAGTATGACGAGCCCATGCTGAAGCTGTACAACCAAGGCATCATCCTGGGCGAAGACAACGAGAAGATGAGCAAGTCGCGAGGGAACGTGGTTAACCCGGACGACTACGTCACTACCCTCGGCGCGGACTCGGTGCGCGCCTACCTGATGTTCATTGGCCCTTGGGATGAGGGCGGGCCCTGGAGCACCCGCGGCATCGAGGGCATCTACCGCTTCCTCAGCCGTCTCTGGGCGGTTGCCACCGAGCCCGCTCCGGACAGGCCCGAGGCGGTAACCGACATGGCACAGGCGGAGCGCAGCCTGCAGCGCATTATGCATAAGACCATCCGCAAGGTCACCGACGGCTTCGAGGCCTTCCGCTTCAACACGATGATCGCGTCCCTGATGGAGTACAACAACTACCTGGTCAAGGCCAAGCAAACGGCCGTCGCCGGCAGCCCGATGTGGCAAGAAGCGGTCGAGTCTATGGTCTTGATGCTGGCTCCCAGCTGTCCCCACATCGCGGAAGAGCTCTGGCAACGTCTGGGCAAGCCTTACAGCATCCACCAGCAGCGGTGGCCGGCTTGGGACGCGGAGCTGGCCCGCGACGAGGTGGTCGAGGTCGCGGTGCAGGTCAACGGCAGAGTGCGCGACAAGATCGCCGTGAGCCCGGACACGCCCGAGGCGGAAGTGCAGGCGATGGCGCTGGCAAGCGAGGGTGCTCAGAGGCATACTGAGGGCAAGCAGGTCATCCGGGTGGTGTATGCCCCCGGCCGGCTCGTCAACATCGTAGCCAAGTAGAGCAGGAGGAACCCATGTCTTCCAGGCGCAACCTCAACGCCCAGGGAGCTCCCCAGGCCATCGGACCCTACTCGCACGCCGTGGTCACGGGCAATCTAGTCTACACCGCCGGCCAAGCCGGCATGGACCCAGCCACTCGCACCATGACCGTTGGTATCGAAGCGCAGACCCGGCGGACCCTGCAGAACATCGCCGCCATCCTTGAGGCCGCCGGCTCCTCCATGGCCAAGGTCGTGAAGACCACCGTCTTCCTGGCCGACATGAACGACTTCAAGGCCATGAACGCCGTCTACGCTGAGTTCTTCCCTGAGAACCCCCCGGCGCGGACCACGGTGCAGGTGGCCAGGATCCCTCTGGACGCACTCGTCGAGATCGAGGTGGTCGCTGTCCTCGACTAGCCGCCGCACTTGGGAGCGGGGCAAGGGGCCTCGCTCCCCTTCTTCGCCTCTGTTTGTGACTGCAAGACCCCGGTACGGTAGTATGGCTTATCACTAGCCTGGGGGATCTAACCCCTGCGCCAGGAGCCTCGCAGTTTGTCTGACCTGGAACAGAAGTGGGAACGTCTGCAGACGCTACTCAGGGATCTTGACCGGGTGGCTATCGCTTTCTCCGGCGGGGTGGACAGCACCTTCCTTCTCCGTGCCGCCATCGACACCCTCGGCCGGGATAACGTCCTTGCCCTCACCGCCCGCTCCCCGGTTGGGACAGACGCCGAGATGAGGCGGGCCGTGGACTGGGCCGCTGCCATGGGCGCCCGACATCTCGTGGTGGACTCGGACGAGTTCTCCCGTCCCGAGTTCGTGGCCAACGAGCCGGACCGCTGCTACGTCTGCAAGCACGCTCGGTACAGCCGGTTGCTGCGCTTGGCCGGGGAACTGGGCTTCAAGCGCCTCCTCGACGGCGCCAACTCGGACGACGCCGGCGACTACCGTCCCGGCACGCGGGCGGCGGTCGAACTGGGAGTGGCGAGTCCTCTGCGCGACGCCGGCTTCAGCAAAACCGACATCCGCGAAGCCTCACGCGCGCTCGGTCTCCCCAGCGCCGACCTACCCAGTTTCGCCTGCCTCGCCTCGCGCGTTCCCTACGGCACTCCACTCACCGAAGAGACCCTGCGTCGCATCGAGTCCGGCGAGCAGGTGCTCGCTGCCCTCGGACTGAGCCAGTACCGGCTTCGTGACCACGGGGACGTAGCCCGCATCGAAGTCCCCGCCAACGACCTGGCCGCTGTGCTCGATGCCCGGGAGAGGATCGTGGCCGCGCTGAAGAGCCTCGGCTACCGCTACGTGTCTCTCGACCTTCAGGGCTACCGCACCGGCAGCCTGAATGAGGTGCTGACATGAACGATTCCACCCTGCGCACGCTCCTGGAGAGCGTGCGCGCGGGCGACATCACGACCGGCGAAGCCATGGAAAGGCTGCGCAACCTGCCCTTTGAGGACATCGGATTCGCGCGGATAGACCATCACCGTCAACTGCGACGCGGCTTCCCGGAAGTAGTCTACGCTGAGAGCAAAACGCCGGAACAGACGGCCGCCATCATGGCGCGACTGGTGGCCGGCGGATCCCAGGCGCTGGCCACCCGTGCCGATGCGTTGCACTTCCAGGCGGTGCAGGCGACCTTGCCCTCGGCGAGGTATTACGACGTGGCCCGGGTGATTGCCATCGGCGAGCCCCCGGAGCCGACGGGCGATGACTACATCGCCGTTGTCAGCGCCGGCACCTCCGACGCGCCCGTGGCCGAGGAGGCAGCTATAGTGGCACGGCACTTCGGTTGCCGAGTCGAGTGCGTGTACGACGTGGGCGTGGCCGGCCTCCATCGCCTCCTGGATCGGTTGCCGGTGATCAGCGGCGCCGCCGTGGTCATCGTAGTCGCCGGAATGGAAGGTGCCCTGGCCAGCGTTGTGGGCGGGCTGGTTCGCGCACCCGTGGTGGCGGTACCCACCAGCGTCGGCTATGGCGCGAGCCTGGGCGGCCTGGCGCCGCTGTTTACCATGCTCAACTCATGCGCCGCCGGTGTAGCGGTAGTCAACATCGACAACGGGTTCGGGGCCGCTTACTTCGCCTGCTCGATCCTGCGGGCCATCCGCGCTCGAACCGAGAGGGGGGAAAGTTGAGGGTCTGCTACTTCGATTGCGCCGCTGGAATCTCCGGCGACATGGTCCTGGGCGCCCTGCTTGATGCCGGCCTCAGCGTTGCCGAGCTGAAGGCGGAACTGGGCAAGCTTCACCTCCACGGGTGGGACATCGCGCCCACTACGGTTCGTCGGGCCGGTCTGCGGGCGACTCTGGCGGGCGTTAGCGCTGAAGAGCACCACCATCACCGCCACTACAGCGACATCGCCGCGATGATTGAGGCTAGCGATATCAGCCCGC
>MTKY01003654.1_pt1 | contig 10686 bp, 3 predicted proteins | sample 1042731 | NCBI WGS metagenome assembly MTKY01 (sample SAMN06212206, study PRJNA360538) | anaerobic digester metagenome | biome: Wastewater treatment plant; material: sludge; isolation source: anaerobic digester fed with sludge from wastewater treatment plant | place: Denmark: WWTP Soeholt ... | reverse complement strand
GGTTCTCAAGAAACCCGCTACGGACAGGGCCGAGATCTCAGTGGAGCATTCGGGGGTAATCAGTTCTAGCCTGTGGATCTACCCCGCTCTCTCACATAATGCGGCTCCTGATCCGGCAATGGCCGGACCGGGGGATGTGCGGTTATTCGGTATGGACTATGGTGGGTTCGACGATACCTATGATGATGACATCATCGCAGTTGCAATCGATGCCTGGGATTACTGGCACGTGCCGCAACCTATGCATACGGAGTTCGACCTGTACCTCGACGTTGATGAGGATGGCGCGCCTGACTTCGCGGACTTCAACTACAACTACGGTTACGCAAGTGGCGAAGATGGTGACAACGACTGGATCGTTCTGAAACTCGACATGTCGGATGGTAAGGTCTACCTTGCAAGCCCCTGGTTCATCTACACGGACTACAACTCATCGTTCATGGAGTATTATCTTCTGGCGGAGTTGCATGGTCTTGGCTCCACTAATCCTGACTTTGACTATGAGTTAATTGGCAACGATTGGGGCGGCGAGATGCTCGGAGCTGCCGGATCGTTTGACTACAGCCGTGCGCCACTCTCGTGGTCCATCAGCGAGGACCCCGGACCGGCGAGTCCTTCAGAGGTCGCCCGCGTCGGGGTCTTTGATCTCGATGGCTATCTTCTGAGCCAGACGAAGGGCATCATGTTCGTGGACTACAACGGGGATCCCTCCAATACCGCCAGCGCGCAGGCCTATCTCGTCCCGCTGGTCGTCATCACACAACACTTGTACCTGCCTGTCGTCCTTAACGGGGAATAGGCTTCCGGCTGCACCTCGGAGTTGCGTCCGAGCCAGCCGCATCATCTGTCTGCACAGGTCGGGAGAGGACTACCCTCTCCCGACCTTGCGTTCCTGTTCTCGACGAGGCGGTTGTCATTGGGGTGGCCCGGACGACTGCGCGAGCAGTGTGTGGCGGCGAACTCGCGCTCCAGGAAGGCCAGTAGGTGCTCCCTGCGTAGGGCGAACTCCAAGTTCGCCCGCGGCGGCCAAGCGTCGGCGCCACTCGGAATGGGTGCCGCCCGGATGGGCGAAGTTGCACTTCGCCCATCCGGGCGGCCGTGCGAGCGCACAGTCCTGTGGAAAAGTGACGCCCACCCTTGCGCTCAAACTCCAGTTGACATGGGGTGCAAGGAGTGATATCCTAACCGAGCGTCGTTTTTACCAAACGACCCTGTCCGGCGGTGCAGATGACGTGACCATCGTGGACGCAGTGTCGTCTGACGGAGACGGACCTCTAGCAGGTGTGCTGCACTCTTGTCACCATATGTTGGACTGCCAGATGCGATGACCTGCCGGCAGGCCTGGGAAGGAGGTAATGCGACGCCACGAGATTCGATCGTTGTTTGAACGCATATACCCCGATCATAGTTCCAGGGGGGTAGCAATGCGTAGACTAGCTTTGAATTTCTTACTGGCATTCACTTAACCCACGAATGGAGCATCATGTTTAGGAGACTGGCGCGCTTCTTGATTGTCTTTGGATTGCTGTTGTCCTCGTTCTCTTACATCCGTCCTCCGGCGACTCTCGGAGCGGTAAGCGCGGCCGAGGCGGCTGCACTGCAGGCAGTGGACGATCCACCGCGACTGCCGGCGGGACGACCCGACACCAAGACTCTGGCCCTGGAGCCGGTGGCTGCTGGTGATGTGGTGGTCCGTGAGTCCCTCTATGCACGAGGTGATGTGCTCTATGAGGAAAAGGACGCGGTTGGGCCAGCCACCTACATCATCCAGCTGGAGGGCGAGCCGCTCGCCAGCTACCGGGGAGGCATCCGCGGGTTGAACGCCACAAGCCCGGCGGTGACCGGCGTGGAGAAGCTCGATGTTGAAAGCCCGGCGAGCCGGAGTTATCTGATGTATCTGGACGCGGAGCGTGTGCAGGTCTTGACCTCGATGGGTAGGACGCTGGGGCGCACCATCAAGGTACTGCACACGTATGACTACGCTTACTACGGTATGGCGGTGGAGATGACGCCGGATGAAGCGGCGTCTGTGGCGCAGATGCCGGGCGTACGTCGGGTGATTCGCAACTTCGAGCGCTACATCCAGACGGATGTCACGCCCGAATTCATCAACGCACGGGGTATCTGGAACGGGACCAACGCTCCCGGTGGAGTCGGTACGATGGGCGAGGGGATCGTCGTTGGGATCATCGACACCGGCATCAACATGGATCACCCCTCCTTCGCTGCTACCGGTGATGATGGGTATACGCACACAAACCCGTTGGGCGCGGATAACTACAGGGGCTGGTGTAACCCAGCGGATGAAGACTACGATCCCACCCTCGTCTGTAACGCTAAGCTGATCGGCGTCTATAGCTATCCGGATTCGGGGGACGACCCGGAGGATGACCACTCACACGGCAGCCACACCGCCAGCACCGCCGCCGGCAATGTCCTCCGTAACGTGACGTATGAGGGCTACACCTTCGATGAGATCTCGGGCATGGCGCCGCACGCCAATATCATCGCCTACGACGTCTGCGTGAGCACGGGCTGCCAGGTGACGTCGATCCTGGCCGCGATCAATGACGCGATAGCCGATAGGGTGGACGTGATCAACTACTCGATCGGGGGTGGGCCGCAGAACCCGTGGGACGCTCCCGACTCGGAGGCCTACCTGAACGCGCGCGAGGCGGGGGTCTTTGTCGCCACATCGGCGGGTAACGATGGCCCTGATCCCGGCACGCTGGGCTCTCCGGCGAATTCGCCGTGGATGATCTCGGTGGCCAACACCACCATCGGACGCATCATTGCCAACACCCTCGACGTGACCGGGCCCGGCGACGTGCCCCCGGCTCTGATGGGCATCGGCGCGATTCGCGGCCCGGAAGGTCCTGCCATCGACGCCGATATCGAGGCTGCTATCGTCTTCGCGGACGACAACATCCGCGGCTGTATCCCCTTCCCCACCGGCTTTTTCACGAACAGCATCGCGCTGATCCAGCGCGGCGGCTGTACTTTCGCAGACAAGGTCGACAACGCGACGGATGCGGGGGCTATCGCTGTGGTGATCTTCAACAACGCGGGGGGGCCACCCATGTCCATGGGGGGGCTCGAAGGAACAACGATTCCCTCGGTGTTCATCAGCCTTGACGATGGTAGGGCCGTTGTGAATTGGATCCAGGCCAAAACGAATCCGACGGCGCGCATTAATGCGGGTAGCCACCGCGTGGTGAACCCGGCTTGGGCGGACATCCTGGCTGCGTCGAGCTCGCGGGGGCCGAACGTCAATGCTGACTTGATCAAGCCCGACATCGCAGCCCCCGGCACCAACATCTTTGCTGCCTATGCCGGGGATGCCGAGTCCTTCGGGATGATGAGCGGAACGTCGATGGCCAGCCCGCACGTGGCGGGTGCGGGTGCGTTGATGAAGGCGCTGCATGATGACTGGTCCGACGCTGAGATACAGTCGGCACTGATGATGACGAGCAAAGGTGGTGTGCTCAAGGAGGATGCGAGCACCGATGCCGACCCCTTCGATGTGGGTGCGGGGCGGTTGGATCTGACCGGCGCGGCCCTCGCAGGCCTGGTGCTCGACGAGACCAAGGCGAACTTTGAGGCTGCTGACCCCGCCGGGGGCGGCGATCCGACGACGCTCAACCTCGCCAGCCTGGGCAACAGCCAGTGCCTTCAGGAGTGCTCCTGGGAGCGCACCTTCAGGAACACGACGGGTGAGGCGGTCACGTGGGAGATCTCGTCGACCGGCGACGTCACGATGGCCTTCGACCCTGTCACCTTCACGATCGCGGCAGGCGCAACGCAGGTAGTTGAGTTCACCGCCGATGTGAGCGGCGAAGCGGACGACATATGGCTCTTTGGTGAGGTGATGCTGACTGCCGATGCTGACACACTGCCCGACCAGCATCTGCCGGTGGCGGTTCTGCCGACATCGGGGATTCTGCCGAGTCTTGTCGAGATCCACACGCGCCGTAATGCCGGCTCGCAGACGGTCGCGGACGTGCAGGCGATCGAGATCACCGACCTAACCGTGGAGTCCTTCGGGCTGGTGCAGGCCGATGTGTACGACATCCTGTTGGATGAAGATCCCACGTACGGTGATCCCTATGATGATCTGGATCAGGTCTTCTTCGTCGACGTAAGCGTGCCCAGCGGCGCCAAGCGGCTGGTCGCCGAGGTCACAGCGTCCGAAGCACCTGATGTTGACCTGTTCGTGCTTTACGACGATACGGGTACAGGCGATTATGACGAGGTATGTGACAGCATGACGTACGGCTGGGCTGAGTACTGCGACCTCACCGCCCCCCCTGCCGGTGACTACCTCATCGTTGTGCAGAACTGGGAAGGTTCTGCTGACCAACCCGATGCGATCACCTTGGCCGTGGGTGTGGTGCCCGGCACCGATGCCGGCAATATGATGATCGATGGTCCGGAGAGCGCTGCCGAGATGGAGCCCTTCGACCTGCAGGTTCTCTGGAACATCCCTGAGATGGTCGCCGGCGACCGCTGGTACGGGGCCTTTTCGCTGGGCACTGCGCCCGGCAAAAAGGGAGACATCGGTACCATTCCGGTGAACATCATCCGGCATGGGGACGATGTGGTCAAGACGGCGAGCAGTGACTCCGCTGATTTGGGCGAGACGGTGACCTACACGATCACGATCCAGCCGAATGTGACGCCTGACGATCTCACCTACATGATCACCGATACGATCCCGGCAGGTCTGACCTACGTGCCCGGTTCTGTGACCGCGACGGTGGGCACCGTGGACGTCACCGGCGACACGCTCACGTGGACGGGAATGATGCGTCCCCCCTCGGCTCGGTATCTGATGACCACTAGCCTCACGAACGAGGACTGTGCCGTACCTTATGCGAACAGCGGCGCGTACCTGGATCTGAGCGTCCTTGGCATCGCCCCCCAATCGGTAATCAGCGGCGACAGGCTCTGGTTCTCCGCGTTCGGTACAGGCGATCCTTTTAACTACTGGGGTGCGGACTACACGGGAATCAACTTCACCGACGACGGGATGGCCTTCTTCGACTCAACGCCCGGTGGTAGCCCAGGGGAGAATGAGGACCTCCCGAATCCCGCCGATCCCAACAACCTGTTGGCAATGTTCTGGAATGACTGGGAGATCGTCTATGACGAGCCCACAAACCGCGGTGTGAGCTTGGCGTCACTCGGGGGCCTGACGGGGGGCATCATCATCGAATATGACGATGTGCAACCCTATGGAGATCCCAGCCAGACGATCGACTTCGAGGTCTTCATGTGGCGCACGCCCGACCCCTCGGTGGGCGATCCCGACATCATCTTCGCCTACGACAACATCAACCTGGATACGCCGATCACCGTTGGCACGATCGGGATCGAGAATGCGCTGGGGACTGAGGGCATCAAGTATGCCTATGATGATGACGCCCTTGGGACGCTCGTGGACGGTATGGCCATCTGCTTCGACTGGTCTGTGCAGCCGGCCAATCCGGTCTATATCACCTATCAGGTGACGGTGGATCAGGATGTGAAGACCTCGCCGCTGACCAACGTGGTCGAGCACACTGTGGACAACCAGGGCAGTCTGTCCACTGAGGCGGCGTTTGATCTCACTGTCAAGTGGTGGCTCTACCAAGTGTTCCTGCCGATGGCAATGAAGACTTACACGCCGTAACCGCCGCTGGTTATGAGGCCATAGACAGGGAGGGCATTTGCCCTCCCTGTTTGCTTGGGGCGCCGAATCTCTATTTACGGGCCGCGTGTGAACTTGCGCTTCAGGTGTTTGCGGCGTAAGCTTCATGGTGTGGGGTGCAAAGCTCCCCACACGGTCTGGCTGCACCATCGCCCGATGTTGGATGCCTTCAGCCATCTCGAGCTCGAATCACTGCCGAGCGGGGGAGGATACTTCCACCCTCCGCCGATACTGTCTGGGTAAGGAGATCTGATGGTGACTTTGCATAATTTGGTTCCAGCGCCGGACTTCCGGCATATGGTCGACGTCGCCTACAACCGCCGGCCCGACCGGCTGCCGGTCTACGAGCACATGATCAACGTTGCTTTCATAGAGAAGGCTACGGGCACGCAATTCGGTGACCTGGCGGGCGGTGATGACGCAGACCTCGTGCGTTTCTTCGAGCACTACTGCGACTTCTACCGGGCGATGACCTATGACACGGTCTCCTTCGAGGTCTGCATCACCGAGATCCTGCCGGGCGGCGGGGCGCTCCTGGGTGAGCATCCTGGGCCGATCCAGAACCGAGAGGACTTCGAGCGCTATCCCTGGGATGAGTTGCCCGACCGCTTCTGGGCTGTGGCGGATCGGCGCTTTAGGGCGCTTGCGACCGCCATGCCGGTGGGCATGAGGGCGCTGGGGGGCGTGGGGAATGGTGTCTTCGAGGTGAGCGAAGACCTGGTCGGCTATGAGTATCTGGCCTATATGGCCCACGACGACCCCGAGCTCTATGCGGCGCTCTACCGACGCATCGGTGACCTGATGGTCACGCTTTGGACCGAGTTCTTGAAGCGCTACACCGATCTCTATGCGGTTTGTCGTGTTGGTGACGATCAGGGTTACAAGGTGAGCACGTTGGTGGCGCCGCGGGTCATCCGCACACATATCGTGCCCCAGTACCGGCGTGTGATCGAGCTGGTGCACCGGGCCGGACGTCCCTTCCTTTGGCACTCGTGTGGCAACATCTTCGCGATTATGGATGATATGATCGACGCAGGGATCAATGCCAAGCACTCCAACGAAGACGTCATCGCGCCGTTTAGCACCTGGATCGAACGCTTTGGGGATCGCATTGGCCTGGTGGGCGGCATCGACGTCGATATCCTTTGTCGCGAGGATCCGCAGGTGGTCTTCGAGCGTGCCGTCGAGATGGGGCGGCGGTTCCGCGCGCAGGGACGCGGTTACGCGCTGGGCTCGGGGAACTCCATCCCCGACTACGTGCCCGTCGAGGGGTATCTGGCGATGATTCGCGCTGCCGAGGCACTCCGCGCTGAGGAGCGTGCCGATTGACAGCCATCTCTGAGTGGCCGGGAGGAGGAAGGGCGTGACGGCAATCGGCTACACAAACGTGGTGCTGATCCTCGCCGATGGTTTGGGGTGGGGCGATGTGGGGTTTGGCGGGAATCGTTTTGTGTCGACGCCCGTCCTCGACAAGCTTGCTGCAGACGGAATCGTGCTGTCGCAGCACTATACGGCGTCGCCAGGTTCGGCTGCAGCCCGCGCTGCCCTTCTCACGGGGCGCTATGCCCAGCGCACCGGGACCCTCAGTGGTGAGTCCAACCGCGGGTTGGATCGGTTCTCACTTGGTGAGGTTACTCTGGCTGACCTGTTTGGAGCGGCAGGATATGCTACCGGAATGGTTGGTAAGTGGCACAACGGGCTCTTCGACCAGCGCTACCATCCGCGCCGTCGCGGATTCGATGAGTTCGTGGGTTTTCTGAATGGCGAGATGGATTACTTCGGTTGGTCTATCGAGGCCAATGGAAAGCTGAGCTCTGGCGATGGGCGCTACCTGACCGACGTGTTGACCGAAGGGGCCGTGAGTTTCGTAGACCGTCACCATCAGGAGCCGTTTTTCCTATACGTTGCGTACAACGCCCCGAGTTGCCCCCTCCAAGCGCCCGAAGCTGAGGTGCGCGCCTGGCGTGAGATGGGCCGGTTCAACGAGGCGATCTGTCGGCTTTATGCCATGATCCACCATCTCGACGGCGGCGTTGGGCGAATCCTGGAGTCCCTGGCCTACCACGGGCTCCAGGATAACACGCTTGTGCTGTTTACGAGTGCATGTGGTCCGTGGTTGGGCAACGAGCGCCTGGACGACGGTCGCTCGATGAGTCTGCAGCGCTACAACGGTGGGCTCCGCGGCATGCGCGGCGAAATGTTGGAAGGCGGTATCCGCGTGCCGACGGTCGTGCGCTGGCCCGCAGGATTAGCCGGCACATCCCAGGGCGCGGGGACACGCGGCGAGATGCCGGTAACCGTCGACGCAATGATCCACTTCTGCGATTGGCTGCCAACACTGACCGCGGCTGCGGGCGTGACGGCCCGTCCACCCAATGCCCTGGATGGCATCAATGTGCTGCCGGTATTGCAGGGCACCTCGAGCAGCGTCATCGAAAAGCGTTTCTGGCAGTACAATCATTATGATCCAGTGCCCAACTGCAACGCTGCCGGGCGTGATGGGCCGTGGAAGCTGGTGTGGCCGGCCATTCCGGCTGCCATGTCGCGGCTACCAATCGATGAGGTCTGGCGACGGGGCATGGTCGGGGTGCCGAACTTCGAGATGGCCGTGGACACGTCTGCCATTCGTCGGGTTGTGCCGCCGCCCGGAACCCCTGAGCTCTACCGCATCGATGAGGATCCCGGAGAGAAGCAAGACCTCTCCGCGCGCTTCCCCGATCGACTGCGTGCGATGCAGCAGGACCTGGAACGCTGGTTTGAGGAGGTCCACGCCGAACGCCGTTCTCTGCCGGATGCCTGGCGTGGCGTGCGCTGAGGGCCGGCTACCCCTTTCGTCGTGTGACATGAAACAGTCCCCTGTTCCGTAACCTAATACTGAGGTATGGATGCCATGACCGAGATGCCCGAGTTGCCCATCACTGACGAGTTGCGGATCGCGACGCTGCGGGAGCGCGTCATATCCAGCAAGAGCGATGCTCACCTCAATCAGCTCCGTCAGACGCTCCTGGTCGACGCACGATCGTTGCGAGCGTCTGAGCGTGAACCCTCCTGGACCATCCGCCGGGGCCTCCTGACACGCGACCGGCTGGCGGCTATGTGCTTCGAGATTGATGATCTCGAGTTGCTCGTGGGGCGTTTGAGCCAGGCGGATGAACCCATTGGCGACATCGAGGCGGCGCACGCTTACCTCGCAGGCTACGAACTCGACTTTCCCGGACAGACTGGCCACTGCGAGCTGGATTTGGACCCGCTCATGCGTGAGGGGCTTGACGGGCTTGCCCAGCAGATTCGCGAACGGCGTAATGCATGCCTCGGGGACGCGAGCGATGCCGATCCGGCTGTGTATGAGAGCTTCATGGCCGCGGTAGAAGGCCTTTCTCTCATGATCGAGCGGGCCGCTGCGATGGTGGCATCTGCGGTGCCCGAGGCGTCGCCGGGCCGCCAGAAGGAGCTGCAGCTGCTGGCTAACGCATGCCGCACCATCGCTCACCGCCCCCCGACGTCTTTCATAGAGGCGATCCAGCTTGTCTGGTTTGTCCTGATCGGCGTCATGAATGCAGATCGTGCCTGGTTGGTTGTCCCGGGACATCTCGATCGAACACTTTGGCCGTTCTACGAGGCAGATCTCGCCCGTGGCGTTCTCACTCCAGAGCGTGCGCTGGTTCTTATCGAGCACCTCTACATCGCTGTGAATGCCTACGTACCCGATGGTCTGGCGATGTCCGTGATGGTAGGGGGGCGCGACGCTGAGGGCAAAGACGTCACCAATGCACTGTCGACCCTGTGCCTAGAAGCCCTGCGCCGGACGCGCATGATCTACCCGACGGTGGGTGTCTGCTGGCATGCGGGGACGCCTGAGGCCCTTGTCGATCTTGCCGTTGACCTGATGGGCCACGGCTACCCGACACCGGCCTTTTTTGGCGATGCCACGATTCAGCGTGGGTTGGGTGTGCTGGGTGTGCCGCCCGAGGAGGCTTGTCGTTACATCAACTCCACCTGCGTAGAGATCACGCCCTCGGGTGCCAGCAACGTCTGGGTTGCGTCGCCGTACTACAACACCTGTGGCTTGTTGCTCGAGGAGATGGCGGCACAGGAGAAGCAGCCTGCCGCGACCTTTGATGCCTTCGTGCAAGCCTACTACCGCCGGCTCACCGCCGTGGTCGCCACGGGTGTCGCCGAGCAGAATGCGGCACGCCGCGCCCGCGCCGCCGGTATGCGACGCCCGCTTCAGAGTGTCTTCACGCGTGACTGCATCGCGCGCGGGCAGGATATCGAGTCGGGTGGTGCACGCTACAACTGGGTGGAATGCTCGTTCATCGGCCTCGCCAACCTGGCCGATTCGCTCTTCGTCATTCGCCAGGAGGTCTATGACCAGCAGCGGATGACTGTTGGGCAGCTCAAGGCAGTGCTTGACGCGAATTTCGAGGGGTTCGAAGCGACACGCCAGCGCTTTCTCAACGCCTACGCCAAATACGGACAGGCGAACCCCGACGTCGACTTGCTGTTCCGGATGACTATGGAGACCCTGACCGAGATCTGTGCTGGCTTCTCGATGGAACCCGATGGAAGCCCTTATGTACCTGGCGCCTTCGCATGGGTGATGCACGAGCAGCTTGGGCGTCAGACTGGCGCAACTCCCGACGGCCGGCGTGCAGGATTCCCGTTCGCTGATGGGTGCGGTCCGGCTCAAGGGCGTGAATCCTGTGGCCCCACTGCTGCAGTCCTTTCGGTCACCGGGTGGGACCACAGCCGGATGATCGGTGGACTGGCGTATAACCTCAAGTTCAACAGCTCTCTGTTTCAGTCATCGGATGCCTATGCAGGCCTCAAGGCCTTGATCCTGACCTACCTGCAGCGCGGCGGTTTCGAGGTGCAGGTGAATGTGGTCGACGGCGAGACGCTCAAGGCCGCCCGCGCGCGCCCCGAACTTTATCGTGACCTGATCGTGCGCATCGGTGGCTATGCTGATTACTTCACACGGTTGTCCCCGCAGATGC
>MTKY01058954.1_pt1 | contig 10693 bp, 7 predicted proteins | sample 1042731 | NCBI WGS metagenome assembly MTKY01 (sample SAMN06212206, study PRJNA360538) | anaerobic digester metagenome | biome: Wastewater treatment plant; material: sludge; isolation source: anaerobic digester fed with sludge from wastewater treatment plant | place: Denmark: WWTP Soeholt ... | reverse complement strand
GGGCCATGGCCCGAAGCAACTCGCGGAGGACCTCAACGGGATCGACGTCCCGCTCTTGATCGTCAAGGGCAACGGCGACTCGGAGGTCGATACGCTGGTGATCGATGCCCCCATCCAGTCACCTTACGTCCTGGCTCAGATCGAGGGAAAGCGCCTCCTTGCCACACACGGCCACCTGCAGCCGCTCGATGACCTCCTGGCGCTGGCGCGGAGGTGGGGCGTCGACTACCTGCTGACCGGGCACACCCATGTGCCGAGCCTGCGCGTGGTCGAGGGTGTCACGCACCTGAACCCGGGGACGACGACGTATCCCCTGGCCGGGGACGAGGCGCTGGCGGTGCCGACGTGCGCGTTCATCGAGGATGGGGAAGTCCGCATCGTGAATCTGGCGACGGGTGCGGAGCTGGAACGTGCACGCTGATGGTGGGTACACCGCTCACCGCGGCATCTCGTAGATGATGATGTCGGTCTGCCGTGTTTCGCTGCGCGCCGCATCGTGCAGGCGTCCCGCCGGCTTGAAGCCTGTCCCTTCGAGAGCCCGCACCTTATCTGCGTCAGCCTCCGCGCAGCAGGCGATCAGCACCTCGGCCGACGATGCCTCGATCAGCGACGCGAGCAACTCTCGTGCCTGCCCGGCGTAGTTGGGATGTACGAGGAACTCGACCTCCCGCACATGGGTCTGCCCCACCTGGCTGCCGGGCGCGGGGGCGGTGTAGGCGAGTCCGACGAGGCGCTCATCACCGGCAGTGAGGCACAGGGACGGCTCGGGGCGCTCCGCCAGTGCGAGGATGTCGAAGAACTGGCCTTCGAAGGGTGTGTTGTAGAAGACGCCCAGCCTGTAGTCCTTGCACGCGGACGGCGGGAGATTGTAGAGCACCTCGGCGCGGGCCAGGTCGCCTGCATGCAGGGGACGGATGCGGGTCGCGGCGCCCGGAGCGTAGTACTCGGCCTCGAAGACCTCGGCATCGCCGGAGAAGACCAGCCGCATGATGGTGCCGCCACCCTCGACGTAGTTGTAGTGCTCAAAGCCGAGGGCCTCATAGATGAAGCGCGCGGGATTCGTGCGCCCCGTGCCCAGGTACATGGCCGCGCCGCCGGCTTCTCTGAACTCCTCCACGGGCAGAGCGCACAGCACCGCGGCGATACCCTTGCGCCGCTGCTGCTGGTGCGTCAGGATGCGCCCGTAGGTGGCCACATCCATCGTGTCCTTCGGGGCGCCGTACCAGGATGTGCCCACGATTTCGCCATCAAGCAGGCCGGCGAAGAAGACGTCATGAGAGACATCGGCGTAACGGCCCTCGAGAATGGCGGCACAGTTGTGGTGCCAGCTCAGGTTGGTGTAGGCGGGTGTGCGGATGTACATCCATTCGACCAGCCGGGGCCCCCAATCATCATCGGGGGCCTCAATGCGGTAGAGCTGCATCGTCTCGCCGGACTTGAGTGTGGCGTCGGGCAGTTGGTGGATCATGGATGGCTCCGTGTGATCGCGATGGCGTTCTGGGCTCTACGGCGTGGGCCGACCTCACTCGCTGCGGCGACGTCTGGGCAGTCCCGCGCCTGCGGGATGAGGCCCCTCCCCTGCTGTCCCGCATCGGTGCGTGGGCCTGCCTCGCGGGCCTTCGATACGGCCGAAGCCTCGCTCGTGAGGCCCCTCCCCTTCCATCTGCCCCTCCCCGTGCATGTGCCGGCGCGTCTACCACTCCCTCGAGTCCGGCACGTCCAGCCATGCGCCGGCCTCGAGGACCGACTGCTGGCTGATCAGGCCCGGCAGCGTCATGTCCATTGCGGCGTGGATATCGACAGGTGGAGGTGTGCCGTTGGCGATGGCCTCAACGAAGTCCATCACCTCGAAGTAGTCGCCACCGCCGTGTCCCGCCTGCAGCGCCGCTTCCGGCGGGTTCTTCCAGATGTCGGGCATGAACTCGTCTTCGAGTTCCCAGAGCGTGTGCCACTTCGGCTCATCACCGTGGATGGCGCGTAGCCAGACTTTCGGCTCATCATTGAACTTGGTATCGGCCTCATAGACGCCGTCGGTGCCCTGCAGCGAGTAGTAGGTCATGTTGTGGGGCCGGTCTGATACCATGTCTACGCGGATCTTGACCAGGCCGCCGCCGCTCATCCGGCACAGCATCAGGCAGCCGTCTTCGGCCTCGTAGTGATTCCCGCGCGGGTCCTCGTAGTGATGCCCGGTGCCCGCGCACATCAGCGACACCACGCGCTCCTTCATCCATTGCAGCACCGGCCCAAGGCTGTGCGTGGGGTAGGTCACCCCATTGATGCCGGTCTGCCACTTCCGGCGCCACTTGGTCACCTCGTTGAGGCCTTTGAGTTCGTGCAGGTACTCGCCCTCGGCGAAGTACATCTGCCCGAACAGGCCGGCTTCCGCCAGCGCCCTGACCAGCACGTTGGGCTTCATGTAGGTGTAGTTCTCGGCCATCATGTAGGTGGCGGAGGATGCCTTCTCCGCCGCCACAAGCTGCCTGCATTCCTCGATGCTGACGGCCGCGGGCACCTCCGAGAGCACATGGATGTCACGTTCGAGCGCGGCGATCGACTGGGACGCGTGCAGGGGCATAGGGGTGCCGATGACCACTGCATTGACGCCCGATCGTTCGAGCATCTGCTCGTAGTCGGTGTACAGCTCCGTGACTTCCATCAGCTTGCCGCGGTCTTTGAGCCCCTCCTCGTTGAGGTCACACAACGCGTGCAGCGTTGTGTCCGGGTGGAGGTTGAATGTGTTGAGGAATGATCCGCCGCGCCCCGCGCAGCCGACCACGCCTATTCTGATCTCAGACATCGTTTCTCTCCCCTGGGAATGGGTTCACGGGGGGGCTGAGTGCGGTTGGTGCTCGCCGTCCGTGCCTCACCCCCGGCCCATACGCGCGAACATCAGAACTCCCTATATGGGCACCAGGAGCGATGGCCCTTTGCCGCGCCCCGGAAGCCCTTGCCGGGCGGCCGGGGTCAGGCATTCAGAATTCAGTTCTGCTCAGTTCCGGGCGGATTCCGGCATGCTACGCGCAAAAGTGAATTGTGAGTGCCTGACCCCAGCCGTTGTTCTCTATGCCCTGCGTGACGTCAAATCCGGACATCTATCTCCCGCGACACCCAACAGACGAAGCCCGCTCGCACAGGGGCTCATGGCATCGCTGACGGGCCATGTCGGGAGCTCTGAACATAAGCACCTGGCGGGGCCGTTCGGTCGTTGTGGAGGGGCCGCTCGAAGGACGGTCCCGTCGTATGGGACCGGACTGAGCCCGGCCCCCGCACCGCATGCCCATTCCGCCGCAGCGGCCCGCACGCACCGTGCAGAGCCCGTACGAGCGAGTAGAGACCTGGGCGGGCCTGGGAATACGTGGGCCGGGCTTGTGCACTTCCATACAGCCGAAGCGCACCTCGACCGGCCCCTCCAGCACGTCCCAGACCGCCTGAGTCAGCGCATATGCTCTCGGCGGCTACTGCTCGGCGGCGTAGCTTTCGCGCAGCTCGTCGAGATTGCCAAAGACCTTCGCGAAGCAGGCGACAATGCCATCGACAGCCTCGTCGGTGTAGTTCTCGTTGACCGCCACGCTCAACAAGTCATCGAGGATGGCCTCCGTCTGCGGCGTCTCGCCCTGCTCGTAGCGCACCTCGTGCCCGGCGGGTTGGAGGTTGAACGGGAAATCCGAGGTGCCGTAGATGCGCTTGTTCTTCAGCAGGTCGTACATGAAGATCGGCCGCCCGATGTAGTGCGCGCTCACGGGAGCGCCTTCGCGGGCGAGGGCGCGGGCGAGGAAGGTCGTGTTGACTCCGACGACATCCTGATCCACGAGCAGGCCGAGGAACCAGTAGGTGTGCCTGCCGCCCTCGGTGACCGATGGAACCTGGATGCCCGGATAGCCGGCGACGGCCGCGCAGATGCGGTCACCGATCTCGGCACGGCGCTTCGTCACCCAGTCGACCTTGTCGATCTGCGCATGCACGACTGCGGCCTGCAGTTCCGTCATCCGGTAGTTCATCCCGAACATGACGTAGTCGCGGTCGGCGCTACCGTAGTTGGGCCATCCCTTGTTGGCAAACAGCGGGAGGCGGTCGCCGAGTTCGTCGTCGTTGGTCACCGTTAACCCGCCGTCGCCGCAGGTGATGTGCTTGCTCTGCTGGAGCGAGAACGTGCCGAGGTGGCCGATGGTGCCGACGTGCCGGCCCTTGTAGAGGGTACCATACGCCTGCGAGCAGTCCTCGATGACGTAGAGGTTGTGCTTCTCCGCGAGCGCCATGATCGGGTCCATGTCGGTGGCGTTGCCGGCCAGGTGGACGGGGATGATCGCCTTCGTGCGCTCTGTGATGCGCCGCTCGACATCCGCCGCATCCAGCCCCATGTTGTCGCGGCGCAGGTCCGCAAAGACGGGTATGGCGTTCTGGGCGAGGATCGGGATGACTGTGCCCATGTCCGTGATCGCGCCTGTGATGATCTCATCGCCGGGGTCGGGATTGACGGCGCCGACGGCGACGTGGATTGCGGCGGTGCCGGAGGTCGATGAGGCGCAGTACTTCATGCCCAGGTGCTCGGCGAACTTCTTCTCAACGGCGGGGACGAACTTGCCGCCGGAGCGGTTGAGCATCCCCGACTCGATAACCTCCTGCAGGTTGGCAAGCTCCTCCTTGCCGATGGTGCGCCCGGCCGCGCTGCTCACGCCGGGGTACTTGGTCTGCGTCACGGGGTCTCCCCCATTGATTGCCAGAATGCCCATGCTGCTTCCTCCAATGTTTGCTGAGACTGCGCGGTCGCCCCGCGCTGTGATTGGTGAGTGTTCCCCGTGCGTCTGGCGAACCCTTCTCGGGTGAGGATTGGGGGGGAAGACGGAGCATGACGCACCTGTATCTACAGGAAAGGTCTCGTCCTGCCCGGCACGGTTTGGGCGGGCCGCATCGCGCGGGCGCGGGATGCCGCCTGCGCGGGAAGTCCGAGGCTATGTGTGGGCCGGCCTCAGTCGCAGCGGATGCGGCCCCGCTGCTCCTTCGTGCGGCCCCTCCCCGCGGCAGGCCCCTAAAGACAGAAGCGCCCCCGGAGTGGGGGCGCTTCTTGAGAACATTCGAGTTGCGGGGCGATTCTACTGGTTTTCGGGCCAATCGCCGCCCGCGGAGGCCTTCCCCGCAAACCAGACATCGCCCGCGATGGACTCGAGCGGGCTGGTGCGGTTAGATTTGTAGTCGAACGGGTATTGCCCGCTCTGGGAGAACTTTGCGTGGCCATCCAGATACAGGATGTTCTTGCCGTCGAAGTGGAACATCGCGTCGCTGTAGTCGGTGGCCCCGACATGGCTGTGCGTCTCCCAGACGTTCTGGCCCAGGGCATCGCCCCAAGCCGTGGGTGGATGCATGCCCTTCTCGAACAGCAACACCGTCCGTGAGGGGGCCGGGATTTCGTCCAGGTAGCACCCGCGAACTGCGTACCACTGCGCCGAGGGCCCTGGTGAGCCGACGGGCCGCTGCGTGTAGTGCGCAATCGCGTAGGCGCGCGCCTGCTTCCCATTGGCATTGGGGTTGGAGCCGCACTTGACGATCTCGGAGTTCTTCATGTAGGGCATGATGACGGCATCCCACGTGAGCGCTCCCGCTGCCGTGGGGTTCGAGGGCGGATTACCCGGGTTGTTGTAGGTGATGCACCAGGTCGGGATGAAGCCGCTGGTGTCGGTAATGTACATCTGGATCGCTTTCCCGAGCTGGGACAGGTTGCTCAGACAGACCGTCTGGGCACCCTTCTTGCGGACCTGACTGAACACCGGGAACAGAATTGCCGACAGCAGTGCGATAATCGCAATGACTGTGAGAAGCTCCACGAGCGTAAAGCCTCTGTGACGCACATAAGCCCTCATTCAGCATGCACTCCCTCTCGTATCGCCCCGGGTGGACGTAACAGAATCATGACTCGTTCGCGGGCCGGTCGCCATACGGCGGTATCCCGGCGATCTCGCGATCACCGGGTCGGCCGCCATCGCGGAGGTTCTGGGCGAAGGGGCCACCGCTCTTAGTATACCACCGAACACGCCCATCCAAAAACAGAAAGTTCTCCCGTCCGTGTGAAAATGCCTCTGAACGGAGGCCTGGCTAGTGTCGGGGGAGATAGATGTCTGGATTCGACGTCACCCGAGGCGTTGGGAACAACGGCTGGGGTCAGGCACTCACAAATCACTTTTGCGCGTAATCAGCTGGAGTCCGCTCAAGGCCGAGCAAAACTGAATTCTGAATGCCTGACCCCGGCCGCCCGGCAAGGGCTTCCGAGGCGCAGCAGATGGCCATCGCTCCTGGTGCCCATATCAGGAGCTCTGATGTTAGCGCCTATACCGGGTGCCCCGATGTGCGCTGACAACAGAAGCCAAGGCCACATCTGACACGCTGAAAGGGATCCTGGCGCCTGTAGGCCAAATGTCTGACCCCGGCTTCGTTGCCCTGATCTGCAGGCACGAACGACGATTTGCGGCGGAACCCGGGGTTCATTTCTGCGTGCAGACGCGGCCTCCGTGGTGCCGCCTACTCCGGCCAGTCTCCCGTGTCCACGCCGGGGAACTCGCAGTGTCCGGGCTCGTGCGCCTCATAGCCGCCCGGGCAGCTGCTGGATGAGTTGAATGCCGCAAATGGCCCGGCGCCTTTGGCGCTCCACTTGGCGTGGCCGTCGCAGTAGGCGAAGTTCTTCCCGCCGTTGTGCCACAGCGAGGTGTTCAGGTCGCCGCCGCTGTAGTCGTGCGTCTGGAAGAAGTTCTCGGCCGCCGCATCGCCCCATGTGCCCGGCACGTGCGCGCCCTTGTCGAAGAGGCAGACGGTTGCCGCCGGGTTGGGCATTGCGTCGATCATCTGCCCGCTGACGTATCGCGGTAGCGCGTACGAGCGTGCGTCACGCGAGATGTCGTTGCTCGGGCAGATCAGGATCTGCTGGTTCTTCATATAGGGCAGTATCACCGTATCCCAGGTGTAGACGCCCTCGGCAACGTTGTCCAGCGGGTCCGGGCTCGCGTTGGGCGACCAGGCCCAGAAGGGCATCATGCCGTCGTAGTCGCCCGCGTACATCGACAGCGCGAGCGCCAGCTGCTTCTGGTTGGACAGGCACTGGGCCTGGCGGGCTTTCGCGCGTGCGCGGGCGAAGACCGGGAAGAGCATCGCCGCCAGCACAGCGATGATGGCTATGACCACAAGCAACTCGATCAGTGTGAACCCCGCCCCGCGCGCCCCGCAACGCATCCACTGCCGCACGCAAACTCCTCCAGTGATGACCACGTCGCGCGTGGATGCGGTCGGGAGTGCTGCAAGGCGGCCGCGCCGGCACGTGCAGATGGTCGTGGGATCTGGTGCGCTGCTTCTCCAACGCACCTGCCATACATAACATTAGACGCGCGACATCGCGTCGCGCGTCCATTGTTTCTGCACTTGTGGGCCACTTTTTTGCGTGACGTGGTCGGCCGTTGGGCTCAGACTTCTTCCTGGCCGTCCATGGTACCGATCTTCAGGTCGATGTCGGCGCGGTTGTCGATGCGCTCAACCTGACCGTCACGGATGTGCACGATGCGGTCGGAGACGTCGATCATCTTCAGGTCGTGGGTGGCGGAGATGATTGTGGTCTCGCTCTCGCGGTTGAGACGGCGCAGCAGCTCGATGATCTCCTTGCCGGTCTGGAGGTCAAGGTTTCCCGTCGGCTCGTCGGCAAGGATGATCGCCGGGGCATTGGCCAGAGCACGGGCAACGGCGACACGCTGCTGCTGTCCGCCGGAGAGCTCGAAGGGCTTGTGATGAAGCCGGTCGCCGAGGCCGACGACATCGAGCAGGAACTGCCCACGCTCGAGCATCTCGTCGGAGGTCATCCCGGCGAAGATCATCGGTAGGGTGACGTTCTCAAGAGCCGTCATGACCGGGATCAAGTTGAATGACTGGAAGATGTAGCCGATCTTGCGGCAGCGCAGCCAGGCCAACTCGAAGGCATCAAGCTGCCCCATGTCGACTTCCTCGATGAAGCAACTGCCCTCCGATGGCTTGTCCAGCCCACCGACCATGTTGAACAGCGTGGACTTGCCCGAGCCGGATGGTCCCATGATCGAGAGGTACTCACCGCGGCGGATGTCGATATCCACGCCGCGCAAGGCGGGGACCTCCACGTCGCCCATCTGGTAGACCTTCCAGAGGTTGCGGGTGCGCACGATGAACTCGTGGGTGGTCATCGAGTCGTTCCTGCCGAGCTTGGGCCGGTTGTCTTCATCGATACTCCCAAGCTGCTCCATGACGCCGCGCATGTCCTGTCCGCAGTCGGGGCAGACGGTGACCAGACCGGTGGTCTCGATGACTTTCTTGCACTTGGGGCATTCAATCTTAGCCATGTAAGGCTACCTCCTGCTATCTTCGGCGGACGGGTTCGGTCCTAGATCTCGGTTGCCAGTGCTGCCGCCGCAGGCATGCGTGCGGCACGCACCGCGGGGGGTATCGCGGCCAGCATCGAGATGCCGGAGCCGATCGCGAGTGCCAACAGCATGTACAGCGCCATCTGCCCCCAGTCCATCTTCGCCGTGATGGAAGGGCCCAGCTTGATCATGTATATGACAAGCATTACCACGTGACCGATGATGACACCCACCAACGCCCCCAACAAACCCAGCACCGCCGTCTCGATAAGGAAAAGACGAACGATGAAGGCATCAAGGGCCCCGAGGCATTTCATCGTGCCGATCTCGCGGAAGCGCTCGGTGACCGACATCAGCATCGAGTTGGTGATCCCCACGCCGCAGACCAACAGCGACATGACTACGAGCCATGTCGACCGCGCGGCGGTGTCGTCGGCCGCTTGCTCCGTGGGCTCCTCGAGCTGGACTTCCATCGTTTCAGTGTCACCCGCGGGCTTCTCGGCCGGGCCGGCGAGCACTGCTTCCTCCTGGTCGACGGCCATGATCACATTGGTGGTCCAGACCGATACGAGGAAGGCGATTCCGAGGATGACACCACTCGCGGTGATCGCCGCACGCGCAAGCCGCAGTGTGACATTCCGGATGGCGATACGAAAGGCGTCACGCCACGGCAGCATGATCTGTCGGCGTACGGTCCCCTGGTCCTGACTTGGCGCCGCTGCAGCTACAAGCCGATCAACATCAATCATCGATGTGCTCCCTGAGGTTTCTTCTCGTCCCGGGCAGACACCAGTCTGCACAGGACCACTCGGCGTGACCATGAGGCGTTCCACACCGAGGCGAACAATCCCTGCACGCTAAGGTGTTATTATATGCGACGCCGCAACCTGAAGCAACAGTTGCTTTCTACGTACCGATGCCGTGTTCCTTCTATTGTGCGGATGGGTTCGTCGCGGGCACGGTATTCCCCTCCTTCGAGCTGCGCCGGAGGCGTTATCTTCGCTCCATGTGGCTTGTCGCGCGCTTCCATCGTTTGCTATAGTGGCGCAGGTGATAACGATGCGGCGACACGCTGCCGCGCTCTCCCCCCAGCAACTGGTCGCTGCCGAGAGGCGCCCCTTCGGTGGCTCGGCCACCCGTGGGGGGCTCTCCGCCTGCGTGCTGTATCCGAATGACTACTCCGCCGCCATGTCCTCCCTGGCATTCCAGACGCTCTACGGGCTCCTGGAGAGCAACGCGGGCTTCGCGTGCGCGCGGGCCTTCGCTCCTCAGCCGACGGGTTCGGATGCCGGCGGCGGGTGTCTGATCCTGGGGACAGCCGAGCCCCTCGCGCGGCTCGACCTGATTGCCGTGACCACATCCTACGAGTTGGATTGGCTTCATCTCCCCCGTTGCCTGACCGCGGGTGGTGTCGCGCCACTGCGGCGCGACCGCGACGCCGGCGCTCCGTTCCTGCTCGGCGGTGGGCCGTGCTTCACCGCCAATCCCGCTCCTGCTCTCGACCTCTTTGATGCGGTGTTCATTGGCGAGATAGAGCCCGCCCTCCCGGACCTGCGCCGTCTGCATGACATCCCGAGAGCACAGTGGCGCGAGTATCTGGCCGAGCGGCCCGGCTTCCTGGTACCTGGAATCACCACGGAGCCCGTGCGCCGCGTATGCCTGCGCGACCTCTCCGAGTTCACCACTTCTACGGTGGTACTGACCCCGCACACGGAGTTCTCCGACAGCTTCGTAGTCGAGCTGGGCCGTGGCTGCGGGCGCGCCTGCAGCTTCTGCATGGCGGGTGCGCTCTACCGCCCCCTGCGCCACCGCGCGCCGGAGCAGGTTCTCAACGCCGTCGGGGGGGCTCTAGGCCATACGGACCGCATTGGACTGCTTTCCGCATCCGTGACCGACTACCCCGGCCTGGATGAGTTGTGCGCGGGGTTGCTGCGCCTGCGGCCGCTGCCGTCGGTGTCGGCTTCCTCCATGCGTGCGGATGGGGATAACAGGGCGCTCTACGAGCTGTTGGCCGCCTCCGGCCAGCGCACGGTTACGTTCGCCCCGGAGACGGGCACGGAACGCCTGCGCACGGCGGTACGCAAGCATCTGAGCGACGAGCAGTTGCGCGCGGGCATTGCGCAGGCGGTCGCGGCGGGGCTCCATACCATCAAGCTCTATTTCATGATAGGGCTACCGGGCGAGACTGAGGCCGACCGGGAGGCGATTCCGCGCCTGGTCGAGTCGCTGGGCGCGGAGTTCCCGTCCTGCACCTGGTCGGTGGGCGTGCAGCCCTTTGTGCCAAAACCCCACACATGCCTCGAGCGCGCCGGCACCCCCGACATCCACAC
>MTKY01052524.1_pt1 | contig 10693 bp, 8 predicted proteins | sample 1042731 | NCBI WGS metagenome assembly MTKY01 (sample SAMN06212206, study PRJNA360538) | anaerobic digester metagenome | biome: Wastewater treatment plant; material: sludge; isolation source: anaerobic digester fed with sludge from wastewater treatment plant | place: Denmark: WWTP Soeholt ... | reverse complement strand
CACGGTCTCTTCGACCGGCGCATCTTCCCACAGGGTTTTCTGGAGCATATCCTGTATAAATAACGATGTCTGCAGATAATTGCTGAGAAATGGGCGTGGGCGCGCCAATCCCAGGAATGGGATGATCTGTTCTAGCCAGGGGTGCCCACCACTGCTCAGGTCGGCGTTGATCGTGCGGTGTGGGGCGATCTGTAAATGTTCCTCGCAATACGCTTTCAGAGCTTCCGGCGTGGAGACCTGTTTGAGCATTTCGGCACACAATTCGCCTTCTGGCGACTGCCGTAGGATCGCCCAACTGGTACCGCCCAACGACATCGCTTGCGGTGACGCTGTTGTCGGGCGCGGTGCCGGGATAAATCCCAGATGCGCGATCGCGTCTTCTTCCTCGGTCCAATCGGACTCGTCTTGAATGCGCGGCCACTCGTAGGTGCCTCCCAATGTCATCGGCGTCATACCTTTGGCAAGATGGACGCTCAGGTCCCACCAATTGAAGCTGATCATATTAGGCGGCAGACATGCGCGCCGTTGCTGTGTAATCCGGCGGAGAAAGCGCAGCGCCGTATAGATGGCCGGATCATCCAGCTTGAGTGCGTCCGCCCCGTTCATCATCTGCGCCCCGGCAGTCCAGAAGAATGGGATGAGCAGGTTGAGTAGGGCTTCGCCGGCCGCAGCGCCTGCCGGGAATACGACCGCGTATTGATTGTTGTACCGTTGTTGGACTTCTGGTAGTGCAAAATGGTCGATAATTGCCAACCAGTCCTCCCAAGTCTCTGGGGGAGTGACCCCTTCTGCCTCGAACCAATCCCGCCGGTACCACAGCCCGGAGACGTCCGCTTGAACCGGCACGCCGTAGAGTTGCCCATCGACGGTATTGTTCAGGGCTACTGGCGTTTCCAGGCTCTCGGTGAGTTCCCGCGCCCATTGCCGGTCCAGTTTGTCCAGTGGCGCGATGTAACCCGAGCGCGCGTAATCAGGAATCCATACGTAATCCATCGGCGCGATGTCCGGCGCTTCGCCCTGTGCGACCGATCTTCGCAACTGGCGATGGAAATCGCCGCGTGAGCACATCGTTACCCGTAATTTCACCTCCTGATCGGGATGGTCCAGGTTCCAGGTATGGACGGCGCTTTCCATCGAGCCGAGCCAGAACACGTCGTAGTGCGTCAGGATGTGAATGTCGGTTTGCCGTTCCAGGCGTTTGGAGACGCCGCGCGCCACAAAAGTGCCCTGTCCGGCGCGACGATACAGAAGCCCTTCCCGGGCCAGTTCGGTGAGGGCCTGGCGGATAGGGGCGCGGCTGACGTTGTACAACTCACACAATTCCATCTCGGTGGGCAGACGGTCGCCGGGCCGCAGGATGTTGGCTTCCATTTGCTGCTTGAAATGGAGTTTGAGTTGATAATAGATGGGAACAGGAGAGTTTCGATCAACCATAAATGGCCTGATTTCTCGTTATGAAAGGCACTTTGGTATTTCTTTATAACATTATAACACTGGTATTGAAATCCGTCAATAGGTTTTCCAGGTCGTCTGTTGACAATTTGGCAGTTTACGCTAGAATTTGGGAAATTCAGGATGAATGACTGAAAAATGCGACAAAATGTCATATTGGTAAGTGTAATGGGTGTGTGCAAGAAGCCGGACCGCTAGGTCCGGAAATTGTGCATTGAGTAGAACCGGCCCTAGTGATGGAATAACACACTAGGGCCGGTTTTTTTGTTCCTGTCAGCAGATTAAGCGGATTTAGCAGATTTATACGCTGCAAACCGGGTAAAAATCTACTCGCTCTGCAAAATCTGCTGCTAAAAGTAGTCTTTATCAATCTCAAGGAAGGGGAGGAACCATGACTTTGCAACAGTTTGCTATCATCGAATCGACATTACGGGAAGGGGAGCAATTCGTGGGGGCGAGTTTCACCACGGCGCAGAAACTTGAGATCGCCCGCCTGCTGGACGCCTTCGGCGTGGAATGTCTCGAGCTGACCTCACCGCTGGCGTCCCCGCAGAGCTGCGAGGACGTGAAAGCCATCGCGCGTCTGGGCCTGCGCTGTAGCGTCCTGACGCACATCCGCTGCCACATCGAAGACGCCAGGAAAGCCATCGAGACCGGCGTGGATGGGGTGGACGTCGTCATCGGCACATCGTCGATGCTGCGAGAGTTCAGCCACGGGAAGAGTATCGAGGAAATCATCGACCTGGCGCTGGAAGTGGTCGAATTCGTGCTCTCGCAAGGCGTGCGCGTGCGCTTCAGCACCGAGGACTCGTTCCGCAGCGATCCGCGTGACCTGTTTCGCATCTACGAGGCGGTGGATCGTGTTGGCGTGCACCGCGTGGGCATCGCCGACACGGTCGGGGTGGCGACGCCGCGCCAGGTCTACGAGCTGGTGCGCGAGCTGCGCGGGCGTGTGGCTTGCGACATCGAGTTCCACGGGCACAACGACTCTGGCTGCGCCATCGCCAACGCTTATGAGGCGCTCGACGCCGGCGCGACGCACGTGGATACGACGGTGTTGGGCATCGGCGAGCGCAATGGCATCACGCCGCTCGGCGGGCTGATTGCGCGGCTCTACGCCACCGATCCGGCGTCGGTTGCCAAGTACGACTTGCCCCTGCTGCGCACCATCGATACCACCGTCGCACAGATGGTCGGCGTGGACGTGCCCTTCAACAACTACATCACCGGCATCACGGCCTTCACACACAAGGCCGGCATCCACGCCAAAGCCATCCTCAACAACCCGGAGACCTACGAAATCATCGACCCCCAGGCGTTTGGGCTGACCCGCTATGTCAGCATCGCGCACCGGCTCACGGGCTGGAACGCTATCAAGAACCGCGCCGAACAACTGGGCCTGGCGCTGGACGACGCGCACATCAAGACGATCACCGCGCACATCAAAGCGCTGGCGGACGAAAAACAGATTTCGTTGGATGATGTCGATAGCTTGCTGTACCGTTGGGCAAACGGGGAAGGCGAAGCGGCTTGACTTCGACATAAATTGTAGACAGCGGCAGTTGGATGAGAAAGGTGTTCTCAACGGGTTCAATGGAGTTGAACGGATATTTTTCTGTTGAATCCGTTGAGATGATTTTGGGAGACACGGTTTATGGACATTTGGCATGGACAGCGGGTACGGTTGCGCGGTGTGGAGCTGGGCGATGCCGGCACCTTTTTCGCATAGCGTGATAGCGACGTAGATCGCTTCGCCGACTTCGTGCGGCTCCCCTATTCATTTCAACGAACGGTGAGTTGATTCACTCATTCACTCATTCACTGATTCGCTGATTCGCTGATTCACTCATTCGCTGATTCGCCCATTCGCAATCCGCTCTCGAGCACCTGCCGATAAGCGGCGATGCGGGCGGCGCGCAGGTCGCGGCGGTGACCGATGAACCATTTTGCGCCCTCGACGCCGGTTTGCCAGACGTATTGGGCGAGCAGCCAGAGGCGCAGGATTTCGGCGATCGCAGCGCCGTGGTACTTGCGCGCGTAACGGACTTTGCTCGATTGAAAGTGGATGTGACGCGCGGGAACGACTTGCTCGCTGCTTTTGCCCTCATGGTGAATGATGCGGGCTTCGGGAAAATAGACGATGCGCCAACCGGCTTCGCGGATGCGGCGGCACCAGTCCAGTTCTTCGGAATACATAAAGAAGCCTTCGTCCATACCGCCCACCTGCGTAACCGTTTCACGGCGCGTCAGCATCGCTGCGCCAGTGATCCAATCCACATCCTGAACAAGATCATCCGGCTGCTCTTGCGCGTAGTAATGGCGCAGCAGTTTGCGCGGCGCGAGTTTCTCCAGCCAGGTGCTTTCGAGGAAGAGTACTGGCAGGGTGGGGAAACGTCGCCGTGAGGATTGCACGCTGCCGTCGGGATTGAGCAGTTGCGGGCCGACCATGCCCACATCGAACTGGCTTTGCAGATACGCAACCATGTGCGGCAACGCGTTATCTATGATTTCGGTGTCGGGATTGAGCAAGAGCAGAAAGTCGCCTGTGGCGGCGGCGATCCCCTGGTTATTACCACCGGTGAACCCGCGATTCTCTGTGTTGGCGATGATGTGCGCGTTCGGGAAGTTTTCGCGCAGCATCGCTACGCTGTCGTCATGGGAGGCGTTGTCCACGACGACGACTTCTAACCCTGGCCGACCGTCCCATGAGGCATACACGGAGGCAAGCGCGCGTTGCAGCAGATCGCGCACATTCCAGCTCACGATGATGACAGATAGAACGGCGCTCATAGAAATCTAGTAGTGCCGTTGCACGGCAAAGGTAGTGATTTCTTGCATGGCCTGGCGATACGTGGTGTCGGGGAAGATGTCGAGGAGCGCGCTGGCTTCGGCGGCGTGTGTTTCTGCCTGCTGCATGGCCCACTCGGCCGCGTCGGACTGGCGCAGATCGGCGATCAGGGCCTGGATGGCGCTCTCATTGCGCATGTGGTTATTGTGCCCGCGCACATGCTCCGCGCGTGCGAGGACGGTGTGGAGCCGCATATCATCGGGATGACGGCGGAAGTAATGCAGTACCGGCAGGGTGATGATCCCCTGGCGCAGGTCGCCGCCTACCGGTTTGCCCAGCGTAACTTCGTCGCCCATAAAGTCGAGCACGTCGTCGACGATTTGGAAGGCTTCGCCGAGAAGTTTGCCAAACGTTCTCAGCCTTTGGACGTCGGCTTCATCCCGCCGCGTCAGAAGCGGCCCGCTTTCCGCGGCGAGAGCAAAGAGCGAGGCGGTTTTGGAGAAGATGCGGCGGTAGTAGTCCGCTTCGGTAGGCAGTTGGGCGCGGGTGGCGAACATCTGGTTGAGTTCGCCGCTACAGATAATTGCCAGCGTCTCAGAGAAATGCTTTATCAGCCTGAGGCATTGGCTGCGTGTGGCCAGCTCCGCAGCCCAGGCGAAGGCCACATCGCCGGCGAGGACCGTCGCGGCGGCGCTCCATTGGGCGTTCAGTGTTTGTTTTCCTCGACGTACCAGTGCGTTATCGATTAGATCGTCGTGGATCAAAGTTGCGGTGTGGAGCATCTCGACTGCGGCAGCGACGGAAATGGCGGTTTTTGTGTCCACGTCGAACATATGGGCCGACAACAGCGCCAGAGCCGGGCGCAACCGTTTGCCGCCGCCGTTGATGATGGCCGCCAGCGCGGGGGCAACGGGATCGGGGAGGCGTTGCTGAACTTCGAGCATAGTTGCGCGGACGGCCGGCAGCTCATCTCGCAACATCGTGGTGTACAGTAATCCTTCTGATTTCATTAGCTCTCGCGCTGGCATTGGATTGTGCAATTCATTATACCACAGGGGATTGCAACCGAAAAAACCGCTGGGCGTTGGCGGTGGTTGCAGTGGCGAGAGTTTCCACCACGACGCCCTTCAACGCGGCAATGCGCGCTGCGACGTAGGCGAGGTAGGCCGGCTCGTTGCGCCGTCCGCGATAGGGATGCGGTGTGAGATAGGGTGCGTCGGTTTCCAACAGCAGGCGGTCGAGCGGGACGTACCGGGCGACTTCGTGCAGGCCGGTCGCTTTTTCGAACGTCACCGGGCCGTCCATACCGATGTACAAATTCAGCGCCAGCGCCTCCGGCAGCAACGCCGGCCCGGCGGCGTAGGCGTGGAGCGTCCCGCTGCGCTCCGGGTGATCGCGCATCCAGGCCCGCAGGATGTCGAGGATGTCGGCGTGGGCATCCCGGTCGTGGAGGATCACCGGCAGCGATAACTCGGCAGCGAGCGTCAACTGCGCTTCGAGAGCGGCGCGCTGCTGCGCCGGTTCCGCGCAGGGCCAGCCGCGATTGGGGATGTGCGGCCAATAGTAGTCCAGGCCGATCTCGCCAATAGCGACGACGCGTGGGTGGGCGGCCAATTCACGCAATTCGGCCAGTGCTGCGGGCGTAAGGCTGTCCGCGTCGGTCGGGTGGATGCCAACAGCGGCGTAGAGCGCGCAAGGCGTGCCTGCGTAGCGTTCTGCCAACGCGATGGCGGCGCGGCTGTCTTCGAGCGTGCTACCTGGCACGATCGCAGCCGCAACACCGTTCTCTGCCGCGCGTGCCAGGACGTCATCGAGATCATTTGCAAAACGGACATGTTGTAAGTGAGCGTGTGTATCGATCAACATAAAAACATTATACCGGTTTTCGATGATTTATCTACGCGCCGCTTATGAAATTCTAATACGAGTGTGTTATAATCCCTAAAACTAGACCCATACGTGACGCCTGAGCGCCGGATCACAATCCGGCGCAAGCATTGTCCAGACAACTGTGACGTTCGACACTCGACATTGGACTTATTCTTACTGGAGGGCTATATGTTACCCTGGTTCAACACACAAGAGCAGAATATTGACGATTTGATCCGGCGCATTCCGGAAGAGCTGCCCATACTCCCGCTGCGGAATACCGTGGCGTTCCCTTACATTGTTATGCCGCTTGCGGTGGGCATACCGCGCTCGGTGCGGTTGATCGAAGATGTGGATCGTGGCAATCGCGTGGTGGGTCTGGTGGCGATGAAGGACCCGTCCGTGGAGATTCCCGCGACGACGCAGGTATATCAGGTAGGCACAGCGGCAATCATCCATCGCGTGATGCGCTCCGATGACGGTACGCTGACGGTCTTCATCCAGGGCCTCGAACGCTTCCGTGTGGTCGAGTGGACGGTGGAAGACCCCTACCTCAAGGCGCGCATCCGCCTCACGCCCGACATTGTGGAAGGCTCCGTGATCGAAGAGGCGCTGCGCCGCAGCTTGCTGGATGTCGCCTCGCGCCTGGCTGAGTTGATTCCGCAATTCCCTGACGAAGCTGTGCGCTTCATCCAGCAGTTGGAAGACCCGCGTTTGCTCGTCTATCTTTTGGCTTCGAATATGCGCATCGAAATGGCCGAATCGCAGCGCCTTTTGGAGGTGGACCGTCTGACGCACAAGATGGAGCATCTGGTCAAAGTGCTGACGCACGAGTTGGAAGTGCGCGAAATCGGCCAGCAGATCCAGGAAAAGGCGAAAGAGGAGATCGAGAAGACGCAGCGCGAGTATTACCTGCGCCAGCAGATGGACGCGATTCGCAAGGAACTGGGCGAGGGCGAGGACGGTCGCCGCGAAGTCGAAGAGTACCGGCAGAAGATCGAAGAGTCCGGGATGACGGACGAGGCCAAAGAAGAAGCCGAGCGCGAGCTGGCGCGTCTCGAAAAGATGCCGCCGCAGGCCGCCGAGTACTGGGTCATCAAAACCTATCTCGATTGGCTGGTCGCGCTGCCGTGGAAGACGCTGACCGAAGACCATCTCGACATTTCCGACGCGCGCGCCGTGCTCGACGAGGATCACTACGATCTCGAGGACGTGAAAGAGCGCATCCTGGAATTCCTGGCGGTGCGCAAGCTGCGCCAGGAGCGCGGCATCGACGATGGCGACGAATCCGATCTCCAGGGTCGCAAGGTCGAAGGCTCCGGCGCGATTCTCTCGCTGGTGGGGCCGCCTGGCGTGGGCAAGACCTCGCTGGGACAATCCATCGCCCGGGCGCTGGGGCGCAAGTTCACGCGGATGAGCCTGGGCGGGATGCGCGACGAGGCGGAAATCCGCGGGCACCGCCGCACGTACATCGGCGCGATGCCGGGGCGCATTATGCAGGCGGTCAAACGCGCAGGCGTCAAGAACCCGGTCTTCATGCTGGATGAGGTGGACAAGATCGGTTCGGACTGGCGCGGCGACCCTTCGTCGGCGCTGCTCGAAGTGCTCGACCCGCAGCAAAACCACGCTTTCCGCGATCACTATCTCGACGTGGACTTCGACTTGAGCCAGGTGCTCTTCATCTGCACGGGCAATACGGTGGCGACGATCCCGGCTCCATTGCTGGATCGGATGGAGACCATCGAGATCGATGGGTATACAGAATACGATAAGCTGCACATCGCCGAGCAATATCTCGTGCCGCGCCAGACCAAGATAAACGGCCTGCTGCCGGATGAGATCATCTTCGGCGAGCCTTCGATTCGCGCGATCATCCGCGATTTCACGCGCGAAGCTGGCGTCCGCCAGTTGGAGCGCGAAATCGGTAAAATCTGCCGCAAGGTCGCCACGCAGGTTGCCGAAACGAAAGAAGAGCAGCGGGCAGAAACGCAATCGGAAGCCCGCGAGGGCGAAGCGGAGACAACGGTTGCTGAGAGCGAGACGGCAGAGGTCCAGACGCCTGAGGTTGTGGTGATTGAGGAAGAACTGAGGACGCCGTCGCCAGAGGCCCTGGAACCGGTCGAGCCGATCGAAATCACGCCTGAAAAGGTGCGCGAATACCTGGGCAAGCCGCGCTATCGCTTCGAGGCCGCGCTGCGGACGGAACGTCCCGGCGTGGCGACCGGCCTGGCGTGGACACCGACCGGCGGTGAGGTGCTGTTTGTCGAAGCGGCAGCCATGCCCGGTCAGGATGGCAATCTCATCCTCACGGGGCATCTGGGCGACGTGATGCGTGAATCGGCGCGGATCGCCTTGAGCTACGTCGAATCGCACGTCAAAGACCTGGGCCTGGGCGAGGAATGTTGCAAGGGCAAAATTCACTTGCACGTCCCGGCCGGCGCGGTGCCGAAAGACGGTCCTTCGGCGGGCGTCACGATGGTGACGGCGCTGGTCTCCCTGCTCACCGGGCGTCCGGTCTACCCTGACCTGGGGATGACGGGCGAGGTGACGCTGCAGGGGCAGGTGCTTCCTATCGGCGGTTTGAAGCTCAAGGTGATGGCGGCGCACCGCGCCGGCCTGAAGCGCGTCCTCGTTCCCAAGCTGAACGACGTAGACCTGGATGAACTGCCAGACAAAATCCGTGACGAAGTAGAGTTCATCCTGGTGGAGGATGTGAACGAGGTGTTGGCGCACGCGCTGACACCGAAAGCGGAGGAGCCGAAGCCAGAGCCGGAAGCTGTACCTGAAGTCGAGGCCGCCGAATCGGAAACTCCACCTTCGTTAGATGCTGCATAGAATGGGGTATAATAAAGACACGGATAAATTACGATGCCGACTGTGCTTGAGGATGGTCCATATAGTTTCGTATTTTTCAGTTCTGATAAGGGCGAGCCGCCCCATATTCATGTGAAATGCGAACGGCGTGTCGTCAAAGTGTGGCTTGACCCGGTTCAACTTGCCAAGAACTATGGCTTTCCGGCTCACGAGTTAACACGCATTGTACGGCTCGTGATGAAGCATGAGGCGACGCTTTTGGAGGCTTGGCATGAATACTTTGGTGCTTGAAATCGAACCTGTGGCAGCAGAGGTCAGCGTTACCGAAGATGAACTGACGGTTATGCTTTCCGATGGCCGGCGTATCAGCGTGCCGCTGGCCTGGTATCCGCGCCTGTTCTATGCGACTGACTCGGAACGGCAAAACTGGGAATTGTTGGGCGATGGGTACGCGATTGAGTGGCCCGACCTGGATGAACACATCGGGATCGAGGGCTTATTGGCGGGACGGTCCAGCGGGGAAAGCGCGCATTCGTTACAGCGCTGGTTGGCCTCGCGCCGGGAGGTTAATTCTAAACCAGGCGCGTTACTTGTGTCTGGCGCATTCGCTTGAGAGAAAATCACGCTGATGGAGAATCCCAGTTTCCGAAAGAAACCGGGATTCTTTTTGTTCCCGTTGAATACGGGTACTTTCGCTTTCATGCATCTGACGTTATAATCCTCGGTATGGCGCGCGAAGACACGATTGACACATTCACCGACCGGCTCATCGCCGGCGATGCGCTTATCGTGTTGCCGCAGATCCCCTCAGCAAGCGCGCATCTTGTGTGCACCGATCCGCCGTACAACCTGGGCAAGGATTACGGCGCGATGGTGGACCTGAAAGCGTGGGATGAGTACGAGCGGTTCACGCGCGCGTGGCTGGCGGAGTGCGTCCGCATCCTGCGCGACGATGGCAGTCTCTACGTGTTCATGGGCGTGCGGTTCATCGCCCGGCTGTACGGCATCCTGGAAGAAATGGGGCTGCTCTTCAACGGTTGGATTACCTGGCACTACACGCAGGGGACCGGGCGGACGATTGGTTTTTCGCCACGCCACGAGGACATCCTCTACTTCACTAAAAGCGCCGACTACACCTTCAACCTCGACGCGGTGCGCATCCCGCAGAAGTACTACCGCGAGCGCAACAACATGCGCGGCGCGAACCCTGGCGATGTGTGGACGTTCTCGCACGTCCACTACAGCAACCCGGAGCGCGAGGAGCATCCCACGCAGAAGCCAGAGGCTCTCATCGAGCGCATTGTGTGCGCCAGCTCGAACGAGAACGATGTGGTACTCGATCCGTTCGTCGGTAGCGGAACGACCGCGCGCGTAGCCCAGGCGCTCAACCGGCGTTACATTGGCATCGACATCACGCCAGAATACATTGCGATGGCCGAGCGTCGCCTGGCGCAACCTTTCGCGGGTTTCGATTCCGCAGACCCCCGCGCACAGCGCCAGTCACGCGATATGCCTGACGCAGACAAATATCTGTCAGCAGATTAAGCGGATTTAGCAGATCAAGAAAAATCTGCTTGATCTGCTGATTAAAAAAAGAGGTGGTATGGGCGAGATTGTTGTTTTGGCAGAAGCGCCGGAGTTGGAGTTCGACTATCTGGCGGATTTTCAGCAGCACAAGAAGGTGCGGCAGAATTTGTTTTACACGACGGAGGGCGCGGAGACCTTCTATACGTATCGCGGGGCCGAGTTGGCGGAGATGTGCTCCGATGA
>MTKY01048993.1_pt1 | contig 10693 bp, 7 predicted proteins | sample 1042731 | NCBI WGS metagenome assembly MTKY01 (sample SAMN06212206, study PRJNA360538) | anaerobic digester metagenome | biome: Wastewater treatment plant; material: sludge; isolation source: anaerobic digester fed with sludge from wastewater treatment plant | place: Denmark: WWTP Soeholt ... | reverse complement strand
TGGTCGTTGTCCCGAGGGTGGATGCCCACGGTCGGCTCGTCGAGCACGTACATGACCCCGGTGAGCCCCGAGCCCAGTTGCCCCGCCAGCTTCACGCGCTGAGCCTCGCCACCGGACAATGTCGGCGCCGGACGGTGCAGGTGGAGGTACTCCAGCCCGACTTCCACCAGGAAGCGCAGGCGCGAGGTGATCTCTCCCAGGATATCACCCGCGACCGCGCTCTGGTCGGGCGTCAACTGGATCTCGCCCAGGAACGCCAGGGCATCATCCAGCGGTAGGCGGCACAGGTCCACGAGGGTCTTGCCGCGGAAACGCACCGCGGCGGATTCCGCGCGGATCCGTCCCCCGTGGCACTCGGGGCAGGGCAGGTCGCCCACCGCGCGGGTGAACTGGCGGCGGAAATGGTGGCTGACCGCGGAGCCCTCCTCGATTCCCGGCGAGAGGCCCGCGAACCGTACGCTGAGCCCCGGTTGCACCTGGAACTCGGCGTCGCTGCCCTCGAAGATCAGGCGCTTCTGGTCGGGGCTGAGGGTCGCGAAGGGCTGGTCCAGCGAGAAGCCGCCATGTTCGGCGAGGGCCTCCAGAGTGCGTTCCAGCAGGCCTCCGGGCGCGATCTCGTCCCAGATCGTGACGGCTCCCTGCCGGATGGACAGGCGCGGGTCGGGCGCCATGACCTCCGGGTCCAGGCCGCGCAAGACGCCCAGACCCTCGCAGGTCGGGCACCAGCCCTCCCAGTGGTTGAAGGACAAGGCGCGCGGGGTGATGCGCGGGTAACTGGTGCCGCAGCGCGCGCAGCCGTAGTCGCGGGACATGTGGAGGGCTTCGCCGTCGGAGGGCTCCCAACCCGCCGCGATGACCTCGCCGCCGGACACCGAGAAGGCGCGCTCCACGGCTTCAGCAAGCCGCGCGCGATCAGACTGGTGCGGCGTGAGGCGATCCACCACCAGTTCCGCGTGATGCCTGCGCCGGCGGTCAATGTGCGGGCCTGAGTACGGTAGCGACAGGGTCTCGCCGTCCACGCGCACCCGGTTCCAGCCATCCTTCGCCAGGCGCGCGAAGACATCCAGGTACTCCTCATTGCCCGAGGGCTTCAGGGGCGCGAGAATCAGCGCGCGGCGCTCGCCGAAATGCTCCAGGATGGCCTCGACCACATCGGCAACGCTGCGCGCACCCAGGGGCTCGCCGCACTCGGGGCAATGGGGCACACCCAGGCGCGCGTACAGCACCCGCAGGTAGTCGTAGATCTGGGTCTCGGTGCCCACGGTGGAGCGGGGCGTGCGCACCGCATTCCGCTGCTCGATGGCGATGCCCGGCGACAGGCCCGAGACCCGCTCGACCTTGGGCTTGGGCATCTGGCTCACGAACTGACGGGCGTAGGAGGACAGGGACTCACAGTACCTGCGCTGGCCTTCCGCATAGACCGTGTCGAAGGCAAGGGAGGTCTTGCCGGAGCCGCTGACTCCCGAGAAGACGGTGAACTGACGGCGCGGGATGCGGACGTCGATGCCCTTGAGATTGTGCTCCCGGGCACCGAACACCTCGATGTTCTCACTGCGCGGGCGGGCGGACCTGCGCCGGTGATGCGCGGGGGCGGCATGCACTCCGCCCAGCTCCAGCATCTCGCGGAGCATCGCGCCAGTGTGCGAAGTCTTGCGCCGGGCCACTTGCTCAGGCGTGCCGCGAGCCACCACACGCCCGCCATCCGCACCGCCTTCAGGGCCCATGTCAATGAGGTAGTCCGCGTTCTTGATGACGTCGGGGTGGTGCTCCACCACAATTACGGTGCTGCCGCCTTCAACGAACCGGTGCAGGACTTCCAGGAGCTTCCGGACGTCCTCGAAATGCAGGCCGGTGGTGGGCTCGTCCAGGATGTACAGACAGCCCTCGCCGCCGGGACGGGCCAGTTCCTTCGCGAGCTTGATGCGCTGGGCCTCGCCGCCGGATACGGTGGTTGCGGGCTGTCCGAGCTTGATGTACCCCAGGCCCACGTCACGCAGGGTCTGGAGAATGTGCCGAATGCGCGGGACATTGCCGAAAAGCTCGAGGGCATCATTGACCTCGAGGTCCAGCACGTCGCCGATGTTATGGCCCTTGAACTCGATTGCGAGGGTCTCGCGGTCGAACCGCTCCCCACCGCAGACCTCGCACGTCACCCAGACATCCGCCAGGAAGTCGGACTCCAGCCGCACCGCGCCGTGCCCTTCGCAGTTGCCGCAACGGCCCTCTGGCACGTTGAAGCTGAACCGGCCGGGAGCGTACCCCCGGGCACGGGATTCCGGCAGTTGCGCGAACAAGTCCCGGATGTGGTCGAAGACCTTGGTGTAGGTGGCCGGATTGCTGCGGGGCGTGCGGCCGATGGGGTCCTGGTCGATCAGGATGACCTTCTGAAGGTGCTCGATGCCCTGGATCGCGGAATGCTCGCCGGGCTCGAGTTCGGCACGGTGCAGCTTTGACGCCAGCGCCGCATAGAGCGTATCCGTGACCAGTGAACTCTTGCCGGAACCCGACACACCCGTGACGCAGATGAACGTCCCCAGGGGGAATGCCACGTCAATGTCGCGCAGATTGTTATGCCGGGCGCCGAGGATCGTCAGGGCTTTCCCGTTGCCCTTGCCGCGCTTCTCGGGCGTGGCGATGGTGCGCTTGCCCGACAGATATGCCCCGTGAGCGAGTCCGGGTTGCGCTTCACCTGTCCGGGCGTGCCGCAGGCCACCACCTCGCCGCCCTTCTCCCCCGCTCCAGGCCCGAAATCCACGAGATAGTCGGCGGTGAGCATGGTCTGCTCGTCATGCTCGACCACGATGATGGTGTTGTCCAGGTCGCGCAGGTGCAAGAGGGTATCCAGCAGCTTGCCCTGGTCGCGGTGGTGCAGGCCGATGCTGGGCTCGTCCAGCACGTACAGGCAGTCCACCAGGCCACTGCCGACCTGACTGGCGAGGCGGATGCGCTGGGATTCTCCCCCGGAAAGCGTGGGCGCGGAACGGTCCAGGCTCAGGTAGTGCAGGCCCACGTGGGACAGGAACGCCAGCCGGTCGCGCACTTCCTTGAGCGCGTCTTCGGCGATCTGGGCGTCGGTGCGATTGAGTTCCAGGGCGCCGATGAACCGCAGCGCATCCTCGACTGTAAGCTCGCACAGGTCGGAGATGGACAGGCCGCCCAGGGTCACTGCAAGGCTCTCGGGCTTCAGGCGCTTGCCCCGGCAGGCGGGGCAGCGGCCAGTGTGCATGACCGCCTCGTACTTGTCCCGCAGGACCCGGGCGCGCACCCGGTTCTGGCGCCACATGAGGCGCGCGATGATCCCGTCCCAGGGCTCCGCATGGCGCCACTCCCAGCCGTGCCGGGGGTGCTTGAAATAGTACTCCACCAGTTCCCCGCCGGACCCGTACAGCAGCACTTCACGCTGGCGGTCGGTGAGGTCGCGCCACGGCGTTTCCAGCGAGAACCCGTAGCGCTTCGCAACGCCCTCGTACCAATGCCGGCGCTGTGGGTTGTCCAGCGAGGGCAGGAGCGGGATCGCGCCCTGCGTCAAGGGCTTGTCCGGATGCTCCACGAGAAGCGCGGGATCCATAGTGCGGGTGGAGCCCAGCCCCTGGCATTCGGGACACATTCCCTGGGGGCTGTTGAAGGAGAACGAGGCGTGGGTGGGCTCGCGGAAACTCAGCCCGCAGGGGAGACACGCGAACCGGGTGCTCAGAAGCATGTCCGGCTTGCCCTCCACCGCCACCACCACATCGCCCTCGGACAGCTCCACAGCCGCCTGCACCGCTTCGGACACCCGCGCGCGCGCATCGCCCTGCAACTGGATGCGGTCGATGACGATCTCCACGTCATGCTTGCGCCGCCGGTCCAGTTCGGGCGGGGCCACGATGTCGTGCAACTGGCCATCAATGCGCACGCGGACGTACCCGCGCTTGTGCATGTCCTCCAGCAGGTCCTTGAACTCGCCCCGGCGGGCGCGGATAACTGGTGCGAGGATCGTCACCCGCGGCGCGTCATCCAAGGCCAGGATCGCGCCGACGATGGCCTCCCGGGTCTGTGCGCCGATGGGCTTCCCGCAGCGGGGACAGTGGGGCTTGCCGATGGCCGCGTACAGCACGCGCAGGTGGTCGTAGATCTCCGTGACCGTGGCCACGGTGGAGCGCGGATTGTGGCTTCGCGACCCCTGGTGAATCGCGATGGCCGGCGCGAGACCCTCCAGGCGCTCCACCCGGGGGCGGGGCAACTGCTGAAGGAACTGGCGCGCATACGTGGACAGGGACTCCAGGTAGAGCCGCTGGCCCTCGGCAAAGAGGGTGTCGAAAGCTAGGGAGGACTTCCCCGAACCGCTCACGCCCGTGAAGACAATGAGGGCATTGCCGGGCAGGTCAAGATCGACCCCGTTGAGATTGTGTTCGCGTGCGCCACGAATCAGTATGCGGTCGGACATGGCACCGGTATCTGAGCGCTCGAAGCCTGGGGCCGGGAGCGGAATAGGGGCATTGGGGAACAGCATAAACGAACAGATATTCTAACGCAAGACTTGTCTAGTCTCTGGCGGTTGAATACCAGGGCGTTCCGAGCGCTTCTCTCATGGTCGTCGGGTGCCCGGACTTGTCCGGGCGGGACCGACGATATGCGCCGGGTGCCACACCACGCCCCGCGTGGTGTGCTGCGTTGCGAGAGCACTGCTTTGAAAAGCAGGGGCACCCGCATCGGGGGACTGCCACCCGAGTTCACGCCGTGAAGAACTCGGTGCCTGCACCCAATGCGCACGGGTTCTCACGGGGGCGTGGTGGCGTATGGCGCAGGGGAATGCCGCCCGTCGCGGGTTACTCGTCCTCCATGTCTTGGCGCATCATCTCCACCTGATCGAGGAGCCAGTGGGCCACGCTTTCGGCATCATCAATGGAAAGCAGCACGCCCATCTCGAACTCCCGGGTCACCCGGGGCGTGCCTTCGGAAGCGTCGGGCGTGCGCTCAACTTCCGGCCCCAGCTGGCCCTCCTCGGTCAGACCGTGGGTCACGGAGTAGGGCGATGTGGGGACGTCCACGAAGAAGTTCACCATGATCTTACCGCGGGGCGTGGGGCCACCCCAGGCGCCATCGGCGGGGACCAGGCGGTAGTTCGGTGATCGCTCAAACTCGATGCGAACCGTGTGATCCATCTGTCTGGCAACCTCCCCAGTCGAGCGGCCTCAGTCTCACTGGCCCGCGGCTACATCGGGCCTGACATGAATGGCGTTGAACACTTCGACGCCACCAAGGGTAAGCCCCGTGACGATGGTGCTGGCGATGAGCACGCCCAGCAGCATGCACAGGGCGGCCTTTGCGAAGGGCATCCGGAAGACGGAGGCGATCACGCTTCCCGTCCATGCCCCTGTCACAGGCAGCGGAACCGCCACAAAGACAGTCACTGCAAGGACCCCGTACTTTTCCACAAGACCCCTGCGCTTCTCAGCCCTCGCCGTCAGCCACCGGAACAGCCTACCCAGTCCGGGGGTGGCGTCGAAGGTTCGCGCCATCCAGTTGTACGTGGGCACGATCCACAGCACCGAGACCACATTGGACGCGATGGCCACCGGGAGGCAGAGCCAGATGGGCATGTTGTAGTAGCACAGGCCAACCGGGATCCCGCCACGTACTTCGCTGATCGGCGCGGCAGAGAGAATAGCGACAGCCAGCCAGTCAGGCAATCCCTGGATGGCGTGCCAGAGTTGCTCAGCCAAGGCGGTTGGTCTTCCTTTCGGGAGGCGCGAAGGGTGGGGACGCCGTCACAGGACAATATAGCCTGACAGCGGCGCGGGTGCAAGCATAGCGGGCTTGGGGGTGTGACCGAGTTCCGTGGTGGCCTGGCCTCCACAACCCCTGACTGCCGTTTCACAGCCCTCGCCCGAAGCCTCCCAGCCCGCGAATGGCGCCTTGCAGCCCGGCCTCACCAGCACCGGGGTGGTGCGGTATGCAGTCCAGAGCATGCAGGGAAGGCCGTTCGCCACCGCCCCACAGACCACCCACCTCCGGCGGTCAGACCCGGGGTTGGGAATCACTTGACACCCGCCGCCGGCAGGGCTTAGCATTGCTGTCTAGGCCGTACCAATCCGCACGGAGGTCAGCCCCATGACGCAGCGTCGGACCGGCTTTACGTTGATCGAGTTGCTCGTCGTGATCGCAATCATCGCGATCCTCGCCGCCATTCTCTTCCCCGTATTCGCCCGGGCGCGGGAGAAAGCACGGCAATCATCCTGTCTGAGCAATGTGAAGCAGATCGGCATCGCTTTCCTGGCATATACCCAGGACTACGACGAGAAGTTCCCGCTCATGTTCTGGTCGGGAACCACCAGCCGTTGGGAGCCATACGGTGTCTGGTGGGGCGGCGAGATCGCGCCTTACATCAAGAACACCCAGATTTTCCTCTGCCCCAGCAAGAACGACACGATCTGCAGCTATATCTACAATGTCTACCTGAATGGCCGCAAGGATGCCGAGGTCCAGAAGCCTGCGGAGACCGTGACGATCGCCGACAGCACCGGCAACGGCTGGTGGGGCATCGACGGCAACACCATGGTGACCTACGGGCATGCGAACTGCCGCATCAAGGACGTGCACAACGAGGGCGCAAATCTTGGCTACTGCGACGGACACGCCAAGTGGGACAAGCGCGAGAACTGGAAGCCCAGCCAGTGGAACCCGACCTGGACCCCATAGTCTGACCGCAACACCCAGGAGCATGAACGGCGCGGCCGCCCGCATGGGTGGCCGCGCCGTACCGTTTCCCGGGGCCGCTCAGCGGCGCCCGTCCTCCTGGAAAGGCCGGGGCACCGGGATGGGGATGGGTACCGGCTCCGGGACGGGAACCGGCCTGCTGTGCGGGAACAGCGCGCAGTGTACCGCGTCGGTTCGGTAGGTGAGCAGGCCGCCCGAAGCGCTCCCGGCGGTGCTTTGCAGGCGGAAAAAGGAGCCCGCGCCGGGACTGTCCACGGGAATGCGCCGGCAGCCTTCAGACCACGCAAGTGCCAGGAAGCGGGCGGCATCGTGAGCCGAAGGCTCGTCCTTCCAGCCCGACGGCGTTCTCCCTGCGGAAATCACGTACGAACGGACCAGCTTATCCTTCAGTTCGCGGAACAGCGCCGGCGTGGCGAGCAGATCCGCGGCGATGACACGCGTACCCGAGAACGTCACAAGGCCAACGCAATCCCGCCCGGGGTCGAAGGCCAGCCCGCGGGAGTACTCGTCCAAGCGTCGTCGAACCGCTTCATCGCTGAAGACTTCCTGCAGGGGCTTGCCCATGGACTGGGTGACCGAATTGGCCGCAGCCGCGCGGTCCACTTCTTCCCAGATGCGCTGTTGGGTCTCCCCGGCGTAGGCGTTCAGGCGCAGGTCTGCCCCCGCGAGGCTCTTGCCGCTGCCGAACTGCGGGCTTATCTGCGTCCACCGGCCCGCCTCCACGCAATATACCGGGATTCGGACCCAGCCGGTGTTTGGCGCAATCAGGGCGTCCTGGCGCGCAGTGCGGTCCTGTCTGCTGCCGGTCATGATCTCCCCGGCCATGATGAACACCGGCCGCCCGCCGTGATTGCGCACCCGTACGCTGCCGACCTCGCCGTTCTCAACCTCCCGCACCTCGAGGTCGCCCCGTCGGACAGCCTCGTCGAAAGTGTCCACGGAAAGGTCGCTGTACTGCGTCCGGAGCCGAACCGGGAAAAGCGTCAAGCCGCGGTAACTCACCCCGGTGTCCACGCTCACGGCTCGCAGGAGTGAATCCAGCGGATCGGTGGGAACGATCCGCTCGCCCCCCGGCTGTGCGAGACAGACCGCTGCGCAGAAGAGCAGGACTGCAACAAGGCAACCCGTACCGGCGTGTGAATGAACCCGCATGGTCCCCGCCTCCGAAAGTGGTGGTCGGTGGATTTGACTGCGGGAAGACCGTGTGTGTTCGCCTTCACGCTGGGGAAACACAAGGGCCCCTCGTTTTCTGAGGGGCCCTGCGGATCGCGAGTGGGTTCCTGGATGTCTACACCAGGCGCGAGATCGGCGGCTTGTTCTGGAAGAAGAGCACCAGGTTCTGGGCGGTCTCCTCCCGGGCCTGGATGACAGCCTCCACCGAATAGTAGGCCACGTGCGGGGTGATGATGACGTTGGGCATGGAGCGCAGAGGGTGATCCTCCGGGAGGGGCTCGGGATCATGCACGTCGAGCCCGGCGCCGCCAAGATGCCCGGACTCTAGCGCCGCCACCAGGTCGTCGGTATGCACCACGCTGCCGCGGCAGGTGTTCACAAGGAACGCGCCCTGCTTCATCTGCGCGAAGCGTTCGGCGTTCATCATCTGCTTCGTGTCCGCGGTACCGGGCACGTGGAGCGTGATGATGTCAGCTTCGCCAAGGAGTTCCTCAAAGCTGCCCTTCACCTCATCCACTTCGGGAACATTGGCGTTGGGCATGAATGCGTCGTAGCCGATGACCTTCTGGTAGAAGGGCTTCGCGCGCACTGCGGATGCCCGTCCGATGCGCCCAAGGCCCACGACGCCGTAGACCAGCTGATCCAGGCGGCGAGCCGGCAGGATCGGGGCTTCGCCCCAGCCGCCACCGCGTACGAAGTCGATGGTCTGCTGCAGCCTGCGGCAGACGGCCAGCGAGAGGGTCAGCGCGTGATCGGCCACATCCTGGACACAGTATGCGGGGACATTGAGAACCGCGATGCCCAGGTCCTTGCAGGCATCGAGGTCGATGTTGTCCACACCCACGCCGTTGCGGCAGATGGCCTTGCACTTCGTGAGCTTGCTGAGCACTTCCCGGGGCAATGGGGCCCACTGGGTGATGATTGCGTCGGGATCGCCGATGGTTGCGAGCACTTCATCGACCGTCTTGCACTGTGCGCGGTCGAGCTTCGCGTCGATCTGATCAAGGATCCTCTGTTCGAGATCCATCTCCTCCGCAAGAGTATAGTCAGACACGTACACGGTCAGCTTTGACATCGCAGCTCTCCTTGGTTGGGTCTCGCCGGCTTGGAACCAGTCAGATGATGCGGATCGGTCAGACCGGCAGGTCCATAACTCGGTTACAAGGACTCATTCCCTGTCAGGCACCGGATGCCCTTCGCCGAAGGCGAGGAGCCGGTAGGCCATTTCAACCCGCTCCCAGTGCTGTTCACGGTCCAGGGCCCAGTGGCGGCCGATGACGGAGACAAACTTGCCCGTGCCAAGCTCCTCGCACAGGCGCTCAATGTCGTTGACATACGCCGCGCCACTCTCCGGGCGCTCGCCGCGCCTTCCCAGCAGACCGTGGACATAGACCTCGGGCACCCTCCGCCGGGCACACAGGCGCAGCAGTTCCTCCAGGTACTTCACCGAACCGTGGGAGGAGAAGAAGGAGATGATGCCCAGCAGGTGCAGCTTCCTGCCGTCACGGAGCGCTCCGTCGATGGCCCAGTTGAACGCTGGATTGTCATGGTACTCGCCGCTGTCCATGGCCCGGGCGATGCGCAGGCGGTCCGACGGTACACAACGCCCGGCGCCTATGTGAAGGTGCCCGGCTTCGGAATTGCCTACCGTGCCTTCGGGCATTCCAGCGGCGGCCCCGCTGGCCTTGAGGGCTACCCAGGGGAACTGCGTCAAGAGCCCATCCAGCCCCGGGGTCTCGGTCTGCGTGATCAGATTGGCGCTCGCGTCGTCGTTCAGACCCCACCCGTCAACAATGAGCAGAAGAACCCGGCCGGAGCTTCCGGGGGGAGCCTGGAACAGGGGCTTGCCGGTCATCTCCGCCGGCGCCGGCGCCCCGAGCAGGCTCAGGACAGTGGGGGCGATGTCGGTGAGATCGCCACCTTCGCGAAGCTGGACCTGACCCTGGCCGCACACCACGAAGGGCACCGGGCTGTCGGTGTGGCCGGTGTCGATCGCCCCCTCGGGGTAGTACCACTTCTCGACGCTGCCATGGTCCGCGGTGACCAGCGCCGTCACGCCGGCCTGCAGCGCGGAATCCACGACCCGCTTCACCTGCGGGTCCACGGCGCGGATCGCGCTGAGAACCGCCTCGCGGTCCTCAATGTGCCCCACCACGTCCATGTTCGCGAAATTGGCGACGATCAGGTCGTAGGCTGGGTCCGCGAGCTTATCTATGACCGCGTCCGCGACGTCGGCCACGTTCATCTCGGGCAACTCGTCGAAATCATTGACCTCGCGGTTGCTCTCGATGATGACCTGCTCCTCGCCGGGCCACGGGTCGGGGTGCTTGCCATTGAGGAAGTAGGTGAGGTGGATCGCCTTCTCGGACTCGGCGATCTTCACCTGCCGCAGTCCGGCGGCGCTCACGGCCTCAGACAGTGTCCCGGTGATGGCTCCGATGGGAGGGAAGGCCACATGGTCGGTGATCCCCGGCGCGTAGCGGATCATCGTGGCCATGTGGACAATCATGCCGTCCTTGGTGGGGAACTCGCTGAAGCCGGGCTGAGTGAGAGACTGGGCAAGCTGGACCTCGCGCTCCCCGCGGATGTTATAGAAGATGACATAATCGCCATCGTCCATGCAGCCCACAGGGATTCCGGCCGCATCCACGAGGTGCAGGCCGGGCATGGTCTCGTCCTCTTCGCCGCGGCGGTAAGCCTCGCTCACAGCCCGCGCGACGGGTGTGTCAAAACCTGAACTCATGATCGTCTGGGCACCCTCCAGGAAACCGGCCTATTGTGCTGTAAGCGCCGGGGAAAGTCAAGGTGAGGGCCGTGCAGG
>MTKY01055555.1_pt1 | contig 10706 bp, 8 predicted proteins | sample 1042731 | NCBI WGS metagenome assembly MTKY01 (sample SAMN06212206, study PRJNA360538) | anaerobic digester metagenome | biome: Wastewater treatment plant; material: sludge; isolation source: anaerobic digester fed with sludge from wastewater treatment plant | place: Denmark: WWTP Soeholt ... | reverse complement strand
CGCGGTCAAGCACTTCGTGGACTGCCTGCTGGATGATTCCGTGGAGATGATCTCGCCTGCCACCGATGGCCTGCGGATTATGAAGATCCTGGACGCCGCCTACAAGTCCGCCGAGACCGGTAAGGCCGTCACGATCAAGTAGCTGTGCGAACGCGATGCATCCGGGGCAGTCGTGAACCGGCTGCCCCGTTTCAGCCGTTCTGCTGCCCGGCGGGCTCACGCCCCGGTTCGCAGCCCTTGACGAAGACAACGCGGGGAGACGAAAGCCATGCGACAACTGGCGCTGATCGGGCTCGTGGCAGCGGTGGTGACCCTCGCCGGATGCGGGGGCAGCGATGACAAGATCTTCACCATCAACCTCACGGGCGCCGACATCTACGCCCTTACCATCGATTCCGGCCAGGTTACGCGGCTCACCGACAATGCCGCCGAAGACTACGGAGCGGTTTTCTCGCCGGACGATGCGAAGATCGCGTTCACATCCAACCGCGACGGGAATACCCACATCTACGTGATGGACGCGGACGGAGAGAACGAGACCCGCGTGGGCACGAACCCGGCCAACGACTGGGAGCCCACTTGGTCGCCCGATGGCACCCGCATCGCTTTCGTTTCCGACAGGGACGGCAATCCCGAACTGTACGTGATGAACGCCGACGGCACCGAGGTCCAGCGGCTCACGGATAACGCCGCGAAGGACTGGGAGCCTGCCTGGGAGCCTGGCGGCAAGACCCTTCTGTTCAGCAGCAACCGCGACGGAGACTTCGACATCTACGCCCTCGAAGTTCCCGACCCGCCAGCCGCCGAGACCGCGCAGAATCAGGTCGAAACGCCCACGTACCCCGCGGTCACCGCACTGACCAACGACGACAAGAACAACACCCACCCCGCGTGGTCGGCAGACGCCGATTCTGTCGTGTATTTCAGCAGCGTGAACGGCGGAACCATGTGGTTCATGTCTTCCACCGGCGGCTCCAAGCGCCAGGCCTCCGTCAACGCCTGGCCCCACAGTGGGTTCACCTGGTCCGAGAATGACCAGGTCGCCTATGCCCGGGAGATCGGCACCAGCAACCCCGTGATCTGGCTCATGACCCCCAAGGGCAACAGCAAACTCGACGCCCTGAAGCCCACGACGACCCAGGCGGACGGCCACCCGAGTTGGTCCAGCGACGCGGAGACGCTGCTGTTCACTCGCTGGACCCGCACCGAGACCCCCTATTGATCACGGTCTGGATCGTCGATATCGCGCCGCGCGCCGGCCCAGGGACGCCCGCAACCTGAAAGCTCACGCCTCCGCTGCCACGCGGCGAAAAGCTCCGGCAGGTCATTCCGCCCGTCGCCCGGCCCAATCGCATCCGCATCCGCCAGGAACACTTCATGGCCCCTTTCCGGCGGGCATTTGCGTAACACCGCCAGACAGGTGTGGGCGGTGATCCCGGCATGCCTGAAGGCGGAACGTGGCAGGCCAATCACCCCTTCCACCGTGAACCGCCCAAGGAGCCAGTCCCGAACGAACCGCCAGCGCGCATTTGCGAACAGGCCGACTGGGAGAACCACCGCGACGAGCCCTCCCGGCGCGCAGAGCTGGATGAAGCGCTCCACAAACAAGACCTCCACCGGCATCCGCCGGCAGTCTTCCGGGGTCGAGATCAACCTGCCCGAGCGCAGCGCCGGCAGTTGGTAGCGGCTCGCAATTTGCCGCAAGGCCTGGGTATCCGCCTGCTTCAGTCCTTCCCCCGCATACGGGGGGTTCCCCGCCACCCAGTCGAAGCTGCCGTCGATCGCCTCTGCCGGCCAAAGCAACCCATCCGCACAGTGAAGTCGCGGTCCCTCGTCTCTGAGCAGGCCGGAATCTCGCCAGACTTCCCCCAACTCCGGATCGCGGTCAACTCCCCACACATTCGCGGGCAGCGCGAGACCTCGTTCCAGCGCTCCGCGCAGGAAGGCGCCGTCACCGCAGGCAGGGTCGATTACCCGGCGCGTGCCGGCATCCTGGTCCGCGCTGAGCCACTCCAGGAGATCCAGGGCAAAATCGACGACCGTGGGCGAGGTGAAGTACTGCCCCAGGCGCTTGCAGTTGGGATGGTCCATGCCACCGGGTTCGCCGTGAAGATGGGAGCATCCTGCCCTTCGCCCGGTTACGCTTGACTCCCGGCGCGGGGTGCCGCTATCCTTGCCCCCAAGAGGCAGGTGAGACAGTCGGGGCTTATGAAAGCGGCCCCGGCGTATTTTTCATGGCAGATTACTACCAGTCAGATTTCCTGACTCGCAGCCAGATCGACCAGGCGCAGTTGTCCTCGCTAAGGGGAGCGATCGAACGCGCCAAGCGTGCGCCCCATTACGCCCAGGCGCTGTCCGGCATCTCCCCGGGCGACATGAAAACCCTGGACGACATCCGCCGGCTGCCTTTCACCACGAAAGAAGACCTGCGGGCGAACATGCCTTACGGTTTCTTGGCGGTCCCACGGTCCCAGGTGGTGCGCATGCACTACTCGTCGGGAACCACCGGGGTCGCGACGGCGATCTACCACACCGCCCAGGATGTGCGGTGGTGGAGCGAATGCGTGGCCCGCGGGCTTATCGGGATGGGCGTCACCCCCGAAGACGTGTTCCAGAACATGATGGGCTATGGGCTGTTCACCGGGGGCCTTGGTCTGCATTACGCGGCTGAACTGGTGGGCTGCATGACCATCCCGGCAAGCTCGGGCAATACCCAGCGCCAGGTCCACCTCATGCAGCAGTTCGACACCACCGTGGTCCACATTCTGCCCAGTTACGCCATGCGTGTGGTGCATTACTGCCAGGAGAACGGCATCGACCCGGCCAACGATCTGAAGATCAGGGTCGCGGTACTCGGGGCCGAACCCCACACCGAGAACATGCGCCGGCGCATCGAAGAGGCCCTGGGCTGCAAGGTCTACAACTGCTATGGGCTTTCGGAGATGTGCGGCCCCGGCGTAGCCATGGAGTGCCAGGAGCAGGACGGCCTGCACCTGCGCGAGGACCACTACCTGGCCGAGATCATCGACCCCCAGACCCTTGAGCCAGTGGCGCCCGGCGAAGAGGGCGAGCTTGTCCTGACTACCCTCAACCGCCAGGCGAACCCGCTCCTGCGCTACCGCACCCGGGATATCACCCGCCTCGTGGATGAGCCCTGCGCGTGCGGCCGGGAACACCGCCGCATCGGGCGCATCGTGGGCCGCTCCGACGACATGTTCATCGTCAAGGGGTGCAATATCTACCCCATCCAGGTGGAGCGCGTGCTTATGGACGTGGAAGAGGTGGGCTCCAACTACCTCATCACTCTGGATACCGTGGACGACCTGGACGAAATGACCATCGCTGTGGAGCTTTCGAAGGACGTCTTCTTCGACGACGTCCGCAAGTTGGAGGCCATCCGTCAGCGAATCGTACACGAGGTGCGCAGCGATACATTCGTGACGCCCCGCGTAGAACTGCACCAGCCAAACAGCCTGCCGACCAGTGAAGGCAAGGCGGTGCGCCTGGTGGACAACCGCGCCACCGTTACCGAGGGAACGAATTGATGAGCGAGAAGATGATCCTGTCGGGAAACGAAGCGGTGGCGCGCGGGGCCTGGGAAGCCGGGGCAACCTTCGGCTCGGGCTATCCCGGGACGCCGTCCTCCGAGATTCTCCCTGCCCTCAACGCACTGGGCGACTGCTACACCGAGTGGGCGCCCAATGAGAAGTGCGCCCTCGAAGCCGCCGCGGGCGCGTCTCTCGCAGGTGCGCGCTGCATTGTCACCATGAAGCATGTGGGCCTGAACGTGGCCGCTGACCCGTTCTTCACTCTCTCATACGTGGGGGTGAACGGCGGACTTGTGCTGCTGGATGCTGACGACCCGGCAATGCACAGCAGCCAGAACGAACAGGACAACCGGCATTTCGCCCGGGCCGCGAAGGTCCCCATGCTTGAGCCCTCCGACAGCCAGGAGGCGAAAGACTTCACCCGTCTTGCTTTCGAGATCAGCGAGCAGTTCGACACCCCGGTGATGGTCCGCACGCTTACCCGCGTTGCCCACAGCGAGGGTCTCGTGGAACTCGGCGAACGCACCGTTCCTGCCCGCGAATGCGGTCCCGTGCGCGACGCCCGCAAGTACGTGATGATCCCCGCATACGCCCGGGCCCGCAGGGCCTTCATGCAGGAACGCACCGCAAAGCTGACCGCTTTCGCCGAGGAGACCGAGATCAACTGCATTGAGTCCGGCAGCCCGGAGATCGGCATCATTGCCTCCAGCGTGGCCTACCAGTATGCCCGGGAGGCCGCGCCGGACGCGTCCTTCCTGAAGCTCGGGATGACCTGGCCGCTGCCGCCGGGGAAGATCAGGCAGTTCGCGGCCTCGGTGGAGAAGCTTTACGTGGTGGAGGAACTGGACCCGTATCTGCGGGATCAGATTCTCGCACTGGGAATCGCCGTCGAGGAGCTTCCCGAGAGCCTGCAGCTCGGCGAACTAAGCCCCGAGCGTGTAGCGGCGGGTCTGCGCGGCGAAGACGTCGCGCCGGCTGCAAGCGATCTGCCGCCGCGTCCGCCTGTTCTCTGCGCCGGCTGCCCGCACCGCGGCGTGTTCATCACCCTGCGCAAGCTGAAGGCTTTCGTCACCGGCGACATCGGCTGTTACACCCTGGGCACATTGCCGCCCCTGTCGGCGCTGGACACCTGCCTGTGCATGGGCGCCGGCATCGGCGAAGCCCACGGGATCGAGATGGCCTGCGGCGAGAAGGGCAAGACCGTGGCGGTCATCGGCGACTCGACTTTCGTGCATTCTGGCATCACCGGTCTGGTCAACATCGCGTACAATGGGGGTTCGTCGGTGGTGATGATCCTGGACAATGCTACCACCGCCATGACTGGCGGCCAGGAGCATCCCGGCACCGGCGTGACCCTGAGCGGCAGGCCCGGGCGTCTGCTGGACATCCCAGGCATCTGCAGGGCCGCGGGCATCCCGAACGTAGTCACTGTCGACCCGCGCAATCTCGAGCAGGTCGAGAGCACACTGAAGCAGGCCCTGGAGTCGCCAGAAGCCTGGGTGATCGTGGCACAGTGCCCGTGCATCTTGAAGGCCCGGCCCGACGCCTTCCCGCGGGTCATTGACGAGGACAAATGCATCCGCTGCCAGGTCTGCGTGCGCATCGGCTGCCCGGCGATCTCCACCGAAGCCACCGACGACCCGCGCAAGCCCCAGCCGCGCATCGACCCGGTGCTCTGCACCGGCTGCAACCTGTGCGCACAGGTGTGCCCGGTGAACGCGATCAGCGAAATGGAGGGTGGAGCCTGTGAGGTCTAGCGTGACGCTGGACCGTGATGAGGATGGTGTCTGGATCGCGGAGTGTCCCAGCATCCCCGGATGCATCAGCCAGGGAGAGACGCGCGACCTCGCCCTGGCCAACATTCGGGAAGCCATCGCGTTGTGCCGTGAAGTGAGAGCAGAACGCGGGTTGCCGCTGCAGGCGCATGCATAGCAGGAACGGGGTCTGGGGCCCACGGCCCCAGCGGGGTTCGGGGTGGAACCCCGAGGTGTTCGCCCATTGCCGTCTTGACAGATCGCTGCCCGCAATGCCCGGGCTGGAGGGAAAACTACAATGACAACCAACATCCTCCTTTCCGGAGTAGGCGGGCAGGGCATCATCACGGCCTCGCGGGTTCTCGCCGAAGCCGCGATGCTCTCCGGCTTCCAGGTGAAAAAGAGCGAGATCCACGGCATGAGCCAGCGCGGCGGAAGCGTGGAGAGCCACGTGCGCTTCAGCCCCGATGGCCTGGTGTTCTCGCCGACGATCCCCTTCGGCGAAGTCCACGTGCTGATGGGCTTCGAGCTTCTGGAAGCGCTGCGCGCGATTCCGAACACGAAGCCTGACGCATTGGTGCTGGTCGAAGACCGGGTGATCGTGCCCAGTTCGGTGACCTGCGGGCCTTTCGAATACCCCGCGGATATGCTGGACCAGCTCCGGGCGTCCGGGCGCAACGTGCGCGTGGTGGATGCGTTCAAGATCGCCTGCTCCCTGGGCGAACCCAGGGCCGCGAACATCGTGCTCCTCGGGGCGGCAAGCAGTTCCCTGGTGATTGACGCCCAGGCATGGGAGGGCGCCATCCGCCGGACGGTGAAGGCGAAGGCGCTGGATGTCAACCTGCAGGCTTTCGAGGCAGGAGTTGCGGCGGGCCGCGCTGGGTAGAAGGCGCGTATACGGGACGTGGCTTTCGTCCCTTATTTGACTACCCTTCTGGGGGTGTTCCGATGATCTGGGACCCGTACCACGAGTGTATGGACCTGGAGCAGCGCCGGGAACTTCAGGCCCACCGCCTGCGGGAAACCGTGGCGCGACTCAGCGCCAATGTGCCCTTCTACCGCCAGGCCTTTCGCGATGTAGACGTCCAACCCCAGGACATCCTGTCCATCGACGACCTGTCCCTGCTGCCTTTCACCGTGAAGGACGACCTGCGCGACAACTATCCGTACGGCCTGTTCGCGTCGCCGCTGAGTGAAGTGGTCCGTGTGCACGCTTCCAGTGGCACTACCGGCAAGCCCACTGTGGTCGGCTACACTGCCGAGGACATCAACCTGTGGGCAGAGTGCATGGCCCGGTCAATCGGCTGCAGTGGCGGCACACCCCATGACACATTGCAGGTTGCCTACGGTTACGGGCTGTTCACCGGCGGCCTGGGGCTTCACTACGGCGGCGAGCGCATGGGCTGCACGGTGATCCCCATGTCTTCCGGGAACACCGAGCGCCAGATCATGATGATGCGCGATCTTGGCAGCACGATCCTCGCCTGCACGCCCTCATACGCGTTGACCGTCGCGGATGTCGCCGCGGACATGGGCCTGCAGCCGGGCGATCTCAAGCTCAAGAGCGGTATCTTCGGGGCCGAACCGTGGAGTGAGTCCTCGCGCCTTGCCGTCGAGGAAAAGCTGGGGCTGTCGGCGCACGACATCTACGGCCTGAGCGAGATCATCGGCCCGGGCGTTGCGAATGAGTGCTCAAACAAGGGCACACTGCACGTCTTCGACGACCACTTCGTGCCGGAGATCATCAACCCGGAGACCGGCGAGGTTTTGCCGGACGGCGAGTATGGCGAACTGGTCATCACGTGCATCACCAAGGCATGCCTGCCGCTCATCCGCTACCGCACCCGTGACATCTCCTGCTTGCACCGGGACATCTGCCCCTGCGGGCGGACCCACCCGCGCATCGGCCGGCTGCAGGGACGCACCGACGACATGCTCATTATCCGGGGTGTGAACGTCTTCCCGTCCCAGATCGAGCATGCCCTGCTTTCCATTGAGGAAGCCGAGCCCCACTACCAGCTGATCGTGCGGCGGGAAGGCCATCTCGACGTGCTGGAAGTGCAGGTCGAGGTGTCCGGCGAGATCTTCGCCGACACCGTGCGGCGGCTGGAGGAAGTCGAAAAGCGCATCGCCCATGCAATCCGCACCACCCTGGGGATCAGCGTCGAAGTCAAGCTGGTGGAACCCAAGACCATCGCGCGCAGCGAAGGCAAGGCCAAGCGCGTCATTGACCTGCGCAAGGAGGAGTGAGTCCGGTGAACGAACGGCTGACCAAGCAGGTGTCTGTGTTCCTGGAGAACAAGTCGGGGCGTCTCGCCGAGGTGTGTCAGACGCTGGGCGAAAACGGCGTGAACATCCGCGCCTTGTGCATCGCGGACACCTCAGACTTCGGCATTCTGCGCATGATCGTGGATACGCCTGAAGTCGCGGTGCGCTGCCTTCGCGACGGCGGCTTCTCCGTGGGCGAGACCAGCGTGCTCGCAGTGGAGATTCCCGACGTCCCGGGCGGCCTGGGGGGCGTCATCAGCCTGCTGGGCAATGTGAACGTGGAGTACATGTATGCGTTCTTTACCACAGTCGAGGGCAATGCGGTGGTGGTGTTCCGGGTGACGGAAGAGGAGATTCCCACCGTGATAAAGACGCTGGGCGCCAATAACATCCGCATCCTGCCCGCGGAAGACGTCTACTCCCTGTAGCGCCTGCTAGGAAGCATTGCAGGCCCCGGGCGAACTGCTCCGGGGCCTGCATCCCACTCCATTCCGACCTAATCCAGGGCCTTGCGGATCACTTCGGCTACCTGCTTGCCCTGCAGTTCCCGCCCGGCCGCGCTGAAATGCGCCGCATCCCCCGACCGCAGTTCCGCCTTCCCCACCACCAGACTGTACAGGTCATTCACCGGGATCCCGAACTCCTGCATGATCGGGGCCGCCGCGGCATTGCGCGCCAGCACCTTCGGGTTCATCTCGGGGCAGTTCGTCTCCGGCTGCCCGTTCACGGTCATCGGCGTGGATGTGGCCCAGATCAGCTTCGCATCCGGTGCCAGATCGCGCAGGAACTTCACGTAACCGCGGAGTGCCGCCGCGTACTCATCCACCGACAGATGCCAGCCGTGCAGCCCGTTGTTGAAGTGGATGAGTGCGTGGCTGTAGTCCTCGGTGGCGTACTGTGTCTCGCGCCGAATCGCCGGATCGTTGATGGCCTTGGAGGTAGCCATCAGGTCAACATTGGCGAAGCCCTCCAGCCGCGCGCTCACCGTTCCGTGGTACCCGTTGGCAATGGAGTCCCCGATGAGCAGCACCCGCCGGCGCGTGGTGTCCGGCGCGTGGTCCCAGCGGAAATTGACCCACTCGATGTTTTCGCGAACGAGTTCAGCCATGATGGTATCTCCCTTGCCATTACGGCTATGACTACTGCCTGACCCACGTTCTCCAGGCATCGCGCATCACCGGAGCCTCCATCCCGCCGCAGAGCAGCCCGACACGGTCCGGCTGCACGGAAAAACCATCAGATCGCTTGTCGTCCACGGAAGGATGACAAAGGCTTCGCGGGCACGCCCGCTCCTACGAGCGCATGAGACGGTGCGCCGAGACCCACCGCGAGCGGCCTCAACCCAGATCTCAGCAATGGGGTGGGCGCGCCGTCCAGCGCCCGCGGCCCCACGGAAGCGAACCGGGTAAAGGCACCGATCCCGGGTCCGCCTCGGGATCGGATGCCAGTCTCCCGGTCAGAGAAGCAACCAGTCCTACGCCCAGCGGATCTCCACCATCTCGTGTCCGTTGATGCGCGGGATCACGAACTCCACGCGGCCATCTGCCTGCTTGAACTGCAACTGCTCCACGCGAGGCACGAGATTGACCGCGGTGACTTCCTTGTCGATGGCCACGGAGACGTGAACGTCGTAGATCGGGATGACATCCTCGATGATGTCGAAATCCCGCCCGCGGCGCTCGGGGATGTAATGCAGGGCGTGAAGCACAAGGCGGCTCTCGTCGTTCTGCGCATTGAGGCTGAACTGCGCCGTTGAGGGGCCGCTTGCCTTGACCACCGGGTCGGGCAGCAGCATGTTCAGCGCATTGGCAACTATCGTCTTGCACCACAGCGGCGCGTTGTTGTGGTACTGGGTGAACACCGGGTGTGCGAAGTAGATGCAGTTGGACTTGCGCACCGCAGCCACGTATTCAGCCGGCCCCTTCGCGGGGGTATGGCGGTGCGAGCAGAAGTGCTCCCAGGTCCGGTTAAAGTAGGGCCGCACCACGTGGGACAGGATCTCCACGCCCTGTGCGATTTCAACCTCCAGCCCGCGCAGATACATGACGTAGTGGGTGTCGGCGAGGCCCTCACCGAGCTTGCCCGGCACCAGGAAATCCGGGCAGAAGGCGGCGTCGCCCACATACTTGACCCCGAGTTTGCCCACGTTGAACACATCGCCGGCCGGGTTCAGCCCCGACTTGTAGCTGGCGAGGATGCAGCCGCCATCCACCACATAGTTGGTGAGGCGCGCACCCAGTTCGTCATCCACCACGATCTCGTCGGGCATCACGATGACCCGGTACCTGGAGAAATCCGACTTCGAATCGATGATGTCGAACTGGTGCCGCAGTTCGGTGAGCATCCGTGTGGCGCCGATCGCCGCTGCCGGAAGCCCGCCGTGGCCGCCAGTGCCGGCGAACTCCTCGGGGGTCATCACGCCCACATCCGTGACCGGCTCTGAAGCGTCGCACCAGGGCTCCTTCTCTTCCACCTGCGAGTAGACGCTGCCGATGAGATCGTATGTCACAGGGCAGATCTTTCCGGTGGGATGCAACTGGTCGCCGATGGAGCATTTCGCGCCAAGCGCCAGCATGTTGAAGCACTCGTACTCAAGGGCCGCCTTGTTCTTGAAGGAATGGAAGTCGCCCCAGCTTGTGTGGAACTTGCCGGTCATGCCCATGCAGTCGCGATGCAGGCCGCGCGCGAACCGCTGGGCCAGTGGGAAGTGCATGTAGCCCCAGCCGCCGCTGGGCAGGGATTCCAGCTCCAGGTGAGTGAAGGCGTTGATCATTTTCCGGTGCTTGGGGCCGCAGTGGCCGGAGTTGAAGAACACCGTCGCCTCCGGGCAGACCGCGCGCACGCTGTCGAACAGCCGCTGCTGGAAGGTGAACAGGACCTTGTCCGCGTACTGCGCGCGGTGTTCGGCATTGGCCGGGTCGAGACCGTCGGCCTTCATACCCTCGATGCAGTACTGGCAGCAGCATGGCGTCGCGGCGACGATGTCAAAGAAGAACCCGTCCACCGGCATGGTCTCGCAGACTTCCAGTGTCTGCGGCTCCAGCACCTCATCCACATACGGGCTGTTCAGGCAGAGCCGGCGGTAGAACCCGGCCTCGAAGGGCTTGGTCCCGGGGAAGCACCCGTTCTCATCCAC
>MTKY01055148.1_pt1 | contig 10736 bp, 9 predicted proteins | sample 1042731 | NCBI WGS metagenome assembly MTKY01 (sample SAMN06212206, study PRJNA360538) | anaerobic digester metagenome | biome: Wastewater treatment plant; material: sludge; isolation source: anaerobic digester fed with sludge from wastewater treatment plant | place: Denmark: WWTP Soeholt ... | reverse complement strand
CGTCGGCCACTTCGGCAGCAACTACTCGGCATCGTCTGCGGGCCGTAAGTGGCTGCTCGGCGGAATGGGCGCAGCGATCCTGTCCGGACTGGCATGGACGATCGTCACGACGCTCTTTGCGGCGACGGGCGGCTGACGATGGCGCGTTCGATCGCGGTCGTCGGTGGTGCGCTGGCGGCGGTGATGCTGGTCGGTGTCATCGTCGCCCGAGTTGGGAGTAGCGATAGCGGACCGGACGGCAACACGTCGGCCAGCGTCGTAAAGCCCTCGGCGAACGCTCCATCAGCTACCGGCCCGGGTTCGGCCGCTGCGCCGAATGCGTCGATCGACGAAGCGCAGGTCGCCGCGATCAAGGTGGTGGGCCGTACGGGCGAGGTGGTCACGGCAGGGTTCATCTCCCGGCGGGAACTCATCGAGACGTTCACAACCCGGTCGTTCGGGCCGACGTTCGCGGACGAGACCGGTCGGGCGATCGACGCGATGCTGATCGAGTTGGGCAGCCGCGAGGTCGACCTGGCCGACCTGGTCGTGCGTGAGCAGCCGATCACATCGACTGCATCAGCCACAGCGGATGGTGTGCAGGTGCGGGTGTGGTCGGTGCTGATTGTCGCCGCGCCGGGTACTGGCCCTGGGCGGCAGGTGTGGCGCACGGTCACGCTCGACATGGTGCAACACGACGGGGTGTGGCTCGTTGACGGGTGGGCGTCGTCGCCGGGCCCGACGCCGTCTCCACCCGCGGAAGGGATCGTCGATTCGGCCGAGACCGTGGCGGTTCCGTTGTCGTGGGATCCGGCCGAGGCGGGCTGACATGTGGCCGTTCCCGAATCCGCTGGACTTGTTCGGCGACGCCGTCGGCGGCGTCGTCGGATGGGCCTGGGACAAGGTGATCCAGGGGATCTACACCTGGTTCGCCAACGGCCTGCTGCTGTTGATGGAGTGGGTCTGGAACGTGCTCGACACCGCCACCACACCACGGGTCACCGAGGCATGGTTCACGAACGGCCTGATCCGCCCGCTCGCCGGAGTGGCTGTCGGGATCACGGTGGCGATGATGCTCGCCTCGGCGATCCAGGCCGGTCTCGGTGGACGGCCGGAACTGATCATCGACGCGTTGAAGGAGGGCCCGAAGTCACTCGTCGCCACCGCCCTCACCGTCGTGGTAATGGACGTGATGATCCAAGGCGGCGACGTCTTGGCCGACGTCGCGTGGCAAGCCGGTCGCGGCGACGCCCAACAGGTACTCGACGGGCTGGCAGCCACGATGGGTTCGTCGGGTGGGTTGGCAGGGACGTTCCTCGGGCCGCTGGCGTTGCTGTTCGGGATGATCGGCTTGCTCGTGACGACGGTGGTGTTGTTCATGCGCTCGTCGATGCTGTACCTCGTCGCCGCGTTCGCGCCGATCGTCTGGTCGACGTCGGTAGCCCCGATGATGCGCGGCTCGGGTCGTCGGCTAATTCATCTCGTGGTCGCGCTGGTGTTGGCGAAGCCGGCGATCGCGATCACGCTCGCGGTCGGCACGAAACTGCTCGCCAACGCCGGCGCCCCAGGCACGACAGGCGCAAGTTCGGGGGCATCAGCCTTGGGCACGATGCTTGCCGGGTTCTCGTGCTTCGCGATCGCAGGTCTGAGCCCTGCGGTCATCTTCAAGCTCCTGCCGAGCGTCGAGGGCGGGACCTCGGCCACGGGCGTTGCCGGTGGCTGGGGCCGGTCGGCGATGACGGCGGCGCAGATGGGTCTGATGGTCAAGTCGATGGGAGCCTCGGCGGGGGCTTCCGCAGCGACCCGGGCGATGCCGTTGACTTCGAATGCCGGCGGCACGACGGGCCAAAGCATCGGAGGGATCGCCGGAGGCCCGGGCGGATCGACCAGTGCGACGGGATCCTCTTCGGCGGTCGCGACACGGCCAGCGACCACATCAGAGCCTGCATCGACTGGGCCAACAGTCGCGCCACCGGGTGAGTCGCGTGACACCCAACCGAGCGGCGACCTGCGAGGGCCGTCGGCATGAGCGGCACAACCCGCGAGGCCGCCCGTTATCGGTTCGGTGACTCGTCCCGCAGTGGGATGCTGCTCGGGCTGTCGTTGCGCCAGGGCGCGCCGCTGGTGGCCGGGATGTTGTGGTTGGCGTTGACGTTGATGATCGAGTTGCCCCTCGTCGGACTCGTCGGTCTTGCTCTCGCATCGATCGCGTCGTTCGGCCGTTGGCGGCACACACCGCTGTACGACATCGCCACCCCGGGAGCACAACTTGGGCTGCGACGGCTGCGAGGGCGCGGTGTATGGGCGCGCCGCTCGTTGATCGGTGCCGGCTCGGGTTTCGACGATGTGCTTCCTGCGGCGCTTGCGGGACTTGAGTTGATCGAAACCTCGATCGATTGGGCGGGCAGCACAGCGAGCGTCGGTGTGGTGCGCGATCGAACGGCCGGGACGGTCTCGATGGTGATCGGCGTGCTCGGTGATGGCTTCGCCGCGTCGAGCGCGCTCGAACAGGACGGGATGCTTGCCGGGTGGGGCGCAGCGCTCGCTCCGCTCGCCCGCGACCGATGCCCGGTCACCCGGGTCACCTGGCAGGAGTGGGCGCACCCGGTCGGTGTCGGCACGCACCGCCAGTTCCTCGCCCGCGTGGCGACCCGACCCACGAGCGCCACCACGGCGGGTGCCGACTACGCCGACCTGCTCGACACGCTCGACCGATCGACGATCGCCCACGATGTGCTGCTCACGGTCACGGTCGATCTTCGTCGAGTCCGCGCCCGGCGAGGAACATCAACGGTTGCAGCGGCGCTCGTGGTGCTCTCAGGTGAGGTCGACCTGCTGGCCGCCCGACTGTCAACAGCGGGACTGGTGGTGTCGCCGCCAATGACGCCGGCAGAGTTGGCGACAGCAATCAGGGTGCGATCCGACCCGACCCGGGAACATGCAGCCGTCCCGCGATCGCTCGCAGCGATCGCCGGGCGGGGTGTGGCCGAGTGGGGACCGATGGCCGTCGAATGCGACTGGTTCCACGCACGAGTGGACGCATCCGTGCATCGCACCTACCGGATCGTCGGCTGGCCGATGCTTCCCGTGCCAGCCGACTGGCTCGCCCCACTGCTGACCGGCGGTGGCCAGACACGCACCTTGACCGTCGTCATGGAGCCGGTGCCGATCGTGCACGCCGCCCGTGCGGCCAACCGGCAGCTCACCTCGCTCGAGACGGATCGCGACGAGAAGCAACGCAAAGGCTTTCGGCCGACCGCTCGCGAGCGTCGCCGTATCGCCGACATCGAAATCCGGGAAGAAGAACTCGCTGCAGGGCATCCGGAGTTTCGTCACGTCGGACTGCTCACGGTCACCGCCGCCACCATCGACGAACTCGACGACGCGTGCGCACAGGTCGAGCAGGACGCCGCGCAATCGATGCTCGACATCCGCCCCGTCGCCGCTCGCCAAGGCGAGGGATGGGTCGCCTCATTGCCCCTCGGCCGATCAGTTCGACGCGGGGTCTGGACGTGACCGCAGTCGACCATCGCAAGCAACGTCAGCGCCCATCGCAGGTGACCGACCACGCCACCCCGCACAAGGGTCGACGGCCAGCCGACCGATCAAGAACACACCGTGACCCTGATGACAAGCCGGTCAGTCGACTCGGAGGCGGCCCCGGCGTGCCCGTCGACTGGTCCCGATCGACGCTCGCCCACCTGCGCTCGGTGTACCCGTTCCACACGGCCGCCGGCTTCGGGGAACGAGGCGTGCTGCTCGGCTCCGACGTCACCGGCGGGTTCCGCGGGTTCTACTTCGACCCGTTCGAGTTCTACCAACAACGGCATCTCACCAACCCGAACATGATCGTGATGGGCTCGGTCGGGTTCGGCAAGTCGGCGACCGTGAAGGCGTTGATCCGGCGCCTCCAAGCCGTCTACGGCGCCGGCCGCTACATGGCGATCATCGACCCCAAGGGCGAGTACTCGACGGTCGCCGCCGACCTCGGGTTGGCGGTGATCAAACTGTTCCCCGGCGAAGGCGGAGCACGGGTCAACCCGATGGACCCCGGCAGCACCGCGAACGACGACAGCGTCATCGCCCGCCAAACCCTCGCCGCGCAACTCGTCGCCGGTGTGCTCGGCCGCGAGCTGACCCCGCTCGAAGACGCAGTGCTCTCGTGGGGGATCGAGACTCGATGCCGCGCCAACCAAGCGTTCACTCTCGCCGACCTGCACCGCGAAATCCTCGACCCACCCGACGAACTCGTCCGCCTCTCGCGCCACACACCGCTCGAACTCGCCCGGGCCACGTCGCCGGTCACGTTCGCGCTCGACAAGCTGTGCTCGCGCACACTGCGCGGCATGTTCGACGGCCCCACCACCGTCCACGTCGACTGGGACAACGGACCAGGCGTCGTACTCGACCTGTCCGCCGTGTACGCAAACAGCGAAGCCCTGCCATTGGTGATGGTCGCCGCCACCCACTGGCTCAACGGCGCGCTTCGTGGTCGCCCCGAACGACGATCCGTGCAAGTCATCGACGAAGCCTGGGCCGCGGTGCGCCACGGAGCCGCATACCTCCAGGGCTCACTCAAGCTGTCCCGCACCTACGGGATCGCCACCGTGCTCGTCTGCCATCGTCCCTCCGACCTCACCGCACAAGCCGACGACGGCACCGCGTCGTCGAAGATCGCCGCCGGGCTGTTGTCCGACATCCAGACCCGCGTGCTGCTGCGCCAACCGCCTGAGCAGATCGCCGCAGCGGTCGAGATGTTCGACCTCTCCGAACGTGAACGCGATTGGCTGAGCCAGCTCGTGCCAGGCCGTGCGATCTGGAAGATCGGTGCCCGCACCGCCGTCGTTCAGACCGTGCTGACCGGCAACGAGCGCAAGCTTTTCGATACGGATGCGGCGATGACCAGCAACCCCACTGGAGTCTTGGGGGAGCGTGTCGGGTGAGTCGCCCGCTGGCGACGACTCGCTGGCCGATCGACGACATCTTGGCGCGCACCGACCTCGCTGCGCTGTTGGACGAGTTCGCCCAACCAGACCAGCGTGCCCGTCGCTGGCACTGTCCGCTCAACGACCACGACGACAACCACGCCTCGGTCACCATGCATCGCGACCAGCGTGGCCACGAGCGTTGGCGGTGTTGGTCCGGCGACCAACGCCATCGCGGCGATGCCGTCGACCTCGTCCAAGCCGTCCGTGGCAACACCCGCGCCGAGGCGATCGAGGAGCTCGCGACACGAGCAGGATTGCAGCCCGGTCGCGATCTCCCACCAATCGCGCCACGCAAGCCGACGCTGCCGCCCGCGGCAGCACTCGATGAGCGAGTCGTCGCCTACGCGAACATCTGCGCCCGGTTGCTCTGGTCCCCGCTCGGCACGCCCGTGCGCCAGTGGCTTCACAATCGGGGCCTTGGCGATGACGTACTCCGCGCGAATCACGTCGGCGCCGACCCCGGCCGCGACCGACTCCGCCGATCACGCGGAATCCCATACGGGGCGGGAGCTGGAGCCACGTTCCCAGCCCTCGACACCAACGGCCGGATCCGATACGTCCAAACACGAGCGCTCGAGCCGAGACCCGGATACGGCAAGTACGACAACCCCTCCGCCGCGCTCGCACCGAACCCAAGGCTCACATGGGCTGTGCCGCCCGGCCCCGCCCAGCCAGGCCAGCTGCTGATCTGTGAAGGCATCCCCGACGCACTCATCGCCGCCCAAGCCGGCTACCGATCCGTCGGCCTCCTCGGCACCAACGCCCTAGACCCGACCGTCGCCACACGCATCGCCAACATCGCAACTCGCGACAACCTCGACATCACCATCATCACCGACAACGACGACAACGGAGTCGGCAAACACCTCGGCCAACAACTCGCCGACCGACTCGGCGAGTTCGGCCTGGTTGCGACGATTCTGGAGCCCCCCAGCGGATGCGATCTCACTAGCTGGGCCAAGGGGGGTGGAACGTGGGTTGACCGTATCGGTCGGCGCGAACTGGATGCGCGGGCATGCAGAGCTCCGCCGGGGATTGTCCGCAATCGCGACACACCCGCACCGATGCGACGCGCCCTAGCGAACGAGTAGCGGCTGCAGCGGGGTCCCCGCAGCGAACGCAGAGGCCGGATCTGTGCGCTGTTCACGATCGTGCGGCGACGCACGTTCTGTGCTCGCCGAGCGTGCGTTCTGTCGTCCTAGGAGGTGGACGGCATCGATGAGCGCTGGCGGGCGGGCATCACCAACCTTCAGAACTGTTGCCAGAAGCTGCTCCAATGCCTCAGCGTGAAGCTACCCACCTCGTCGTAGTGCTTGTTGACGTCGAGTCCAGTTGAACTCAGCGTCGAACCAAATTGCTCCACCGACTGCGCTGGGCGAGACGGCGGTGGCGGTGACGCGGGGCTTCCCCCGATCTGGACCGTCACCGTAACCGTTGGCACGCTGATGGCGGCACTCCGCGGCTGCACCTGATGCAGCTGTCGATTGCGGAACGGCTTCGTCAGATCCCATGCCGGGTCAGCGATCAGGCCGTCGAACCACGCGTCGAACCAGGGTGGCGCCGCGAACGGCGTCGACGCCCGCCGACTGCCCCGGTACAGGTCGCCGGTGGCGTACCAGTCGCCCCACTGGTTCTTGGAACCGCCGTCGACGCTCGCGGCCTCGTGAAAGGCGGCCGCCGCTACACACTGGTCCAACGCCCTCACCGCTGAACCGAACAACAACGTCGGCGTCGCAGTGATGAGCAATGCGTGGTCGAGCCCGAGAAGCGGCGGATTGCCGACCGCTTCGTTGGTCCGCCAGATCCTCTCAAGTCCGCTCGCCCACAAGGCGACGCCAACGTGTCGCGCCGAGACATCGAGGCAGGTCTCGACGTCGCAGCGTCGGGCTCGTCCGCTCGCTCGAAGGGTGTCCCGGACGGCGTCGCGCACTGCCCGCAGCGGATCGGGCGGCGCACCGGAGCTCGTCATGACAGGAAGCGTTGCACGCCGATCACCGCTGCCGCGACCACAATTTCAATGGACCCCTACTCGTCCGCCGACAGCCGCAGCGGATCGAACCGTGGTGGCCAAGCAGCGACCACGGAGTCCAAGGTTGATTGCTGGGCCATGAGCCACTCGCGGTAGCCGTCACTGGGACGCTTCGGATGGCCGACGCAGAAGGCGATCAACTCGACAGCCAACTGGGTTGATGCGGCCGCGTTCTCGGCACGGAACGCGGCGAATTTGTGCTCCATAGTCCGTCCGAACCGCGGGTGATGCGCCGGCGATGCAAACTGAGCGGAGGGGTGAACGGCCATCCTTCGGAACCGGAATACATCCGCCGTGATCGTTGCGAGCGCTTGACTCTGCTTGTTCGTCACGCGAGTGACTCGGCGCAGCGTCTCTGCCACCCGCGTATGTTGCGCCGTGCCGTTTGCTCTCCACGTCTGGAGCAACGTGTCGGGCACCGGCATCCGGGCCTGAACGCCGTCCTGAAAGCCCTCGATCGCGAACGCCGCCGCGGCAATCGCTTGCATACCCTCACGCATCACCTGTCGGAGTTGAGTGCCGAGTGCGGTGTCGTCACCGGCATGGTGCGCTACCTCCGCTTCGTCTTCGATCTCGGCAGCGGTGACGGCGTGGTCGATCGCGACCTTCAGCCATTCCGGCGAGACATCGATCGACGTCTCCAACTGAATCGGGGCCGCCGTCACCTCGCCGGTTGTGCGGTCGATGGACAACGAGATGTTCGACACCCGCAGGTTGGTGCCCTGCACGATGAACACGCCCTGGTGAGCCTTCTTGTCGCTGCCGTTCGTCTCGATGCATCGGAACGGTACCGGCCAACTGTCGCGTGACTTGGCGACGTTCGTGGAATCAGAGGCAGCGAACACGAGACCTCCACGCGACCCCGGTGCACATGACCGAGCACAACGACGTCGGAGTTCCTAGCGTCGGCGGACACTCGTGCGCCTCGAATCCTTTGGCCCCGGACGCAGTACGAGCGCGGAACACCCCGCCGGCCGCGAGTACAGATCGCATCCGTGCTGGGCAGCTGGCGAAGGCGGGGCCGGTCGTGGCGGGATCAGCCGCTCGGCATGGGTCCCGACGCTGCGGTCGACGCCGACGACCCGCTCTGTGCGCTACGGCCTCGCCTGGATGTCGAACTGGAACTGTCGCTGATTCGCGATCAGCTCCTCAGCTCGTCGTGACTGCAGGCCGACATCGACGAGCAGACAATGGGTAAGCATCCATCGGAGCGTCTCGGCGATGTAGCGAAACATCGGACCGTCGTCGTCCTCGAAGGAGGATGGGTGGGCGGTCTTGTTGCGGACGCGGGTCGCGTCCGCAACGAATCGTCCGTTGGCGCCGACGACCGCCGCTCCGGTCGCGCCAGACCGTTCGACAAGTTGCGACAGCTTTCCTCGAAGACCGAGAGCGTTCATTGGACGAAGCATTCGTTCTGCCCATTCCTGATGCTCCGCCGGGGCTGCGGCAACGATCGCGTCGACCCTCGCTGCGTGCGCGACGCGAGCGGCTTTCGTAGCTGCGCGGGACATCCTCATGGCGCTGGAGTGGTAGTTCTCGACAGCGAGCCACGCGGTGAGCGCGAGAGTATTGGTGTACATGTACGGGGCATAGGTCGGGAGCGTCAAGTACACGATGGCTTCTCGGTGGCGCCGCCAGACCTTCATCCAAGCCGGCAGCAGATCCGCCAAGGTCATGCCGAATTGGGGCAACGTCGCAACCATCTCGTGAGGCTGAACAGTCTTTGGTAACTCCATCGGTCGTAGCAGTCGTGCGCAGTACACGCCGGGCGACCGATGGCTGCTCTCGCGCTCGGGATAGCAAACGACCTGATCGATGCTCACGTAACTACGCGTGCACATCGCGAGCAGATCGCGAATCGGGAAGCCATACGTTTCCACAGCGCGTCTCACGCTGAGAGCGACGGCTCCCGGATGAACCCGAACCTCTGCCGTACGTTCGATCGACCCTGACGTGGCACTGGCGCTCCAGACATGGCCGGCGATCATCTCGATTCGCACGTCCCCGTCAACGCCATCACCGAGCGGCTCAACGGTCGACGTCATGGTGATGGTCGACTCCGAGGGGTCGTGTGACGTGATCCCCACCCACTCCGACGCCCATGACATCAAGGGCCCGAACTGGAATCGAACCTCGGTCATCGGATCGTCCGCCGATTCGAGGAACCTCCCGCCCACTACGGCACTGACGGTCCAGACCTCGGGGTTGCGTGGAGAACCGCCGAAACCCCAGCGTGAACGGGTGCACCCCAACAGGGTGACAGGCATGCCTGAACGATCAAGCCCGTGAACGACAGGAAGCGTGGGCCGAGGTTTCCCGACACCACCATCGGCGGGCGGGTCCAGTCGGTCGACCGTCTTCAAGAGGATCGAACCGCCTTCCTCACTAAGGGTGCCGTACACCTCGGGCGCGCCCACGATCGGCGTCGTCCACCATGCCTCCACGGCCTGGCCTAGATCCATGAAAGTCCACGGGGCAATTTGTCCTCGAGGGGCTTGACGCCTTTCTGCACCTGCTCATCTTGCCCGAACGAGCTCTCGTCGGCAGCGCATAGACGCGGCTCATATCGACGCATCGGGACAAGGTCCCGTTTCACCCCGAGCGGCGCCTATGAACCGTGATCTGCCTCAGTTCGGTGGGCTTGGCTGACAGCGGACGACGATCCATCCATTCAGGTGGAGTCGGGCAACTCGTGAAGCGTGAGGCCGCGCACTCGGACTGACAGCTCTGCATGAATCAAGCGCGCTGTCGAGCCGCATACCACCGATCGCAAAGCTGCCCGAGAACGTTCGCGCTGGGAGTTGCCTCGTTGCGCCGCTAGCGCTCCTGGGGTGGGGAGTCGTTGCGTGAGGTCACGCGGCGAGTGCTTGGTGGATGTGGTTGGCGACGCTGTGTCGGGCGCGAGGGATGTTGATTCGGGTGCCCGCCTTCACCGGTGGTTCCGGGAGGTCGAGGGCGGGGATCAGCACGCCGTTGATGTAGTGGGTCCACTGCGTGCTGCTGATCTCGCCTCGGTCGATGCCGTCGTTGACGGCCGTTCGAAAGTCGGCGAGCGCCAGTCGGTTGACGATCGTGTCTTCCTGTTCGCCGTGGAGGTTGGTGCCGATCATCCAGTCGAAGTGGTGAGCGTCCGTGGGTGTGAAGCGATCAGCATGCCGTTGGCGGGTGGCGTGGCGGCGCTGGTGGCGGCGGCCGGCGCGTCGGGTGAGGACCTCGCAAAGACGACCGCGCCCTTCGAGACTGGCCGCGAGACCCGGCTCACACAGGAGGGCTGCGAGGTCTGCCAGCAGATCGTCGCAGGACTCGGTGGGCATCCCTCGGTGCACCGCGCGCAGTCGGCAGGACAGCGCTATCAGCAGAACGGTGTTGGGTTCCACGTGGGGCCGTCGGCCGACGGGCATGTGGAGCAGGGCGATCACGATCCGATCCGCATGGTCTTGGCGGGTGAAGTCGCGCAGCACCCTGATCAGCCCGCCGACGTTGTCGACTCCATCGAACGCCGGTTGGTCGGCGGGCCAGTTGCGTGGGAGTGGTTGGTCGGCGAGGGTCTGCTCGAGTGTTCGGAGCTGTGTACTGAGATACATGGTGGCCTCCTGGGCGTTGGGTTGTCGGAGGCGATGGTGCGATTTGGGGTTCCCGGCGATGTTCCCTGTCAGGTTCCCGATTCGGTTCCCGATCAGGGGTTTCTGTTCCCGATGGGTGCGCTGTGATGGCTCGGGAGCGTGTCGAGCCGCCCGGTG
>MTKY01002451.1_pt1 | contig 10737 bp, 10 predicted proteins | sample 1042731 | NCBI WGS metagenome assembly MTKY01 (sample SAMN06212206, study PRJNA360538) | anaerobic digester metagenome | biome: Wastewater treatment plant; material: sludge; isolation source: anaerobic digester fed with sludge from wastewater treatment plant | place: Denmark: WWTP Soeholt ... | reverse complement strand
TACTCCTCGCAGCCGGGCGGCGCCGACGTGCGCTTCCTGCACGACAGCGAGCCCGTCGACCTGCCGGCGGGGGGCAGCGTGGAGAGGCCCCTGCCGGCCGTCGAGGCTTCGCCGACGCCGGAGCAGCCGCTGCACCGGGCGCCGCCGCGCTGGCCCGTCCTCGGGGAGACCTGAGGGTCCGGCTCCGCGGTCTCAGGCCGCGCTCTGCCTGAGCAGGTGGGCGAGGGTGTCCTGGTCGGCGCACCGCTTGAAGGCCAGGTCCTTCGAGATGCAGCCGGCGCGGACCAGGTCGGCGAGGGCGCCGTCCATGGTCTGCATGCCGTTCCTGCCTCCCGTCTGTATGGCGCCGGGGATCTGGTGCGTGCTGCCCTCGCGGATGTGATGTCTGACGGCGGCTGTGGGCACGAGGACCTCGCAGGCGACGCAGCGCCCCCTGCCGTCCCGTGTCGGGAGCAGCTGCTGGGTGCAGACGCCCTGGAGCGTGGTCGCGAGCTGCACGCGCACCTGCGCCTGCTGATGCGGCGGGAACACGTCGATGATGCGGTCCACGGTCTGGGCGGCATCCTGGGTGTGCAGCGTGGCGAACACGAGGTGGCCGGTCTCGGCCGCCGTGAGCGCCGTCGAGATCGTCTCGAGGTCGCGCATCTCGCCGATCAGGATGACGTCCGGGTCCTGGCGGAGCGCGCTCTTGAGCGCACGGTCGAAGCCTTTGGTGTCGGACCCGACCTCGCGCTGATTGACGTGGCACTTCTTGTGGCGGTGAAGGAACTCGATCGGGTCCTCGATGGTGATGATGTGCTCGTCGCGGGTCTCGTTGATCTCGTCGATCATCGCCGCCAGAGTGGTGGACTTGCCGGATCCGGTCGGGCCGGTGACGACCACGAAGCCGCGGGGCTTCTTCGCGAGCTCGTGAAGGACGTGGGGCAGGCCGAGCTCGTCGAGCCGTGGGATGTCGACGGGGATCAGCCGGAAGGCCGCGCTCAGGCTGTTGCGCTGGAAGAAGGCGTTCACGCGGAAGCGCGCCTGCCCGGGCACCGCATAGGAGAAGTCGATCTCCCACTCGTTCTCGAGGCGCTGCCGCTGGTCTTGGGAGAGGATCGAGTAGACGAGCTCGCGGGTGTCCGTCTTCGTGAGGCTCGAGTACTCGAGCGGCTCGAGGATGCCGTTGACGCGGACGATGGGAGGATCGCCGACCCCCAGGTGGAGGTCGCTCGCGCCGCGCTCCAGAACCTCGAGAAGGATGTCGATGATGTCCACTGCCGCCCCCTTGACCGTCGGCCCATGACTGATATCTTGTAACTGGCACAAATAATGTGCCCCGTATTTCTTGTTCTAGACACAGAAAATCGGCGACGGGAGTGGAAGCGTGGAGGAGCGCCGGAAAGAGGCCTCGTTCGCGGTCAGCGTCGTGGTCGTGGCGCTGATGCTCAGGGACGACCAGCTCTCCGTCCTCCTCGTCAAGCGGAGTGAGGAGCCCTTCAGGGGCGGCTGGAGCCTCCCCGGCGGGTTCGTCCGGCGTCGCCGGGGTGGAGCGCAGGAGGGCCTCGAGGAGGCAGCGCGGCGCGGCTTCCTCGAAGAGACGGGGATCGACCTCGACGCCGCCTACGTCGCGCAGCTCGGAGCCTACGGTGATCCCGGTCGTGACCCGCGCGGCGACGTCGTCTCGGTCGCTTACCTCGCCGTGCGGCCGACGAACAGCAGGCCGACGGCGGGGGGCGATGCCGCCTCCGCGCGCTGGATGCATGTGAGCACCGTCCTCGAGGCGGGCGAGGGCGCACTCGCCTTCGACCACAGCCGGATCCTCGACGACGCCGTACGACGCACCTCCGAGCTCGTCGAGTCCACGGCGCTCGGCGTGGCCTTCTGCCCGCAGTGGTTCACCGTCCCCTACCTGCGCCGCGTCTACGAGAACCTCTGGGACCTGCCGCGGGACACCTTGGACGCCGGCAACTTCCACCACCGGGTGATGGGCATGACCGGCCTGATCGAGCCGGTCCCGGATGGGGAGCTCGCCATGAAGGCCGAGGAAGACCGCGCGATCGAGCGCCGTCTCGGGATGATGCCCACGATCGACGAGTCCGGCGGACGCGGACGGCCCCCGAAGCAGTTCAAGCGCGGGCCGTTGATCCGTGAGCGTGGAGCCGCGGCGCCGCTCGAACGACCGTTCACCAGACCCCAGACAGGGCAGGACGATCGCGGGGACGACCCTGGAGGGCAGGCGCCTCCCGGGCAGACGTGAACCCGCGTCGCTCGCGCCGCTCCGGCCTCTGCGGGCCACGTCCGTCGAGGTGGCCTGCGCGCCTGCCGCGTCTTCTTCGACGAATGGCGGAGAGGGAGGGATTCGAACCCTCGAGACGCCGAACGACGTCTAACGGTTTTCGAGTATGGTCGGGACTTCCTGGTCGACTCAAGCACTATGCTGCTGTCTGAGTCACGGGAACAGGTAGGCAGGTCATGAGCGACGGTGACGGGGTCCCGCTCGACAAACGCGACTTTGTGCCGGTTCATGACCGCATCCTCGTCTCCGAGGCGGCGGCCGCCCAGCTCTGCTCGGTCAGGTCCACGTGCCGTCACCAAGCTGGCATAGACTGAGCCACGGTCAATGGAGGGGCGAGTGGCGATTCGATACATAGGCTCCAAGGCACGGGTGGCCAAGGCGATTATGGCTGAAATTGGCGTGCCTCGTTCCTCAGATGGGATCTTCGTGGATGCCTTCGCGGGAACCGGTGCCGTTGCCTGTGAGGCCGTTGCCAACGGTTGGCGTGTCCGCCTCAACGACCATCTGGTGTCCGCGGGTGTCCTTGCCGGCGCCCGTGTCACCTCCGCCGGAAGCGCCACGTTTTCGAAGCTGGGAGGATATGAAGCAGTCCTCGAGCGCCTGAACTCGATAGATCCGGTTAGGGGTTTCATCTGGCGCTCATACACCCCGGCCTCCGTGGCTTCTGGAGCAGTGGAACGCAGGTACTTCACTGAGGACAACGGCAAGCGAATCGATGCCATCCGGGCTGAAATTGGACGCATGCACGACTCAGGGGAGACAAATACAGCCGAGAACCGAGTCCTGCTGGCTGATCTCCTCGAGGCTGCAAACCACGTGGCGAACACCGCGGGAACATACGGGTGCTACCTGAGCGACTGGATACCGTCCGCCCGGCGGGCGCTCCATCTGCGTCCCAGGTCACTGCTCGAGGCGAAGCAGGAACTGGAAGTGCTGAACCTAGACGTCACTCGGGTCCCCATTGGCCCCTCGGACGTCGTCTACTACGACCCTCCCTACACGAAGAGGCAGTACGCAGCCTACTATCATGTGCTTGAGACGATCGCGCTTGGAGACGAGCCCGAGATTGGTGGCAAGACCGGCCTTCGAGCATGGCGCCACAAGGCCTCCGACTTCTGCTACAAGTCACGGGCGCTGCACGCGATTGTCAGCCTTGTGATCGAAGCACAGGCACGAAGGGTCTACCTGTCCTACAGCTCAGACGGACATGTCGCCATGGATCAGCTTGTCGACGCGCTAGCGAGAGAGGGAAGGATCTCCGTTGTCCCTCTCGGCGCCATCGGTCGCTACCGTCCGAATGCCGAGGCGTCGAACACGGCAGATCACGTGGTCGAGTATCTGATTAGCTTCGAGAAACGCGACTCTTCGCGACTGGCGTAGATGGCGGTCAGCCTTCCGCATGAGCATGCTCTCTTGGCACGAGTGGCACTTCGGGTCGATGACGCATTGGCCAGACTCGGAGGTCGCGGTCATGCCGAGCGACTCGAGCTCCTCGAGAGCGTGGCCTGTGAACTCGGTGGGCTCGCGCACGAGGATTACGCGCGCATCGCTGGAACCTCGCCGCTGAGTCTAGACGGGCTTCGCGCACGCGAAGAGGCACTGACAATCGCCGAGATGGTCAGTGTCCTACCGTACGAGCCAGCTCTCGCGTTGTGCACTCTTGCTCAGCCGCCCCTCGATTCACACAGCCAACGAAAGGCTGGGGCCTTCTACACCGACTATCGTTTAGCGAACCTCATCGGTGCGCGCATTGCCCCTATGCTGCCCGATGGAGGAGCGATTCTCGATCCATCGAGTGGCACTGGCTCCCTTCTCGTCGCCACAACAATCGCGGTCAGAGACCGGCGAGGTGATGTACCAGCATTCCTGGCCAACCAGGTCTATGCAGCGGACCTCGATTCCCTCGCCATCCGCGGAACTCTCCTATCGCTGTCCAGCCTGACTGACGACCCTAATGCCGTGCGGTCACTGCACTCTCATCTGCGCGTGATGGACAGCCTGGTGCAAGGTCCGGCGGCATGGCCGCAGGTACCCGGAGGCTTTGCGGCGGTGCTGGGCAATCCTCCCTGGGAGAAGCTTAAGGTCACCCGACATGAGTTCCTCCGTGAACGTGGACACCAGCGCCACTACGGCGCCGACTACGATGAATCGCCGCACGATGACGATCTGCTTGCTGCTCGACGCGCAGTCCGAGAGTACGGCTCCAAGCTCGATGCCTGGTACGACAGGTCAGGTACAGGTGAGCGCGACCTCTACCGTCTTTTCGTGGACCTTTCTCTGCAGCTTTGTGCGGACGAAGGGCACCTCGGAATGATTGTCCCGGCCAGCCTCATACGCACCGACGGCGCGTTCTCGCTGCGAAAGGAGCTGTTCGACAATTCCGGAGAGATAGAGGTCATCGTGGTCGACAACGGCGCCCGCTTCTTCGCCATTGACTCTCGCTTCAAGTTCGTGGTCTTGCTCGCGTCAAAGACGGCCCCTCGCAAGCATCGACAATCGCACAGTCTGCGAATCTCCTACGGCAAGGGAAAGGACGGGCGCGTGGCACTCGCGAGCAGCGCCGTCGTGGATCGCAGAGCTCTTGCCGCGCTGGACCCGGGACTGCGTATCCCGGAAGTGCGGTCCGATGCGGAGTGGCGCATCTTCCAGGCCATGTTCGAGCACGGAGTGCTTCCTGGCACGGCTCCTTGGCGCATGCGATTCCGCCGCGAGGTAGACATGACCAAGGAAAGGCCGCTGTTCACGCCGCAGCCTTCCGACCCATCACTCCCGGTCATCGAAGGTCGAATGGTCCATCAGTACCGATGCGGGTGCAAACAGTATGAGTCTGGGACTGGTCGGGCTGCCGTTTGGCGACCAGTCGTGCCGGGCGCGCCACTCCGGCCGCAGTACTGGCTTGCGACTGACCTCATCCCAAAAGGCGCGCGATCCTCTGTGGACAGGACTCGGGCCGGTTTCTGCGACGTCACTGGGCAGACCAACGAACGAACGATGCTGGCCGCCAGCATCCCGGCTGGCGTTGTGTGCGGCAACAAGGTGCCCACGGTCACGTTCTCTGAAGATGAGCAGGAGAATGCCGTTCTCACGCATCTCTGGGTCTCGATAGTCAACAGCCTAGTCTTCGACTGGATGCTGCGCAGGGTCGTCACGACCAGCCTCAATTACTTCATCTTGCGGGGTCTACCTCTTCCCAGAGTTAGCATGACCGACCCGATGACAGGGCGGATACTGGCGTCGTACGACGGAATCATGCGAGTGCTCGCCGATTCTGGGAGCTGGGGCAAGAGGCAGGCACTTGAAGTTGCGAGACACCGTGCCGACATTGATGTCGCTGTCTTGCAGGCCTATGGGCTGGGCGTCGAGGAGTTGTCCATCGTCCTCGATGATTTCCCTCAGCTCGACAAGGCTCAGCCGGCCTTGCCCGGTGAGAAGAAGTCGACCGTTACCTCGGACTTCCTCATGCTGAGGGCGATGGCTGCTGAGGTCAGGGAAGGAAGCGACGCTCACTTGGAGCTTGAAAGGCGCGTGGCTCTTGCGCTGCAGCAGGGAGCGGTACCTTACGTGCCGAACGAGCACTCAGCCGTCCTGCTGTCGAATACGAAGGAATAGGATGGAGAAGCCAGCTCTGGTTCTAGCAAAGGAACTGGTCGATGGTGACCGCCTCAAGCTCGAGGCGGCCTCCAATGTCACACCTTCTGGGGGCGGTGCACGCGATTTCAGGTTCCCCAAGAAGCACCTTCCCGCACTTGAGCGCATCTTTTCCCGTGAGGGGGAGAGGGGAGGCAGAGCTCTTCGCCTCGCGGACTTGCACTACCAGAAGCGGAATGGCCAGCCGGCCGTGCAGTCCGATGTCGAGTTGTGGGAGCCCACAGACTCGCGTCCCAATGAGTACCGCATAGCCAAGATCCACAAGCTTGAGGTTTTTGCCGATCCGCCACCGGCGGAGCAGAACAGGGTTTTCGCGGTCTTCACTCAATACACGGACGGTGTGGTGCGGTTCGGGTATGTGACCGAGCGCCAACTGCGTCACGAAGATAGCGACCGTAAGATCGCTGACGCTCTTGACGCAGCCGTCTCATTGACCCCGGAGGGGCAGGCCATCATCTTCTCCACCGAGGTCTAGCCGCCAAGGCCAGGAGGGCTCCGGATGTCTCTCGCGCAGGAAACGGCGCTTCAGGTCGATGAGGTTCTTGAGCTGCTGCAGAAGCGCAAAAACGTCCTCATATCGGGGCCGCCAGCCACCGGCAAGTCTCGGCTGTTGAATGCAGTGGCAAAGGCCTTCGCGGACTACTCGGACGTCCTGGTCTTCGATCCCACTGGCCCAGCGGCGTTCCCCCGGCAGGCGGATGCCACGGGTCAGGCGCTGGGAGTGCGGATACTGAGTCCAGATCGGAAACAGAGACTCGTCAAGCACACCACCTTCCATCAAGGCACCAAGCACCGAGACTTCCTGAGGGGACTCGTTCCCGCCGCGCACTCTGACCACGTAGCCTTCCATGTTCAAAGCGGAGTCCTCTACGAAGCGGCCATGCATGCATTGCAGCCCGACGGAGCGGCGCTTGTCATCATCGATGAGATCAATAGAGGTCCCGCGGTAGCTGTCTTCGGCGACTCCATTACCGCTATCGAGGCGGACAAGCGGCTGGATCCTGATGGACGAGAAACGTCCCTTACGTCCAAGTTTCAGGTCATGAACGATGATGGTTCGTTCCGCGACTTCTCTCTACCGGACCATCTCTACTTGCTAGCATCAATGAACCAGGCGGACACATCGGTTGAGCCGTTGGACGTCGCCTTCCTTCGTCGATGGGAGCCCTACTATCTTGAGCCAGATCCTGGCATCCTTGGCGTCTTCTTCGGAGTCGACGAGTCTATCGAGGCGCCAGAGGTCCCCGAGAAGGCATCTGACGTCTACGTAGCCGCAGTGGCAGCGTGGAGCCGGGTGAACGAGAAGATCGCCCTCGCCAAGGGCGAGGAGTTCCAGATTGGCCACGGAGTCTGGATGCGGCGTGCGAGTCCTCCACAAGACTTGGCCGAAGCGAGAGAGTACGTCGCCGACTGCTGGCGATCCGTCCGAGCGCACGTCGATGAGGTCTTCTTTGGCGACCCGAGGGGCGTTGCAGCTGTACTGAACGCTGATAGGGAATCCAGCCCCTATGAACTACGTGAACAGCTCTTCGCCGATGCTCCTGTGTCCCGACTGATCGGTCCACGAACGATTGACGGCGACGCCATATACGATCTGCTGAGATCAGTAACAGGGTAGGCCGCAGTCTTGCGGCTCATCATGCAGGAATACGGCGAGCCGATCGCCTTCGACGGGATTTGCGCGGAGTCGGGACTCGACCTCTCGCAAGTGAGAGGCCTCTTCCTGCGCGCATGCGACCGTCTGCGTCAAGGTCTTCGAGTGAAGAGCGACCCTCTGCGGGTCGAATATGATTCCGTCCGCGCAGAGGGATTCGCCGGCCTGCTGCGGCTTTCATCCTCAGTCGAACTCGAGGTGGTGCCGAAGTTCCTCGATCCAAGTGGTACGTCTTGGCGGGGGGACTTCGTCTATCTCGCCATGATGTCGCGATGGGGCCGTATTCTTCCTGCTGACGGACTGCACGTTGCTATGGGCGACCGAACCTTGCTCGCGAACCTAGTCGCAGCGGCAATCGTGCAGCTGTATTGGGACAGCCACCGTCGGCCCCTTCGCCTCTATCGAGCGACAGGTGTGGAGGAGTTCGCCTTCGATGGAGAGGTCGATCCCGAGCACGTGGTGATGCCGCCAGTTGACGGATACGCGCAATCCGTGCTTCGGCTGAGTCGCAGGAACGACTTCAATGCGACGATTGCTCGTGCGGTGACCTCTCTTCGAGGCGAGGTGTCAGACGGCGCCTTGGCGGCTCAACTTGACCGAGTAGTATTCGCGCTGGGCAAGCAGGAAAGATGTGCGCCATCCCGCATGCGCCGGAGGCGCTTGCCGGCAAGACATCAGCGTTGGCAGGACCTGCTGCTGCTTGCGGAGCAGATTCTTGCAGGGCTCGGGCTTGACTACTCTGATTCTGCCTGGCTCACCGGTCCTGGATTCGTCATCCGTACAGCCGATGCTTGGGAAACACTTGTCTTCGAAGCACTGCGGCTCGGGTCAGGGGCATCGAGCGTTGCCAAGACAACCTACTTGCTCGGAAGACACTGGAGGGGCCGCGATGCAGAGGTTACTCCCGACGTTACTTTGACGCCCCCGGGAGGCGAGCATCTTCTGCTCATCGATGCCAAGTACAAGACTGCGAGTGACAAGGGAGCGCGAGTAGCGTCAGCAGATCTCTATGAGGCACTCGCCTTCATGAGAGCTTCCGACACATCCACGACCTTGCTCGTCTATCCAGGGACGCCTCGCAACTCGACAGGCGTTCCAGGAGCCTTCTCGGTGTTCGATCGCATCTCCGTTGGCCAGAGGAACGTGTATGCGGCCACCGTGGAAATCTCCGGCCTTTCAAGGCGAAGCGGAATGAGGGAGCTATCGAACGGCCTCGCGACCGCAGCCTCTACCTTCTTTGAAGCCTAGCTGAGCCTGTCGCGTATCTTTCCCGAGCGTCTCTGGCGTCCGTGTGCTCAGGGTGACCACTGAGATCGCCCTCAGACGCGAAGAGCAGCGCCGGCCGTGGGTCGCCGCGGAGTCTCGTCGCGTTTAGGGTGAGGGGTCGAATCACAGACGCCCTATCGCGTGGACCCTGCCTGCTCCCGTTTGCGCGCGTGCCCGCAAATGGCGAATTCTGGAAACAGGTTTCGGGCGGGCTTGGTAACGGGTTTCGCGTGACGCGCACTCCATCATGGGGTCATGGACGAGCTTGAGATTCTGCGCTGCGAGTGGTGCGGCCGCGAGATGAGGCGCGGCCGGCGCGAGCCGGTGCCGCGTTACTGCGGTTCCGCCTGCCGCGTCGCCGCACACCGCGTGCGGCGCACGACCGCCGCCATCCACGCCGAGCTCGACACTGCGGGTGCGGCCCGGACGGCGATCGTCCACAGGGCACCGACGCTGGCGGCGAGCTCCGACGAGCAGGTGGCGCGCGCCTTCGTCGAGGCGCATGCGCTTGGAGGCGTCTTCGGTCGCCCAAGCCTCGAGGCACGGTCACAGCTTGCCGTGCGCTGCACGCACGTCGCCGAGGCGCTCACGCTTGCCATCGGTCGTCGTCATCAGTGGAGATGGGTCCAGATGGCTCCGAGCATGACTGGAATCAGGGCCGTCTGGCGCTTGGCGCACGAGTGATTTGCCTGCCAATGGCGGAGAGGGAGGGATTCGAACCCTCGAGACGCCGAACGACGTCTAACGGTTTTCGAGACCGCCGCATTCAACCACTCTGCCACCTCTCCGCGAGGCGGTCCCAGGAGGCGCGGCGCCGGCGGGCCGGTGCCGGCACCGGCGCTCCGGCCGTCCCGCGGGGCCCCGTCCGGCGACCGGAGCGGGGATGCTGGCGGAGAGGGTGGGATTCGAACCCACGAGGCAGGTCGTCCCCGCCCACGCGATTTCCAGTCGCGCTCCTTAAGCCAACTCGGACACCTCTCCGTGGTGCCCGCGGCGCGCTCCCTGAGAGCGGACGAACAGTATACGACAGGCGGCGGGGAGGGGGTAGCGCGTGGCCTGTCCGGGTCGGCCCGCCGCGTCAGCGCCGCGCCCGGAAGAACTGCTGCAGGAGCGCGACGGAGTCCGACGCCAGCAGCCCGCCGCTCACGTCCAGACAGTGGTTGAGGCGGGGATCCTGACACACGTTGTAGAGCGTGCCGGCGGCGCCCGCCTTGTCGTCAGAGGCGCCGTACACCAGGCGCGGGATGCGGGCCTGCACGATCGCTCCCGCGCACATCGTGCAGGGCTCCAGGGTCACGTAGAGCACCGTGTTGAGGAGCCGCCAGCTGCCCATGTGCCCCGCCGCCTGCTCGATGGCCAGCATCTCGGCGTGGGCCAGCGGGCTCTGACGCAGCTCGCGCTCGTTCCCGGCCGCGCCGATCACCTCGCCCTCCAGCACGACCACGGCGCCGATGGGTACGTCGCCGTGCCGCGTCGCCCGCTCCGCCTCACGGAGGGCGAGGCGCATGTAGTACTCATCTCGTGGGAAGGTCCGGTCCACCCCTCCATCATGCCCGGTGCGGCCGGGCGTGCGAACCTCCGGGGCCGGGTAGACCCCGGACTGGCACGCTGAACCGACAGAGCGGGCCGGAGCGCCGCAGTGCGTGCTCCGGCCGCAGGAGGCATCCGAGATGGCTACCGGTACCCGTACCGTCAACGGCGCCGAGTTCCCCGTCGCGGGGACCTGGGTGCTGGACCCTGATCACACCGGGGTGGAGTTCCAGGCGCGTCACCTGATGGTGGCCAAGGTCAAGGGACGATTCGCCAAACCCCAGGGACGGCTCGTCATCGCCGACGACCCGTCCCAGTCGTCGGCCGAGGTCCACATCGACGCGAGCACCATCGCCACCGG
>MTKY01053735.1_pt1 | contig 10744 bp, 8 predicted proteins | sample 1042731 | NCBI WGS metagenome assembly MTKY01 (sample SAMN06212206, study PRJNA360538) | anaerobic digester metagenome | biome: Wastewater treatment plant; material: sludge; isolation source: anaerobic digester fed with sludge from wastewater treatment plant | place: Denmark: WWTP Soeholt ... | reverse complement strand
CCCTGCTGAATAAGCATAGTATGTTGATAAATAGTCAACTTACTATGCAGAATTGACACAAAATGGCCATGCCCATCGACGTCAGAGACCGAATCCAGGCCGAGGTCTTCGACTATCAAACCCTGATCGACGCTCTGAAGGGATTGGCCTACCCCAGGAATAGGATCAACGACCTGTTGCGCCAGGGCGTCGTCTTGAGGGTGAAGAAGGGGCTTTACGTTTTCGGCGATCGTTACCGCAGGCGGCCTTATTCGAAGGAGCTGCTGGCCAACCTCATCTACGGCCCTTCCTATGTTTCGCTGGATTACGCGCTCGCTTATCACGGGCTGATCCCCGAAAGGGTCGAGGCCCTGACGTCGGTCACGCCGAACCGCTCGCGCCGGTTCGCCACCCCCGTAGGCCTTTTCGTCTTCCGGCAGATCCCGGCGCGCGCCTACGAGGTCGGCGCGGTCCGGGTGGAGACGGAGCACCAACAAGCGTTCCTGATCGCCTTGCCCGAGAAGGCCCTGGCAGACAAGATCGTCTCGGTGCGGGGCGGGCGCATCGCGTCGATCGCGGAGATGGGCCGGTTCCTCGAGGCCGATCTGAGGGTCGACGTCGGCGCTCTCCGGCCTTTGTCGGCCGAGAGGATCGACGATTACGCCGCCCGCTACCGCTCCTTGAAGCTGAGGCATCTCGGCGGGCTCGTGAGGCGCGTCCAGAGATCCGAAAACGGGGGAAGCCGATGAACGAGGCCGTTCGTCAGATGCTTGCGGCTTACGAGGTCCGCTCGGTGCAGGACTCGCTCTGGGCCTTGAGAGAGGTCATGCAGGAGATCGCGCTCCTCGGCCTCTGGCGCGGCAAGTTCTTCGAGAAGGCGGCCTTCTACGGCGGCACCGCCCTCCGCGTGCTCCACGGCCTCGACCGGTATTCGGAAGACCTGGATTTCTCGCTCCTCCAGAAGGGCGAGGGCTTCAATCTCGCCGACTACAGCAAGTCCTTGAAGAGAGAGCTCTCGTCCTTCGGTTTCGCGGTTGAGATCGAGGGCAGGAAAAAGCAGACTCAGGTTCAATCGGCTTTCCTCAAGGCTGATACGCGGACACAGATGATCACGGTCGAGTTCGAGCGGGGCCTCGTCCGGCAGATCCCCCGGAACCAGGTTTTAAAGATTAAGCTGGAAGTCGATACGGACCCGCCGCCGGGATTCTCGACAGAGGTCCGCTATCTGCTTCGGCCCGTCCCGTTCTCGGTCAGGACGTTCAGCCTGTCCGACCTTTTCGCCGGAAAGATGCACGCCGTCCTGTGCCGCGAGTGGAGGAACCGGGCCAAGGGCCGGGATTGGTATGACCTCGTCTGGTTCGCGGCGCGTCACCCCGAGCTCCACCTGTCGCATCTCGAGCAGAGGATGCGCCAGACGGGGCATTGGGAGGCGGCGGCGCCGTTGACGGCCGGGGATCTGCGCAGCCTGCTCATGAGGAGAATCGATACGGTCGACATCGACCAGATCCGGCGCGAAGCGGAGCCTTTCGTGAAGGACCCTGGGGCCATAACGCTCTGGTCGAAGGAATTCTTCTTGGATGTCGCTTCACGGATCAAGATCGTCTGACGCGCCGCCCTTCCCGGGTCGCGCGGAACAGCAGGAGCGGTTCTTGCGTCCGCCGCTCCGCCTCAGGCCTGAGGCCCGCGCAAGCGACGATGTCTCAACTTCATCCGAGATCGTTCGAAATGAGGTCTTCGATTTAGGACAGAAAAGCCCGGAGGGCCGCCCCCGTGCGGGACGCCCGGCAAGCCGCGACCGCGGCCGGCGGACCCTGGACGACGAGCGATCCGCCGCGGTCGCCTCCTTCCGGCCCCAGGTCGATGACGTGTCCCGCCCGCGAGATCAAATCGAGGTCGTGTTCGACGGCGACGATCGTGTGGCCGGCCGAAAGCAGCTTTCCGAAAAGACGCAGCAGCCGCTCGACGTCGGAGGGGTGAAGCCCGGTCGTCGGCTCGTCGAATAAATAGAGGATCCGGCCCTCCGCCCGGCCCGACAATTCCGCGGCCAGATTGAGGCGCTGGCGTTCGCCCGAGGACAGCGTGTCGAGCGATTGTCCGAGACCGAGATAGCCGAGCCCGATGTCGGCGAGCAAAGCCAGGGCGGCGGCGATTTTCGGCTGTCCGGAAAAAACCTCCGCCCCCTCGGCCGCGGTCAGGCCGAGAATATCCGCGATCGTCCGGCCTGACCAGCGGACCTCGAGAATCTCCGGTCGATACCGGCTTCCGCCGCATTCCGGGCAGGGCTCGGACACGTCGGCCAGAAAATCCAGGCTCACCGTTTTCCGGCCCGCGCCGCCGCATTCGGGGCATCGGCCCTGGGGCGTAAGATACGAGAAATGCGGCTTGCCGAATCCCCGGGCCGAAGCCTCCTCCGTCCCGGCGTAAAGCCCCCGGACCGCGTCGAACACGCCGAGAACGGTCAGCGGGATGCTCGCGGCGCTTCCGGCCGCTCCGTCGGGACCGACCGGGACGACCCGGGCGAAGCGGTCGAGACCGGAGATCCGGTCGCAGGAAACGGCCCGTCCCGCCCGGCGCGAAGCCAGGAGGACGTCGAAAACGAGGCTCGTTTTCCCGCTTCCGGAGACGCCGGTCACGGCCGTCAGGACGCCCGACGGGATCGCGGCGCCGACGTTCCGGAGGTTGTGAGCCCGGGCCCCGGCGATTTCCAGGGGAGGGCCGGCGGTTCCGGGGAGCGGCTCGGGGGCCGTCTTCCGGGAGCGGAGATACGGCCCGGTCACGGAAGCGGGATCCGCCTGGATCTCGGCCGGCGTTCCCTCGGCGACGATGAGTCCGCCCTCGCGGCCCGCCCCCGGCCCGAGGTCCAGGACGCGGTCGGCCGCCCGGATGACGTCGCGGTCGTGCTCCACGGCCACGACCGTGTTGCCCTCGGCCGCAAGCTCCCGGATCAAACGGAGGAGATCGGCCGTGTCCCTCGGATGGAGGCCGAGCGTCGGCTCGTCGAGAACGAAGGTGACTCCGGTGAGCTTGACGCCGAGAAGGCCGGCCAGGCGGATTCGCCGGGCTTCGCCGCCCGAGAGCGTGGAGGAGGGGCGGTCGATCTGGAGGTAATCGAGGCCGACGTCCCGAAGCAGGCGGAGGCGGCGGGTGATTTCCCCGCGGACGGCCGCGGTCACGGCCGCCGATTTCGCCTCCTCGAGGCCGGCGCCGGGCCGCGCTCCGCCCGAGTCCTCGAAAAATTCCATGCTCCGGGCCACGCTGAGGGCCGAAAGATCCGCGATGCTCAACCCGCGGAAGGTCACGGCCAGCGAGGCGGGCTTGAGGCGGCGGCCGCCGCAGGCCGGGCAGGGGTCGTCCTTCATCAGGACCCGCATCGCCTCGCCGCGGCGGTCGGCGTGCTTCCGCTCGTATTCCTCTCCGACGAGGGCGGCCAGCCCCTTCCACAGCCCCCGGAACTTGAAATCCCCGGCCCGCGCGCCGCGCCGGTACGACCAGACGATGTCGTGGATCCGGCCGCCGGTTCCCCGGAGGGCGATGTCCCTCGCTTCCTCGGAAAGATCCTCGTAAGGCCGGCTGAAATCGATCCCGGCCGCCGCTCCCGCCGCCCGAAGCGCGGCCATGTGCTGGCCGTGCGGATCGCCGTAGAAGCGGCCGGTTTTCGTCCCGTCCATGGCTCCGCCGGAAAGCGGCTTTCGGGGGTCGGTGATCAACCGCTCCGGGTCGACGACGGTCATCGTCCCCAGGCCCTTGCAGGCGGGGCAGGCGCCCTGTTCGTGGTTGAAGGAGAACATCGAGGCCGAAAGCGCCCGGCCGGCCGGTTCCGGCGGCGGGACGCCGGCCCTTGAGAACAGCAGCCGGTAGTAATCGTAGATCTCGGTCATCGTCCCCACGGTCGAGCGCGGATGGGCCACGGCGGCCGACCGGCCGACGGCGACCGGCGGCGTCAATCCCCGGGCCGACGCGTAATCGGGCCGTCCGCCTTTCTCGATCATGGCCCGGACGTAGGCCGAGAAATTCTCGATGAATTTTTGCCGGGAGGCGGAAAACAGCGTGTCGAAGACCAGCGAGGACTTTCCGCCGCCGGACGGGCCGCTGACGACCGTCAGCTTGCGGAAGGGAAAGCGGGCGTCGATCCCGCGGAGGTTGTGGGTGGTGACGCCCTCGAGGACGAGCGGCCCCTCGGCTTCCGGCTTGGGCGGAGCTTCCGCCCGGCGGGCGGCCTGGATTTCGTATTCGCCCCGAAGCGCCCGGCCGGTCGCCGAGGCGGCGCAGGCGGAGATCTCGCCGGGCGTTCCCGCGGCGACGAGCCGTCCTCCGTCCGCGCCGCTTCCCGGCCCGAGGTCGAGGACGCGGTCGGCCGCCCGGATGACGTCCGGGTGGTGTTCGACGGCGATGACCGTCCGGCCGAGGGCGACCAGGTCCCGGAGGGCGGCCAGCAGGTTTTCGATGTCGGCCCGGTGAAGCCCGGTCGTCGGCTCTTCCAGTATATAGACGGCCGGCCCGGAGACCGTTTTCCCCAGCTCCGAGGCCAGCTTCACGCGCTGGGCTTCGCCGCCGGAAAGCGTCGTCGAGCTCTGGCCGAGCCGGAGATAGCCGAGGCCGAGCCGCTTGAGAATCTCCAGGAGGGAGGAGAGCTTGGGCGTCTCTGAGTAAAAAGCGGCCGCCTCGGCCACGCTCATCTCCAGGACGTCGTGGATGTTTTTCCCCCGGTCGCGGATTTCGAGCGTCCCGGCGTTGAACCGGCGGCCCTCGCATTCCGGGCAGACGACGTCCACGTCCCCCAGAAAATGCATGCCGATCTGGAGGAGTCCCGCGCCGCCGCACGTCTCGCACCGGCCGCCCGGGACGTTGAACGAGAAGCGGCTTTTGCCGAAGCCGCGGGCTTGGGCCTCGGGCAGGGCGGCGAACAAGTCGCGGATCCGGTCGGAGATGTTCGTGTACGTCGCCGGGTTGGAGCGGGGCGTCCGGCCGATGGGGGAGGCGTCGATTTCGACCAGGCGGCCGGCCCGCCCCTCGATCTCGACGCCCTCGGCGTCCGGCCCGGGACCGAGCCGCCCGCTTCGAAGGCGGGCCGCCAGAACGCGGCGGACGAGGGTGGATTTTCCCGCCCCGGAAACGCCGGTGACGACGTTGAGGGCGCCGAGGCGGAAGTCGGCGTCCACCGAGCGGAGGTTGTGCATCTTCGCCCCCCGGACGCGGAGAAGGCCCGCCCCGCCGGCGGAGGACTTTCGAGGCGCCGAGGTTGTTTTTTCGGAAGCGGAGGGAGCGGCGGGAGCGGCGCGCGGAGAGGCGGCCCGGTCGCCGGCCAGGAAGTCGCGGGTCGGGCTCGCGCCCCGCGGAAGCTTGAGGATTTCCGAGGGAGGACCGCTGAAAAGCACCCGGCCGCCGGCCTCCCCCGGCCCCGGGCCGAGGTCGATCAGATGATCGGCCGCCCGCATCACATCCTCGTCGTGCTCGACGACGAGGATGGTGTTGCCGTTGTCCCGGAGCTCCGCCAAAAGATCCAGCAGACGGGCCGTGTCGGCCGGATGGAGGCCGGCGGTCGGCTCGTCGAGCACGAGAAGGACGCCCCGGAGCCCGCTCCCGGCCATCCCGGCCAGGCGGAGGCGCTGGATTTCGCCGCCGGCCAGCGAGTCGGCCGGCCGGTCGAGCCGGAGATAGCCGAGGCCCAGCCGCTCGAGAAGATCCGTTTTCTTAAGAAGCGAGGCGCGGACCGCTTCGCCGGCCGCCCGGTCCGGCGGGGCGAAGCGCATCTTTCGGACGGCCGCGGCGAACGCCTGGAGGCTCAGTTCGCTGAAATCGGCGATCGTCCGGCCGTCGACGGCCGCTTGGAGCGGCTCGGGCCGCAGCCTTCGGCCCCCGCAGGCCCGGCAGGGGAGGGTGCGGGCGAAGCGGAGGATGTTTTTGTTCCGCTTGGCCTTCAGGATGGCCTCCATCACCGGCAGGATGCCCTTGTAGACGCCCTCTTCCCGGGGCTTGGCGACGATGCCTTTCCAGCGCAGGCGCGATTCCAGCGGGTGTTTCCCGTAGGGGATGCGGATTTTGTCGCTGCCGTTGAGGACGACGTCCCGCTGGGCCTCGGTCAGCTCGCGCCAGGGGACGTCCACGGAAAAACCGTGGGCCCGGCAGACGCGGTCCAGGACGTCCATGGTCACTTGGGAGTAGATGATGTAGCCGTTGGGCGTGGTCAGGGCAAGGGCGCCCCGGCGGAGGCTGAGGGCGGAGTCGGAAATCAAAAGATCCGGATCGATCCGGTCCTCGACGCCCAGCCCGCGGCAGGCGGGGCAGGCGCCCTCGGCCGTGTTGAACGAAAACATCCGGCGGGAAAGCCGCCCGCCGCCCGGCCGGACGCCGCAGCGGGCGAAGAGAAGCCGGAGGTCGTCGTGGATTTCGGTCATCGTCCCGACCGTGGAGCGGGGCCCGGCCGCCGACCGCCGCTGGCCGAGGGCCACGGCCGGAGCGAGGCCGCTGATCATCCCGGCCTCGGGCCGCTGGAGCTTGCCCAAGAATTGGCGGGCGTGGGCCGAGAACGTCTCCAAGTAGCGGCGGCGGGCTTCGTGGTAGACGACGTCGAAGACGAGCGAGGATTTGCCCGAGCCGGACACGCCGGTGACGACGGTCATCCGGCCGTGGGGAATGTCGACGTCGACGTCCTTGAGGTTGTGCTCGGCGGCCCGGCGGACTTTGAGGTAAAGCATGGGAGAGAAAGCGCCATAAGATAGCATCCGCCCGGGAGTCGGTCAAGCGGCCGTTGTGTCCAAAATCCCTGCGCCGTCTTGATTTTTTTTTGAGCGGGATTATTTTCAATTGACAATTGTCTTTTATAATGATAAAAAAAACGCGGGGTTGATTGATGGTGAGTAATCCTGTTTGTCCGTATTGTTCCGCCGGCGACGTCCGCCGCTCGCATGCCCGCGGCGGCGAACGCCTCGCCCGCCGTTTGTTTCTCCGCAAGATGTACCGCTGCCGCGGCTGCAACCGGCGTTTCGGCCGGATTTCATTTGATCTGTCTGAAGACCAGCCCACCCTGTTTCTCTGGGCAGGGATTATTCTGGCGATCCTTTTTCTGGTCCTCATCTATTAGCTGATTCGAGCGGTTTTGGGGGAGTCGTTTCCCCAAGATCGGCTGGATAAATTATGCGGGGGGTTGGAAGTCTCAATATGCCCAACGGCGGTAGCCTGCCTTTAAAACGTCGTTTATTCTTAGCGGCCGGGGGTTCGGCGAGATGAAAAACTTCGCTCTGATCGGCGCGGCCGGGTACGTGGCGCCCCGCCATCTCCAGGCCGTCGTCGATACGGGAAACAACCTGGTCGCGGCCCTGGATCGATCGGACTCGGTCGGGATCCTCGACCGGTTCTTTCCCGAGACCCGCTTCTTCACCGAGTTCGAGCGGTTCGACCGGCACGCCGAGAAGCTGCGGCGCCAGGACGAGGCCAAGTGGATCCATTACGTTTCGATCGCCTCGCCCAACTACCTCCACGACGCCCATATCCGCTTCGCCCTGCGCATCTCGGCCGACGCCATCTGCGAAAAGCCCCTCGTCCTCAATCCCTGGAACTCCGACGCCCTCCTGGACCTTGAGAAGGAAACCGGACGGCGCGTCTACAACGTCCTCCAGTTGCGCCTTCATCCCAAGATCATCGCCCTGAGGGACAAGATCGCCGCCGAGAAAGCCAACGGGAAATACGACATCGAGCTGACGTACATCACGTCCCGCGGCCGCTGGTACGACGTTTCCTGGAAAGGCGACGTCCAGAAGTCGGGCGGGGTGGCCACCAACATCGGCATCCACTTCTTCGACATGCTCCTCTGGATCTTCGGGCCGCTCCAGGCCCAGGTCGTCCACCTCTCCGAGGGCCGGAAGACGGCCGGCTTCTTCGAGCTCGAAAAGGCCCGGGTCAAGTGGTTCTTGTCCCTGGACCAGGCCGATCTTCCCGAGGAGGCGCGCCGAAACGGCAAATGCACCTTCCGCTCCCTGAAATTGAACGGCGAGGAATTCGAATTCTCCGACGGCTTCACCGACCTTCACACGAAGGTTTATCGGGACGTGCTGGCCGGCGGGGGATTCGGGATCCGGGACGCCCGCCCCTCGATCGACCTGGCCCACCAGATCCGCACGGCGGCGCCGGCCGGGCTGAAGGGCGAATATCATCCCTTGGCGGGGGGAAGGCATGCCTGAGCAAAAGCATTACGTCCATGAGACCTCCTGCGTCGACAACGACGTCGTCATCGGCGAGGGCACGAAGATTTGGCACTTCTGCCATATCCAGGGCGGCGCCCGGATCGGCCGCCATTGCGTCCTCGGCCAGAACGTCAATATCGGGAACAACGTCGTGATCGGCGACTACGTCAAGATCCAGAACAACGTCTCGGTCTATGAGGGCGTGACCCTGGAAGACTACGTCTTCTGCGGCCCGTCCATGGTTTTTACGAACGTCCCCGTCCCGCGAAGCAAATATCCCCAAGTCGGCGCGGTCCATTACCGGCCGACGCTCATCAAAGAGGGAGCGTCATTGGGCGCCAATTCGACGATCGTCTGCGGACACGTCATCGGCCGCTTCTCCTTCGTCGGGGCGGGGGCGGTCATCACCAAGAACGTCCCGGATTACGCCCTCGTCGTCGGCAATCCCGGCCGGATCATCGGGTGGATGAGCGAGGCGGGGGAGAGGCTGAAGTTCGACGAGCATGGATTCGCGGTCTGCCCGCGGTCAGGAAGGAAGTATCAACTGCGGGACGCGCATGTTTTGGATGTGACGAAGGAATAATCAGAAGGGGTTATGGTGGGATGATGGGGGGAGCGGGGCGGGGAGATGGCGCACGGAATGGTGACAGATGCGCGAAAATCAGATGAAGGATGATTGAATGAAGGTCGTTATTTTAGCCGGCGGAATGGGATCCCGTTTGGGCACTATTGCCGACTTGATCCCAAAACCAATGATTGAGATAGGCGGCAAGCCGATTCTCTGGCACATCATGAAGATCTACTCCCACTACGGTTTCAAGGATTTCGTCATATGCCTGGGATACAAAGGGAACGTAATCAAGGATTATTTCTGCCGATTCAATCAGTACAACAGTGATTTGACCATCAACCTGAAGGAAGGGGAATTGCGCTTCGAGAACTGCCCATATGAGGACTGGCGAGTCACCCTAGCGGACACCGGCTTGGATACCCTGAAGGGCGGCCGCATCAAGCGAGTGGAAAAATACCTGGATGACGACATAAACATGCTGACATACGGGGATGGCGTCTCTGATGTTGATCTCAACGCGCTGGTCTCGTTCCACAAGTCTCATGGCAAGATTCTGACCGTTACGGGGGTCAAGCCTCCGTCATTGTTCGGCGAGATCGTCGAAGAGAACGGCAAAGTTCTCGCATTTGAAGAGAAGCCGCAAACCAGCAAGGGTTTGATCTCGGGCGGCTTCATGGTCTTCAGCAAGCAACTGTTCGAATATCTGACGCCTGGCCGAGACTGCGATTTCGAGTTCGGTCCTCTCGAACAATTGGCCCGTCAAGGGCAGGTCATGACTTATAAGCACGACGGCTTCTGGGAGTGTGCCGACACCGTGCGGGATGTAGAGCATCTGAACAAGCTATGGGCGGCAGGAAAGGCGGCTTGGCGGGTTTGGGAAACGTGCTGAGAGACGACCTTTCGCTTTTTTCGGGCCGGACGGTCCTCGTGACCGGCCACACAGGCTTTAAAGGTTCTTGGCTTTCTTTGTGGCTGCATCGCCTGGGCGCACGGGTGATCGGTTACGCCCTTGCCCCGCAAGATGACGACGGCATGTTCAGGAGGGGAGGAATAGCGGAGCTCCTGACCGATGTGCGAGGAGATATCCGCGACCATGAAATGCTGTTTGGCGTCTTGTCTAAGTATCAGCCCGAGATCGTCTTTCATATGGCGGCTCGGACCATCGTCCGCGAAAGTTACCGCGAGCCCAAGGAGACTTTCGACGTCAACGTCGGCGGCACGGTCAATTTGCTGGAAGCGTGCCGCTTGAATCCTTCTATAAGAGCCGTGGTCGTTGTGACTAGCGACAAATGTTATGAGAATACCGGCCGGGCCGTCCCCTTCCGGGAACGCGACCGCCTTGGCGGGCACGATCCCTACAGTGCCAGCAAGGCCTGCGCCGAGCTTGCCTCGGCGGCTTACGAGCGTTCCTTCTTCACCATGGAGGCTGATTCAGAAAGTCGACTGGGTTTAGCCACCGCGCGGGCCGGCAACGTCATCGGCGGCGGCGATTGGGCGTCGGACCGCATTGTGCCCGATTGCATGCGTGCCCTGCGGGCGGGAAAGCCGGTCTCGATTCGAAATCCCGGCCATACGCGGCCTTGGCAATTCGTCTTGGAGCCGTTGGCCGGTTACTTGGATCTGGCGGCCCGCCTGTTCGAGAATCCGGATAGGTACTCAGGGGCGTGGAACTTCGGACCCGATCTCGAGGCGATTGTGCCGGTCCGCGATTTGGCGGAAAAGATCATCCGCGCTTATGGTAGCGGCGCCGTGGTTGACGCCGGAATCGCCGGGCAGCCTGTGGAGTCAAAGTCGCTCTCTCTCAACGCATTAAAGGCGAAGATGAAGCTCGGTTGGCGTCCGGCCTTGAGTCTTGACGAAGCGGTCGCGATGACAGTCGGCTGGTACAAGTGCGGCATAGAGGGGCGCGATATGCGCGATTATTCCCTGGGTCAGATCGAGGATTATTCACGACTCCGAAGAGGGATGAAATGACCTTCAGGGAGAACGGGACGATTCCTGGAGTCATTGAGAT
>MTKY01081318.1_pt1 | contig 10748 bp, 6 predicted proteins | sample 1042731 | NCBI WGS metagenome assembly MTKY01 (sample SAMN06212206, study PRJNA360538) | anaerobic digester metagenome | biome: Wastewater treatment plant; material: sludge; isolation source: anaerobic digester fed with sludge from wastewater treatment plant | place: Denmark: WWTP Soeholt ... | reverse complement strand
CGGCGCTTGGCCAGAGAGCTGATTGTGGAAGCCCGCACGCATCTCGAGGATCTGCCGCACTCACGTGCCCAGGCGGTTCTGGCGTCCATGGCCGACTTTTTCCTGGAGCGGGAGCTTTAGTTCCCGCTGGGGCCAACTCCATGCGAGAGGAGTTGCAGGCACTGCTTCGCGCCCTCCCCTCCGTGGAGGAGTTGGCTCAGTCTGCCGAGATGGCTTCTGTCATGGGGTCTCATCCCCGCACCTTGGCGGTCGAGGCCATCCGCACGGCGGTGGCCGAGGTGCGCCGGGCCATTCTTGACGCCGGCATACGAGCGCCTGGGGGAAGCGACACCACTGAGCACGCGGAGGCCACTCTGGCCGCGCTGCGGAGTCTGGTGACCCCGGACGCCTTGGCGGCACGGGCGTGCAACCATCTGGAGAGTGTGACCCGCCCCAACTTACGCCGAGTGCTCAACGCCACCGGCGTGGTCGTGCACACGAACTTAGGAAGATCCATCCTGGCTCCACAAGCCATTGAGCGGGCAATGGAAGCCGCCGCCGGCTACAGTACCCTCGAGTATCGTTTGAGTACAGGAACTCGTGGTTCCCGGCATGAGCACGTGGAGGGACTGCTCACCGAATTGACCGGTGCCGAAGCGGCCATGGTGGTGAATAACAACGCTGCAGCCGTGTTGCTCATGCTGGCCGCCCTCGCCCACGGGCACGAAGTGATCGTCTCGCGTGGCCAACTGGTGGAGATTGGGGGATCGTTCCGTATCCCCGACATCATGCGCGTCAGCGGTGCCAGGCTGGTGGAAGTGGGGACCACGAACAAGACGCGACTCAGTGACTACGAGGCAGCCATCAGCCCGGACACAGCGCTGCTGCTACGAGTCCACTCTTCGAACTTCAAGATCGTGGGCTTCACGGAAGAGGTGGGCGTGACGGACTTGGTCTCCCTGGGAGCGGCACGCGGCATCCCGGTGGCCGATGACCTGGGAAGTGGGGCCTTGGCTTCACTCGATGTGTTCGATCAGGAACCGTCGGTGCAGGAATCGGTATCGGCGGGCGCAGACGTGGTGACCTTCAGTGGGGACAAGTTGCTCGGGGGTCCGCAGGCGGGGATCGTGGCGGGGCGTGCACCGTGGATAGAAGCCATGAAGCGGCACCCGTTGGCGCGGGCGGTTCGTGTGGACAAGATGACCCTTGCGGCACTCGAGGGTACTCTGCGGCTCTATCGCGACCCGGAGAGGGCCGTGCACGATATCCCCACACTGCGCTATCTGAGCCGCGGTCCGGCCGAGACGCAGGGCCTTGCTGAGGAGTTGGTGGAGCGTTTGGGAAATCGTCTCGGAGAGAAAGTAGCGGCGGCTGATGCCGGTAGGACCGAGGGTGGGCTCGAGACTGAGGCCAAGGTGACATTGAGCGTGGAGGTCACCGGGGCCAAAGCGGGTGGTGGAGCACTGCCGCTGCTGGAAGTGCCGTCTCACGCCGTCGTGCTTCGATGCACTGGAGGGCGAGCTGCGCAGACTGCAGGTCCAGAGTGGTCCGTTGTCGAAGTCGAGCGCCGGTTGCGGTTGGCTCCTCCGCCATTGACGCCGGTGGTGGCTAGGGTGGGGCGCGATGCCCTGTTCCTCGATGTGGCCGCATTGGGGCAGGACGAGCTGGATTTGGTGGCGGAGACGGTGTTCTGGGCCGTGAGGGCGCACGGTGAGGATGACGCGAATGCTCGGCCCGAGGGCCGTTCGTAGGGTCCTGAGCGCATGGCTGGCTCTTCTTCCGGAGGTCCGCGCGCGCTGACGCTGGGCACGGCGGGTCACATCGACCACGGCAAGACCACCCTCATCAGAGCTCTCACCGGTAAGGACACCGATCGACTGAAGGAGGAAAAAGAGCGGGGCATCAGCATCGAGCTGGGCTTCGCCGAACTGGAGTTGCCCGGTGGCCGGAGGCTGAGTGTGGTGGACGTGCCCGGCCACGAGCGCTTCGTCAGGAATATGGTGTCGGGAGCCACGGGGATCGATCTGTTCCTGCTGGTGGTGGCATCTGACGACGGCGTCATGCCTCAAACGCGTGAGCACCTGCGCATCATCGAGTTGCTGGACATACCACACGGAGTGGTGGCCCTCACCAAGATCGACATGGTGGAGCCCGACATGGTGGAACTGGCGGCTGCAGATGTGGAGGACTTTCTGGCCGAAACCAGGTATGAGGGTACGGCGGTGGTGCCGGTCAGCGGGGCCACAGGTGCAGGGTTGCCGGAGTTGCTGAATGCCCTGGAGGCCGCGGCGGCACAGGTGCCGCCGCGGCCCGCCTACCCCGCCACCCGTCTGGCTGTCGACCGGGTGTTCTCGCTCAAGGGTATCGGCACGGTGGTGACCGGCACACTCTGGTCCGGGGAGTTGCGTCCCGAGGACGTGGTGGCTGTGTTGCCGCGGTTGACTTCCGGCCGTGAGCTGAACGAGGTGCGCATCCGCGGCATCCAGGTGCACGACCGCCCGGCGGAGGTAGCTTACGGAGGGCAGCGCGTGGCCCTCAACCTGACGGGTGTGGAACGCCACGAGGTGCAACGGGGGCAATGGGTGGTCAGAGACCCGGCGGTGGCGCCGACCTTTCTGGCTGATGTCTCGGTGCAACTGCTGGCAGAAGCACCGGGCACCCTCGGTCGGGTGTCGCGCGTGCGGGTGGATCACGGCACGGCCGAGCTGTTGGCCAAGTTGGTGTTGGCGGACCGGGAGACACTGGCGCCGGGGGAGTCGGCCTACGGACAGCTGCGTTTCGAAGAGAGAGCGCTGGTGTACCCGGGCGATCACCTCATCCTACGCTCGGTCACGCCGGTGACGACCATCGGTGGGGGCCGGGTCTTCGACCCCGCCCCGCACAAGCACGGCACCGACCCGAAATGGCGTAGTCGGCTGGCGGTGTTGGAGACGGGTCCGGCGCCGGATATCGCGGAGCTGTTGTTGGTAGAGGCATTCCCACGGGGAATCGCACGGCGGCGGTTGGAGGGGAGTCCTTACCTGTGGCGCTTCAACGGACGGAAGGCGGTTGAGACCCTTCTTGCCGGGGGATTGGCCGAGGTGGGGGACGGCGAGCTTCTCTTCCATGCCGGATCCTTGGCCGCATTGCGAGAGCAGGTGATGGAGACCCTGAAGCAGCGGGCCGCAGAGGACGCCGCGAACCCCTTCCTCACCCTGGGTGAGTTGCGGCGGGTAGTGTCGCGCGGACGTGAATGGCCGGCACTGGAAGCGGCGCTGGCGCAGTTGCAGGCCGGCGGAGACGTGGTGCGATCCGAACACGGGGTACGTTGGGGTGAAGCGGCGGTCGCGTTGGAGGGTCCCGATGCGACCGCGGCGGCGAAGCTGTTGGAGGTCATGGCGGCGGGTGGGGCCGATGTGCCCACACCCGCGGTGGCGACTTCCGCGGCCGGCCTGCTGCCCGCGGACGGCGCCAGGCTGCTCAAAGCACTCGAGCGCCAACGACAAGTGGTGCGCGTGACCGAGGATCTCTACTACCCTGCGGGAGTGTTGGAGGAGTTGTTGGGGCGCATCACGGCGGCCATTGAGGCGGAAGGCCAGATAACCTTGGCGCAGGTTCGGGATCTGTTGGGTACGTCGCGGCGCTACGCCCAAGCGCTTTTGGAGCACATGGACTCTGAAGGGCTGACCCTCCGGGTGGGCGACGTCCGGCGGCTGCGCCGCCGGCGGCGGTGAACAGTCGGCGGACGCGTGGAGACTGATGTCGTCAGGCTGACTGCCGTCGATCTCGTGCTCGATGGGCGGGGGATTCTCCACGCGGTGGAGTTCGCAGTGGGCGTGGGTCAACATTGGGTGATTTTGGGACCCAACGGGTCCGGGAAAACGACCATCCTTCAGATTATCGCCGGTTACCAGTGGCCCACCCGTGGACGGGTGTCGGTTCTGGGGCAGGTGCTGGGGGCCGTCGATGTGCGCGAGTTGCGGCGGGAGATCGGGATCGTGAGTACGGCCATCACGAGCCGCGTTCCCGGGGGTGACACCTGCCTTCAGGTGGTGATGAGCGGGCGCTTCGCCAGCCTGGGTCTGTTCTATCAGCGCCCCACCGAAGAGGATGCCAAGCGGGCGCAGGAGTTGCTGGTGCAGGTGGGATGCGGTGATCTGCGGGACCGTGCCTTTGGGGTGCTATCTGCAGGCGAGCGGCAACGGGTCATGCTGGCGCGGGCGCTGATGCCGTCGCCGCGCCTCCTTCTGCTCGACGAGCCCACCGCGCGCTTGGACATAGGTGGGAGAGAGTCGTTCTTCCGGGCCCTGCGTGATTTGGTACAAGAGCCGTCGCCGGGCGTCGCTGACACCTCCGGCATCACCCGCTCCGGTGGAGCGGCGGCGGAAGCACCCGCGATTGCGGCCATGGGTGGCGCGGTACCGGAAGTATCCGGCGTGGGCCTCGCAGCGGGGTTGCCTCAGGCGTACTGCCGCGAGACGACCCCTCCAACCGTGCTCTTCGTTACCCACCACGTGGAGGAAGTGATGCCCATCTTCACCCACGCGCTGCTACTGCGGCGCGGGGGCGTGGTGGCGGCCGGGCCGGTGGAGGATACCCTCACATCGGAGAAGGTGTCGGCGGCCTACGACTTGGAGATTCAGGTGTTGCGAAGCGGTGGGAGGCTATGGGCTCTACCGGTGGACGACGAAGATGCGTAGGGCGGTGCACACGGTATCGGGGTCGGAATCGGGGGCGCGAGGACCAGCATCTGCAGCACTGCGGCTGGGCTGGGCCGGAGCCGCGGGTATCGCCGTATTGACGGTCGTCACGGGGGCAACGGATTCTCACGGACAATGGAGGTCACTGCGGCATCGCAAGCTGTGGTGGGCTAGAATCTCAGATGCGCGGAGCGGCGCTCGGTCTGGTGGCCGGCCCGGTCTTCAAAACCGGTGTTGGGCGGTAGCCCCGTCCAGGGTGGGTTCGATTCCCATGCCGCTCCGCCAGCCAATTTGCATAATGCTGTTGGCGGCAGCATGTACTGAAGGTTTGCGTTGCGAAATCGCGGACTGGTGGTGTGGTGTTCCTGCGCCGCGTTGCTTAGTCGGGGCCTGATAGTCCCTGGACACGGCACCACTTGTCAGACTGTGCAGTCTGTGCCACGCCACGTGGATCTGACTGGCAGTCCCGACCCAGGTGCTGGCATTCAACCCCACAAGAAACACAACGCGGGCGACGTGACGAACGCCGCCCGCGTATTCACACGTACACGTGTTGCTTACTCTACCGTGTTGATCCAACTTGTGAGCGGAATGAGCACCCCCTCTCGGAGCTCAACCACGAAGGCCCACGGTTGAGCGTGGTGATTGGACGACGATAGAGAAACCGGGGGCATGATGCCACCGCTGGGCCAATCCTCCAGTTCCTCCATGGCATTTATGAACCGCTCCCTAGTCACGTTGGGCCCCGCTGCCTCAAGACCGGCTAAGATCAGCTTCCCGTACACATACCCGTAGAGGCTGTAGTTGTTGACAGCCTTGCCTGGGTGATACTCCTCCATGAGTTCGCGGAACGCTACGATACCGTGCTCCTCACTCGTGGCCGCATCGGGGTAGAAGTTCAGGCCAATGGTGCCCTCGCCGTGTCCGCCCGCTACGTTGAGCGTATTGGCATCCGTGAGTGGTCCGGTGGAAACCAGTTGCACGTTATCCCAACCTATGGCCCCTTTTTCTTGCAGCAACTTCTGCGCCTGTTCTACGTAAAGGGCCATGATCACAGCTTCCGCCCCCGAATCACGCAGTGCAGCCACTTCGGCGGCTAAGGTTGCTGGATTCATGTCGACGACCGCCTGCTCGGACACTACTTCGTAGCCGAGAGCTGCTCCCTCAGCCCTGAGGGCATCACGGAACAAATAGCCGTAGGCATTGTCGGCGTAGGCGATGGCCAACTTCCGATGGCCGCGCTCGTTCACCAGGTACTTCAGCATGTATCGGCATTCGTCTTCATAGAAGGGAAAGGAGGTGAAAACGTAGCGTAGCCCGTGAATGGCTCCAGCTCCGGTATGCGGAAAGAGATAGGGTACTCGCTCCTGCTGCACATAGGGAGCGAGAGCGAGTGCCAACGGCATACCACCAAAGTTCACAATACCAAATACTTTGTCTTCTTCGATCAACTTCTTGGCATTGGCAACCTTGTCCGCGGTAGTCACCGCCCCCGGATAGGAGATGACTGTAACCTGGCGGCCGTGTATCCCACCGCTGTGGTTGGCTTCTTGGAAGGCAAGCTGGAAACCCAAGTCCTCCTCATCCCCTGAGAAGCTACCTGTGGCTCCGCCCATACCCAGAACGATCGAGTTCGCGGTGAGCCCGTTTGCTGCGGCGCGTTGTGCACCGCGGACTAGGAGAGCCGCACCCTGGATGCGCCACAGGCCGGCGTGCGGCCTGAGATAGTTGTCAGCGGTACCGAGCATGATCTGCCAATCGATGGCGAAAGTCACTTCTTGTTTAAGGGACGTGCTCACTTCTCTGCCGTCCCCAAATCCGCCAAGCAGCGCGGTGATCTCGGAGGCGGCAAAGTAGGTGGAGAGTGTGTATCCGTCGGTCCGGGCGATCCAGCGAGCGATGACAGCGGCCGCCTGTTCCCTGGTAAGCGTGCCGAACGGATCGAAATAACCGCCGCCCGTGCCGGTCACAAGATTTGCGGCCGCAGCCGCTTCGATGTATGGATAGAAGGCGTTGTCCCTGGGCACATCTGCGTACGAGGGGGCATCAGGAGAGAGAAGCGGAATGTCCCAAGCCTCAACCGCCATTTTGACAAACTGGCCTCGGGACATCTGGTCGTAGGGCTTCCAAGTTCCGTCAGTATAGCCCTCAGACATTCCTTCAAGGTCGGCCTGCGTAAGACCATATGGAGCCAGGTCTTCTGCCCCGACATCCGGCCACCCCAAAGCCGCAGTGGCGGGCACCAGCAACAGCACAAGTGATACAAACGCCGCCAGAACCAACCTACGCATGAGTACTCGCACAAGGACTCCTTTCGCTTGCTTTCAGTACCTGCTGTTCACGTCTGAGGTCTCAGGCATGCGATGACTGAGTCGAGTAGGCACCCCCTTTCGTACCCGTCCGGCTACCGCCGAGCGACGGTCTGTCACAGCTCAGCATTGGACCACTCGGCGCCATATCTCCCGATGGCCCAAAAGAGCTTTGTGAGTATTGAATAAAGCTTCTTAAATCTAACCCTAGACAACTATGGCGTCAACGACCGGGCACGACAGCTGACGAGGGCGTGTGCGCCGCGGCACCGTTTTGTCTACATCGTCCAAAGGGCGAATCGGAATTGGAAGCTCCACAGGAGTGGGACGGGTGTTGCACAAAGACCTTTGCAGGAGCTGTCCTGGTCGCCCGATACCCGTCACCACCAAGAGTTACCCTGCCAACACTTGCGGGGGCATGAAATGTGTTCGTGAGCACAACTATTGGCCCGATTGGGGTAAATGTATGCACAGTGGAGAAGCGTATATTGTGTGGAGGCTCCGGGGAGAGTAAGGCAACGACGTGCGATGCCGGGACAGGGGGTAGACTCCTCTGCTCTCTTGACACCGACCCGAGCCGTCACGGGCGGCCGGGCACCATGTTGGGCCCGCCGCACTGTCTTCGGCCGCAAGTTGCAGCCGTGAGTTGGCCAAGTAACGAGGAGGCGCCGGTGATGCAGGGATTCAGATGCAGGCGCGTTGCCGACCTGGGCGAGCCAGGGCATGATCGGATCGGCTTGTGCACGTGGCGTTCGAACCTGAGGCTGCGGCGGGTGTGGCGAGAATCCTTCCTCTCTCCGGTACTCCTGTCGGTTCTTGTCGTGCTCTTGGTGGTGGCGGTGGCAGCTCCGGCGCAGGGTGCCACCAGTGAGTTGTTCACCGACGTGCCCGACGATCACCCTTACGCCGCCGCCATCGAGCAGCTCTACTACTCCGGAATCATCGTGGGCTTCGAGGACCGCAGCTTTCGCCCCGAGGCCGACGTCAAACGCATGCAGTTCACCAAGATGCTGGTGCGGGCTCTGGGCGACTTCATCCTCTCGGAAGCCGATCTTTGCCCCTTCCCCGACGTGTACCGGGGCTCTGAGCTCGACTTCTACCCCGACAACTACATCGCCGTCGCCGCTCGAGCCGGAATCACCAAAGGCTACCCCGACGGCACTTTCCGACCGTCCGCGCCCATCGCCCGCGCCCAGGTCATCACCATGGTGGTGCGGGCGTTGCAGCACCGCTACCCGGGCCTGCTCACAGCTCCGTCCGCTGTCTCTCCCTGGGGAGGTGCTGAGGGCATACACGCGCCTCAGGTGGCGCTGGCCCAGGCCGAGGAGCTGCTGGCGGGTCTGCCTCTCACGGCACTCGATCCCTGGGGGCCCATGACCCGGGGGGAAGTGGCCCAGATCATGAGCAACCTGCTGGCCAAGCTGTGGTCACTCGGCCCGGACGCCGCCGAACCTGATGAGACCGCAGACCAGGCTCGGGTCTATGAGGTGGGCTCGGGCTGGCGAGTGGGCACTCTCGATCCGGGATACGACACGGACTGGATCCGCTTTGCGACCGTCCCGGGTCACACCTACCGGCTGCGCTTCGTGGTGAATGACTTTAGTTTTTGGGACTTAGCGCTCTTCAGGGGGACGAACGCATCCGATGCGGTCGAGTTGCACGACAATCGAATCTGGACCCGAGACCCTCAGAGGGCTGTGATGGTATTCCAGGCTACGGCCCGGTCGGCACTGTTGCGCATGCGCTCCATTGAATCGCCGGGCGGCGACGGCCACCCCGGTGATCCCACCGTCTGCGCCTATCACGTCATGGTGGAGGAACCTACAGTTCACGGTCTCAGCGGACGGGTGGTCGACGTGCATGGCAATCCGCTGCAGGGCATCACCGTGCGCGCGTGGGAAGAGTCCGGGCTATCACCGGAGGCCACTACCGTCACCGGTGCCGACGGCTCTTACCGATTCTCGTCCCTCCTGGCCGGGGTCTTCCGCGTGGAGGCTACCGGCACCGGCTACCTCTCCTCCGTCTACTCAGGGCCGGCGGCCGTTGTGGGAGCGGGTGTCGATGTGCGGGGAGGAGATGTCTCAGGCGTGGATTTGGCCCTACAAGAGGCGGCTTCGGTGCGTCTGTTGGTGGTCGATGAGAGAGGGAGGCCGGTGGCAGTGCATGCCACTCTCTGGTTCGGGGATGAGGCCTTTGGGCCTGATGTAGAGGGGCCACCCATATGGCCGGACTGGCCGGAGATCTATGTCTTCTCCAACTTGGCCGCCGGTGATTACGAGGTCAATGTAGGTTATGGTGCCCATTATTTCTCGGACCCCAGTTTTCCTGAGTTTGTGTTCTCCTGGCCCGAGCCGATTGGATCGCTGGCTTTCTCACTGGCCGAAGGCGAGACGCGGGACATCGCTCTGCAAGTGCCGCCGCTGGATTTGAACCATCCTCGCGAACTTGCTCAGCACATCATCCTGCGCGGGTTCTGGCTCGACTTCTCCTCAGGGGGCACTATGGTCTTTCTGCCCGCCAGGCTCCCCTCAGGTTGGCACCTGGCTTCCGAGATCCCGAGCGACGTTGTTCGGAAGGAGAACCCTTGGGTCCATCGCGGTACCGTGGTTGATTCTGACGGGATCATCACTCACCCCTACATGTACGATGTCGCCTACACGGATGGGGACTCTCTCGTATTCGTCAGCTTCAGTATCGACGGCGGCGTGGGCCATCTGCCCTTTGACCGGTCGGGCCGGTTGGAGACCAGCCAGAGCGAGATCAAGGTGCCCCAGTTTCTCTGGGGTAGCCTGTGGGGAGAATACAACCCCGCACCGCTGTGGGAGCGACGCGTGTGGCCCAAGACAGTGGTGTATGCCACGCCGCCGTCCCCATGGCTATCCCCCCGCCCAGTCATCTCTGTCAGCGGTGGGTGCGCAGACGAGGCTGTGGTGCGGGATATCGTGGAGAGCATGCGGTGTTGGGCGATCTCGGATTGAGGAGTCGAAGTGTGCCGGCAGTTCAAAGCAGGAAACTGATCAAGGAGGCTGAGCAGATGACCACGTTTCTTTTAGTGCACGGAGCCTGGCACGGCGGCTGGTGCTACAAACGCGTGGCCGAGCAGTTGCGGGCCCTGGGACACCGGGTCTACACGCCGACCTGCACGGGGCTAGGGGAGCGCTCGCACCTCTTCCATCGCGATCTCGACCTCGAGTCCCACATCCTGGACATCATGAACGTGATCAAGTGGGAGGAGTTGGACGACTTCGTTCTGGTGGGCCATTCGTGGGGTGGGATGGTCATCACGGGTGTGGCGGACCGTGTCCCTGAGAAGATACGTCGCTTGGTCTATCTGGACGCTTTCGTCCCAGAGAACGGCAAGTCGGAGATAGACTACCTACCAGAAGAGTTGGTGGCGGCCATGCAGGCCGACGCTGCTGCCTTTGACAACGGGACTCGCCCCATCCCTGCGGAGGCTTTTCATGTCAACGAGAAAGACGTTGCTTGGGTCAACCAGATGTGCGTGATGCACCCTCTAAAATCGATGGCGCAACCGATACACTTGACGGGCGGAATCGATAGATTGCGAAACAAGCGCGTATACATATACAACGAAGGCTTTGCGGAGGGTCCGTTCAAGCAGTTCTACGATGCGCTGGTAAACGATCCTGCTTGGATCACCTACAAGACACCGGCAGGCCACGATGTCATGCTTGATATGCCGGACGAAGTGGTTCGCATTCTGCTTGAAGTAGCTTGATAGGCGCGGGATCACGGGCGGCGGACGGACAGCGGGCCGAGG
>MTKY01049742.1_pt1 | contig 10755 bp, 7 predicted proteins | sample 1042731 | NCBI WGS metagenome assembly MTKY01 (sample SAMN06212206, study PRJNA360538) | anaerobic digester metagenome | biome: Wastewater treatment plant; material: sludge; isolation source: anaerobic digester fed with sludge from wastewater treatment plant | place: Denmark: WWTP Soeholt ... | reverse complement strand
TCTGCCACTGTTGATCCCCAAGCCGCCCCAGTTTTATCGCATCATCCTCGACCCAAACCACGACCGTCTGCTGGTGAACGGCGATCTGGCGGTGGTTGGCGAGGGGCGCGACACGACAACGCTGCGCTTCACCGTGCAGACCACGGCCGCGGGGCATAACTATTCGGCTTTCTTTGTGGCCGGTGGCGTCAATTTCCAAATGGCCGACCTGCGGCTGGAAGAAGACCTGCACGAGCCTGTGGAGCAGTTTGAGTTCGCCGGCGTCTTCTTCGAGTCGTCGGCGTCCGACAGCGCCTGTCTGGTAGAAGGCGTCGATGTCGAAGGCTTCACCTACTGCCTCTATTCACCCTCGTCGGGCACGGACAGCGCCGACGGGGAACTGTTTCTGGCGGTGCGCGATTGCGATCTGCACCCGTGGTGGTCGTTTTGCATTGCTTTCTGGACAGTGCCTAATGGCCATAAGCGGCTGCATATCTATGACAGCTTCCTCCACGACAATCAACATGGTCATTTGGTCTACTGCCACCCGCATAACTCTGTCCACGTCGAAAATACCCGCTTCGATGGGGCCAATTCGTGGGCCTTTCATTTCCAGGGATCGGAAGTAGCCGGGGATCCCGAATACCAGCGCTTTATCGGCTGCTGGTTTGGACCGCACAATGCTCAGGGTCTCATCACCCAGGATCGGGCGACGGTCGCCACTCAGGTCGAGGTTCGCAATTGTATGTTCGAAGGGCAGCCGGGGATCCAGATACGCTCCGATATCGTGATCGATGGTTGCTACTTCACGACAAGCAAGGACTCGACCCGCACGACGCCCCTGATTGGTGCCTACTCCAATGCCCCCTGGCGAGCGACGATTCGCAATTGTATTTTTGCGCCCAAGTCGAACGTGTTACCGATCGTTGACTTACGCCTGGATAATATTGACGTCACTCTGGAAAACTGCCAGTTCTACAATCAAGGCTCCGGCACGCTGCTCACGCTGGGATCGGGGGCATTGAACCGCTATGTCGTGCGCGATTGCGTCTTCTACAATCGGCCGGACAATGCCTCCCAGTCCATCACCCTCGAGGTGGACAGCGGACAGACGCTTATTGACAATTGCCGCTTTTTCGGCCGCGCCACTGGTGATCGCGGCGTCATCGTCCTCATCAGTTCCGAAGTAGGGCCGACGGATGATACGCTGCTGCAAATCGATAATTCCACCTTCCAGAACATCAGCGGCGGGACACTGTTCTTTGCTAACATGGTCACGCCTAATAGCTGGAGCGGCAAGATTGGCGGCGAGAACAACCGCATCGTCAATTTGCAGACCGGCAAGCCGCTGCTGATCGTCGAGCCGGCGGCCCCTGTTTTCGGGCGATTCGCGCCCGTGGCCGAGCCGGCGCCGACTTCTCTTCCGGCCGCGTCCACGATAGTGATATCGAGTAACTACAATGCCTACGAGATGTTGGGCTCGGCCGATGTCGCCACCATCCACTGGTGGACGGAGGACGGCTTATCCGATCCCCTCTTTAGCGGGACGGTCACCCTGATGGCCACCGTGCCATTTGCCCTTGTGTCCGGAGGCAACATTCAATTGGCCGGGGGCGCGGCGCGGCGCGACGTGGCCGCCGGCGGCTCGGTACGCCTGACCTACGACTCGGCACAAGGCTTCTGGAGCGAAGGCTAGTGGGCGATTCGACTCCGGCGGACGAGACGACGCGCGTGCGCGCGGTCTATGCCGGGCGCGCCGAACGGCTGGCCGGGGCGGGTGTGTATTCCCCGGCCAATGAAGCCTACCTGTTCGCCATCCAGAGCCGCCAGCGCGCCCTGCTGAACGCATTGCGGCGTGAGGGGCTGTGGCCACTGGGCGATAAGGACATCCTGGAGGTCGGCTGCGGCAACGGCGGCGTCCTGCTGGAGTGGCTCGGTTACGAGGCCGACCCCCAGCGCTTGCACGGGACGGACCTGTTAGCCGAGCGCGCTGGCGTGGCCCACGAGCGTCTGCCCCACCTGCCGATCACCGCCGCTTCGGGCACGGCGCTGCCCTATCCCGACCATTCTTTCGACCTCGTCCTACAATTCACGGTGTTTTCATCGATTTTGGATCGGGCCATCTGCTATACTGTCGCCAACGAGATCATTCGAGTGTTACGACCTGGCGGCGCGATTCTGTGGTACGACTTCTGGATCAACCCGCTTAACAAGCAAACAAGAGGCATTAGGCCCAGAGAGGTCCGGGACTATTTTCCGGGTTGCGCGATTACGTTTGACCGCATCACCCTGGCCCCACCGCTGGCTCGCAAACTCGTGCCCATATCATGGACTGGAGCATTGGTTCTTGAAAGATTGAGAGTTTTGAACACACATTATTTGGCAACTGTGCGAATTCCCGAGTAGATCATGAACGAAAGCGTCGCTTCCAACCAGCCTAAAGCCGACATCAAACTCCAAGATGGATTATCCAACATCTTGAGAACGCTGGATGGCGTCGCGCGCCGGTCGCTCGATATTCTTATTTCGGGGCTGGGCATGATCATCCTGTGGCCGATATTCCTGTTTTTGGCTTTGCTGATCAAGCGGGATTCGCCCGGCCCGGTTTTCTATTGGGGCGAGCGCGTGGGGCAACGCGGCCGTTCGTTTCGTATCCTCAAATTCCGCACCATGTATGAAGACACCGCCAGCTATAACGGCCCCAAAGTCACCGGCACGGGCGACCCACGCATCACGTCGCTGGGCCAATGGCTGCGCGATACGAAGATCAACGAACTGCCCCAATTGTGGAATGTGCTGAAGGGCGAGATGAGCCTGGTCGGGCCGCGGCCGGAAGACCACGACTTCGTGGCCCATTGGCCGGCCGAGATTCGCGATATGTTGCTCACCGTGCGGCCGGGCATCACCAGCCCCGCCTCCGTCCTCTATCGCGATGAGGAGAACATGTTGCAGGCCGGTAACGTGGTCGATCAATATCTGAAGAGTATCCTGCCCAGCAAGCTGCGCCTCGACGTGCTGTACGTCAATCACCGCTCGTTCCTGACCGACCTCGACGTGATGTTCTGGACGCTGCTGGCGCTGTTGCCGCAGCTCAAGACGCGCCGCGTGCCGGAACACTTGCTGTTCTGGGGGCCGCTAGCGCGGTTCATTAGCCGCTATTTTTCGTGGTTTGTTCTCGATAGCCTGATGGCTTTCGTGACCGTGGCCATCACGGGACTGCTGTGGCGCAGCAACGGCCCGCTGGAGTTAGGCTGGGGCATTGCCATGGGCGTGGCTCTGGCCATCGCCTTCATATTCAGTATGGTCAATGCGCTGTTGGGCATCGGCCGCGTCGTCTGGTCGCGGGCCGATTTCAACGATGCCTTTGCGCTGGCCGTCTCGTCAGGGTTGACGACCCTCATCCTGTTGATAGTCAATCTGATCTGGCAGCCGCGGGCCACCCCCGTGCCCTATATCGGCTATCGCTTATTGCCGTCGGGCCTGATTATGGTCAGCGGAGTGCTGGCCTTCACCGGGTTTGCGCTGTTGCGCTATCGCATGCGCATCATCACCGGCCTGTCGGAGCACTGGATCACGCTGCGTGGCGGGACGGCCACGCTGGGCGAGCGCGTGCTCATCGTCGGCGCGGGTGAAGTCGGCAATCTCGCCAGCTATCTGCTGCGCAAGGCGGAGTTGGGGCAGGCCTATACGATCATCGGCATGGTCGATGACGCGCCGCGCAAGCAAGGTTCGCGCATCAGCGGCATCCAGGTCCTGGGCCGGACGGAAGAGATTCCTGAGCTTGTCAGCCTCCACGACGTGGGATTGATCATCTACGCCATCGAGAAAATCCGGCAGCCGCAGCGGGATCGCATCTTACAGTTGTGTCGCGGAACTGGGGTGCAGACGGTTGTCCTGCCCGACGTGCTGGAGTCGTTCCGAAGCCAATTGGTTGTGGAACCTGGAATACCGGCGTTGGAGTCGACGGGCGCGCCGCGCCTCGAGAACTGGTTAGTGGAAGTCGAGAGCCTGATGCAAGCCGAAGCCTGGGACGCGGCCCACGCGCAAATCCGGGCCATGCAGCAACAGGTCGTCATGCAGAATCAGGCGCATCATTCCTGAGCGTGCCTGGGACGGGGCCGGGCAACCGGCTCCGGGTGATGGGCAGTCGCCCCCCCACCGAAATGATCGGGTAAAAAATTTTAGGAGTAAATCAACCGAGATGAGTGAATGGACCGGCAAGCGCGCTCTGGTGACGGGCGCGGGTGGCTTCATCGGCAGTCAATTGACCGAATCGCTGGTGCGCGACGGCGTCGCCGTACGCGCCTTTGTGCGCTATACGTCGCGCGGCGATGCGGGATTGCTGGGCCAACTGCCACGTGAGATTCTCAATGAGGTAGAAATCGTCGCCGGGGATTTGCGCGATACGGGCGCGATTGATGGCGCGGTGTCGGGTGTCGACGTCGTCTATCATCTGGGGGCCATCATCTCCATCCCCTACTCCTACAAGCACCCGATGGAGACGGCCGAGACTAACTTCATGGGTACACTCAATGTGCTGATGGCCTGCCGCGCCCACGACGTGGCGCGCCTGGTGCATACCTCTACCAGCGAGGTCTATGGCACGGCCCAATTCACGCCGATGGACGAGAAACACCCGCTGCAAGGGCAATCGCCCTATTCGGCCAGCAAGATCGGGGCCGACAAGCTGGTGGAGAGCTTCTACCGCGCCTATAACTTGCCGGCTGTCACTGTCCGGCCGTTCAATACCTACGGCCCGCGCCAGTCGGCCCGGGCGGTCATCCCGACGATCATCACCCAGGCGCTTACCGGCGATTGCATCCGGTTGGGCAATCTCGATGCGCGGCGCGACTTCACCTACGTGCGCGATACGGTTAGCGGCTTCATGCGGGCCGCCGACGCGCCCGACGTGCTGGGGCAGGAGTTGAACCTGGGGACGGGCACGGACATCAGCGTCGGCGAGCTGGCCGATTTGATCATTCGCTTGGTGGGGCGGCCGGTGACGATTGCCACCGATGCCGAGCGGCTGCGGCCGGAAAAATCTGAGGTCGGGCGCTTGCTGTCCGATAATAGCTTGGCCCGCCGCGCCCTGGGCTGGGAGCCGACGTATTCGTTGGAAGAAGGCCTGCGCGAGACGATCGCCTGGATCGGCGACCATCTCGATTTCTACCACGTCGGGCGCTATGAGATTTAGCTCGGCGCGGATTCGGACAGGAGATTAACCATGAAAGCAGTCATTTTAGCCGGCGGCAAGGGTACGCGACTCAAGCCCTACACGACGATTCTGCCGAAGCCGTTGATGCCCATCGGCGATATGCCCATCCTGGAGATTCTATTGCGCCAGATGAAGCGCGCCGGGGTCGATGAGGCGGTGTTGACAGTCGGGCATCTGGCTGAAATGTTGCGCCTCTTCTTCCAGGACGGCGAAAAATTAGGTCTGTCGATCACGTATAGTTACGAAGATGCGCCGCTGGGCACGGCTGGGCCCCTATCGCTGGTCGATGGGTTGGATCGCACGTTCCTGGTCGCCAACGGCGACGTACTGACGACGCTGCCGCTGGCTAATTTGCTAGCCCACCATCACCTGAGTGGCGCGGTGGCCACCATTGCCATGCATCATCGTCAGGTCCACATCGACCTGGGGGTCATCGAGCAGAACGGCGACGGCCACGTCACCGGCTACATCGAGAAACCGACCTATGATTTCATGGTCAGCATGGGCATCTACGTTTTTGAGCCGCGCGTGCTCGACTACATCCCGGCTAATGCGTATCTCGATTTTCCCGACCTGGTTAAGCGGCTGATCGCCGCGGGCGAGATCGTCACCGGATTTCCGTTTGACGGTTATTGGCAAGACCTGGGCCGGGCCGACGACTACGAGCGGGCCATCGAGGATTTTGATCGGATGAAGGCGGAGTTTTTGCCGCCGGAAGCGCCGGTCATTCATTTCACAAACGGCGCGGGCCGGTATGCCGCGAAGCAGGCTTAGACAAATGGAACAGGCAAAACCCGTGTGGCGCATCCCCCTGGCCGATATCGACCTGGGGCCGGAAGAAGAAGCGGCCGTCCTCGACGTGCTGCGCCGGCGTTGGCTGTCGATGGGCGAGACGACGGCGGCCTTCGAGGCCGACTTCGCTGCACTGACCGGCGCGGGCCACGTCCTGGCCGTGACCAACTGCACCGCTGCGCTGCACCTGGCTGGTCTGGCGCTGGGTTGGGGGCCGGGCGACGAAGTGATTGTGCCCTCGCTGACCTTCGTGGCCACGGCCAACGCCGTCCGCTACACGGGGGCGACGCCGGTTTTTGCCGACATCACCAGCACGAGCGACTTCGGCCTGTCGGCCGAGGACGCCGCGCGACGCATCACGCCGCGCACGCGGGCCATCGTCGTCGTCCACTACGCGGGCTATGCGGCCGATATGCCGGCCATCCTGGCCCTGGCCGAACAGCACGGGCTGGACGTGGTCGAGGACGTGGCCCACGCGCCGGGGGCAACGCTGGACGGCCGGGCGCTGGGCACCTGGGGCCGCATCGGCTGTTTCAGCTTCTTCGCCAACAAGAATATGACCACCGGCGAAGGCGGGATGATAACGACCGATGACGACGAGGTGGCCGACAGGTTACGCTTGCTGCGGTCGCACGGGATGACCAGCCTGACCTGGGATCGGCACAAGGGCCACGCCTGGAGCTATGATGTGGTCGCGCCGGGCTATAACTATCGCCTCGATGAGATGCGCGCCGCCATTGGCCGCGTCCAATTGGCGAAGCTGCCGGCGGCCAACGAGCGTCGTCGCGCCCTCGACGCACTCTATCGGCAACTGTTGCCGGCTGCTGCGCCGAGTTTGGGTATGCCCTATGGGATGCCGCGCGGGATTTCGGCCTGCCATCTGCGGCCGGTCTTGCTGCCTCCGGGCGCGTCGCGGGCGCGCTTTATGGAAGCGATGAAGGCTCAAGGCATTCAGACGAGCATTCATTATCCGCCGGTGCATACGTTCAGCTATTACCGGGAGCAAGGCGAGGCTACGTCGTTACCGTTGACAGAGACGGTGGGCGAGCGAGAAGTCACGCTGCCGCTGTATCCGGGGATGACGCCGGCCGATGTCGAAAGTGTCGCGGTGGCCGCGGCCGAGGCGCTGGAGGCTGCGGCGGTGCGGCCGTCAGTTGAAACGTCAGTTACACCTGCTTAACTGGTGATAACTTGAGGGGACAGCCTGTTGTTTTGGGAATGTACAGTATAGGTAATTGTTGACCGTCGTAAAGATTCGGCGGGGTAAAGAGTGGAGTAAGAGTAATCATCATGGAACTCAAGTTAATCGGACAAATGCTGCGGCGGTGGTCTTGGCTTTTGGTCATCGGCATGCTGGTCGGCGGCGGTATTGGTTACGCGATCAGTATTTATCAGACGCCGGAATACCTGGCCGGTACCAAGATTCTGGTCATGGAGCCGCTCGGCGATAATGTCTCCAAAGTCACGAATCTGAACGACAAGGAGCTGGCCGAAACTTTCATGCAACTGCTGACCACGCAGCCCATCCTGGATTCGGTCAGCCAACAGGTCGGCGTGACAGTCAAGGCGTCGCAGATCAAGGCCACGCGCGTGCGCGACACGGGTTTGCTCCAGGTAACGGTGCACGACACTGATCCCCAACGAGCCGCCCTGACGGCCAACGTCCTGGTCGAGGTGCTCATCGACTATAACGAAGCACTGCAAAAATCACGTTTTTCCTCGTCGGAACAGAGTCTTGAGCGACAGGTCAGCGAAATCGAGACCGAGTTGAACCAGCTGGAAAGCAATCTTGAGCAGCGGTCTGAGCAAAGCTTGGAAGCGACACAGCAGGTCACCCAGGAAAAGCAGACTGATTTGGAACAACAAATCTTCAGTCTGCAGGGCGAAATCGCGCGTCTCGAACAGGATATCGACGACCTGACCCCCAAGGCGCTGCCAAATACGTTGCCGCCGCCGCTCACGCTCGAGCAACGCAACCAGTTGAATGAAAAACGGACCCAATTGGCCCAAAAACAGTTCCAACTCGATCTGGCCCAGGAGACCTATTTCCGGCTGGTGCTGCCGAGTTTAACGGCCGCGCTAGCGGAGGATCCAGCCAAGTTGCCGAATCTGGATCAGGCCAACCTGGATTTGTATCGCCAACTCTATTCGACACTGTTGAGCAATTACGAGGCGGTTCGTCTGGCGCGCCTGCAAAACACGCCCAACGTGGTGCAAGTCGAGAAAGCTCTGCCGCCGACGGTGCCGATTCAGGCTGGGCCGCTGCGCAACGTCATCCTGGGAGCCGTCATTGGCCTGTTATTGACTGGGACAGTGGCTTTCACCCTGGAATATATGGACGATACGCTGAAAACGCCGCAGGATATCGCTAACGTGCTGGGCCTGCCGGTTGTCGGCTACGTGGTTAGCGAGTCGGGTATGGACAAGCATGAAGGCACGCCCTACGTCTCGGCCAACCCGCGCTCGCCGATGGCCGAAGCGTTCCGCACCCTGCGCACTAACCTGGAGTTCGCCAGCGTCGACAAGTCGCTGAAGACGATCCTCGTTACGAGCCCCGGCGCGGGCGAGGGCAAGACCACCGTCGCCACCAACCTGGCGGCCGTCATGGCCCAGGCCAACAAACGAGTGATCTTGCTGGAAGGCGACCTGCGCCGGCCGCGCGTGCACCGGGCGCTGGGTATGTCTAATCAGATCGGTCTGAGCGACGTCTTTCGCGGCCAGATGGACATCCGCGACGTGGCTCGCTACTCCAAGGTGAAGGACCTGGCGGTCATCACCAGTGGCAGCCTGCCGCCCAACCCGGCCGAACTGCTCGGCTCGGCGCGCATGACCCAAATCCTGGCCCGTCTGGTGGAATCGGCCTCAGTGGTCATCATCGACAGCCCGCCGTTTGTGGTCACTGACTCGACTGTGCTGGCGGCCAAGGTCGACGGCGTCCTGTTGGTCTTGCAGCCGGGTAAGACCCACGCCGAAGCGGCCAAGACGATGCTGGCGCAACTCAATCGCGCCGGCGCCCACGTCGTCGGCGTCGTCCTCAACCGCGTCTCGCGCAAGACCAGCAGCTACTACGGCTACTATCGTTACGAGAGCGATCCTCTCTACACCGTCGAATCGACCCCGACGGAAGAAGACGGCAGCGGGCGGCGTAAGGGCCTGGCCTCGATGTTTGGCGGCAACGGCAAGAGTGTCAACGGCGCGGTGGGCGAAAAGGCCGCATCCTAAGACTTATGGGGGCGCGGAATGGAGTTCACGCTTCATTCACGTCCCCTTCACCGCTTTTTCCTCTGTGATATGGGCAGGGGCAACTGCTATGATGGGGCGACAGAAAAGATGGCCGCTTAGTAACGGATTATAGATAGCGCGGCCGACACCCTGTAGTGGAATCGATAACGGTCTGTAACGGATAGCAAAACAGTATGCAAAGTAGTACGCCCTCATCCACCCGTCGACAAGCGGATGATCATACGGATGCCCCAGGCCATTGCCCCTACCTTGGCTCGAAAACGGATCCGGCCGTGCCGTCCGAGTTCCCGTCCGAGGACAACCGCTGCCTGAGTACACGCCTGGCGGTGCCGATCAGTACGCTCCACCAGGAAAACTATTGTTTCTCCACCCAATACGAATCTTGCCCCGTCTACAAGGCGCGCGCCAAAAGAGAGGATGGGGCTAACCTGGTGCCTCTGACGGCCGTTTATGCAGCCGGTTCGGAAGAATCGCCGTTCTCCTGGGCGAACGAGAACGAGCCGTTCGCGCCCGCCGCTCAGGGATCCGCCGTGGCTGCCTCTCTTGTGCCGGCGGCGGCACAGACTCCCTTGGTGCTGCAATGGGAAGATCCCACCCATCCGGACTTCCAGGCCGATATGGCTGCTGCCTCCGCACAGCGATATCCGCCGCCGGCTAATCGGCGGCCGTGGCTTCTTGTCCTGCTTCTCCTGGCGCTGATTCCGCTGGCATGGTGGCTATGGACTAATGTCCGCCCCAGTACGCGCGACGCGGCCGATACCGTTGAAGGCACCATAGTCACCCTGCCCACATTGCTGGCGACGAGTGCCGCCGAAACACTGCCCGGAGATGCCGCCGGCAGCGACGATGCGCTGCCGCTGCTGCCGGTTCCTGCCGGCGTGAGCGAGGTTGCCAGCGCCCCAACCCTTGAACCGACGGCTGAACCGACGACATCAGCCCTGGAGAACATCGCCGCCACGGCCACAGCCCTATTTGCCAATGCGACACCCATCACTGGCTGTATTGCGCCGTCCTGGTGGACAACCTACGCTGTCGAGGAAGGCGACACCATCGAGGCTCTCGCTCTGGCTCGCGGCATCTTGCCTGAAGAACTCATCGCCGTGAATTGCCTGACGGGGCCTGAGCTGGAAGCCGGGGTGCCGCTCTTGTTGCCGCCGGTCGGGGTTATCGCTGTCCTGCCCAGCGCGACGGTTGCGCCGCCGGTCACGGCCACGCGACCGCCCGGTTTGCCGACGCGAGCACCTATTCTGTTTCCGACACCAACCTTTCCGTCGGTCGTCATCATTCTGACGCCACAGGCGCCCACGCCGGAGCCGACCGACGAGCCGGCCACCAGGCCACCGACCCGGCCGACCCAGGCGCCGACGTCGGCCGTGTCCCCGACGTCGACCGTGCCCAGTCCGAGTGGTGGTAGCGGCACAGCCACACCGCCGTCGTTCGAGACGGCGACGCCACCGTTGGCCGCGGAAGGGACAGTGACGCCGACACAGACGCCGCCGCCGCCACCAACGCCTTGATCTATCATA
>MTKY01049944.1_pt1 | contig 10757 bp, 4 predicted proteins | sample 1042731 | NCBI WGS metagenome assembly MTKY01 (sample SAMN06212206, study PRJNA360538) | anaerobic digester metagenome | biome: Wastewater treatment plant; material: sludge; isolation source: anaerobic digester fed with sludge from wastewater treatment plant | place: Denmark: WWTP Soeholt ... | reverse complement strand
GGCAGATGAGAGCGCGGGCGGGGAATGGCGCGGCTTCGCGCCCCCGCGCAGCAACTTCTTCAAGGTACCGGCGTTGTGGACGGATATGAGCGCCCGGCTCAGTTCGGAGGTCGCCCTCTTGAGCGTGGAGTATCTCTTCCGCCACACCTGGGGCTGGGAGACGTGGGACGGGCGCGCCTGCTGGCTCACTGAGGACGAGATCGCCAATGGGCGACGCTACGCGACCAGAGAAGAACGCTACGACAACGGTATCGGTTACTCGACGCGGGCCGTCCACGATGGTCTGCGTGAAGCGTTGGCGCAGGGTTTGCTGGTCTGGCGGAGCAATGGAACAGTACGGCAATTCGCCCTGTATCTGCACGGAATGGTGATTGGCGATGATGGTGAGTTCCAGGGCTGGGTCGCGGCTACCGTACCCGTGTCACCCGCTGAAGCTGCCGGACTTAGCTTCCCGGCGGAGCCGCCGCAACGCAAGGCCGCTGCTCCGGCCGAACCATCGCCGCAACGTCAAGTCGTTGTTCCAGTTGAACTACCGCTGCACCGGGAAGTCGCCGCCCCCACTGAGCTACCGCAGCCAGGTCAAGTCACAATCCCGGCGGAACTATCTGCGCAAATCGTGGAACTCGTCCAGCGTCTCACAGTGCTCCTGGAGACGTTGGCCGCAACGGTCACTGCGCCGTCTGGTTGCCGCGCAGCTGCGGACGCTCCGGCCGCAAGTATACCGTCAGAGGAAGCAAATAGCCCGACTTGGGCCGCCGATGACGCAACCGTGGCGGCGGCAAGTAGCCCATCCACAGTAGCAAGTAGCCCCGATTTGGCGGCAAGTAGCCCGTCTGGGGAAGAAATGACCCTACCTTATATACAGACACTCTTAGACACTCCAAAAACACACCCATCATCAGACACACACGCACCAGGCGCGCTTGACGCAGACACAGCAAAAACGGGTGCTGATGCTGAGGTTGTACTTCCTGCAGAGATTCAACAGCAGTTAGGGCAGATCGGCTTTCACCGCACCCGCACAGCCTGGCGCGAAGTCCAGGCCGTGTATGCCGCTGACCCGGCCTACGTCCGGCAATGGCTGACACACCTGGCTCACACGCGGGCCGGCGATCCGCGTGCGGCGGGGTTCTTCCGGCAAGTGGTCTTGCGGGAACGGGCGCCGTTTGGCGGGATATCCGGCAGGCCAGGACAGGCAACCTGCCCTGAATGTCACGGGGCCGGCGTAGTGTTGGATGACCGCGGGGAGAAGGCTGTGCGCTGTCCGGTGTGCCAGCCGGGGGAGTGGTAAGGCTGGCCTCAGTGAGGGAGTGATCCAGGACAGGCATTCGCGCCAGGCCAGCGGCCGCCTGGTTTACCTGGACTCTCCCGCACTCCGAGTGGGTATTTCTGGTTGTCGCGGTTGCCAGGGCTGACAGCGCCGGCGGGGAGGCGGCGACGGATGGACGATGGGAGCATCGTGGTGGTGTATGCATCGACGGAGGAGATGGACGTGTGCAGGGAGGCGACGCGGGTGTGCAGGGGAGGGGCGATAGCATCTTGACGCACTGCTGGCTTGCGCTATACTTCTTTGCACAGATTCAGTTCAGCAAGCGAGGCGCCCTATGTCCAAACAGCCCAATCTGTTACCGATGCTCTCCGATCAACCCGCCGACGAAGATCGGCTCAATTTCGACCCGTATGCCAAGACCCTGGCCGATATCCTCGGCGACCCAAACACGCACACGCCGTTGACCATCGGTGTGTTCGGAACGTGGGGACACGGCAAGACCAGTCTGATGCGGATGGTGCGCAAACGACTGGAAACCACTGCCGGTACCGATTTCCCCGTTCACGCGGTGTGGTTCAACGCCTGGCTCTACAGCCGTGAACAGGCGCTGTGGCGCGCGCTGATTGCACACGTATTGAGAGGAACCCGACAGTTCCTACTGGACGAAAAGCGACAGGCGCAGTTGGATCAACTCGAAAGCCGCCTCTACCAGGCCACCGAAGCGGAGAACGGATTGCTCACGCTCCCGCCCGGACTGATCCCCGAGATGCAGTCCGTTTCTCTCCCCGCGCGCACCGGCCTGGAACTGTGGCGACGCCAGGCCCAACGCCAGAACGCGGACGTTTCCCACTTGCAGGAGATCATCGCCGATGTGGAGGCCAGCTACGCCCTCACGCACCGCGCCCGCATCGTAGCCCTGGACGATTTCCGGCGCGAGTTCGAGGATTTGAGCAAGGACTGCGTCACCCCCTGCGGGCGGCTGGTAGTCTTCGTCGATGATCTGGACCGTTGTCTCCCCGACAAGGCGGTGGAGGTGCTGGAAGCCGTCAAGCTGTTCCTCGACGTGCCCGGCTTTGCCTTCGTGTTGGGCATCGACCGCGAGGTCATCGAGGAAGGCATCCGCGTGCGCTACCAGGACTACGAGACGAAACTGGACGGCGCGCGTTACCTGGAAAAGATCATCCAGATTCCCTTCAACCTGCCGCCGATTGACCTCAAATCCGTGCAGAGTTACATCCACGATGAAACGGCGGGCAACCTCCCCGACGCGCGCTGTGAAACGGTCTTCAGCGTGGGATTGGAGGCCAACCCGCGCCGCATCAAGCGCACCCTGAACGTGTTTTTGCTCCTGTGGCGCTTGTCGCAGAACCGCGCGGACTTGCGTGACGCCATCAAGCCGGTGCGTCTGGCGAAGATCGTCATTATCCAGCAGTACCACCCGCGCCTGTTCGCGTTGCTGGCTGAGGGGCCGCATCACTTGATTGACCTGGAACGCCGCTTCCGCGAAAGCATCCGGTCTCAAGAAGATGAGAGGATGGCCCGTGACGGGCGACCTGTTGCCGGAGAAGGTGAACGTGGGAGCGAAGGGGAGCGCGAGGAAATCTCCGCCGGCCCGCTCACCGAGTTCCTGAACCGCAGCTTGCTGCGCGAATTGCTGACCTGCATCGCTGAAGATGAACCGGATGCCAATTTCATCGATCTGACCCCGGCCGGCGTGCGCGAGTACATCTACCTCACCCGCAGCGCCGCGCAAGAAGAAGCGGCGACAGAAGCCGCTGCGCGCCTGCCCTTCGAGCCGCAAATGGTGACAATCCCCGCCGGAGCGTTCCTGATGGGCACGCCGGAGGCAGAGGTTGAAGAGCTGGCAAAGTTAGGAGGAGTCCAGCCCGAAGTCGTGCGCCGTGAAGTCCCCCAGCACGAAGTCACGCTGTCTGCTTACGCCATTGCCCGCTACCCGGTGACCAACGCGGAGTTCCGGCGCTTTATCGAGGACAGCGGGTACACTGTGCGCGACTACTGGACAGAAACCGGATGGCAACAGAAGGAAAAAGAGGGTTGGACGCAGCCGCGTTTTTGGGATGATGGTCAATGGAACGATCCGTCCCAACCGGTGGTGGGCGTTTCCTGGTACGAAGCGGTGGCCTATTGCAACTGGCTTTCGGCCAAAACCAAACGCGCGTATCGCTTGCCCACCGAAGCTGAGTGGGAGAAGGCCGCGCGCAGTACTGACGGTCGCCGCTATCCCTGGGGCAATACCTGGGACGCGGCGCGTTGCAACAACAAAGAAAGTGGCCTGGGCAAAACAACGCCAGTGGGCCAGTATCCCGATGGGGACAGTCCTTACGGAGTCAGTGAAATGGTTGGGCAGGTGTGGGAATGGTGCAGCAGTAAGTATGGTGGAGCCGGCGCAAAGCCCAAGTTTGGCTATCCTTACAAACCGGATAAGGAACGCGAAGACCTGGAAAGCGATGATACCCGCATTCTTCGCGGTGGGTCTTGGTACAGTGGCAATCCCGCAGGGGTATGCCGGTGCAGCTTTCGCAACTGGGACCTTCCCGGGGGCTGGAACGGCATCTGGGGCTTTCGTTTCGTCCGAACCTCTCCTCAAAACCCTTGAACTTTGTCCCTTGTCCATTGTTCCTTTGAACATTGTCCTTTGAACTTTGGGGTCTGGGGCGTAGCCCCAGCCGCGCAAAAATCGATTTCGGATCAACACGCTCAAGCCCCCGTCCCGGGGGCGGGTTCGGCGCAAGTTGCCCCGAGACGGGGCTAGGAGCAAAGAGCCGAGACGGGGCGGAGAGCGCCCAAATCAACGCTCAAGCCCCCGTCCCGGGGGCGGGTCCGGCATCAACCGTCCCGAGACGGGGCTAGGAGCAAAAGAGCCGAGACGGGGCGGAGAGCGTCTAAATCAATGCTCAAGCCCCCGTCCCGGGGGCGGGTCCAGTGCAAGTCGCCCCGAGACGGGGCTGAGAGCATCTAGCGTCCAAATCAACGCTCAAGCCCTCGTTTCGGGAACAGATTCAGCAAAACTACGGTGAACACACATGACATTTAAACCAGTCCACGATCCCGAACACCTGTACTTCGTGACTGCCACTACCTTGGGGTGGAAGCATCTTTTTACTCAACCCTCGTATGCCGGCATCGTGCTCGAATCACTCGACTGGCATCGTCGCAACAACCGCTGGTCGCTCTACGCCTACGTTCTGATGCCCAACCACCTACACGCAATCCTAAAACCAGCCGCGGAGAAAACAATCTCCCAGGTCCTACAATCCTTCGGCTCTTTCACAGCACATGCCATTCTCAAACAGTTACAAGAAGACCGTTTTGAATCTCTGTTGGCATTCTTCACACAACGCCAGGATTGCGACCCGCACAAACAACATCAAATATGGCAACCAATCCAGGCAAAAAATATCTGGACCGAGGCTTTTCTTCGCCAGAAATTGGAGTACATTCACAATAATCCTGCAGCAGAACGGTGGGGGCTGGTGGACAATCGAGCTGATTATGATTACTCCAGTGCGTGCTTTTATGATCGTGGGGAAACACCGCGCATAGAAGTTGATAATTTGTGGGAGTAATTAAAATCTCCGCCCCGAGACGGGGCTAGGAGCAAAGAGCCGAGACGGAGCGGAGAGCGCCCAAATCAATGCTCAAGCCCCCGTCCCGGGGGCGGGTTCGGCATCAACCGTCCCGAGACGGGGCTAGGAGCAAAAGAGCCGAGACGGGGCGGAGAGCGTCTAAATCAATGCTCAAGCCCCCGTCCCGGGGGCGGGTCCGGCATCAACCGCCCCGAGACGGGGTTAGGAGCAAAAGAGCCGAGGCGGGGCGGAGAGCGTCCAAATCAACGCTCAAGCCCCCGTTCCGGGGGCGGGTCCGGCGCAAGTCGCCCCGGGACAGGACTAGGAGCAAAAAGCCGGGACGGGGCGGAGAGCGTCCAAATCAACGCTCAAGCCCCCGTCTCGGGGGCGGGTTCGGCGCAAGTCGCTCCGAGACGGGACCAGGAGCAAAAGAGCCGAGACGGGGCGGAGAGCGTCCAAATCAACGCTCAAGCCCCCGTCCCGGGGGCGGGTTCGGCAGCAGAATGACAACGATTTTTGGAGCATACCTATGAACCAGAGTTTTAACGCCTTATCTTTGCTGGTAGAAGCCTGTCAGACGCGCAAGCTGCTCCTGGTGTGGGCGGATACGCCGTTCCCCCCGCAGGAGACGCTCCGCCAGCCGGCGGCATCGCTGATCAACCAATGGCAAAGCGCGGTGGCGCAGTGCGCCCCGCTTCCGTGGGGGCAAGCGGTGTTGCCATCGCTGCCCGTGCTCAGCCTGGACTCCACGGCGCGGCTGGAAGCCGCCGCATCCGACGCCGCGACTGTCGTTACACTCCGCGATGTCGTTGCGCAAGGACGCCCCACCGTACTCAAACTCGCCGGAGACCTGGCCTCCCGCGCGGGCCTTTTCCTCACCTGGGATGACGTTCGCGCCGCCCGCAACGACCGGGACAAGGCCCATATCTTGCGCGAAGCGGCGCACATCGCCGCCAGCGGGGTCGTGTTGGTGCTGTCGCAGAATCCAGGCCCCACGTTCGACCGTTTCTGGACAACCTTGTTGGCCCTGGCGTTGTGTGACGCTGCGCATCTTCTGGCGCTAGGCCCGCCGGACTATCCCTGGCCCGCGCCGCTGGCGTGCATCGGCCCGATCGATGACGCGACCGCCATCTTCTCCCATTTGCAGGCAGTAATACCCATCGTCCCGCATCGCCCAACACAACCAGAAGGAACACAACGCGACGCTGTCGAATTCGCCGACCTCGAAATCCACATTCTACCCCGGCGCGGGGAGGCGTATCCGGTAGACCTGACCCTCAACGGCCAGAACAACTGGCGCGGACAAGTCCAAGCCGCTGATTTACCCTGGATAAAGACCGGCGACGACGCTGAGGACGGAACGCGCCTGTTCAACGTGATGTTCGCCGATGACGCTCTGCGCACCGGCTGGGCTGAGGCGCGCGCGCTTTCACCGCAGCGTCATACGCGCCTGCGCCTGTGGCTGGATGTGGACGAACCGCAGCTTCACGCGCTGCCCTGGGAACTGCTCCACGATGGCAAAACCTTTCTCGCCGCCGGCGACGATACCCCCTTCTCCCGCTACTTGCCGGTGGATGCTCCCTGGGGCGTTGCCGCCGAACCGCCTATCCGTGTGCTGGCGGCGATTGCTAATCCCGCCGACCTGGCTGCGTACAACCTCATCACCCTGGACGTGGCCGCCGAGCGCCGCCGTCTTGAGGAAGCATTGGCGGTTTTACCGGCGACGTCCCAGCAATTGGTTTTTCTCGACGCCCCCGTGACGCTGGAACGCCTGGAAACCGCCCTGCGCGAACAACGCCCGCACATCCTGCACATCGTAGCGCATGGCGCGTTCAGCGACAGACGCGAGCAGACCGTGCTCTACCTGCAAGCTGATGACAGCGCCGCCCGGCTCGTCGCCGATGCCGATTTCAGCGGTATCTTCCACCGCCTGGGGCAAGAACGCCCGCGCCTGGTGTTTCTGGCGGCGTGTGAGAGCGCGTCGCGTTCTACCGTCGATGCCTTTGCCGGCCTCGCGCCCCAGATAGTCCGGGCCGGGGTTCCGGCGGTTGTCGCAATGCAGGATACGGTAGCCATCACCGCAACCAAGACGCTGACGACATCCTTCTATCGCCAGCTAATCCGCCACGGCGAAGTAGACCGCGCCCTCAACGCGGCGCGCAGTCTGTTATTGGCGGGCGAGTCGCCGGATGCGGGCGCGCCGGTGCTGTTGATGCGGCTGAAGGATGGGCGATTGTGGGCGGCGGATGCCGGGGGGCCCTCTACCGCCGCTTCGCAGGGCGCGGTTTATAACATCACGATCCAAAATGCAACGGGTTTCGCCATTGGCGATGGCGCGCAGGCGCTTCAAGGCGCTCCCACGGCGCTGGCCGCAAGTACGGCGGCGGCGAGTACGGCGCCCCCGCCATCTGTGTCGAACCTGCGCGCGCTGCTGCACCCTTTGGATGATGTGCAAATCGAGACGCTGTGTCTGGATCATTTTCCCGATGTCTATGACCGGTTCAGCCGGGGGATGCGGCGGGATGAGAAAATCAATCTGCTGCTAGACCACATCCGCCGTCGTCCGGCTGAGGCGGCGCGATTGACCGAACTCCTACGAGGTATGCTATGACGTTACCCTACGACATCTTGACCAACCTGGCGGCCAATCTGGCGTCCGACCTGTTGACCGGGGGCGCGAGCGCCCTGCGCGACTACGCCTTCGGGGATGCCGAGACCCGCGCCCTGCGCCATGCCTGGGAAGCAGCGTTCCGCGCGCTGCTGGAAAGCGCCGTTGACGAGGCCGGCGCCGATGTGCTGGAAACCATTTTCCGCAATTTCGTGCAGGCCGAGGGCGTCGCCGCCGCGCTGCTCGATCTGGCGCTGGCCGGTGGGCCGCCGCCGCTGGACCTGCTGCGCGCCCGCTTCGATGCGCTGGACTACGACCGCGCCACGTTGCCGGTGGACTTCAACACCGCGCTGTGCGCCCTCACCGAGGGGCTGAGCGCGGCGCTGCTGGCCGAGGCGCAGACACCGGACAGCCCGCTCTACAACCGGGTAAGCCTCGTGCGGACGGCGGCGATTCACGCGCTGCTGCGCCAGCAACACGCCGACGTGCGCCAGATCGCGGCGACGGTAGCCCGCCTGGAAGCGCAGTTGCCCACCGCCAAGTACAACCTGGTCTTCCTCGGTCCGGCCTCTGGCTTTGCGGTGGGGGATCGCGCCCAGGCGCAGCCTTTCGCACCGCCGCCGGCCTTGCCGCCTGAGCTGACCCCGCTGCTGGGACAGGCGCTGGAATTGTTGACGAGCCTGGCCCGCGAGCGCCAGCCCGCGCCCTACACTCCCGCCGACCGCGACGCCTATCTCCAGGCCGTGGAGGACGAATGTAAGGACATCCACCTGTTTTACGACACCGAGAAGGGCGCCACGCTGCCCCTGGAACGTATCTATGTGGCGCTCAAGGCCGACCTCTCCTCATCCGCCGAGCGCAAGGCCAGCCAGGAGTTGATGAAGCAACTGGTAGAAGAGCAGCGCGCCGGCGACGCGCTGCCCCCGGAGAAGGCGTTGGCCCGCGTGATGATCCTCGATCCCTACGCGGCGCGTTACCTGATCTACGACCCGAAGATGCAGGCGGAGTTGCGCGCGGCTGCCCGTGAGGCGCAGGAACGCACCTACCACCTGGCCGAGATTGTGCGGCGCTACCGCTGGATGGTGCTCCTGGGCGATCCCGGCAGCGGCAAGAGCACGCTGGCCCGCTGGTTGGCGCTGCACCTGGCGCGGGCGCTGTTGGCAGGCGAGGAAACCCTGCGCGTTGACGGCGGTCACGTGCGCCCCGATGCCGAACCCGGCGCGGCGGAATCCCTGGGGGCGGCGCGCCTGCCCGTGCTGGTGCGCATCGCCGAGTATGCGGCGGCCCGCTGGCCCAAGCCGGGCCATGATACGGAGCTGCGTCTGTTGGCCTACGTAGGACAGCGCGGAGGCCAGGACTCTGAGCGCGCAACCGCCTTCCGCGCCCTGCTCCGCGACTATCTCGAGGCCGGGCGCGTGACCTTCATCCTCGATGGGCTGGATGAGGTGACGGAATACGACCAGCGCGCCGCCATTGCTGCCGAGATCGAAGGGCTGATCGGCGCTTGGGTGCGGGATGCCGCCGGGCGCTGCCCGCTGGATGCGGACTATTACCCTACGTTGATGGCCGAGCCGGCGGGCTGGCAGGGCAACCAGGCGCTTGTCACCAGCCGGATTGTGGGCTACCAGTTCTGTCCGTTGCACGCGGCGCTGCCGCACTTCGTCATCCAGCCGATGGAGGACGCGGCGGTGCGGCGCTTCTGCGAGAACTGGGGCGCGTGCTATGGCGCGCCGGAGCAGGGCGCGGCCCTGGCCGCCGCGGTATTGAAACACCCCAACCCCAACGTGCGTGAGCAGATGGGGCGCAATCCGCTGCTGCTGACCATCCTGGCGCAGGTCTTCCAGGAGAATCCGGCGGCGGGCCTGCCCGCGCGCCGCACCGAACTGTACCGCGAGGCGGAAACCGCGGTGTTCCGGCAGCGCGGGGCGGAATGGGCGCGGCTGGCCGGGCAGTTGGGTACCCGCGACCTGGTGGCGGCCCTGCGCCGCATCACGGCGCGCGTGGCCTTCAACCTGCACGCCAATCCCGATTTCCCGGCGGCGCTGGTGGATGCCGGCAGCGTGCGCCAGTGGTTGCGAACGGCGGTGCGCGATGAGCCGGCCCTGAGCAGCGGGCGGCGCGAAGATGATGTGGTCCGCGAACTGTTGGCGGCGGCCGGCCGGTTGAGCGGCTTCTTCGTGGCGCGGGGCGAGAACGCCTACGGCTTTCTACACCGGCAGTTTCAGGAGTACTTCGCGGGACGCTACCTGGCGACCCTGCTCCAGGCGGGCGAGACGCTCACCCCCTATCTGAGCCGTCTGGAAGACCCCGCCTGGCGCGAGGTGTTATTGCTGACCCTGGGCATTCTGGAGCGCGAGGCCCCCCGGCTGACCGAGAAGGTGATGCATAGCGTTTTGGACGCCTCCGACCCCACCGGCGGCCTGTTGCCCTACACCCTGTTGCTGGCCGCCGACGCCCTGCAAGAGTTGGCCCGGCCCCCGGAGGCTCTGGTGCGCCGCGTGGCCGCAGGGCTGATTACGGCCTACTCCCGCGCGGATGAAGCGCGCTTTGCCGCGCTGGCAAAGCGCGTGCGCGCGACGTTTGCGGCGTTGCCCCGGCAGGCGCAGGGCCGCGACCCGGTGGGGGCCGCGCTCTGCGCCGCGCTTGTTCCCTCGCCGCCTGCTCTTCCGATCTAGGGTGAGGGGGAGCGTTTCACCCGAATGGCGGCGGCGGAGTTGATTGAGGCCTGCCAATGGTTTACGCCGGCAACTGCGCGCGCCCTGACGCAGAGCTGGCAGGCGTATACCGAGCCGGCCGGGACGCTGTTGAGCGCGTTGCAAGCACATTACGACGCTCACCCGGAGCACTTTGCCGCGCTGGACTTGCCTTTCCGGCAGGCAATGCTCCGCGAGCCGGCGCTGTGGGCGCAGGTGCAGGCTCACGCTCATTGGCAGGCGGTAGCGCAGGCGCTCTACCCGGCGCCGTGGGCGACGCCCGCGCCTGAGGCGGCGGTGCGCGATTCTCCCCTGACGCCGGAACTGATAGCGCGCCTGCGCCAGGCGCCGGAGGATAGCGACGCCCTGCGCGCCTGGCTCTGGCAGGTATGGGAGGGGGCGGATGACGCGGCCGCCCGCGACGCCGGATTGGCCCTGGTGTATCTGGGAGAGCGCCGTTTGGCCGAGAGTCTGGCAGCGGACGGCGCAAATCGCCCGCTGGCGCGGGCGATTTGCGCCGCATCCTACCTCGCCCTCGCCTTCGCCTTCGACCTCACTCGCGACCTCGCCCACAACCTCGACTTCGCTCGCGACCTCGC
>MTKY01012456.1_pt1 | contig 10757 bp, 9 predicted proteins | sample 1042731 | NCBI WGS metagenome assembly MTKY01 (sample SAMN06212206, study PRJNA360538) | anaerobic digester metagenome | biome: Wastewater treatment plant; material: sludge; isolation source: anaerobic digester fed with sludge from wastewater treatment plant | place: Denmark: WWTP Soeholt ... | reverse complement strand
GATGACTTCCGCTGTGGCATGAGCCGAGGATGACGGCAATACTGAGGAGTACGCACAGGAGCAGTACGGCAGTGGCTGGGGTGATCCGTGTCATCTCAGAGCCCTCCGAGAGAACCGTGGTCAGAACCAGTCGCCGGCGACGATGTCACGCGCGGGGTCTGCTCACGGCCCGGATGACCGCTCACTGAGATGCACGGCGCCGCTGTCCGCCACCGAGACAAAACCCCTTCCGCATCGTGCGGAAGGGGTCTTCGCCCACTCAGTGAGATATTCCTTCTACTGTTTCACTCCACCCTTCGCCAGTGCGTGCCGGAGGCGGTGTCCTCGATGACGATGCCCACTTCAGTGAGTTGATCGCGGATCTCATCGGCCCGCGCCCAGTTCCTCTCCGTCCGCGCCTGCTCGCGCTCGGCGATCAGTGCCTCGATCTCGGGGGCGAGTGCCTCCTTCTCATGCGCGATGTACCCCAGCACGGCGTCGGCTCTCGCGATGAACTCATTCACCCGTCTGACGTTCTCCGCGTCGAGAGTCCCCTCGACGATGGCCGGGTTCACCTCACCCATCAGGCTGAATACGGCCGCGGTCGCGCCGGGCACGTTCAGGTCGTTGTCCATCGCCGCCTCGAAGTCGCGCTGAGCCCGCTCGACGGCCGCCTCGATGCTGATACTGTGCACACCGTCGGCGGGAGACGCGTTCAGCCGATCCACGAAGTCCCACAGCCTGTGCACCGCCTGCGTGCTGTCCTCCAGGCTCTGCATGGTGAAGTCGAGTTGATGCCGGTAGTGGGCCGAGAGCAGCAGGTGCCGTATCGCCATCGGCTCGGCGCCCCTGTCCAGCAGGTCGCGGAGCGTGTAGAAGTTGCCGAGGCTCTTGGACATCTTCTGCCCCTCGACGATCAGGTGGGCCGGGTGCAGCCAGAAGCGTGTGAACTCCTTGCCGGTGGCAGCCTCGCTCTGGGCGATCTCGTTCTCATGGTGAGGGAAGACCAGGTCGACCGCTCCCGTATGCACATCCAGCGTCTCGCCCAGGTACTCCATCGAAAGCGCCGAGCACTCGATGTGCCAGCCCGGCCTGCCCGGCCCCCAGGGGCTCTCCCAGGTCGGCTCACCCTCCTTGGCCGCCTTCCACAGCCCGAAGTCCCGGATGGTCTCGCGGTCATACTCATCGGCCTCGATGCGGCTGAAGGCCGAATCGGCGTCCTGCGTCACATCGGTGCCAGACAGCTTCCCGTACTTCGGCCAGCTCGATATGTCGAAGTAGACATTCCCCTCGCGCTCGTAGGCATGCCCCTTCTCGATGAGCGTCTGCACGATACCGATCATCTGCGGAATGTGCTCGGTCGCGCGCGGGTACCTCCACGCCGGCTCGATGCGCAGTGTCTGGAGGTCCTCGAAGAACACGGCCTCCCACTTGCGCGTGAAGTCGGTCAGGCTGACGCCCTCGGATGCCGCTCCGGCGATGGTCTTGTCATCGACATCGGTGATATTCATCACCTGGTGAGTCTCATAGCCCTTGTAGCGCAGGTAGCGCGCCAGGACGTCATTGAACAGAAATGTGCGCAGGTTGCCGATATGTGCGAAGTTGTAGACCGTCGGTCCGCAGGAGTAGATCTTGACCGGCTCACCCTCGGGCACGGTGAACTCGTCCTTCTTGCGTGTCAGCGTGTTGTACAGACTGAGCATCATAACGCCTCCATTGCGCGGGTCTCCCCGGCACATCCCCGCGACTTGCCGAGCCGGGAATGCAAAGAGCAGCGGAACACTGTATCTGCTCCGCTGCTCCGAATCGCTGTATCGAGTGATGGTGTGCTACGGTACAGGCATGGCAGCGGGTCGGCCCCGGAGGGCCGCCCTACAGATGCAAGTCTGTCCACTGCTCCTGTACCCCAACATCATGACCTCGGTCGTAGAGGATATGCGACGGCTGGGCCCGCCGGCCTCACCCCCGGCCCCATCTCCTGGTCTCGCTAGGCGAGCCCTCGGGCGAAGAGGGGAGAACGACGAACGGCGAGCGTCTACATGCCTTCGTGGTTTCTGAGACGTTGTGTATGCCGTGCTCCCCTCTCCGGCCACGGAGAGGGGCCGGGGGTGAGGCACGGACGGCGAGCACCAACCAGCCTCACAATCCGCCCCACAAACGGGTTCTCGGAGCAGGGCCGGGGGTGAGGCAGGGCTCCCTACCCCGCCGGCGACTCCGGCGATTCCTTCGTCTCGCCATCGGCCTTCGCCGTGGTTGGCGGCACCGGATCCCCCTCGACGGCATCCCTGATAGTCGTGGTCGCTTCGGTCGCGGCGCTGCGGAACTCGCGGAGTCCCTCGCCGAATGCGCGCATGAACTCCTTGACCTTGCCGCCGCCGAACAACAGCAGCACGACGATCCCGATCACGATAAGCTCATACAGACCGGGGAAGCTCATGGCATCACCTCCTCGCGCCCGACATGCAAGTGGCCGACGTCATCATTCCTGCTCAGAGTATAGCACAGGGCTGCCCGCGGTGAAACTCCCGATGTGCTACTGCGTCTGCTCTGGTATGACCCCGTTGCTTACCGGGGGTTCGAGCACCTGTATCTGGACGCCGCCGATCAGCTTCTCGACGCCCTGCTTCTGCTCGACGGCAGCCCCGAAGGTGGACACAACTGCCGCGGCCGACGCAATTCCCCAGCGAATGCGGTTCTCCAGCGATTCGCGCTGGATGCTCGCTGCCGTGAAGCCGGCCACGAGTGCATCACCCGCGCCGACGGAGCTGATGAACTCCACCTGCGGGGGCCGCGCCCAGTAGCACCCTTGCCGCGCGGTGGCGATGATTGCGCCGGAGTTGCCGAGCGAGGCGATAACGATCCGGACGCCCTGCGCAACGAGTTCCTTCGCGGCCGCCAGGACACCGCCCGGCACCGAAAGCGGTTCGCCGACGAGTGCCTCGAGTTCGGCGTGATTGGGCTTGATGACCTCCGGCCTGGCCTCGACGGCCGCGGCGAGCAACTGATCCCGCGCATCCAGTACCACGGGCACGCGGTGACCCCGGGCGATCTGGATGAGTTCTCTATAGAAACTGAATGGGACACCGCGGGGGGCACTGCCGGAGACTACCGCGATAGTCGCGCGCTCCAGCAGGCGGCTCCACTGGCGCTTGAGCCTGGATACCTCCTCGGGCGTCACCAGCGGTGGCATCTCATCGAGTTGGGTCTGGCGCTTGTTGGCTCGGTCGACGATGTTGATGCACAGGCGCGATTCCTCGCCGATCGCGACCAGCTCGCTGACAATCCCCTCGGCTGCCAGCCGGTCATTGATGAACTGGCGCGACACCCCTCCGGCGAAGCCGACCAGCAACGGCTCCTCGCCCAGCGCACGCAGGCCCCGGGCGACATTGACGCCCTTGCCCCCGGCGTCGGCGCGGAAATGCCGTGGGGTATGATGGACCCCCACGGCGAAGTTCTCCACGTCATAAGTCCGGTCGATGCCGGTGTTGGCACACATTACCAGGATCATGAATGGTCGCCTGCCGTCGGCTCGTGGCGGCATGCGCGCCGCCGCTCAGCCAAGCAGCCCGCCGATCCTCCTCAGTGCCTCCCGCAGGCTATCCTGGGATGCCGCATACGAAATCCGCAGATAGCCCTCGCCGTGCGCCCCGAATGCCGTGCCCGAGAGCACGGCGACCCCTGCCTCGTCGAGGAGCTTGCGTGCCAGGTCGTTGCTGCTGTAGCCGGTGCCGGTTATGTTGGGGAATGCATAGAACGCCCCGTGAGGCTTCAGGCAACTGACGCCCTTGATCTGATTGAGGCCCTCGACGATCAGGTCGCGGCGCTGCCTGAATACCTCCACCATATTGGCCGTCTCATCCCGCGGTCCCTGCAAAGCCGCGATTCCCGCCTGCTGAGTGAAGCTCGCCGTGCAGGAATTGACATTGATCATCAGCTTCGTCAATGCCTCCGCAACCTGCGCGTTGCTGGCCGAGAAGCCCAGCCGCCAGCCGGTCATCGCGAATGACTTCGAGAAGCAGTCAACGATCAGCGTGCGCTCCTTCATCCCCTCGACGGCGGCGATGGAGTGGAACTGGCCGTCGTAGATGATCGTCTCGTAGGTCTCATCGGACATCACCATGATGTCCTTTTCGATGCAGACCTCGGCGATCGCCTCGAGGTCCTCCTGGGTGAGCACCCCGCCCGTGGGGTTCTGGGGCGAGTTGAGCACAACCAGCCGCGTGCGGTCGGTGATGAGGCCGATCAGCTCCTCCACGTCGAGGCGCCACTGATTCTCCTCACGCAGGACGATTGGCACCGGGGTTGCGCCGGAGAAGTTGGCAACCGATTCGTATATCGGATAGCCGGGGTTGGGGCAGATGACCTCGTCTCCCGGCTCAACCAGCGCCACGATACCCAGGAATATCCCGGGCTTGCCACCCGGGTAGATCACAATCTCCTCCGGGGAGTACTCAACGCGTCGGCTCTGCGAGACGTGCGCGGCCATGGCGGCCCGGAACTCGCGGTTGCCCGCCGGTGGCTCATAGTGGGTGAAGCCGGTTGAGATTGCGTCGATAGCCGCCTGGCGTACATGCGCGGGGGTATCGAAATCGGGTTCGCCGATCTCGAGGTGGATGATGTGCTTGCCCTGGGCCTCCAGCTCCCTGGCGCGCGCCAGCACCTCGAACGCGCTCTCGGTGCCCAATCGCTGCATTCGCTCAGCAAAGAACATGATCCGGTTCTCCTGTTCCACGCCCCGTCCACTGACGGGGGCCGGATACGCCACAGCGCGGGGAGGACGTCCCCGCGCTGTGGATGATTGGGTTCGGCATCTAGCTCAGCATCGAGCCTATCGAGTCGAGCGCCTTACGGATGTTCTCGACGGAGTTGGCATAGGAGAAGCGAAGGTAGCCCTCGCCGTACTGCCCGAAGGCCGTGCCGGCCAGGCACGCAACGCCCGCCTCCTCGAGGCACTTCTTGGCAAGCGTCCGGCAGTCGAAGCCCGTCTCGGTGATGTTCGGGAACGCGTAGAACGCGCCCTTGGGGCGCAGGCAGCTGATGCCGGGGATTGCGTTCAGCCCGTCGACGATGACGTCGCGGCGCTCCTTGAAGATGGCAACCATCTTGTCGCTCTCGTCCATCGGACCCTGTAGAGCCGCAATGCCGGCGCGCTGGACGAAGCTCGTCGTGCAGGAGTTGCAGTTGGTCTCGAACTTCGCTATCGCCGCAGCCAGCTCGGCATTGCACACGCCGTAGCCCAGCCGCCAGCCCGTCATCGCGAAGGTCTTCGAGAAGCAGTCGAGGATGATCGTCCGCTCGCGCATGCCGTCTACCGCGGCGATTGAGTGATGCGTGCCCTCGTAGAGTATCTTCTCGTAGGGCTCATCCGACATCACAACAATATCGTTCTTGATGGCGACCTCGGCGATGGCCTCGAGGTCGGACTTCTCCAGCACGCCGCCGGTGGGGTTCTGCGGCGAGTTGATGATGATCATCTTCGTCTTGTCAGTCACCAGGTCGATGAGCTGCTCGACATCCAGTCGGAAGTCGATCTTCTCGAGCAACGGGATCGGGACCGGCTTGCCGCCCACGAAGTTGATCATCGATTCATAGATCGGGAAGCCCGGGTTCGGGTAGATGACCTCGTCGCCGGGGTTCACCAGAGCCGTGATGCCCCAGTAGATGATCGGCTTCGCGCCGGGGACCACGACGACGTTCTCCACGGCGTAGTCGGTGCCCCGGGTCTTGTTGATGTGCTCGGCAATGACTGCGCGGAACTCAGGATCACCCGCGGAAGGACCGTAGTGTGTGTAACCAGAATTGAGGGCATCACAAGCGGCGTCTCTGATGTGCTTCGGGGTGTCGAAGTCCGGCTCACCAATCTCCAGGTGAACGATCTCCCGGCCCTCGGATTCGAGTTGTCTGGCTCGCGCCAACACCTCGAAGGCGGTCTCACTGCCAAGTCGTGCGAAGCTCTCTGCCAAACGCATTGTGATGTTCCCCTTCCTTGGAGCCCCGCTCGCGGAAGATACCCGCGGGGGGCCTGCAGGCCCCCTGTGGGGCCTGCCTATGCTCAAGGCGGCCCATACCCGGCCGGTCTAAGGCTCCGGCCGGCATGCGCCGCTGTACGCCGACATCCATTGTCTGCCGCCCCCGGCACACACGCGCTCCGTGGCCGAACTCCAGCCTGGAGTTGTCACGTATCCCGAGCGCGGTACAACTCCTCGCCCGGGACTGCTATTGGCCGATGCTCGGGTGCCGTGGTGAGTTGTGGGGACCTGCAGCCGCCTGTGGCCGGTGGTGTGTAGCCTTGCGCCCGGGGACCGGCCTTGTCGTTGGCCCCTATCATAGCCGGAACTGCCGCATTGTTCAACCCCAAAGCTGTCCCGCGTGTGCCTCTGATCAGGAGGTAGCACTGGGATTCAGGTTGGTCGCGCGCTGGGCCGGATGCACCGCCATCTTGGCGTGTTGCTTGCATCGCAGCGAATCCGGCCCACGCCTCGGTACGAGTTGCCAGGAAAACCTGCGCAACTCGGCACACCCGCTGCCCCCACCAGCCTCCGGCCCGGAGGTTCGGCGCTCCGGCCGGCGAAATCTCTTGCCGTCAATTGCGATCGACATCAGGGAGGAACCTCATATCGTGGAGCATATCCGGCGCCGCATCCGGCCCTGTTGCCTGCTGATTGTAGTCTGCGCGTGCGCCCCGCGCGTCGGTGCGGGCGTCGAGATCACAACCTCGGCTGACGCCGACATCGAGACACAGTGGACTGCCATGGCGCTCAGACTGGCCTACAGCACTTCGCAGGCCGACGATGCCGAGCCCGCACTCCTGAGTATCCACGTGCGACTGCCTCATCCGCCGCGCTGGGTGTGGCTTGATGACCGGCCGATACCGGCGGAGCGACTCCAGGTAGAGGGCGACGGCAGGCTCCGGCTGGATGTGCCGACCGGTCGTCACATCATCCGCGCCGGGTGGGGTGAGCCCCCGGTGCTGATTGAGCGTAAGGTCGGCGTGCCGGTCACGGTGGACGGGGCGCGCGTGGGCGTGCTCGATGGTGTGCTGCGCTCCGAGAGCCTGCAGGCGTTCGGTACGGTGGATGTGGGCGCGGTGGGCCTCTACCGGGTACGGGCGACGGTCTCTGCCGGCGTCAACCCGGACAGCGTCGGCCTGCGTGTGGGTGATACCACCGTGGGGCGGCGATTCTCAACCGGGGGAGTGTTCGTATCCGCCGAGACGGTGCCGGCGGGGGGCCGCACTGCCATACGGCTGACCGTTCGCGGCGAGGACCTCTCCGCCCTGCCGGTCACCGGCGTTGAACTGCGGATGCTCACCGCCGCCACTGTCGCTGCTGCGGTGGCCGAGGCCCCATGGGGAGCGATTCTCATCGAGGCCGAGGCATTCGCCCGCGGCAGCTCGGCCGGCTACCAGGTGAGCCCCGGCTCGCACACCGACACCCACGGCGGGAGTTGCGTCTTCAGCTTCCTGGGCGATGGCTCCTGGCTTGAGTGGGATATCGACGTCCCCGCCGATGGGCGCTACGACCTGTACGCACGGATTGCCACTGCCGAGCCGTACGCCTATCGCCAGATGCGCATGGCTACCGGGCGCGGTGTCCGCAGGGGGCTCATCGCCTTCCCCGGCACCGGTGGCTGGGGGCATTCGGCCGACAGCTGGGGATTGCGGCAGATCACCGGCGTCGACGGTGTCGAGCCTTTCGAGCTTGCGAAGGGCACGCGCACGTTGCGCCTGACGGGTGTGCTGGCCAACCACCTCAACATCGACTACCTGCTGCTCGTGCCCCGCGAGTAGGGGGGATGACCCGCCCCACCGAACAGAGAAGGCCCGCCCGGTATTCCCGGGCGGGCCGCTTTGCTCACGGTGTCATTTGCCGGCGTCTACAGCTCAGCCAGTACCGCCTTGGCCGCAGTCGAGACCTCGGGCCGCTGGGTATCGGCAGCGGCCTCATTGAGCAGCTTCTTCCCCTCGGCCACTGAGGTGCCCGACTTGGCCAGCGCCGTGCCGAGGTGGTACTTCACGGCGCTGTTCTTCGGTGCGCGCTTGATGACTTCGCGCAGGATCTTGATGCCCTTCTCGTACTCGCCCTGCTGCACCCACACCCAGCCGAGCGTGTCGGCATAGAGGTTGTTCTTCTTGTCGCGGGCCACCGCGTTGGTCGCCAGACGCTCGGCGCGCTCGAGTTGCTGCCCGCGGTCTGCCAGCAGCAGCGCGACATTGTTGGCTGCCGGCGGCAGGTCGGGCACCAGGATGAGCGCCTCCTCGTAGGCGGCCAGGGCGCTGTCGATGCCGGCCTCGATCCGTGTGGCATCGGCCGATCTGTACGCCGCGGCGACAAGCGCATCGCCCGCGGCGAGCTGTATCTTCGGATCGCCGGGGAACTGCTCGCGGGCCTCGTTGGCCAGAGCCGCGGCCTCCTCCGGCCGCTCATCCCGCAGCAGCAGCAGGATGGTCCCGCGCATGTAGTGCGGGTCCTTGGGGGCCAGGCGCATTGCCTCCCGATAGCTCGCCTCGGCCTCCTTGACCTTATCCATCTGCAGGAGAGTGTCGGCCTTCGCGCAGTGGAGCGGGGCGGAGTTGGGGTACTGCTGCAACCCGACCTCGATGCCCTCCATGGCCTCCTCGGCCTGTCCCTGGGCGCGAACGGCCCGAGCGCGGACCACCTGCAGCTCCTCCGGCCCCTTGAGCCCGTCATCGAGCAGCCGCTCGGCCATCTCCTGGGCTTCCTTGAGTTTTGCCTCCGCCTCGGCGGTCTTCTCCTCCGCCGCAAGGCTGTCGGCCTGCTCGAGCAGGATGATGCTCATCGCCAGCACCGATTTCGGATGGTCCGCCTGGATCTCGAGCGCCTTCTTCAGAGTCTCGGCGGCCTCCGGCCCCTTCCCTGCCATCGCATACGCCTGTGCAAGGCGTTCGTAGGCGTCCGCCGTCTGGTCCCTCTCAGCCTCTGCGGTAGCCTGCGCTATCGCCGCCTCCGGTCCCTGCTGCTGGGCGGTCAGCCGCAGGTCCTCGGCGGTGCCACCCAGCGGCTCTCTCTCCGCGGGCTTCGGACAGCCGCAGACGGCCAGCAACAGGCCGCCAAGGGCTACAACGGCAAACGCAGCAGTGAGCGATCGGGCAAGCCGTCCCGTGTATGAGTTCTGCAATGGTGTCGCTCCCTTCGCACTATCGAGCCGACGACTCCAGATCTGTGCGCGAGTGACTGTGCGGCCAACACATACACGCAAGTCGGCAACATCAGTCGCTTCAGCCGACAGTATTATACACGCTCCCGGTGCCACAGGCGAGTGACAACGGTAAAGAAAACCTCACGATTCGCGCAACATCCCTGCACGGTGCCGGGTATCTGGTTCCGCGGCTCTGGACATGCGAGAGTTCGGGTGATAGAATCGTCGAACGTGTGTTTGTGCCGCGGGGGAATGGTATGGCAAAGATCATCATGCATGCCGATCTGGATGCGTTCTTTGCATCTGTCGAGCAGGTGGAGAATCCGCAATACCGGGGCAAGCCGGTGCTGGTGGGGGGGACATCGCGGCGCAGCGTGGTCTCCGCCGCCTCCTATGAGGCCCGGCACTTCGGCGTGCACTCCGCCATGCCGATGTGGCGTGCCCGGCAGCTCTGCCCGCATGCGGTCGTGGTCCCGGTCCACGGCGACCTCTACAAGCGCTACTCAGATCGCGTCTTCGACATCCTCCGTGGCTATACCCCGCTCATCGAGCCCGTCTCGATTGATGAGGCCTATCTCGACATCACCGGCACCGAGCGGCTGTTCGGGCCGCCTCTGGAGTTGGCGCGCCGCGTCAAGCAGCAGGTGAAGAGCGAACTGGGCATAACCCTCTCCGTCGGCCTTTCGCACAACCGGATGCTCGCGAAGATGGCCTCCGACTGGGACAAGCCTGACGGGCTGTTCTGGATTCGCGAAGAGCAGCTCCCCGGGCTGCTTGACCCGCTTCCTGTGGGGAGGCTGTCGGGGATAGGGGAGAGTACCCGCGAGCGGCTCAAGCAGTTGGGCGTGATCACCATCGGGCAACTGCGCTCCGTGCCGGTGACGCTGCTCGAGCGCGAGTTCGGCAAGCTGGGCCTGCATCTGCACCAGGCTGCCGGCGGCCGCGGCAGCTACGAGGTCTGCGCGTACGACGATACCCCCGAGCGCAAGCAGATCAGCAGTGAGACGACGCTCGAGCACGACAGCCGTGACCTGGACTTCCTGCGCCTGCGGCTGCTCTCGATCTCAGACACCCTCGCACGACGTCTGCGACAGCGAGGCTGCATGGCCCGGACCGTGCACCTGAAGGTCAGGTTCTCCAACTTCAAGCTCATTACGCGCAGCAGCAGCCTCAAGCACCCGACCGATACGTGGCAGGATATCTACAGGCCCGGTGTTGAGATGCTTCAGAGAGTCGACTTCGGCGCCCAGCGCGCGCGGCTCATTGGCCTGGGCGTCAGCAACCTCACCGAGCAGCGGGCAGCCCAACTGAGCCTGTTCGACCACAGCGTGCAGGATGTCGGCAAGCTCGACCAGGCATGTGACAGAATCCGCGACCGCTTCGGCGACGACGCCATCCGCCAGGCGAGGTTGTGGGATGAGGAGTGAAAAGGGTTTCCCACACCGATCAGAGCCGCTTCTCACACGGATCAGAGGAGCGCCACGCTTTCCAGCGTGGCGGGCGTGGTAGCCCGCAAATGCGCCAGGACGCCCGGGGTCAGGCATTCAGAATTCAGTTTTGCTCAACCCAGAGCGGAGTCCAGCCGACTACGCGCAAAAGTGAATTGTGAGTGCCTGACC
>MTKY01052453.1_pt1 | contig 10760 bp, 9 predicted proteins | sample 1042731 | NCBI WGS metagenome assembly MTKY01 (sample SAMN06212206, study PRJNA360538) | anaerobic digester metagenome | biome: Wastewater treatment plant; material: sludge; isolation source: anaerobic digester fed with sludge from wastewater treatment plant | place: Denmark: WWTP Soeholt ... | reverse complement strand
GAAGAGCCGGGTGTTGCGTCCGCGGTGATGAGTTCTGAGTTGATTCCTTCTCCTTGATCCGACGTTGCCGGCCCGACCACAACACGACTGCCGGCCCCAGCTCCGCCCAGCAGGAATACCACGCCACGCTTGACGCCGCGCTCGGCGGCGAACGTCTCCAGCGACGGATTGAACTCCTCACCCTCCTCGAGCCGGATGACGAAGACCCGGCCCAGCGATCCCTCACTCCAGTTCATAGACTCTCCTCTCCTTTGCCGGGGACGCTTCTTGGAACGTGCGCCCCGGTCACGGTGTGCCCACTGACTAGCCGCGTGTGATGTCTTGTGACAACCGTACCAGGGCGGGCCTCGTGGCTTCAGGAAGCGACGACATCGGCGGCGACTTTGTCGTTCGGAGGGGGAGACGTTAGCATGGCCTCTGGGGTAATGTGAGCAACTTTGGGTCGGCGGCCCAACCGGCAGGGTTGGCCGGTCGGTGATGGAGGAGACGGGAGCCTGTGGAGCCGGCACACTGTCAAAACCATGCAGGACGGAGGCCGATGGATACGGTTCCCGGGGCGCAGCGGCTGAACGTTGGGAGGGCACAGGCGGTCCCGCTCCCGGACTACGTGCGTCTCGCAGCCTTGGATCAGGAGTGGACAGTTGAGTATCGGGACACCGGCGGTGAGCGGGTGGCGGCCGGGGTGCGCCCCGGCCGCCGGCTCCTGGTGCATGGCGGTACTGGTGACCGGGAACGGTGTCGTCAGGCCCTGCGCCGGTGGCTGTTGCGTACGGCCGGGCAGTGTCTACCTTCCTGGCTGGAAGCACTCGCGGCCTCGCATGGCCTCTGTTTCGAACGCGCCGCCGTGCGTCTGCAGCGCTCGCGCTGGGGCAGCTATTCCTGGCGGGGGACCATCAGTCTCAACGCTCGGCTGCTGCTTCTCCCCCCAGAACTGGTGGGGCATGTGTTGCTCCACGAATTGTGCCACTCTGTACACATGGATCATTCCGCGCGCTTCTGGTCTCTCGTGCGTTCTCACGATCCGGCCTGCGACTCACACCGCCGCTTGTTGCGGGTTGCCGCGAAGCAGTTGCCCCCATGGTCATGGTGAACGACTGACGGCACAGCCGACAGCCGACCGAGTGCCGGCCTCCGGCGGTTCTGTGGGAACAAGGTCAGTCGGAGGTGTACTCGATTTGGGGGATCTGGCAGGCTTCACTTTGGATTCTGGCCGTGCTCAGGGTCAGCGAGCCCACAACTCCCAATGCCGCGGCGGCAGCGGCTACCAGAAAGGCAACGGCGAATCCTCCCGCGGCGTCGGCCAAGGCGCCGGCTACGCTTGGTCCCACCGCCTGCCCCAGACCGAGGAACACGGTGATAAAGCCCAGCCCTGCGGGGCACAGGCGGGGTCCCAGCACGTCGTCGCTCGCCGCCGCCATGATCACGGGAACGCTCCAGGCGGTGAAACCGAAGAGCACGGTTGCCAGGATGACGCCACTCGTCGAAGGCCAGAGGGCAAACAGGGTGAATGCCACACAATGTGCACAGTAGACAACGGCCAATGTCCACTTCCGGCCCATCCTGTCGGATATGCCGCCCCACAAGACCCCCGAAAGAAGGCTGCACCACCCCATCACCATGAAAAGGGTGCCGGCGTGGGCCTCTGTGTATCCTATGTCGCTCACTAGACGTTTGGTAAAATAAGTCATGAAGATTATGTAGGAGAATCCATAGGCTGTATAGGTGGCACCGAGATGCCACATGGCTCCCGATCGGTACACCTGACGCATGCCGTGCCTGACCGCCCCGCCTTCAGGGCGAGGCTGCTCCGCCTGCGGTCTGTGAAAGAAGAGGAACGCCAGCAGAGCCAGCACCAGAGCCATGCCGGCAAAGGCATACCAGGTGATTCGCCAGCCCTGGTTGCCATAGCCGGCCACGAATGCCGGTACCAAGAGGCCGGCTGCCACCAATCCCAACGATTGACCCGCAACGGCCGTCCCGACTGCGAAACCGCTACGGCCTGGAAACCAAGCAGGTAGGAGGCCTACGGTGGGGACGTTAACGCATCCGCTGGCGGCTCCAGTGACTGCGCGCCACACGAGAAGCGCAGCCATGCCGCCGGCCGCACCGGTCAGGGCCATGCCCGCCGCTGCTACGAGGAGGCCGATGGTGACCACAATCCGAGAGCCATAGTGCGAGGCGATGGCACCGGCAATGGCCGACATGGCCATGTATCCCAGGAGATTGGCTGTGGCCAACAATCCGGTCTGGGTGTTGGTCAGGTTCAGCGCCGCCTGCATTGAGGGCAACACCATCCCGTAACCAAAACGGGCCAAACCCAAGGCCCCGAACACAATCAGCGAACCAACGGTGAGCACCAGCCAGGCGCGCCGCGTGGGTCGCGGCGCCGCCTGGGCGCTCTGGGGGAGAGAGGGGGAATCCGGCGGCGATCCCCCCTCGGTTGAATGGTCGCCTCTCAGGCCAATTGCTCCTGCTCATGCTTCTGAGCGATGGTGGCCGCTAGATCATCCAGGGCTTTCAGGTCGGCTTCGCGGGGTAGGCCCTTGCAGAGGACGGGGGTGAGAACCTCGACCTTGAGGTTGGGGATCATCGCGGCCAGTGTCTCCACTGCCTTGCCGCCCCAGCCGTAAGAGCCGACGATGGATAGGAAGCGGGCTTTGGGCTTGAGAGCGTTGGCCAGGAGCGTTGCATAGGCGGCCAGTGGGTGCGGGCCCACCAGCACGGTGCACGTTCCCACTACCACCGTAGCCGCGTCGAGCAACACCATGGCCAGTTTGCCTATGTCGGTCACGGCCAGATTGAACAGTTCCACGCGCACGCCCTTGTTGACCAGGGCGGCGGCCAGATGTTGCACCATCTTCTCGGTACTGCCGTGCATCGACACATAGGGGATGACGGCCAAGTTCTGGGGAGGAGCCGATACCCACTCCTTGTAGAGGTCGACTATGAACTCCGGGCGATCGTAGATCTGTCCGTGACTGGGGGCGATCATCTCGATGTCGTAGCTTTCCAGCTTTTTCAGATTCTTCTCTATCTGGGGCCGGAAGGGGGCCATGATTTCGGCGAAGTAGCGCTTGGCCGCCTCCTTCACCCGCCCCTCGTCGGTCACGTAGAGATCAGAAGTGGCGATGTGCGATCCAAAGAAGTCGCAGCTGAAAAGGATACGCTCTTCCTGCAGGTAGGTGACCATGGTCTCCGGCCAGTGCACCCAAGGGGTATGGATGAAGGTGAGGGTTTTGCCTCCGAGCGCCAACTGTTCTCCATCCTCCACCACCAGGAAGGCTTCCGCCGGCAGGGCCAGATGATCGATGAGCATGTCCTTGGCCCGAGGGGTCACCACCACTCTGGCCTCGGGGTACTTCTCAAGCACATGACCGATGGAGCCGGAGTGGTCCTGCTCCGCGTGATGGGAGACTATGTAGTCGATGCGCGGCACGTCTGCCAGTTGGGCGAGGAGCTCATCCACCATGGGTGGGTCAACCGTATCGAGCAGAGCTACCTTGTCCGTGCCCTCGATCAGGTATGCGTTGTAAGAGGTGCCGTCCGGCAGCGGGATGAGCGAATCGAAGAGGCGGCGATCCCAGTCCACCGCTCCCATCCAACGGACACCATTTCGTACATCTCTATGATTCATGATTGTGCCTCCAAGAGTTTCTGCAGTGTCACCCTGACGATGCCACCTCATGGTAGCCTTCTTGATCGGGGAAGCCAACAGGGCCCCGACTGGGGCCCTGTTGGCTTCCCGCTTCAGCGATCTTGTGCCCTACCGGGAATCCCCGGCGGACGGTGCCGCCACCTTGCGGGTTTGTGGACGGGGTCGAGGGGCGGGGGCGGGTTTTGCACGCCGCCGCCACGCCACCCAGGCGCCGCCCTCGTGGCCCGTATCCGGGATGATGCGATCCAGCCATGCGGGCATCCACCAGTTGGCGCGCCCCAGGTAGCACATGAGGGCCGGGACCAGCGCCATCCTCAGGAGCAGCGCATCAAATGCGATCGCCAACGCGATGCCGATCCCCAGTTCTTTGGTGAGGGAGATGCGGGTGAAGGCGAAGGCCGCCGTTACCACCACCACCAGCAGGGCGGCACTCAGAATGACTCGGCCGCTTCGCAGCAGGCCGTGGCGGATGGCTTCGCGGTTATCTCGTTTCTCCAGCCAGGCTTCGTGCATGCGCGTCAGGGAGAAGACCCCGTAATCCATCGAGATCCCGAAGAGCGCGCAGAAGATCACCACCAGGATGATGGCGTCGGTGGCGCCGGTACTGGTGTAGTCGAGAAAGCCCTGGAACCGTCCATCCTGGAAGATGAACACCAGGCAACCGATGCTCATGAGGATGGTGAGGGCGTTGACCAGTACGGCCTTGAAGGGCAGCAGTACACTGCGGAGCATCGAAAGCAGCACCAGGTAGGTCGCTACCAACACGTATGCGATAACCCAAGGGATCCGGCTGATGAGGCCATCGAAAAAGTCGGCCTGTGATGCCGCCTCGCCCGCCACGTGCACGGTGAAGCCCGCGGGGGGCCGTATGGCGGCCAGTGTCCCGGCCAGATCCTGTGCCTCGGTTGAGGTGGGGGCCGCGTCGGCCACCACTCGGTAGAGCACGGCTCGCTCGCCCACGGAACTGCGCACCAGCGTCAGCAGTTGTCCCAGTTGTTCGCTGGTTATGGTAATGCCGCCGGGCAGTTCTAACCCTCCGGGGGGAAGTTTGGCCATGAGCTCGGAGATCCCGCCGCCGGTTCCCGCATCACCGAGCGCGCCGAGATCCATGTTCCCGATCAGACCCTGCAGCTGCTCCCATGCTCCGGCCATGACGGTGGGATCCAAGCCCGGCAGGGTGAAGAGACTGATGACGGACTTGACGCCCGGTGTGGCTTCAAGTTGCTGTCCGAACTCGAACAGCGGCAGGGCCTCGGCCAAAGACGGCGTGGCACTGCCTCCTTCCCAGGTCACCAGCACGGAGATGGGGGAGAGGGCGGCACGATCAAAGTCACGGTCGAGGATGTCGTATCCCGCGCGTGACTCAACGGTGGACGGCAGCGCAGTGGCCGAGGGCATGTCCAGCTTGAGATGAAGCACGGGGACGGTCACAGCGAGAATGAGCAGCAGGCTCACCACCATTACCACCCACGGCCGGCGGGTGAGAAATGAAGTCCAGCCGCGCCAGAAGCGACTCTCGTGGGCGGGACGATGGGGAACCACGCGCACGGCGTTGATGCGCGGGCCCAAGACCCCCAACATGGCCGGCATGAGAGTCAACGAAACGGCCACCGAGAAGAAGGCCACAATGGCTCCGCCGGTGCCGATGGAGCGCAGGCTCGGGAAGGGGAAGAACAGGAGCCCCAGAATCCCGATGGCTACGGCCAACCCACTGAAAAAGACAGAACGGCCGGCGCGTTCTGTGCACTTCACCACCGCATCACCCACGGTGGCGCCGCCGGCCAACTCCTCGCGGAATCGCGCCACGATCAGCAGGGCGTAGTCTATGGCCAATGCCAGCCCCAAGAGGGTGGCCACATTCATGACGAAGATGGACATGTTCGCCGTCTTGGCCAGAAGATAGATAATTCCCAGCGTGACCGAAACCGCCACTCCGCCTGCCAACACCGGCAACGCTGCCGCCACCAGGGTGCCGAAGACCACGAGCAACGCGGCGAGGGCCACGGGCAAGGCGAACAACTCCACGGTGCGGAGGTCGCGCATGGACAGGTCGGACATGTCGGCGTCGACGGCAGGCCCGCCGGTCACATATGCGGTGAGGGCATCAGATGTCAGGCCGGCGGTCACCGTATCGCGCACCAACGCCACGTGTGTCTGGACTTCGGCGTCGGCGGCGTCGAAGTTCAGCACCGCCACCGAACTCTTCCCGTCCTGGGAGACGAGTTGATCACCACCGGTGGATGCGTAGGTCTGTACATCTGTCAAATACGGGATGGTCTCAGGGGTCAGTCCAGCGAGAGCCTGGGCCTCCAGGGCCTGATACTCCTTACTCCTCACGTCCAGTGTGTCGCTGTGGAAGACGATGACCAGATTGCTGCGGCCGAGGGCCAGCTTGTCTTCGATGAGGGCTGCGGCTCGGTCGGAAGAGGAATCGGCGTTCGAGAAACCCCCGCCCTGTAGGACGTTGCCCAGGAACGGGGTGGCTACCAGCCCTCCCGCGAACAGCAGGACCCAGAACGCGATCACCAACCAACGGAAGCGATACGAGAACCTGCCTATAGCGTGAAACATGACGGACTCCTTTGTGGCTGCAGCTTGTGGAAAGGCGGCTCAGTGGCCGCTCGTGAGCTCCTTCTATTTGGCTTTCAAACCCTCAACGAATGCCTCAATGATGCGTCGGGGGGTAGCCGAGATCTCGCCGCTCACCATAGTGAGATCAATGCCCTCCAAGACGGTCATGCCGTGGACCAGCGCCCACAGTTGATAGGCCATCTCGGAGGCACTCAGGCCTTCATGGGCCCGAAAAACCCCTTGCTGCATGCCCTCTCGGAACGTCTCTCCGATCAGCCTGGCGGCCTCCAGGCCCAGCGAGGGGTCCACCCCCTCAGGCAGGTCGAGGGAGTTGGCAGCCAGGATGCTGCGTAGGTCGGCCGGATTCTCACGCCCAAAATCCATGTAGGCCAGACAGAACTCGATCACTCGTCGATCGGGTGACGAATTCCGCGGTACTCGACGCACGTACTCATCTAGGCGGCGAAACGAATCCTCCATCAGGGCCAGGATGATGGCGTCGCGGTTGGCGAAGTAGGTGTAGATGGCAGCGGGGCTGAAGTCGGCTCGGCGGGCCACCTCACGCAGCGTTACGTTGTCCGGCCCCACCTCGAGCATGAGCTCTCGAGCCACCTGGAGTAGTTCTCGCCGCACCGCCTGGCGCTGTCGTTCGCGCCTGCGTGCCCCTGGAGCATCGGCGGAGATGGAGTCTGTGTTGTCGGTTACTTCGTCATTTTCGGCGAACATTGTTATGCCTCACGAATGGCGTTGTAGTAGATGAACGCGAGACGCTAAAACGAACACTGTTTGGAATAGTAAACCCACGACGTCCTACCGTCAAGGGCTGTTGCACGATGCTGCCCGGCTGCGGCTGGAGCGCACCCGGGCAGCGGGTGCGATAGAGTGGCGGGGAGAAGCGGAAGGATCCCGGTGGCGGTGCTCCCTGGGTGGGAACCAGTCAGCGCCCTAGGGGATCCGGCGCCGGTGGGTGGAGGGTCCCGGCGCCGGTGGTCGATAGTGGTTGCCGGGTCGGTGTTCGGCCTAGGTGGCCGCTAGGTGGGGCTCACGCCTGTTCTTTCCAAGCTCCATAGGCTGCCATGAAGGTTGGGAAACCACATGTGGGGATCAAAAGGAGAAGAGCGTGAGCGATCTCCTCCTCCGTAGCGCCGGCCTCGCGTGCTGCGTTGACGTGGGTCACCAGAGCTCGGAGGTGTCCGGCGGCTCCGGAGATGCCGATCTTTATGAGCCAGCGCGTCTTGACGTCGAGCGGTCCCGCACTCTCGTGTATGAACTGTCCCAGCGCTTCGTTCTTCTCATGGATGTCTGGGAACTCGGCTTTGAAATCGGTGAACAGCTGGTGTATGTCTTTCACGGCGGTCCTCCTTACACGGTTTTCCACGGGCGGGGCTCGTCCGCGGACTCTGTCCCGGGCCGTCCCGGCTCGGTACACACACTAGCGGGTTACCCGTCTCGGGCACGCTCTACGCACAGCTGATGACCGTTGGGAGGTTTCCCGGCGCACGGCCCGGAGTCGGGGGCCGTGGGGGAGCGAGGCGATGCCTCGATGCCCGAGACACGCAGCGCGCGGTGGTGGCAGGAAGTAGTGCGGCGCACAACACGGTTGCATCGGCAGGCAGGAATACGGTCGACAAAGGTCGAAGTGCCTGGTATTGTGAATCGGAGCGAACCGGCCGGGTTGACTGCCCGAGGGAGGGGGCCGACCATTCACGGCAGACCGTTGAAGGTGTCTGCACTGCCTCGCCTAGTTCTAGGGCTTCTTTTGGCCACCGCTGCAATGGCACTCGCGTGGGCGGGTACGGCGCTCGCGTACAGCTACTCTGCGGCGGAAGCCGAGTTTGTCGCTCTTCTCAATGCACATCGCCAAGCCTACGGGTTACAGCCCGTCATGGTCAGCGACATCCTCTCCGACACGTGCGCCAAGCACGGCAGCGACGAGGCCAAGTACGACTTCTTCAGTCACACGACTGAGGCCTCCGATTGGTTCAAACCCGGTTCGGCCCCCTGGGATCGTATGCGCCACAACGGCTACACGCAGGGCGGGGCCATGGGCGAGATCATAGCCGTGGGCACACCCCTCGCCTCTGCGTCCGCCGTATTTCAGGCTTGGAAGAATTCTCCGTCGCACAATGCGGTGATGCTGGGCGCTTCTTTCCGCGTGGTGGGCGTGGCTCGTGTCTGCGTGACCGGATCTCGATTTGAATATTATTGGTCGGCGGATTTCGGGGACTACATCGATAACACGGCCCACTGGCTGAACGGTTCCTCCACCAATACCACCACTACGCTTCCCTCAACTACCACCACCACGACGGTGACTCCCGTCACTACCACCACGACCACACATCCCACCACGACGGTGATTCCCACCACGACCACACATCCCACCACTACGGTGACTACCACCACGGTGCGTCCCACCACGACGGTGAAACCACCGCAGACCACCACCACATCAACTCCCACCACTCTGCCGGCGTCGCCGTTCATTGACGTGCCGGCTACGCACTTCGCGTTCGAGGCCATATGTAACGTGGCGGCGTGCGGCATCATGACCGGATTCCAGGATGGCTCGTTCAGACCCGAAGATGAGGTCAAGCGCGCTCAGGTGGCGAAATCCCTGGTTCTGGCCGTGGGCGGGCATACGGAGGCTTTGGAAGTCCGAGGGTCTCCCACCTTCTCGGATGTCCCCTGTGACGGCTTGGCCTACCCATACGACTACGTTGAAGAAGCTGCTGCGCTCGGAATCGTGCAGGGAGTCGGCGACGGGCGCTTCAAACCATATGACGATGTGACCAGGGCCCAGTTCGCCCTCATGGTGGTTAGGGCCGGCGGTGACGCGTTGCGTCGACCGCCCGTGGACTACTCCCCGGGGTTCAGTGATGTTCCTGCGTACGCGGCAGAGGCCGTACGGGTTGCCTGCTTCAACGGCTTATTCAGCGGCGTGGCCCCGGGCGTGTTCGGCCCGCATGAACTCGCCAGCCGCGCTCAGGTGGCCAAAGTGATCTCAGTGCTCCTGGTGCTTATGAAGTAGGGGATCGGGAAGCGACGGGGTGGGGTTCGCGCGGCCGCTTCCATGACCAGGCAACGCACGCTTTAGTTCCGGCGGGCCCGGCGTCGTGAAAGACGTGGCTGCGGGTGGTTGCCCGCGCGTCGTAATTTAGGACTCGTGGTGAACCTCCAGGAAATAGAAGCGTCCTGCGTCTATCCAGAACATCTGGTAGGTGGGGCCGTATTCGTATGGAGAGTAGGGCCGCCGATAGTCCGGCTTGGCCTCTATTTCGTGAATGGACTGGGCGCCATGCGTGGAAAGGCGGACCAGCGCATCCGCCAGCACGTCATTGGACCGCGTCTCCTCCTCGTGCATGTCTGACAAGGCCTGCGCGATCAGCCGGTCCAAGTCATCAGGGGCGGCGGCTCGGAACTCGGTGTTGGGGAGCCATTCCTCCACCCGGAAATCATCAGCGGGATTTCTTGTGAGCGCGTACGCCAGGAAGGGCGGCAGATCCACCCCTGTATCCGCCATCAACTCAACAAGGCGGACGTGGCTTGCCAGCCACGTCGACCGGAAGAGATCGTTTGCCACTTCGAGGCTCAGCTGCGGCAGCTGCGATTGCGCCGCCAGAACTTGTCTGACTGTTAGCAGTGCACTCATGGTAGTCAATGCCGAGGACGTGGTGCGTGTGCGCCCAAGTGAGTCTACCTCATGGCCATGATAGTGCCGTTCTCTTTGATCAGCACCGGCACCTCGTGGTGGGGATACCGGTGCGGCGGGGCCCGGCCCGGTTCGTAGCCGAATCTGTCGGCGATAGGATGACGTGGTGGCGTGTTAGCATTGGCGCCGAATTTGCCTGTCGGTGTCGTCTCTGGAGTCCCTCGTGTCACAAGGAGAGTCGCATGAGCGAAGCATCGTACAACCCCCCATCGTACGCCGCCCCCACGTATGCCTCTTCATCCCATCGTGAACAGATCCTCGCGGTAGTTGGGGGGCTCCGTCGTGCATCGGGCTTCTTGGGTCTCAAGCAGAAGGCCTGCGCTTTGGTCTTGACCGATCAGCGCATCATTTTCGCCGGCATGTCCAATGAGCGGATGAAGCAACTGTTGTATGAGGCGCGCGATGCCGCCAAGCAAGAGGGCAAAGGGCTTATCGGCCGCTACATGGCACAGGCGCAGGCTGTGTCCGGGTATCAGCAGCGTTACTGGCAGATGGCTCCCGAATACATCTTGGTGGAAGAGGTGGACAACTTCGCCATTCCCCGTGCCGATGTGAAGAAGGTCAAACTCAAAAGGGGGATAGCGGACGATAGCGGCACGCGCACCGAGGACAAGCTGATCATCCATACCACACGAGAGAAGCTCAAGTTCTATGTGGGTGGTCCGCTCGCGAGCGTGAGGGAGGCCTTCCGCGCCGCCGGTTACTCTGCCTGAGCCGGGCCTCTTGCACCCCTGCGGGCGGCGCGTGGTGGTCTAGTGGGGGCGCTCACGCCCCGGTCCCGTGCTGCGCGCGCGGGTCACAGCCTGCTAACATTTCCTTCAT
>MTKY01051814.1_pt1 | contig 10760 bp, 7 predicted proteins | sample 1042731 | NCBI WGS metagenome assembly MTKY01 (sample SAMN06212206, study PRJNA360538) | anaerobic digester metagenome | biome: Wastewater treatment plant; material: sludge; isolation source: anaerobic digester fed with sludge from wastewater treatment plant | place: Denmark: WWTP Soeholt ... | reverse complement strand
AGCATCTACCTTCCCTGCGGCTCCTGTATATTATCCTGTTCCTGCATTACAAACCCATCAGCAGGCGGGCAAACCGGAAGTAGATGATCAAACCCACGGCGTCGGTGAGGGTGGTGATCATCGGAGAGGAGAACACGGCCGGATCCAGGCCCAATTTTTTTCCGATGATGGGCATGATCGCGCCGAGGGTTGAACTTACCGTGATGATCACCAGGATCGTAGCGGCAACGGTAAGACCCAAATTGGAGGGGCTGCCCAGCATCATGGCCCGCAGGAATGTGATCCCGGCCATGGGCAGGGCCAGGGCCAGCCCGAGGCGCATCTCCCGCCAGACTACTTTCAAGAAATCGCCGCCGCGGATCTCCCCGACTGACATCGCCCGGATCACCAGGGTCGAGGTCTGGGTGCCGGCGTTTCCGGCGGTGTCAATCAGCAGGGGGATAAAAAAAGAGAGGGCCACGACCCGGGTGAGCAGGCCCTCATAATAGCGCATGATGTTCCCGGTAAAAGCTTCGGCGACAAAGAGCAGCAGCAGCCAGACAATCCGTTTGCGGAAGAAGGTGGCCAATCCTGTTTTGAAATACGGGGTTTCTACCGGTTCGCTCCCGCCGAGCAGGTGGATATCCTCGGTGGCCTCTTCTTCGATCACGTCGATGATATCATCCACCGTGAGTATCCCCACCATTTTACCGCTGCTGCTGATCACCGGCAAAGCGATCAGGTCGTAGCGGGCTACAAGTTGAGCGGCCTGCTCCTGGTCGAGTTCGGCCGGCACGGTGATCAACTTTTGCACCATGATCTCCTCCAGCCGCCTGGCCGGATCTGCAAGGATCAGCTGCCGCAGGGAAAGAACCCCAACCAGCTCGCCCAGGGGCCCGAGGATATAGATATAATTGTAGAGTTCGGCTGTTGAGCCTACCTTGCGCAGGTGTGAGAGGGTTTGCTCCGCGGTCCACCAGCGGCGGACGGCAATATAGTCCACCGTCGCCAGGCTGCCGGCGCTGTTTTCAAGATAGGACATCTGGTCGCGAATCTGCCCGTGAAAGGGCTCCCGCAGCAGCGCAAAAAGCTGCTCGGTCTGGCGGGGGTGCAGCGCCGTGAAGAGCTCCACCACCGCGTCGCTCGACATCAGGTTCAATATATCGGCGGTAACTTCATGCTCCAGGTGATCGAGAAAGCGGTACTGCTCCACCGGTTCAAAATGCTCCAGCGTCTCCGCGGCTGATTCCGGGGGAAGTGCGGCAAAAAGGAGAAGCTGTTCATTGCCGGTCAGGTTGTTTAACAGGATTGACAGGTCGTAAGGCTGCAGCTCGCCGGTCAGCTCCTGAAGGGCGGCAGGGGATCCCTGCTCCTCCAGCAGGCTGCGGACCTGCTCCAGAAGAGAGATATCGAGAATAGACATGAGAAGAGACCTCCTTGGCAGGGCTTTGTGGCAGCATCGCTGCTGTAAGAATAAATCTGGTTATTTGATTGCGACTGGGATCAGGCACATCTTCCGCTTCCACAACCCCACCCCCCTTCTCAGGTCATACCGATGCCATGATCATATTCCGTTTTTTCCGGCATGGCAAGAGCTGCGGTATAAAAAAGGTAAAAAAATAAGCAACCCTTACATTTCAGGGTTGCCTGGTGCGCCCGCAGGGATTCGAACCCCGACTTCAGGCTCCGGAGGCCTGCGTGATATCCCTTTCACCACGGGCGCATGGATCATCTGCATGTGAAATCATATCACTTCAGCCCCGTGAAGTCAACCTGAATGCGGCTTCAGCCGTTTATCTTACAGATTGATCGGATTGGGCCCCTTCCTGTCATCCTGAGCGAAGCGAAGGATCTCCGCCTGCAGGAAACGGCGCTGCTGCCGGCCTGATTTATCTGCCGGTAAAGGGGCAACATATAACGGCACATGAATTAAAAGGCAGGTGTGGTTACAGGTGGATGCAGTTAAACCTGGTGAGCATACCGGAAAAGATAAATTATTTTACCTGATCCGCCCTGCATCCGGGGGCATGCGCAACCATCTGCAGCAGCTGCTGCGCCGCTTCAGCCGGGAATACACTGTCTACCTGGGAGCGCCACCGGAAAATGAATTGGCGAAATCAGCCGGACTCCCGTCAGATTCTCTCTTTCACCTGCCTCTTTCCGGGGGGCTGAGCCCGGCCGGGGATCTGATAGTTTTCAGCCGTATCTACGGGCTGCTGCGCAAGCTCCGCCCGGCCCTGCTGCATATCCACGGTTTCAAGGCGGCGCTGCCCGGACTTCCCGCGGCGCACCTGGCCCGGGTTCCCGTTCTGATCACGGTGCACAATTACCCGGCTCACCGGGCTTCTCTCTATATGCCTGCCGCCGGAAGAGCGCCGGGCGCGCAAAAAGCGCAATACATCGCCGTATCCAGAGCCCTGGCCGGTGAGCTTGCCGCTCTGGGTATTCCGCAGGAGCAGATCAGCGTGATTCATAACGGTATTGATCCCGCTCCATTCGAGGCGGCCGCCGCCGGCCCGTTTTCGCGGCGCCGGAAGACAGATGAAATTATTGTCGGCACGGTGGCCCGCTTCGCTCCTCAAAAAGGACTGACCTATTTTCTGCAAGCCGCCGCTGCGCTGGCGCCGCTCTTTCCGAGAATGCGCTTTCTGATGATCGGCGACGGCCCCGGGCGCCCGGTTCTCGAAAAGCTGGCCCGGCAGCTGGACCTCTCCGGGCGGCTTTCATTTTGCGGCTACTGCACCGACCTGCCGCGCCGGCTGGCCGGTATCGATATCTTTGTGCTCCCTTCACTTACGGAAGGGTTCTCGCTCACGGTTCTTGAGGCGGCCGCCGCCGGGTGCGCGGTGGTGGCTTCGAGAGTCGGCGGTCTCCCCGAGGTGATCACCGGCGGCGTGCACGGGCTTCTGGTTCCGCCGGCTGACGCCGTGGCCCTGGCCCGTGCTGTGGCCGCCCTGGCCCGCGATCCGGAGCAGGCCCGCCGCCTGGCCCGGGCCTGCCGCGAGCGGGTCAGGACTCAATTCACCCTCGAGCGGATGCTTTCCCGGACCGCCGCCCTTTACGACCGGCTGGTTGGTGAATCGCGGTGCCGGGCACCGGAATTCACCAAATCCGGGGGCGGCAGGTGACAGGTGATTCAAAAAAGCAGGCCGGGACCCGGTAAGGAACTTGTTGCCGCCCTGGCGGCCGCGGCGGTGGTATTCTCCTTGATTATTTTTTTACTTTTTCAGTGGATTCGCGCTGCAGAGGAGCCGTGGATCTCTTTCAAGTATGCCGGCGCTGAAGAAGGGAATGGACGGGTCATCCTGCTGCTGGCGGACCGGCTCACTTACGGCGATCTCCGTCGTGCGGCGGGGCCGAACCTGGCCCGGCTTTTTGAACAGGGCGCCGCCGCCCTGATGAATGTGCGCACCGGGCGGGCGGGCAGTGAAAGCGGCTACCTGAGCCTCGGCGCCGCAGCAAGGGCGGCGGCCGGCCCGGAGGGAAGAATCGCTTTCGAAAAGGGTGAGCTGTTCGAGGGGGAGCGGGCTGAAATGATCTTCGAGCGCCGCACCGGGAAGCGCCCCTCCGGGGCACTCTTTCATCTTCAGGCAGCCGCGCTGCAGAAGAAAAACAGCGTCCTGCCCTACCCGGTCACGGTGGGGCTGCTGGGGGAGTTGCTCAAGGAAAAGGGTTTTACCGCAGCGGTCTGGGGCAACGCGGACGGGGCCGCACCCAACCGCAGCGCTGTAATGGTAGCCATGGATTCCGGCGGAGAAGTTTCCGACGGGGCGGTGGGTGAAGAGCTGCTGCAGGAAGATGCTCTTTATCCCTATGGCGTGCGTACGGATGTGAGCAGGCTTGCCGCCGCCGTTATTGAAAACTTCGCCGCAGCCGACCTGCACCTGGTTGAATTCGGCGACAGCAGCAGGTTGGATGATTACTGGTCCTATTTGACACCCGCAAGGGGGGAAGAGCTTTTCAGGAGGACCATGGAGAACCTGGACCGGCTTCTCGGGGAGCTGCAGCTTCCGGTTGACGGGCAGAGCACAGCCCTGCTCCTGGTAACACCCTCGCTGCCGCTGAACCGCCCGGCCGGCGGGGAGCAGCTTACCCCTTTACTTTTGGCCACCGCCGGCGGCCCTGGGTCCGGGCTGCTTGTCAGCGCCGCCACCCGCCGCCCGGGCCTGGTGCAGAATACCGACCTGGTTTCCATGGTTCTCTCCCTGCTGGCGGGCACTGAAAAGAACGCTTCGCCTCGCCCGGTCTCATCCTTCGGCATAATTCCGGATAAAGAACCCCTTGACTTTTTGGATCGTTTCAGCACACAGGCGGCGCTGGTATTCAACCAGCGTTCCCCGCTGCTCAAAGGCTATGTTGCCACCCTGGTAGCTGCTCTCCTGGCCGGCCTGGCCGGGCTGCTGCTGAAGTTTCGCCCGCTCCTGCGGCCGCTCTCCCGGGTGATCCGGCTGCTGCTTTTTGTTCCCCCGGCGCTGCTTCTGCTCCCGGGACTTATCAGTTTTCCGCGGCCGGCGGCCTGGCAGAGCGGTCTCATTCTTTTCGGGGCGGCGCTGCTGCCGGCCCTGCTGCTGAATCCCCTGCAAAATCGCAACCGCCATCTCTACTGGGCCGTTCTCGGCTGGGGCATCGCCCTTACCCTGGTCATCGATACCCTGGCCGGAGCTCCCCTGCAGCAGCTCTCTCTATTGAGTTACGACCCCGCCGGCGGGGCGCGCTACTACGGGATCGGCAACGAATATATGGGTGTGCTCATCGGGGCGGCCCTGCTGGGGACGGTATCCCTGGCGGCATTTGTTTCCGGGAAGGCAGCAGCGCCGCGGCAGAAAATTGCCTCCGCCGTGCTGGCGGTGGCAATCATTGTCTTTTACGGCATAATCATCTTCATCCTGGCGGCGCCCAATTTTGGGGCCAACCTCGGCGGGACCCTCTCGGCGGCGGCTACTTTCGGGGTAGCCTGGGCGGAACTGTCCGGGGTGGGGGAACAGAAAAAGAAGGCGGCGCTCAGCGTCGTGGCCTTTCTGATTCTGGCTGCAGGTCTGCTCTGGGTCTTGAATACCTGCCTGCCGCAGCTCCTGCCTTCTCATGTGGGCCTCTTCGGTGAAATGGTCCGCTCGCGCGGCCCGGCCGGCTTCTGGGAGACGGTCTGGCGCAAGATGAGTATGAATTTGAAGCTGGTGCGCTATTCCATCTGGGGGCGGGCCCTGGTTACCCTGGTGGGGCTCTGCGTGGTGCTTTTACTTTACCCGGGCGGACTCCGGCAGCGCCTGCGGAGAGAGCACCCCGACCTGGTCACCGGCGTGACCGCCGCACTGGCCGGCGCCGCTGCCGCGCTGCTGACGAACGATTCCGGGGTGGTGGCGGCGGCAACGATCCTTCTTTACGCGGTGCCCCCGGTGCTGGTCACGATCATGCAGAAAAGTTACACCCCGGGGCAAGATATAACATAAGGACGGCAGGATTAACCACGCATCAATGGAATACCTTAGTTTGGGAAATTCAACCGAAGGGGGTTGCTATTTGGCAACGGACAGTATTAACATTTTGCTGCCGAACGGGATCCGGCTGACTTTTATCCCGACGGCAAAATTCAAAACGATCAGCATGGCCTTGTTCATCCACCAGGAGTTGGCTGCTGATAAGGCCACCCTGACCGCGCTGCTACCCTCGGTGCTGGAGCGGGGCAGCCGGCTGTATCCCGACAACCTGACCCTGCGCCGGGCGCTGGAAGAGCTTTACGGCGCCGAGCTCTCCACGGATGTGCATAAGAAGGGGGAGCGGCACCTGATCTCCTGTTCGCTGGAGATGATGCACGGGAAGTATGTTGGAGAGGGTGAGCAGATGCTGCGCCGCGGTTTATCGATCCTGGGCGGGCTCATCGGCGATCCCCTGGTGGTGAACGGCGGCTTCAAGGAGTCATACGTGGCCCAGGAAAAGGAGCAGCTCGCCAATATGATCCGGAGCCTGATCAACGACAAGGCGCTCTACACCGTCGAGAGATGCCTGCAGAGCATGTGTTCCGGGGAGAGGTTCGGAGTGTTTAAATATGGGCAAGTTGAGGATCTGGAGGAGATTGACCCCGCCTCTCTCTGGCGCTACTACCGCGAGCTCCTTTCAACCAACCCGGTGGAGCTCTACGTCGTCGGCGACCTCGATGCGCAGCAGGTGGAGGAGGTGGCCCGGGAGACGGTGCATTTCCACCGCGGGCCGCAGCAAGACGGCCTGCCGGAAACAGAGGTCTACTTTGAGCCGCCCGAAGTGAGCTTCGTTGAAGAGAGGATGCCGGTCGGCCAGGCCAAGCTGGTCCTCGGCTACCGCACCAATATCGCCTACCGCGACCCGCTTTACTTTGCGCTGGTGATGTATAACGGCATCCTGGGGGGCTTCCCGCATTCGAAGCTTTTTCTCAACGTTCGCGAGAAGGCCGGCCTGGCCTATTACGCCTACTCCCGGCTGGAAAGACAGAAGGGGATCATGCTTATCGCCGCCGGGATCGAAGGGAGCAAATATGAAATGGCGCGGCAGATTATTGAACAGCAGGTCGAGGCGATGGCCCGCGGCCGGATCAGCGAGGTCGAGCTGGAGAACACCCGCCGTGGGCTGATCAACCAGCTGCGCGCCGGGGAAGACAATCCCTACCAGTTCATCAACCGGCAGCTCGACGGCGAGATCGGCGGTAAACAATACACGACGGAAGAGATGCTCCGGGCGATCGAAGAGGTCAACCCGGACGAGATCAAAGCCGCAGCGGGGAAGGTCCGGCTTGATACGGTGTACCTGCTGCAGGGCGAGGAAGGGGCGGTGCCGGATGACCGGTAACAACAGCAAAACAGTGCGCGAATTCGCTGAACTGCAGGAGACGCTAACCTGCTGCACGGTCTACCCGGGGATGCCGCTCTACATCCTTCCGAAGCCGGGCTATCAGAAAAAATATGCCGCCTTCGCGGCCCATTTCGGCTCGATCGACAACCGCTTCCAGGTGGACGGCACCGGTGAGCCGGTGACGGTTCCGGAAGGGGTGGCTCATTTCCTGGAGCATAAGCTTTTCGAGGACGAGCGGGGGAATGTTTTTGACCGTTTTGCCGCCCATGGAGCGTCGTCGAACGCCTTTACCACCTTCACGCATACCAGTTATCTTTTCTCGACGACCGATCATTTTTCCGAATGTCTCGAGCTGCTGCTCGACTTTGTGCAGGAGCCCTATTTTACCGCCGAATCGGTGAGCAAGGAGCAGGGTATTATCGGGCAGGAGATCCGCATGTATGAAGACAATCCCGACTGGCGGATCTTCTTCGACCTGCTGCAGTCGCTCTATCACCGCCACCCGGTACGCGAAGATATCGCCGGCACGGTGGAGAGCATCGCCCTGATCACCCCGGAGCTGCTCTATCAATGCTACCGCCGTTTTTACCATCCCGGCAACATGGCCCTGTTCGTGGTGGGTGACCTCGATCCGGACCGGGTCCGGCGGCAGGTCGATGAAAATATCGCCCGGCACAGATACAAGGAACTCGGCGAGATCATCCGGATCTACCCGGAAGAGCCGGAAACAGTGGCGCGGCAGCGCATCTCCCGCGAGATGGTTGTCTCGGAGCCACTCTTCAATCTGGGTTTCAAGGACCCGGCGGCGGCCAGGCTTGAAGGCGACGCGCTGCTGCGCCGGGAGAGCGCCATGGAGATCCTGCTGGATATCATTTTTGGGCCCAGCGAGCCGCTCTTCAACGAGCTATACGAGGATATGCTCATCGACGACCGCTTCGACGCCGGTTATACCGCCGAGTCGAGCTACGGTTACGTTCTCATCGGGGGGGAAACCAGGGACCCCGACCGGCTATACGAGCGAATCATGAGCGCCATTGAAAAGGCAAAGCAGGAAGGCCCCGGCGCAGAACAGTTCGAGCGTCACCGCCGCGACCGTCTCGGCAGCTTCATGCGCCGCTTCAACTCCCTGGAGTTTATTGCCAACAATTACCTCGCCTACCGCTTTCGCGGCAGCGACCTGTTCAACTATCCGGCAATACTGCAGCAGATCACCCTGGACGAGGTCCGGGCGCTTCTTGAAGAGACCCTTGTTCCCGAAAGGCATGCCGTCTCCATCGTCGTCCCCAAATGAGTCAAGGGGACGGTGACTTTGACTCACCAAAAGGCTTAAGCTCTTTAAATCATGCTCCTGTTTATCCTGGTTATAGGTTCAATTTGCCGATGAGAGGCCCCGGGCAAGGCTCCAACAGCGTAGGGGCGAACTGTGTTCGCCCGCTGTCGCGGCACATATTACATTCATTATGTACAAGGGGCGAGGCGTCCTTGTACCAAATTCCCTCTCCCCCCGGGAGAGGGTTAGGGAGAGGGGGGTACAGTGAATGCCAAATAGAAAGGCCATGGCTGACGGGATTCACTGCCATGGCCGCACCTTGCTCCTGAAAAGGCCTGATCAATCCAGACGGTTGCCGCATTCCCCGCAAAAACGTGTCCCGAAGGGGCTATTCGTGCCGCAGCGTTCGCACTTCAGCATCGTGAGCGAGGCGCCGCAGTTATTGCAGAACTTTCCTTCGCCCGCAGGCTTGCCGCACTGCGGGCAGAGTGTCTGCTTGCTCTCGATTTCACCGTGGAAAACCTGCGTCTCTCTGGCCTTCTCCTCGATATCATCGACCATCTTTTTCGCCCGCGCCGAGGCGATCTCGACATTCATCCGCGGGGCGCATTCCACGCAGAGACCCTCCTGCTCGTTCCAGTCGTTCTCGCAGAGCCACTGGCGGCATTTCGGGCAGCGGTGGAAATGGCCCTTGGCCTCGTTCTGGGCTATGGCGAAGGCGGCTTCGTGCTCCCGGTGCCATTCCGGGGTCATCCCCTGGAAGCGCTCGCTCAATATATCGGAGCCCCGTTCCGCGCCGTAGCCCAGGTTGTACTGGCCGGTGAGCTGGCCTACCGTGCCGATGATGCCGCCGATGTTGCGGAAAAGGCGCCCCTTTTTGTAGGTTTTCGATTCGATAAACCTGGTCTTGTAGCCCTCCTGGCAGAGGTCGCAGTAAAAGGTAAACTGGAAACCGGCATCGGTGCTGTTATCCTCAAAATTGTCGGTAAACGGTTGAAGCGACATCCATATACCTCACTCTCTTAAAATTATTTCAAGGGTTTCCCGCAGTAAATACAGCTGTCGCCTACCGGCGGCTGCTCTTTCCGGCATTTCCGGTGGGGGCAGACAACCGTGAGGCGGCGGTCGCAGTGCTCGCAGTAATCGCCAAAAAAAGTGGTTTTCCCGCAGCCCGGGCAGACGCACTTTAGCTCCAGCCCGCAGCTGTTGCAGCTGACATACCCTTTCTTGATCGGGTTCCTGCACCTGGGACAGCGCAGCTGCAGGGGATTGACCTTGCCGCAAAGGGGGCAGCTGTTAGAATCAGGCGGAATCAGCTTATCACAATAACGGCAGGGATGCATGTAACCCGGCAATCGATCACCTCCTCGCGGTTGTTTAAGTTTTACATGCCGGCGGCTTAGCCCCGGCCCTTGCTCCAGATCTCGTCGTCGTTTTCCGCGCTGACATTGAAGCGCAGCAGAGCGGTCACATCCTCCTGCCACTGCTCCGGTGAAGAGTGGCTCACCCTGCCGATAAAGCGGGTCCGCAGCTCCCGCAGGGCGGGGAGTTTGCTTACAGCGTAAAGGTATTTCAGGTAGCGTGGCTCCTGCAGCTTCTCACCTGAAAGGTAAACCGGCTCGCGCCGGAAATTTATCGCCAGCATGCCGCGGTTGATCTCTTTCTTCAAAATTTCCGCTTCGCGGTGCAGCGCGGCAAGGTCACGGCAGCGCCGGTAGTCGCGCCGGCTGCTCAGCCGGAAGAAATAGGTGGCCTGCTCGCTGCCCTCACCGGCGGAGAAAGACTCCATGGCCACGGCGTTGCCGGGTTTCTCCGGCTCGATGCTGTAGATGGGGATCAGGAACCAGAAATAGAGGCCGCTCAGGTCGCCGAGCAGCCCTTTTTTGATCCCGATGCAGATCCTTTCCTGCTGCGCGATTGCCTTAAGATAATTGTATGACTCCTTCACCGGTGAGGGTTCGATTTTTTTCTCCAGCTCCTTCCAGAGGAGGGGCGAGATCGCTTCGATCTCGCTGCGCGAGGCGGCCTTGCCGTCCCGGAGCAGGGCGGCGGCCTTTTTGACTGACGCCGGCTCCACCGCCGGAAGCAGTTCGCGCAGGGTATTTTCCGTTTCCTTGTTCAGCCTGTTCATGGCGGCGGCCAGGGCTTTCTTCAAGGGGTCCAGGTGGGGGCCCATCATCGAGAAAGTGATTTTATGATCTGCGGATGTGGTCAGGGTAAGGGCGTAGTCTGCGGCGGTTACGGTTTCAATTTCAGAGAAGGGGATGCGGCTGGGATCTTCTATCTGCGGAATGATCACCAGGGCGGTCTCGTAAATCCGCGGTTCGCAGGGCCCACTTTGCCGGACGGCGCCGTTTTCGTCGACATACCTGTACTCGCCCTGCAGGCCTGCCTTGCTCACCTTCTCCTGCATGAGCATATCTTTCAGGATCACTTCGCCGCGCAGCCGGTAAAGATTACGCAGAAAATCCTCAAAATTGTAACCGAGATCGAAAAGGAGTATCTTTTCACCCGATGCCGGGGTCAGGGTAACCCGGTAATCGCCGGCGCTGATCTGCAGGATTTCCCGGTAAGTCAAGGTGCGCGTGTCACCGTCCTGCGGCAGCAAGATAAAGTTTTCTTTCCACAGCTCCAACGAAGCTTCTCCTCTGCCGGCATCGGCATCATTGTCATCAAGCAGGGTATAGCCGGC
>MTKY01054606.1_pt1 | contig 10765 bp, 6 predicted proteins | sample 1042731 | NCBI WGS metagenome assembly MTKY01 (sample SAMN06212206, study PRJNA360538) | anaerobic digester metagenome | biome: Wastewater treatment plant; material: sludge; isolation source: anaerobic digester fed with sludge from wastewater treatment plant | place: Denmark: WWTP Soeholt ... | reverse complement strand
GTGCCGGCGATCCGCGGGATCGACTCCGCGGCGATGCGGCCGATGAAGGTCTCCAGCGTGATGGTCGATTTTGCAATGTGCTCGGCCACCAGGAAGGAACCCTGGCGCCAGGTGGTCATCACACTGAACAACACCACTCCAATCACCATGGGCAGCCAGCCGCCATCGGGGATCGTCATCAGGTTGGAGCCGAGGTAAGCCAGATCGATGGCGATGAACACCAGCAGGAAGCTCAGTGAGGACGGCCAACCCCAGCCGCCGCGCTCCCGCGCCACCCGGAAGGCCAATATGGTGGTAATGGCCATGGTGGAGTTGACCGCTACCCCGTAGGCGGCGGCGAGGTTCCCCGAGGTTTTGAATGCCAGCACCAGGCTGATGGCGGCGACCATCATGATCCAGTTGACGCTTGGCATATAGATTTGGCCACGCACCTCGGCGGAGGTTTGCCGCACCGTAAACCGCGGCATCAGGTTTAGCTGAATGGCTTGGCGCGTCAGCGAGTACACCCCGGTAATGACGGCCTGCGAAGCGATGCAGGTGGCTGCAGCGGCGAGCACGATGAGCGGATAAAGCGCCCATTCCGGGGCCAGGTGAAAGAACGGGTGCAGGCTTTCCTGGGGGTCCGCAACCAGCAGCGCGCCCTGGCCAAAGTAATTGATCAACAGAGCAGGCAGCACCACCGCGAACCACACCCGGCGGATCGGCACTCGGCCGAAGTGGCCCAGGTCGGCGTACAGCGCCTCGCCGCCCGTGGTGACCAGAAATACGCCGTACAAGGCGAGGTAGCCATTCACCCCGTTGGTGTGGAAATAGGCAAGGGCATAGGTCGGGTTGATGGCCAGCAACACTTCGGGGGCTTGGGCGATGCCGTGCACCCCCAACACCGCCAACACCAGAAACCACAGCAAGGTAATGGGACCGAAGATGGCGCCCACCCGGGCCGTGCCCTGGCTTTGAAACGCAAACAGTGCCACCAGGATGCCGATGGTCGCCGGGATGACAAAGCGCTCCAGGGCGGGCGCAGCAACCTCCAAGCCTTCGACGGCGCTGAGCACCGAGATGGCCGGGGTAATCATGGCGCCGCCATACAACATGGCCGCACCCAATATACCGAGCAGGATCAGGCCGCGCCGCGCCGGATTGCCGCGGTCGGCGTCGGGCCGCAGCAAGGCGATAAGGGCAAAAATGCCCCCCTCGCCGCGATTGTCAGCGCGCAACACAAAGACCATGTACTTGAGCGAGATGATGAGCACCAGCGACCAGAAAATCAGCGACAGGATGCCCAGGATATTGTCTGGCGTGGCAGGCAAGGGGTGCCTGCCGGAGAAGGTTTCGCGCAGGGCGTAAATGGGACTGGTGCCGATATCGCCGTACACCACGCCGAGTACCGCGAGGCCAAGAGCAGCCATGGGTGTGCTGCGGGCTTGCTCCGGCTCCGCGGCGGCCGGTGTTTTGTTATGCGCTTCGCTTATGACCATACGCATCTCGATGTCGTATCAGGCTTGCTGCCTGGTGTAGCGCGGCGCGGCAGCGATTATCCGCTCAACCCGGCCTCTTCAGGCTCATCTCTGGATTGGAAAGGACTCACACTGCGGCGCATGCGCGCGCTGCGCGGTCAATCGTCGAACTGCTCGGCGGCGCTGCCGATGCTCGCGTAGAGCTCCACCGAGCCATCGCTCTTCAGCAACCAGATCTTGTAGGGCATGAAGAAGTCGTCGCTCTCCATGCCCGGACTGCCCAGCGGCATGCCGGGCACCGCGAGTCCGCGTGCGCCGGCCGGTGGATCGGCGAGAAAGCGGCGGATGAATTTCGCCGGCACATGGCCCTCGAACACATAGCCCCCCGCGCTGACACCGGTGTGGCAGGAGGTGTAGCCCTCAGGCACTCCCCTGTCGGCCTTGAGCTTGTCGAGGTCGGCGGGGTGATGGGCGATGGTGCTGAAACCCTGCTGCTCGAGATGTTTCATCCAGTCCCCGCAGCAATGACAGCTGGGGCTCTTGTAGACGTCCAGAACGGGTCTGGCGCCGTCTTCGGCGCCGGCGCGCAGCGTGATACCGAGCGCTAGAGCAAGGCAGATCGCGAGGGTGCGTACAAGACGCGGCATGGCAAGTCTCCGGACTGCTGTGGGTGCATTGCGCGCGTCATGCGCGCATCCAGTGCGGCAGCGTACACCAATGCCGGGACGCGGTCAGTGAGTGTGCTCGAGAAATCGCGAGAGGGCTTTTGCAGTGCGCGACGAAACCGGGGTAGTGCTGCTCCACCAGCCGGTTGAGCCGCGCATCCTCAGGGCGGGCCCAGCCAGGCATGGCGCAGAATCGGATCACCGCCGAACGGCGCGCGCACCACACCGCGCAGCCGCGGATGCTGGACATACAGGCGCGCGTTCTCGTAGAGCGGAATCACCGGCACTTCATCGCGCACCAATATCTGCAGCCCGTTCATCGCGGCAAGGCGCGCCGCGGAATCGCTCGCGGTCTGCGCCGCACGTACCAGGCGATCGTATTCCCTGCTGCTGAAACGGCCACGATTCACCGGGTTCCACGAGGCGAACAACTCGCCGAAGGTGAGCGGGTCATCGAAATCCGGGCCCCAGTTGGCCAGCACCATATCGTAGTCGCCACTGTTCATCTTCTGGATACGCTGCTTGAAAATCTGCCGGTCGAGGCGCACATCCAGACCCAGCGTCTGCGCCAGCCGCGCCTGCAGATACTCGCCGAGCTTGACCGAAACCGGATCTTCCGAACTCAGCAGGTACAGCGGCGCCACCTCGTCGCCGCCCAGTTCCCGCCGCGCCTGTTCGATCAGCTCCTGCGCCCGCGCGCGCGAGCGCTCGACCGGCGCCAGCGGCCAGGCATCGATGAAACGCCGCTCGCCGGCACGCAGCACCGAGGGAAACAGCGACTCTGCCGGCCGCACTCCGGGCAGGCGCACTACCTGATCCACCACTTCGCGCGGCTCGATCGCCGCCTGTATCGCCTGGCGCAACGCACGGTTCCCGGTCAAGCGCCCGGCGCGGAAATTGAAGCCGAGAAACCACACGTAACCATCGCGGAACTGGCGCAAGCGCAGGCGTTGCGCCAGCACCTGGCCGAGCGCATCGCCGGGCACATTGGCCAGCGCAATACGCCCGTCGAGAAACAGGTTCAGCTCGGCGCGGGAGTCGCTGGTGATATAGGGAATCTCGATCCGGCGAATGCCGAGCGTAGCAGCGTCGCGGTGCCAGGGGTTTTGCTCCAGCACCAACTCGGCGCCGTGCACCCAGCGTGCCAGCCGATACGGTCCGTTGGCCAGCATGCGGCCGGCATCGGCCGCGTAGCGACTGCCCTGGCGGGCATGAAACTCCCGCGGCAGGGGCAGCAGTGTCATCAATGCGGTCAGCGCCGGAAACCAGGCACAGGGTTCCGCGAACCGCAGCTCGAGACGGTAATCTTCCGCTGCGCTGACGCCGAGCGTCTCGAGCGCCGCCTCGCCCGCGGCTATGGCACGGGCATTGAGCAGCGGAAACAGCAGCGGTGCATACTGCGCGCCGTTGGCGGGGCGCAGCACTTCGCGCCATGCATACACGAAATCCCCGGCGGTGAGCGGCGAGCCGTCCTCCCAGCGCGCATCGCGGCGCAACCAGAAGGTGGCTCCCCGATCGTTCAGCTCGTAGCGTTCGGCAACCGCCGGCGCGAGCCGGTTGTCGCGATCGTACTGCAGCAGGCCCTCACCGATATGCGCCAGCACGAAGGCACTGACCTGGTCGGTCGCGCGTACCGAATCGAGGCTCGGCGGCTCGGTGGCCAATGCCAGACGCACCACGCCCTCGCGGTCATCGATCGCCGCGCCCTGCCCCGCACTGTTTGCCGCAGCCACCAGCAACAGTGCGGCAGCGCAGCGTACAGCCGCCTGCCGCCAACCCGGCTTCATCCGCGTCGTCATCGGCACCCGCGATTGCTACAATCGCCGCTTCCACCGGCAAGTGCGCTGCAGATGTCTGCTGATTCCACGCTCCCTCCTCTGGCCGTCGTACCCGCGCAACCGCAATGGCTCGATGACGGCACGCCGTACTCGCAAATGTTCGCCGATGTCTATTACAGCCGCGACGACGGACTGGCCGAATCACAATACGTGTTTCTGCAACAGAACGCACTCGAGGCGCGCTGGAGCGCGCTGCCCCGCGATTCGCACGCGGTCTTCGTGATCGGCGAGACCGGTTTTGGCACCGGGCTGAACTTCCTGCTGGCGTGGCAACTGTGGGAGCGCGTGGCGCCACCCGGCGCACGGCTGGTATTTCGCAGTCTCGAGGCCTGGCCGCTGGAGACTGCTTCCCTCGCGCGGGCCCTGGCCCGCTGGCCCGAGCTCGCGTCCTGCAGCGCGCAGCTGACGGCAAACTGGCCGCCCCTGCTGCCCGGCCTGCACAGCATCGAACTCGGGGCGGGCCGGGTCAGCCTGCAGCTGTTCTTTGGCGATGTGCTGGATGCGCTGCGCGAGTTCGGCCCGGCGCACCCGCTGGCGCCGGTCACGACGGCGGATGCCTGGTTCCTCGACGGCTTTGCGCCGGCGCGCAACCCGGCGATGTGGAGCGATGAGGTCCTCCGCCAGATCGCGGTGCTCAGCCGCCCCGGCACCACGCTCAGTACGTTCAGCGCGGCCGCCCCGGTACGCGACGCGCTCACCGCGCACGGCTTCACGGTGCGCAAGATTCCCGGCTTCGGACGCAAGCGCGACATGATCAGCGCGCATCGTGATCAGCGTGCCGCACCCATGACGCCTGTAGCGCGCAGCACACCCTGGCATATCGCAATGCACCCGCGCACAAACGAGCGCAGCGCGCTGGTGATCGGCGCCGGCATTGCCGGCTGCACCGCGGCCCTGGCACTGGCGCGCCGCGGCTGGGAGGTGAGCGTGCTCGAAAGCGCCGACGGCCCCGCTACCGGCGCATCCCAGGCCATGCTGTTCACCCAGCTGGCGCTGGGCGATTCCGCGCACGCCGAATTCACCCTGCTCGGTTATCTTCATGCACTGCGTTTCTACCGCGCCCTGCTCGGGGACGATGCCACGCAGCGCTCGGCCTGCGGAATGCTGCAACTCTATACCACCGGCAAAGACCAGGCATTGCTCGCGCGCCTGCGCCAGCGTTATGCCGCGCTCGATCGGCTGGTGCAATTCGTCGATGCGGCGCAGGCCTCGCGCCTGTGTGGCGCTCGTGTGGAGCACGATGGTTTGTTCCTGCCGGGATCGGGCTGGGTCGCGCCAAACGCCGCCCGCACCCGGGCACTCGCCCATCCGCGCATCCGTACCCGCTTCGGGGTGCGGGTCGAAACGCTGCGGCGCGCGGGCGATGGCTGGCTGGCAGGCACCGATGGACAGGGCGATTTCACCGCCGCGGCGGTGATCATTGCCAATAGCCTGGCCGCTAATAGTCTGCTCGGCCCGGCTGCAGTGCCACTCACGCCGGTGCGCGGGCAGATCACGCTGGTGCCGCGCGCATTGATTCTCGAAGCACCGCACTGCGTAATCAGCGGCGACGGTTATGTCGCACCGATGCTCGACGGGCAGCTCTGTTGCGGCGCGAGTTTCGAGCCGCACGGCAGCGGCCACGGCGCCACCGATTCCGAACATCGTGACAACCTCGAACGCCTCGCGCGCTTGTTGCCCGGCAATGTGGTGCGGGATATTGCACCCGCCGATCTCGCGGCCCGGGTGGGGCTGCGCGCCACCACGCCGGATCGTCTCCCGGTTGCCGGACCGGTGCCCGATGCCGCGGCATGCGCGGCGGAATTTGCCGCGCTTGCACGCAACGCACGCAAACCCATCGCGCGCCTTGGCAGTTATCAGGGTGGCCTCTATGCCAGCATCGGCCACGGCTCGCGTGGCATGACCAGCGCGCCGCTGTGCGCCGAGATGATCGCCGCCCATCTGTGCGGCGAGCCGGCGCCGGTCAGCGACGCCATCAGCCGTGCCCTGTCACCCGCGCGCTTCCTGCTGCGCGGCATCGTCAGGAGCAACGCGCGATGAGCTATCGCGGCACCCGCGTAGCGATCCTGTCGCTGTTGCTGACGTGGTCATCGCTGTGCCGCGCCGACGATCCGCTGGCGGCGCTGCCGGAACTCCCCTTCGTGATCGAGCAGCGTATTGCGCACGACCAGACCTTATTCACCCAGGGAATGGCATTTGACGGCGATACCCTGCTCGAAAGCGGGGGCGGTTACCGGCAGTCGCGGCTGGTGAGTCGCACCCTGCTCTCAGCGGCACCCGTCGCCAGTATCGGGCTCGAGCGCGAATGGTTTGCCGAAGGCCTGACGGTCCAGAACGGGCAATTGCTGCTGCTGACCTGGCAGGAAGGCATCGCCCAGCAATACAGCCTGCCGGAGCTCAAACCGCTGCAGCGATTTCGCTATCGCGGCGAGGGCTGGGGGCTCACCAGCGACGGCACGCACCTGATCCAGAGCGATGGCAGCGCGATACTTCGCTGGCGCGACCCGGCCGATTTCCACGTGGTGAAGGAACTGCATGTGCGCGCCGGCGGCAAGGTACTGAAACTGCTGAACGAGCTCGAATGGGCGCAGGGCTGGATTCTCGCCAATATCTGGCTGAGCGACTGGATCGTGGGTATCGATCCGGTGACCGGGAAGGCCGCCTGGAAGATCGATGTCGGCGAACTGCTGAGCGCGGCGGAACGCCGCACGGCCGATGTCCCCAACGGGATTGCCTGGCACGCGCCGAGCGGGCGACTGTGGGTCAGCGGCAAACACTGGCCGTGGCTGTTCTGCCTGCAGGTGGCATTACCTCCGATTGCCCCCGCCGCCACGCCTCAATAGAATCGCCGTCTCATCGCCCGCAGCTCCGGGCACCGTGAATCAGCGCAGGAAATCCCGAACCCGTCATGAACAGTCCCGATCAGCAAGCCCCCGCAACCCGCGCGAGCGAAACCACGCACAACGCCTTCGAATGGGTGCGCAGCGAACCGATCAGCGCGCTCAACGCGGTGATCGAGGAATATCGCCACCGCGTCACCGGCGCCCAGCATTTCCATATTGCCACCGACAACACGGAAAACGTGTTCCTGGTGGCATTGCGTACCGTGCCGCAGGATTCCACCGGGGTTGCGCATATCCTCGAGCACACGGCGCTGTGCGGCAGCGAGAAGTACCCGGTGCGCGATCCGTTTTTCATGATGACGCGCCGCTCCCTCAACACCTTCATGAACGCGTTCACCAGCAGCGACTGGACCGCCTACCCGTTCGCGAGCCAGAACCGCAAGGATTTCTTCAACCTGCTCGATGTCTACCTCGACGCGGTGTTCTTCGCCAATCTCGATCCCCTCGATTTTGCCCAGGAAGGACATCGCCTCGAATTCAGCACGCCCAGCGATACCAGCAGCCCGCTCGAATTCAAGGGCGTGGTCTACAACGAAATGAAGGGCGCCATGAGCTCGATCTCGAGCACCCTGTGGCAGACGCTGAGCAAATACCTGTTCCCGTACACGACCTATCACTACAACAGCGGAGGCGATCCGGAACACATCCCGGACCTGAGCTACCAGGGCCTGCGTGATTTCTACCGCAGCCATTACCATCCGAGCAACGCGGTGTTCATGAGCTACGGCGACATCCCGGTGGCGGAACTGCACCAGCGCTTCGAGGACCGCGCGCTGCAGCGCTTCGAGGCGCTCGATGTGCATATCGAGGTGCCCGACGAGAAGCGCTACGTCGCACCGCTCGCGGTGGAGGAATCCTATGCATGGGAAGAGGAAGGCGATGCCAGCGAGAAGAGTCACGTGGTGCTCGGCTGGCTGCTCGGCAAATCGACCAGCCTCGAGGAACTGCTGCAGGCGCACCTGCTGAACGGCATCCTGCTCGACAACAGCTCATCGCCGTTGCAGAAGGCGCTCGAGACCAGCGAACTCGGCAGCGCACCCTCGCCGCTGTGCGGGCTCGAGGACTCGCACCGCGAGATCGTGTTCAGCTGCGGCCTGGAGGGTTGCGCGAGCAGCGCGGCCCAGGATGTCGAATCGCTGGTACTCGATACCTTGCAGGACATTGCCGAAAATGGCGTGCCGATCGAGCAGGTGCGCTCGGTGCTGCACCAGCTGGAACTGCACCAGCGCGAGATCGGCGGCGATGGCTACCCGTTCGGACTGCAACTGATCCTGATGGCGATTTCCGGTGCGGTGCACCGCGGCGATCCGGTGGCGGTACTGAATCTGGAGCCGGTGCTGGAAAAGCTGCACCGCGATATCGAGGATCCCGCTTACGTCAAACGCCTGGTACGCGAGCTGCTGCTCGACAATCCGCACCGCGTGCGCCTGCTGCTGAAACCGGACACCGAACTTGCCGCACGCCGGCGCCACGCCGAGGAGCAGCGCCTGGCGAAAATCCGCGCCGGGCTCGATGAGCAACAGGCAGCGGAAATCGTCGCGACCGCCAGCACCTTGCTGGAACGGCAGAACGGGCGCCCCGACGACAGCTGCCTGCCGCGGGTCACGATTGCGGACGTGCCGGCCGATGTACCGGAAATCGAATCACGCCCCATTGCGGCCAGCACCCCGATCACGGCCTACGCACGCGGCACCAACGGGATCGTCTACCAGCAGGTGATCGTCGAACTGCCCGCACTCGGGAACGAGTTGCTGGAACTGCTGCCCTACTACACCGACTTCCTGACCGAACTCGGCAGCGGCGGCCGCGATTATCTGCAGACCCAGGCGCTGCAGGCGGCACTGAGCGGCGGGTTGAACGCCCATTCCACGGTGCGCGGTGCGCTCGATGACGAGCAACGCACGCGCGGCGTGCTGGTGCTGTCGTCAAAAGCGCTGGCACGCAATGCCACCGAGCTGTTCGCGCTGTTGCGCGAAACGCTCGAGCACGCGCGTTTCGATGAATTGCAGCGCATCGGGGAATTGCTGAGCCAGATGCGTGCACGGCGCGACCAGTCGATCACCGGCAGCGGTCATGCCCTGGCCATGAGCGCGGCCTCGAGTCGCATGAGCCCGACCGCGTTGCTGGCGCATTCGCTCTCCGGACTCGAGGGAATCCGCCGCACCCGCCGCATCGAGAAAAGCTTCCAGGACGAGGCCAATATCGCCGCCTTTGCAGCCCGGCTCGCGGCCCTGCACGAGGCCATATTGGGCGCGCCGCGCCAGCTGCTGCTGGTGAGCGATGCCGAACACACCGAGGCCAACGCGGACGAACTGCAGCGTTGCTGGCAGAACCCGGCAGCACCCGCCGCGGACACGCCGCTGGCGCTGGCGCCGGTGCGCGATACGGTCCGCGAAATCTGGCAGACCAGCACCCAGGTGAATTTCTGCGCCAAGTCCTATCCGACAGTTCCGATCGCGCACGCCGATGCGGCCGCACTGACCGTGCTCGGCGGCTTTCTGCGCAACGGCTTCCTCCATCGGGCGATCCGCGAGCAGGGCGGCGCATACGGTGGCGGCGCCTCGCAGGATTCCGGAATCGCGGCATTTCGCTTCTATTCCTACCGCGATCCGCGCACCCGCGCCACGCTCGACGATTTCGACGCCGCGCTCGACTGGCTGCAGAATACGCCCCACCAGTGGCAACAGGTCGAGGAAGCGATCCTCGGCGTGATCAGCAGCCTCGACAAGCCCGGCTCGCCGGCCGGCGAGGCCAAGAAGCATTTTCACGAGAACCTGTTCGGACGCACCCGTGCGCAGCACCGCGAGTTCCGTGCCCGGGTGCTTGCGGTCACGGTCGATGACCTGCAGCGGGTGGGCGCGAGCTATCTCGACCCGGCACGCGCAAGCCTCGCGGTGATTACCAATGCGCCCGGCGCAGCGGCTCTGAAAAAAGATCCGCTGCTTGCCGATGCGGAACTGAAAACGCTGTAACGAGAGCGACGGATTACGCGCTCGGGCCGTGCGCTAGAAGTCGTGATCCACCAGCAGGGCCCGCTCGGCCTGCAGCTGCTTGTGTGCGGCAAGCCGGGCCGGGCTCACCATCAGGAATGACAGCAGCATTCCGCCCATGAATCCGCCGATATGGGCCCAGAACGCGACCCCGCCACCGCCACGCGGCGCGTACAGACTGCCGGCAACCTGCACCAGCAGCCAGTAGCCGAGCAGCACCAGCGCGGGCAATGACACCCTGAAGAAATAGAACACGAGAACGAACAGGGTCTGCACCCGGGCCCGGGGATACATGCGGGCATAAGCACCCATCACGCCGCCGATCGCACCCGAGGCACCGACCATCGGCACCACGCTCGCAGGATTCGTGACGATCTGGGCAGCTGCTGCCGTCAGCCCGCACAGCAGGTAGAACAGCAGGTAGCGGGGCGCGCCCATCACGTCCTCGACATTGTCACCAAACACCCACAGAAACCACAGGTTGCCGAGCAGATGCAGCCAGCCACCGTGCATGAACATCGAGCTGAAAAGACTCATCCAGCTGCCTTCACCGTCGATCACGCAACTCAGCTCGGGAGTCAGCGGAATCTGCAGACCGAGCGGCGCGGTGCCGAGCAGGTCGGCGGGAATCAGCCCGTGCAGGCACAGCGAGCGCGCCAGCGGCAGTTCCGTGCCGAGCCCCTGGAGCAGCAGCCAGACGAGCAGGTTCAGGGCGATGAGCAGCGCGGTGACCACCGGCCAGCGCAGCCGGATATTGTCATCGTAGAGTGGAAACACCTATGGATACTTGCCAGGTGCGACAGCATCGTCCGGCAAATCACGCAAAGCATGGCGAATATGCTCGCCGCTGAATCCGCGCTGCTGCAAATGCCGCGACTGTTTCTGCCATTCCGCGGCCGATGCCGGCGCGCC
>MTKY01004922.1_pt1 | contig 10771 bp, 11 predicted proteins | sample 1042731 | NCBI WGS metagenome assembly MTKY01 (sample SAMN06212206, study PRJNA360538) | anaerobic digester metagenome | biome: Wastewater treatment plant; material: sludge; isolation source: anaerobic digester fed with sludge from wastewater treatment plant | place: Denmark: WWTP Soeholt ... | reverse complement strand
CCGACGCCGGCAGCAGCCAGCACCTGGCGCTCGCGCGCCGGCAGCGGTGGCGCCACGCGCTTGCGCGGCACCACCCGCGCCACGACCTCGACCGGATCGAGCTCCCACATGGTGCCGCACCAGTTCACCCGCTGATCCGGATCCCACCACGACACGCATTGCTGGATACCCGCCGTGAGCAGCTCGCCGAGGGCTTTCGGCGCCAGGTGGAACTCGCGAATACGGAAGTCGTAATTGATTTCCGGAGTGCTCGTGCTGCCGCTGTTTTCCTCGTCGCCCTTGTGCGGTGTGTGCACCACCAGCAGCCGCCCGTCAGACAACGGAAGGGGGTTGCGAAAGCGGCCAAAAGTACTCTTCGAGGCGACCAGCACGACCCGGGATTTTTCCGGGCTGGCATCGGGCGCGCCCTGCAGGCGGATCAGATCGCCCGCCGTCGCGGTGCTGAACTCCGGCGCGCGCACGCTCCAGATGCGCCCGCGCACCAGCGGATCCTCGCGCAGGTGAAAGGTACCACCACTGCCGGACAGAAAGATGGGCGCCGCGTTGAACTTCCCCGGCTGGAAATAGCTCAGGGCCGGGTCATTGCGAAAGTTCGCTTCGCTGTAGCTGCCACCGAGTTCGTGGCGCCCGATGTGGTTGAGCGTCTCCTCCTCCGATCCGTCCTGGTTCAGCGTCCACGGAAAGAAATGGTTGAAGGTGTGGCCGTTCAGCGGGTAGTTCGCGGCGATGCGTTTTCCGTCGTAACCCTGGGCCGGCAGCAGGGAGTATGCGGCGCGGCGCAACTCCGGAAAGTACTCGGTGCGCGTCGGCACGGCGGGTACCACGGTGCTGCTCTCCGAGGCATAGTTGAAACTGCCGTAGCTACCGGCATCGAACACGTCGGCATCGGCCTGCTGGTCACGTTGCAGATGATCCCACTTGGTGAACAGGATGCGGCCATAGGAATCGACCGTGGGATACGTGACACCCGATGGCGCATGCTCGATCAGCTTGAAGCGGCAGGCGAGCGGATCGATTTTCCACAGGCCGGTATCGATCGGCGTGGATTCGTACTCGTCGCGCTGCGGATAGAGACGCGCAAGACCGCTGCGTGGCCTGTCGGAGACGAAAATGATCGAATCATCGGAACCGTAGGCCGGCGCGATATTGTTGTAGGCGCCAGGCTGGCAGCGCACCTTGCTGATCTTTGCGCTTTGTCCCTGCGCCAGCCCGCTGACCTCGTAGAGCTGCCAGCGGTAATCCGCGACCTCGTAACGCTTGCCGGGCGCACCCACCACCATGCTGAACAACGCGCGCTCGCCGCTCCAGTGCACCACCGGCTGGCGTACCGCGATGCCCGTGACATCCTGCGAGCCGGTACTGCCGAATCCCGCCTCCTGGGTCAGGTTGCGCAGCGTGCCGTCAGGATAGCGGATCCACAGATCACCGCCCCTCGGCACGCTCTGCATCTCCGCACGCTGGGTGCCGAAAGCCTCGGCAATGGTCGTGAAACCCACCCATGGCACCTGGGTCACGAACAGGATGGGGCCGGCCCCGGCAAGTGCCGCCGGACTGCCGGCACACAGCGCCCACAAGAGGCAGGGCAAGGCGACGATCCGTGCTATGAGGCTCATCGGTCGGGGTTCTCCGCAAGGTGCATGTCACCAGAACATTTGTAGCGCATCGCAGCGCCATGCGCCGAGAGATGTTTCGCAATGTCGGCAAGGATCGCGTTCGCGCAGCGGATACCGGCTCAGACCCCGAAGCCGAGCCCTTCGCTGGCCATCACGATTTGCGGCCCGCCAGGGGGCTGCGAAGCGAGCAACTCGGCATTGATGCGCACGACGTTGCGCGAAAACGTCGGCATCCGCTCCACCAGCTCGAACAGATTTTCCCTGTCGCTCATCATGGAGTTTCCGAGCTTGTCCAGATCGGTTTGTCGCCGCTGCGGATCGGTGCGCGATTCACGAGCCGAGCATCATCAAGCCACCATCGACCGCAATCGTCTGCCCGGTGATGAAGCGCGAATCGTCACTGGCAAGGAAGGCCAGCACCGGAGCGAGATCGTACAGCGGATCGCCGAGCGTGCCGCCAAGCGGTATGCTCCGGCGCAGATCCGCCTCGACCATGGCAAGTACCGCCGGGTCCATCGTCGCCATCTGGCGCTCGAAGATCGAGGTCGCGATTGCCGGTGCCACACAGTTGACGCGCACCTTCGCGGCACCCCATTCCAGGGCAACGCTGCGGGTCCAGGCCATCACCGCGCCACGCGAGGCTGCATAGACCGCATTGCCCCCAAAGCCACGCACACCTTCCACGGAGCCCATGTTGATGATCGAACCGCCGCTTGTGCGCATCCGGCGAAAAGCCGCCTGGTTGGTCCACACGGTTGCCTTGGCATTGGCGTCGAACATGCGGTCCCAGGCAGCGGCGTCCACCTCTTCGGCCGCCTGCGACCCATGTATCCCCGCGGCATGCACCAGCACCTCGAGGCCGCCGAGATCATCGGCCATGCGTCCGAAAACCGTCTCGACCGCGGTACGGTCCGTGATATCGCAGCGGTAGCTCGCCACTGCCGGCGGCAGTTCCGGTCGCGTGGAGTGGTAGGTGCAGGCAACCCGTGCGCCTCGTTCCACGAACAAGCGTACCGCGGCATTGCCGATGCCACCCGCGCCGCCGGTCACGATGATGCGTTTATCTTTCAACCCTGACATGAATGATTCTCTCCTGACAGTGGTATCCCGGGGCTTTTCATCCAGGTTAATGCAACACATCGATGATGAGCGGAGCGACGAGATACGAACCACAGCCGCTGCGGTTCGCGCGCTGGTCGCGCGGGTCCGGGCTGCCATCGCATCGAGTGCGACCATGGTATCGCGAAAGAGACTCGTGGCGCAGGTCACGCGGCGCAACCTGCGTCTTCGCCAGTTAGCGGCGGCTCGCGAGGTTGCTCGACAAGTACAACCGGCAACTCGCTGCAGCGGTGCGCTGGGCCAAGGGTCAGGGAATCGAGCTTTCTGGTCTCGACAGCCTCGAACGCTTCTTTCAGCGCATGTCATTGGATCCCGCGGTGCGCAAGGTGCTGAAGGAAGAAGGCCAGACCCGAGGCCGCAAGCAGCGACCATTCCGGGTCGATCCCGTGGAGGTCGCCCTTCGTCACCGTCTGAAATCCATGCGGCATGTGCTATATTTCCCCCCGCGCCGAGGATGCTCGCCCGACTTTATGTTTTGCTCCGCAGCCACGTAAATGATGGCGCCAATCCAGTCACTGATCCGGCCCAACCGCGGTCAACATGTACCTGGTTCCCCCCCATTGGAGAAATCAATGAAGACAACATCAATCATTTTGGCGGTCTCGCTTGCGGCTTTGTTGAGCGCATGCGGAAAACGGGAGAGTGCTGCGCCGGCAGCCACTGCGCCCGAAGCACCGACCGCAGCGGCCGCCGCACCCGCGCAGCCGGTAGTGGCAGAGAACGCGCAGGGCAAGAAAGTCTACGGCACCGTCTGCGCGATGTGCCATGCCGCAGGTGTGGCCGGCGCGCCGAAGCCGGGCGACAAAGCCGACTGGGGCCCGCGTATTGCACAAGGCAAGGACACACTCTACCTGCATGCCATGGAGGGATTCACCGGTGCAAAAGGCATGATGCCTGCGCGTGGCGGTTCCACCACCCTGAGCGATGATGAGATCAAGGCTGCAGTGGACTTCATGGCTGATCAGTCGACCTGAAAGCCCGGACCACACTGATACAGTGTGGTCTTGTGCAAAACGGGGCGGCGATCACAATCGTCGTCACCGTACCCACCAGCCGGCAGACGTATCAGACGCTGCCCGTGACTCCCAACATGGGGTTGTCGAGCAAGGCGCGGATCAGGCTTTGCAGGTTGTCCACCGGCGACGCTTCGGGCCGGGTGAGCGGGTCGGCAACGATGCGGCCGTCCGCTTCGTGCATGTGGTTGGGGAAGGTCGCCAAATCACGGTGCAGCGGGGCGGTATCGATGCCGGATTCGGCATCGCCATAGACCCAGCGCAGCGAATAGGCGTCGGCGGCCGCATAGCGCACAACCAGCGTCACGCCATTGCTCAGGCGAACGATCATCGCATCCTGTTTCTGTTCGGTCGGAGAAGCCAGAACATCGCCAAAAGCGGCATCGATCCTCGAGCCGAGTTCAAGGTGCAGGCTCATTTTCGATTGGCCTCCTTCAAGCGTTCGCCGACCGCCGCACGCACCGTTTCACGGGTGTCTGCAAGAATCCTGGCCGCCAGATAGAGCTCGTAGGCAGGATGCTCGCCCACCACACCAGTCCGGATTTTCTGCAACAACGCCGCTTCGTCTTCTGCGCCATGGGATCCGAGAATGGCGCTACGATTCTCGCGCAGCTCGTAAGCCAGTCTCGACAGAATATCGATTTCGGCTGCTTCCTCAGGATCGATGCTTGCAAAGAAATTCGTCATGGTCTTGTCTAATGAATTCTGTCATGGAGCACGCCGCCATCGAGGATCACCATGCCGGGGGTGATGTCGGCAAAATGATAGACCTTGCCGCCGTATTCGGCGGCAAACTTCGTTGCATCGGCTTGCAGCGCGAAACTGGCGATGGTCGGCCCCATGGATCCGTCCCGCTTGCTGCCGTAGACGTAAAAGGCATTTTTCGCATCGATCCAGTGGTCGCGCGGCGCATCCCAGTCCGCTTTGCCCATATCCTGGACGAAAATGCCGCGAACGGCCCTGAGCTGTTCGGGATCGAGGACCGTGTGGAACATTTCCACGGTATCGCAGAAGAAATCCGGCTCTGTCTGCCCGGCGTATTGGATCTGCGCCTTGGGGCCAGGATAATCGGCCAGCAGCATGCCATCCAGGCTGCACGATGTGCCCTGCTCGATTTCCAGAGGGACGACTGCGGTTGAGGTTGCCGACTGTCCGCAAGCGGCAAGCGCGGCCACGGCGGCAAGCATCAGGGTAACTAGTACACGATTCATTTACGGAATCTCCAGGTGGCAATACCCAATGGCGCCGCGATCCAGGCCACCATCACCAGCCCCAGCAACCAGGAGTTGGCCAGCGCCGGAGGAAAAACAGTCGTCAGTCCATACATGGAACGAACGTCTGCCAGGCTGAATATGTTGAGGACGCGGAACACGTCGGCGGGGTTTGCGAGGAGCAGGTAGGGGAAAACTTCGCCGCCCCACTGGCCACCGGTGACGACCAGTGCGCCGAGCAGCAGCAGGTCGAACACCAGCACGAAGAAAAACCACAGGGCGATTGCGAGCCCTGATGCGTGAGTACGATCCGAGGCGAACACCGACAGCATGACCGCCATGCTCAGGAAAGCACAGCCCAGCAGCACCGAGCTGAGCATGAAACCGAAGTAATGGATCAGGGCGTTGAAATCGAGTTGCGGCGACAGCAGGATCGCCACCAGCCCGAATCCGGCCACGGTGGAAAAGCTCAGCGCGCCAGCCAGCCCGAAGTATTTTCCAAGGAGCAGTTCCAGCCGGGTGATCGGCATCGACAGCAACAGGTCGAGGGAACCGCGCTCGCGCTCGCCAACGATCGCGTCAAAGCCCAGAATCAGCGCGATCAGCGGGATCAGGTAGATGACCAGGCTCACCAGGCTGGCGATGGTGACGTCGATCGATCGAAAGCCGACGGAGCCCTGTTGCGCGGCACCGAAGTAGGCGATGACGAGCGCGAAGACGGTAAACACCAGCGCCACCGCCAGTACCCAGCGGTTACGGATCCGATCCCGGAATTCCTTGCCGGCGATGGCACCGATTTGGGCAAATTCCATGTTCGTCACTTAATCCGAAAAGCCGAAGAACATGTCTTCGAGCGAGGGCTCGCGCACGGTGAGGTCGCGCACCCGGCCATTCAAGGTGGCCAGCGCCTGGATCACTGCCATTTTGACTTCCCGCTGGCACTGTACCGCTACATGATCGTCGTGTGCCTCGATTGCGCCCACCGGAAGGTGACCGAGCACCGTGCGCACCGCCTCGAAATCCTCCCGCGCAACGCGCACCGTGAACCACAATGGCAGGTCCATCTGTTCGCGCAGGGTCTGCACCGTGCCGCTCGCCTGGATCCTGCCGCCAGTCATGATCGCCAGACGATCCACCCGCTCCTGGATCTCGGCGAGGATATGGGACGTGATCACCATGGTTACGCCTTCGCTGCGCAGCTGACGGAGGACGGCGTAGAAGTCGCGGATCGCTTGCGGATCGAGACCGGTGGTGGGTTCATCGAGGAACAGGATCCGCGGCTGGCCGAGCAGCGCCTGGGCAAAGCCAAGGCGTTGGCGCATGCCCTTGGAGTATTCGCGTACCGGGCGCCTTGCCGCGTGCGCGAGGCCCACGCGTTCGAGCGCCGGGTTGCAATCCGCGGGCGCTGCGCCTTTCAGGCGCGAGAAGAAATGCAGCGTCTCGAGACCAGTCAGGTTGTCGTAGAGAACGACATTTTCCGGCAGATAACCGATCGTGCGCCGCACACTGCGAAAATTGGCTCCGTCCACCCGCGTGCCGGCGATCCGGATCTCGCCCGCGGTGGCGCGGATCAGGCCGAGCATCATCTTGAACATCGTGCTCTTGCCGGCGCCGTTGTGGCCGATCAGGCCGAACAGTTCACCGGCGCGAATGTCGAGGTCGACCCCGTCGACTGCATGAATCGGTCCATAGTGCTTGCACACCCCGCGCGCGACGATCACCGCGGCATCCGTATCAGTTTGCATGGGAGAAATACCGGCCAATCCATTGACCCCAGTCAGCATGTTGCGGCTTCATCCGCGGCTGGGGATCGACGACGCTGGGTGCGCGCAGCAGCGGGAACTGCTGGCTCACCAGCCGCAGCGTATGCACCGCCGGGCTGGCGAGCAGCAGCTTCATCATCGGGTGACGCCAGGACAGACGGTCTACGAGATCGTTGGCCTCGTAGGGCACGTCACCGACATCGTCACCGTTGCGATCCCAGCCCAGATAGTTGCTCCAGTAGTTGCCGGGCCAGATTTCGTCCCGGCTGGCCACGTACTTGATCTGGGTAGGGTTCGAAACGAAGTCATTGCCGTCGACCTGGTTGCGATACGAACCCGCGGCCAGGTGCACCCCGATGGTGTTGTCCGCCACCAGGTTGTTGCGGATGATGTTGTACTCGGCATCGTAGATGAAAAATCCGCGGGCATTGCCGGCAACAATGTTGCCTTCGATCAGCGAATCCTGGATGGTGCGCAGCATGATGCCGTGATCCGAATTGCCCCATGCGCGATTATTGCGGACCACCTGGTTGCGGGTCATCATCAGCGCGAGGCCGCCACGGTTGTGGTAGGAGTCGTTGCCTTCCCACACGTTGTTGTGCGAGTTCATGTAGTGGGTACCATAGCGGACGTTGTGGATCCGATTATTGCGGAACACCGAGTGGTGCGACACATCCACGTAGATGCCATCGCGCACGAAGCTGATCTCGTTGCCGATGATCTGCGCGGCTTCGGTGTTGTAGAGCTGGATGCCATTGCCGCGCCGGGGAGATTTGTAATCGCGCTTGCCGGTGATGACGTTGTTGCGAATCTCGACGGTTTTGACCGTCTCGATATAGATTCCGAACAGATTGTAGGTCAGGTCGCAGTTGCGCACCGTTGCACGATGGGCGCCCCGGCGGATGTAGATGCCGGCATTCTGATCGAGCAGGCTGTCTCCCGAATCGCGCACGATCAGCCCGTCGATGGTCACATCCTCGGCGGTGACACGAATGGTGTCGCCTTCTTTGCCCGCGCTTAGCGTGGGTCGATTGATGCCGACCAGGATCAGGGGCTTGTCGATCAGCAACCGCTCCTGATAATAGCCACGCTCTACCCGCACCAGGTCACCGGGTTTGGCGAGCGCAATCGCCGCGGCAATGGACTCCCCCGCCCGCACCGTCCACTCACCGGCAACGGCGCTACCGCTAGCCAGCAAGCAGAGCAATGCCGCAACCAATGGTCGACACGCCTTCATTCGCACTGCGAATGAAGGCGTACCGTCTGCTAGTAGAGCCATTGCAGCGACGGGATGCCTTGCAGGAATTCCAGCACACCCGTGGTTTTCATCATCAGGAACATGGCCACGGCGATCAGGAGATTCTTGAACCCCACGTAGGAGGCCATGTCGGCCCACGATGCCGGGCGTAAATTACGCTCCCACCAGGGGCCGTCCTTGACGTAGGGTTTGAAGCGCATCCGTACCACCAGTTCGTACGCGCTCCACGCCAGCCACCAGCCCAGCACGATACCGGGGCCGATACTGCCCACCGCACCGAGGATCCAGACCCAGGTCATCAGCACAGCCAGCGCGAGGCCGCTCGCCTGCAACAACAGGCGCGGTTGCTCGAATGCCTTGCGGCTCCATGGGAACAGATGATCCATGAACTCCTGCCCGATGAAGGCAGCCAGCCGCTGCCGCTCGGCGGGCGCCGGCGAAGGGTGGTCGGAAACCGCAATGATGGGGATGAAATAGCCGTCCGCCCCGATCGCGGTCAGCGGCTGGCCGGCCTTGGTGCGGCGCTTGCGTTCCTGGGCCAGCGGCGGGCAGGCGTGATCGTCGTAATACAGTATCTGGCAGTCGAGGCACAGCAGACATTCACGGCGGTCGATGCGGCCGGAGTCGTCAATCGCCTGCGATCCGCAGCCAACCTGGCATGCCCTGCACGGTCCGCACTCCTGCTTGCGCTTGAGGCCCCACCAACGGAACGTGGAAGGTACCGCCAGGGCGGCGCCGAGCGGACACAGGTACTTGCAGAATGGGCGCTCGAAGAAAGCCGACGCGACGATCAGCACGCTCCAGAAGGTCACGAAAGGCCAGGAGCGGTTCCACACCCCGACCAGGAAGGTGGTTTTGAACGGCTCGACTTCGGCGAGCTTTTCAGCCAATCCCATGGAATAGAAGGACACTGCGAGCAGAATCGCAAAAATGCCGTATTTGATCCATTTCAGGCGATCATGCCAGTTCTGCGGCAGCAGGTGGCGCTGGTAGCGCTTGAGCCCGAGTTTGCCGGCCACATGGTAGACCAGTTCCGCGAGTGAGCCGTAGGGACACATCCAGCCGCAGAACATGCCACGTCCCCAGAAGAACACGGTGACGATCATGAAAATCCAGAACAGGAAGACGAACGGATCGGACAGGAACAACTCCCAGCGCCACTCGAACAGGATGGCGTGGAACCAGGTCAGCACCTGGGTGATCGAGGGCACGGCCAGCAGGTAGAATCCGACGAAGCCGATCGAGGAAATCCATAGCAGATATTTGGGAATATCCTTCCACCGCTTGTCCTTGTGTGTCGAACGCCGCACCAGTTTGTCCCGCAGTGCATAGACGGTGCCTGCGGCTGCGAGCCAGAGCAGAAACAGCAGCACCTCGACCTTGCGCGTTTTCCATACCGTCAACCAGACCGCTTCCGGCTTGACGATCTCGGGATGCCCACCCTCGAGATAGCGGCCGGGCAGCCAGTATTCACAATCAAAGTTGGCGAAACTCCGGTTACCCGTCTGCGGGTCCCTCTTGTTGGCCAGGAGTACCAGGCTCCAGGGATAGGCCGCGCTGAATGTCGGCGAGCGGATGATGAAGATGGCCGACTCGTGATAGGCGGGCGCACCGGCTGCCGCGATCCCGTACAGGTTGAGATAATCCAGATCGCGGAAGGTGAAGGTATCCATACCCTGCGCCACCTGGACCCGGTCATAAATCCCGCCGCGCACAAAACCCGAGCCCTTGAACGACTCGAGACCACTGGCGATGAGGAAGATCGCATGCTCGTCCGGCTTGAGCCTGGACATCAGGCTTCGATAGACGGAATTCCCGAGCACGCTGCGTCCCACTACAGGCGCATTGAGATAGCCAAAGTGAATGTCGATGTAGGGCTGATTCGAGCGCGGCATCCCCACCGCCACGGTATCGACCCTGAGTCTGCGGATGCTGCCATTCTTGACCAGTGCATCCCAGTCCAGCGTGCTCTCGTCCTGGATGAACTTCGCCTGGGGACGAATGGTGGGCTCGATGATGCCGACCTGTCTTGCAATCGCCAGACCGCTGCGCAGGATGACCTGGTTTTCCGCAATCACCGTCACCGTGGCCCCGGTGATGGCATCCAGCCCGATGACACCTTCACCGGGCCGGCCCGCGCCCACTTCGATTTTCGAGCCAACGAACTTGCCGAGGTATTGATTGACGAACCGCGTGAGTTGCGCCTCGGGTATGCCCAGCAGCAGGATGGGCTCCGAGTGCCGCAGAACCTGCACCCCCGTGATGGTGCCCTTGGTATCCATGCCGATCAGGGTCACCACCGGCTTGCCCGAGTAGGCGGGGATGTCCACGATATCGGTGGACAGGAATACGTAGCCGATCAGTTCACAGTCGTCCTTGCCGTCGCAGTCGCGATTCTCGCCGCGATCATGCTTCTTGCCGTGATCGGCTTCCTCGCCGTGGCCGTGGTTCCTGTTCCGGTAGGCTTCGACATAGGCAGGCTTGCCCATGCGATGGGAAAAGCTGTTGGCGCCAGGTACCACATCCGTGCACGGGACGTAGGTGCAAAGATCCGGATCAGTCGATAATTTTGCCGGCAGCGGCGCCTCGTAAGAGGCGCCCGGCACCGCCGCCGCGGTCAACCCGCTGAGGCAGCAAAAAAGAAGAAGTGTCGTCAGCAAACGCGCGAAGACAGCGGAAACAGATTTCATGAAACTCCGGCCAGTTGCAAGGCGGTTCGGAGATTACCGCCGCTCGAACTCAATCACTATAAAACATCCGGGCGTCCCCCACGGCTCGAACTGATGGAGCATCG
>MTKY01048257.1_pt1 | contig 10772 bp, 9 predicted proteins | sample 1042731 | NCBI WGS metagenome assembly MTKY01 (sample SAMN06212206, study PRJNA360538) | anaerobic digester metagenome | biome: Wastewater treatment plant; material: sludge; isolation source: anaerobic digester fed with sludge from wastewater treatment plant | place: Denmark: WWTP Soeholt ... | reverse complement strand
GGCATCCGCCGATTCCGCCGTCGGCGCGCCAGCTACCGCCATCCCCGGGGCAACCCCGGAAACCACGGGGACCGCACCGGTGATTACCGCTCCGGGCAGCTGTGGTGAATGATCGACCGCATCGATACCGAGCCGGTTGCCGTGCAGCTTCTCGCGCAGCTGGCTGAGGGTATTGCCGCCAACACCGAACTCGATATCCCAGAGACTGTCTTCCTGCCCCGGTATCGGGCACTGGCTGCGGGTGGCAAGACGCACCGGGCCGCCACCGAGATCGGGACCGCGCGCGGCGGTTTCGGCCAGTTGGCGTAGCGGCACATTCCAGCTCTGCTCGGGGAAGCCACGCTCGTCGAAGGGGGCGTAAAAAAGTACCGTGGCAACCACGGCCAGCGCGGAATCCACGCGCACATAGGCGGCCTGCATGTTGCGCCCGACAAATTCACGCATCGGCACCACGCAGTCGAGCAGCGCCTCGAACTCGGTATAAAGCATCTCCTTGATGATCGCGCCATCGGCAAAGAACACGATGGCTTCGTGTGTCTGGTGTGACGATTTTTGCTGAAAGCTCATCCCGATTCCTCGATATACGCCGCCGCCAGCGAGCGTCGGAAAATCATGTTAACAGGCACGGCCGAGCGCATGGAATCACGCTTGTTGACCCGAACGGGTACTGCTACCGTGCGCCGCAGCCCACTCGGATACAAAGAGCGTAGACCAATGAACGACACTGCACTGCGCGCGGCACTGCTTGGCGCATGGGAACTCGTCGCCTGGCAGATCGACTATTCCGATGGCCGTGACTGTTCCTGGCCCTTCGGCCCGGCGGCGCGCGGCCTGTTGCTGTATACCCCGGAAGGGCTGATGTCGGCGGCAATATCGAAATCGGGGCGTGCACCCTTGGCCAGCACCAGCGCCCGCCATGCCTCGGTGGCGCAGAAAGCCGCTGCCTTCGACAGCTATTTCCACTACCAGGGTTCGTTTCATGTCGAGGCAGGTACGGTTGTTCACGAGGTTCGCGAATCCCTGAACCCCGACTTTCCCGGCACCCGGCAGGTCCGCACCATCGAGTTCGATGGCGATTCGCTGGTGCTATCGGCGCAGGACCTGCTTCCCGGCAGCTCCGTGCAACGATTTCACCGTCTGCAGTGGCGCCGCCCGGTCCGCTCCGGCGACGCGAGTGTCTGAACGATCGCTGCGCCCCGGGCCGCTCACCGGAACCTGGACCGGCTGCTACGGATTGAGCGTGCCCAGCGCCGCTGCAGCCGACACCCGGCTGCTCGCCCTGACCGCGGCCTGATGAGCCGCAAACGCGCCTGCGAGGCGATCTCCACACCACGGTTGCGGCGGCCTTTGCGCATACAGATGGCGGTCGAGCTCCGCCACGGCCACACGCAATTCCTCATCCGGCAAGCGCGCGGAGTCTTGCGCATTGCGCCAGCGAATCCACGCGGCTCCCGCCGCGTTCGCGTCATCGTGTCGGCAAGCGTGCAGCAGGCGGCGCGCGGCCACCCGCTGCGGAGTGTTGACGAAGCGCTGCAATTGTCCGCACCAGCGCGCGATGGCGTGTCGCCAGCGATACCCGGCCCCGGCGGACAAGATCGTGATCAGCAGCCACGCCCAGGCACGCCCGCCACCCGGACCCGCTGCGGGCGCGGGCGCGACATCGACGGTGACGGCTTCCAGCATCGTGGATTCGAGGGTCCGCGTGTCCGGATTCCACCAGGTGTAGCCGAGCGCCGGGAGAGTGAAGCTGCCGGCCCGCGGCAGCAGATAGGTAAGGGTCTCGCGGCGCTCGCCGGTGAATTCGCCGCGCTCGAGATGGTCCTCGACCTTGGCGCTGCCCCGGTATACGCGAACACCCTCGGGCACGGCGACGGATGCCGGCGCGAGTGCAATCCCCGATACCGATGAGGCACGCTGGACGATGGTGCGCTTGAATACCGCACCGGCCTGCGTGGCAGCAGGCAACGGCTCCCAGGTTTCGCTGATCTCGAGCGCCGGCGTCGTGATCAGGAAGCCAATGGCCTCGCTGCCGGGCGGGCGGCGGATCTCGATGCTCCAGCCCGGCACCTGCGCCTGCTTCTCGACCACCGGGCCAGCGAAACCTTCGCGGCTCGCAAAATGAACCGCGAATTCCGGCATCTCGAAGCGGCCGGGGGTCTGGGCAAACAGCGCAAACTCGTGAGTCTGCACCGTCCAGCTCTCGCCCTCGGCTTCCAGCGATCCCACCACCGGGCTACCGATCTTGATGAGCACGCTGCCGGGGAGTTGCGGCAACTCAAAGCGCGGCGAGCCGGCAAACGGGCCGCGCGCGCGCAGCTCGACGTAGAACGGCACCCGCTGCCCGATCCACGCCTGCCGCTGCTCCACCCGCACCGCCACCGCGGCAACATCCGCCCGCGCCGCCGGGCAGACGAGCGCCAATAACGTCAGCAGCGCGAGCCAGGTCTTCATGGCTGAGCCCCCGCGGCGCTCAGCGCCTGCTGCCATGCAAATTTCGCCCGCAGGAAATCCGCCGGGCGCGTCTGCACGCGGCGCAGCCACAGCGCCTGGATCTCCTGGTCCGAGAGCGTCTTGCCGCCATCGAGTTCGGTATCGTGCCCCTCGTTCGGCTGGTCCTTGTCGAAGACGATCTCGTCGGCACCGATCCGCTGATCACCCAGATCACCGCCCTTCTGCGCGACGCGTTGCGCACGGGCGAGCGCGATGGCGCGGTTTTGCAGCGCCTGCCGCCAATCGGGATGACGCGCCAGGGCGCGGTCATAACAGGCAATCGCGGCATCGTAGGCACCCAGCATCAGCCGCGCGTTGCCCTGGTTGTAATGCGCCTCGGCGCTGTCACGGCGCGCGAAGGCCTGCGCGGCTTTCAGGTAATCACCGTTGCGATAATATGCGGCGCCCTGCCACAACGGATCGTGAAAAACCTCGGCCGACTCCGCAAACGCGCCGCGCGCAAACAGCTGCTGACCCTGCTGGTCGGGCGTGAACCAGAGTCCCGCCCAGAACAGCGTCACACCCAGCGCCAGCGCATTCACGTGGCGGCCTCCGCACGCTCGCGCCGGCGAAACGCTGCCAGCATCAACAACGCCAGCGGGGGCACCAGCCAGTAGCCCGCCTCCTGCCACTGCCCGCCCTGCTCGCCGCGCAGTGTGTCGGGAGTGCGCGCCGCACGCCGCACGAGCGCCGCAACATCGTCACCTTCGATGGCGAAGGCTTCGACATGGCCCGACAATATGCGTGCAGCGGCCCGCAAGGACTGGTCCTCCGAGGATCCCGGAAGGTTGAGTGCAAGAAATTGCACGGCAATGGAACGCTCCGTGCCAGCGGCTTCGAGCAACGCGGAATCGGTATCCACAGCATCGGCCAGCACCACGATGCTGCCACCACGTGCACCTTGCGCGAGCACGCGTTGCGCCAGCGCCAGTGCGCGATCGAGCCGGTCACCGGGCTCGGGCATGATCTGCGGCGAGACTTCGGCCGCCATGCTCGCCACGATCGCGGTATCGCGCGTCGGCGGCAGCACCAGGTGCGCGGAGCCGGCATACGCAATCAGGCCGAGTGGCTGACCGCGGCGTGCCGCGGCGAGATCCGCGATCTTCAGCCACGCGCGCTCCAGCCGCGATGGCTCGAGGTCCGACTGCTCCATGCTGGCATCGGCCTTCAGCAGGAGCATCAGCGGCGTGGCATCATCGGCGAAGGGGCTGGGCTCGAGCTGCCAGGTCGGGCCGGCAACGGCCACCACGCCCAGCAACCATGCCACCAGCAACGACCCGCCCTGCCAGTGCTGTCGTCGGGAGTGCCCCACCACCAGGGCCTCGAGCAATTCCGGCGCGAGCTGGCGGCGCCAGCCACGCAGCGGATCCGCCTCGCGCCGCCACAGCCACCACAACGCAACGGCAACCGGAGCCAGCAACAGCCACAGCGGACGGATGAAATGAAAATCGCCCGGCAGTCCGCTCATGACTGCACCTCGAGCTTGCCGCTGAGCGGATCGACGTGCAACGGTCCTGCTGCCTGCAACGCCAGCAGCTCGCGCGCATGGCGATACAGCGAAACGGCTCGCGCGCCGAAGGACAGTAACAGGGCCGCCAGCAATGGCCAGAAAAACAGATCGCGCCGCGGACGATAGCTGAGGACATCCACCTTGCGGGTCTCGATACGGTCGAGCTCGGCATAGATGCCCGCGAGCTGCGCCCGATCGGCGGCATGGAAATAACCACCGCCACTGGTTTGCGCCACCGCACGCAGCGTTTCCTGGTCGAGCTTTTCCTCACCCACCGTGGTCGGATCGCCGATCGCGACCGTGTGGATCGTGATGCCGCGCTCGCGGGCCACCCGCGCGGCCTCGATCGGCGGCACCTGGCTCGCCGAGTCATTGCCATCGGTCAGCGCGATGATGGTCTTGGCCGGTGCATCGCTGCGTTCGAACAGAATCAGTCCGAGCCCGATGGCATCGCCAAATGCGGTGCGCGCACCGGCCATGCCGATCGCCGTTTCATCGAGCAGGCGCCGCGTCAACCCGAGATCGGTGGTGAACGGCGCCTGCAGGAACGGCGCATCGCCGAACACCACCAGCCCCACCCGGTCCCCGCTGCGACGGCTGAGGAATTCGCCGAGTACCTCCTGCACCGCACGCAGCCGATCGACGCGCGCACCGCTGGCATCGGTGAAATCTTCCTGGCGCATGGAACCGGACAGATCGACCAGCAACAGCAGATCACGCGTCGGCAATTCGCGGCTCACCGCGGGCTCGAGCCATTGCGGGCGCGCCAGCGCCAGCAGCAGCAGCAACCATATCAGCGCTGGCACCAGCTGCGTCCAGGCACCGCGACTGACACGCGTCACCGTGGTTCCGGCGCGCAGTGCGGATTCGATCCGCTCTCCGAATGGCACGCGGACAGCGAGCAGCGGCGAACGACGCGGCGGCAGGACCAGACGCGACAGCCACGGCAGCGGCAGCAACAACAGCAGCCAGGGATAGGCCAAGCTCAGCACTTTAGTGACCGCTTCCTGCTGTATGTGCACGTACCCTATCCGCCGGCCTCCAGTGCGCCGCATACTCGCGCAACGTCCGCAGATCGGGCTTTGCCGCGCAGGCAGCGTATATCCCGCCGGCCAGCAGCGCGCGCACATCGGGAGGCATTTCCGCGGTACAGCGTGCAGCGAGCCAATCCGTCCATTGCATACCACCCAGTTGCGCGATAACCGACCGCGGCACCCTGGCCAGCGCGGTGCGCCGCAGCAGTTCGGCAATTGTCTCCGCATTGTCGGCGCGAGCCAGCTCACGCAGGGCTGCACGACGATAGGCGTTGGCGCGCCAGCGCGTCCAGGCACGTGCCGCCAACCATGTGCCAACGAGCAGGAGCAGCGCGAGCAGCAGGTACCAGCCCGGCGCCAACGGCCACCACGGCACATCCGCCGGAAGCGCGATATCGTTGAGGTGCTCGAGACTGGCCGCGTCGCTGCTCATCGACCGGCGCCGCCCGACTTCGGGTGCGCACCGAACAGTTCGCGCAATTGATCGACCGGGGGCAATGCCGCCGACAGCGGAATCACCGGAACACGCAACGCGCGGAAAATTTCCGCCCACTGATCCAGGCGCGCCGCGAAGCTCTGGCGGAACGCGACGGCGAAGGCAGAGCCGGCAGGAAGCGCATAGTGCACGCCGCGGTCGGTCGCGACCATGCCGGGGTGCGCTTGCAGCGACGCACCGAGCGGATCGTATACCGCGACCACCAGCACATCGTTGTGTGTCGCCAGCGAGGTCACCAGTCGCTGCGTTTGCCCGTCGGCGCCATCGAGGTCGCTGACCAGCACCACCAGGTGATCGTGGGTCGCGCGCCGCAACGCGCTCTCGAGAGCAACATTCAACGTGACCGCGCCGTCCTGCGGCTCCGCGCTGGCCAGGGCGCGGTTCAACTGCACCACGTCGTGCAGCAGGTGCAGCACGCGATTCTGGCTGCGGTGCGGCCGGATATCGCTGATCCTGGCCTCGTTGAACACGATGCCGCCGACCCGATCCCCGGCCGCAAGTGCGCGCCATGCGCCGAGCGCCGCGATCTCGGCGGCGGTAACCGATTTCATCGCACGGCGACTGCCGAAGAACATCGGGCGGCGCTGGTCGACCACCAGCAGCACCGGGCGTTCGCGTTCTTCGCTGTAGACGCGAACCTGCGGCGAGCGCAGCCGCGCGGTGGCGCGCCAGTCGATGGTGCGTACATCATCGCCGGGTGCGTAGCGGCGAAGCTCCTCGAACGCGAGGCCGCGTCCGCGCAGGCGCGAGCCATGGCGCCCGGCAAGCAGCGAACCCACCGGCTGGCGGGGAAGAAACGAAAAACCATGCGCCTCGGCCCTGAGTCCGATCAAGGCCGGCAAATCGATGGTGACGAGCGCGCTCATGCTGCTGGCGCTCTCAGACCGGCACCACCGCCTTGAGCAGCGCGTCGATCACATCGGTGCGGGTGATGCCTGCGGCTTCGGCTTCGTAGGACAGATGCACACGATGCGCCAGGCACGCGGGGGCGACGGCGCGGATATTTTCCGGCGACACGAATTCCTGCCCCTGCAACCACGCATGCGCGCGCGAGGCGGCATCGAGCGCGAGACTGCCACGCGGGCTGGCGCCAAGACGAATCCAGCGCGCGAGTTCGCCACCATGGCGCTGCGGTTCGCGTGTGCCGATGACCAGGTCGACCATGTAGCGCTCCGCGGCCTGGCCCACGTGGATCGCTGCCACTTCATCGCGCGCGGCAAAGACCAGTTGCTGCGCGATGCGCGGTGGTGGCGCGCTGCCCGCGGCTTTCTCGCCCCGCACCAGGCGCATGATCGCGGCCTCGTTTTCGGCCGGCGGATAGGGTACGTGCACATACAGCAGGAAGCGGTCCATCTGCGCCTCGGGCAGCGGATAGGTACCCTCCTGTTCGATCGGGTTCTGCGTTGCCAGCACCAGGAACAGACGCGGCAGATCGTGCGTCGTCCCCGCAATGGTGACGTGCCGTTCCTCCATCGCCTCGAGCAGGGCCGCCTGCACCTTGGCCGGCGCACGATTGATTTCATCGGCCAGCACCAGGTTGCCGAATATCGGGCCGCGCTGGAATTCGAACGCACCAGTCTGCTCGCGATAGATCTCCGAACCCGTCACATCCGAGGGCAGCAGATCGGGCGTGAACTGCACCCGGCGGAACTCGCTCTCGACCAGTTTGCCGAGGGTCTTGATCGAGCGCGTCTTGGCCACCCCGGGCAGCCCTTCCATCAGCACGTGACCGTCGGCGAGAAACGCGATGAGCAGGCGTTCGACCACGGCCTCCTGGCCGATGATCGCCGTGTTCATCACGGCAGCGATTTGCTGGAAGGCTTCACGAGGAGTCATGGCCGGCACCCGGAACGTTCAGGCCGGGAAGTATAACGGACCACACCCGGATATCGGCTGTGGTCCGCGAAAGATCAACCGCGCCGCGTGGCGCGGAGACCTCAGGTGCCACCGTGCTGCGGCTTCGATATCGCTTCCATCACCTGGTCGAGGTTGAAGCTGCCCGGCTTCTGCCGCGGCGGGAACTCGCGGAAGCTCTGCAGCCATTGCCCGACATAACCGGCCGCGGGGGCGAACACGAACATGTGTTCGACGAACCAGCGGTCATAGTCCATGCCGATATCCTGGGCCAGCTCGAACGGATCCATGCGCAGGTTGTTCAGCATCGGGGCGCGCAGCTTCACGAACGGTTCCTGCCAGACACCCAGACCATGCGCTTCCTGGCGCAGGAAGGTGATTTTCCAGTTGGTGTAGCGCAGGGCCGCGACGCTGCCGTCATCGGTCCAGTAGATGAACTCCTTGCGCGGCCACTCGCCCTGCCCCTTGAGAGCGGGAAGCAGGTTGTAACCATCGATATGGACCTTGTAATTCACACCGCCGATTTTCCTGCCCTTCAACAGGTCTTCCTTGGCACTGGAATCGCCGGCCGCGGCAAGCAGGGTCGGCAGCATGTCCTCGTGCGCGCCGATATCGTTGATCACCGTGCCAGGCTTGATGACACCGGGCCAGCGGATCATCGCCGGTACGCGGTAGCCACCCTCCCACTGGGTGTTCTTCTCGCCCCGGAACATCGTGGTGCCGCCATCGGGCCAGGAAAAAGACTCCGAACCGTTGTCGGTGGAATACATCACGATGGTGTTCTGGTCGAGACCAAGCTCCTTGAGCTTGGCGAGAATCTGGCCCACATGCCCGTCGTGCTCGACCATGCCATCGGCATAAACGCCGAGCCCGGTCTTGCCGGCAGCTTCATCTTGCAGATGGGTGAAGATATGCATGCGGGTGGAGTTCCACCACAGGAAAAACGGCTTGTCGGCCTTCGCGGCGCGCTCCATGAAATCAAAAGCCTTGGCGTTGACTTCCTGGTCGATGGTTTCCATGCGCTTGCGCGTCAACGGGCCGGTGTCGGTGATGCGACCGTCGGCATAGCTCTCGATCACTCCACGCGGCCCCCAGCGCTTCTTGAAGGCGGGGTCCCTGGGATAATCCACATTCTCCGGCTCCTCCTCCGCATTGAGGTGGTAAAGGTTGCCGTAGAACTCATCGAAACCATGTGCGGTAGGGAGCATCTCGTCGCGATCGCCGAGGTGGTTCTTGCCGAACTGCCCGGTCATGTAGCCCTGCGCTTTCAACAGCGTGGCGATGGTCGGGTCTTCCTTCTTCATGCCCTCCGGCGCACCTGGCAAGCCGACCTTGGTCAGCCCCGTGCGAATCGGCGATTGTCCGGTAACGAACGCCGCGCGTCCCGCGGTGCAGCTCTGCTGGCCGTACCAGTCGGTGAATACCGCGCCGTCGCGGGCAATGCTGTCGATGTTGGGAGTCCTGTACCCCATCATGCCCATGTTGTAGGCGCTGACGTTGAACTGCCCGATGTCATCGCCCCAGATAACCAGGATATTGGGCTTTTTCTGCTGTGCCGCGGCAGGCAGCCCCCAGATCAGAAGTACCAGCGCGGCAACCAGCGCGGGCAGCAGTGACTTGTTGATGCGATGATTTCCCGACATTTCTTGTTCTCCTTCGGATAATTGATCGATGCGTCTGGCAGGGTCGAATGCTGACGCGGTTGCAACCATGAGTCAACCAAACAGGCGCTGCCCGGGAGACAAGCCCGGCGCACCAGCACCGCCTTGCCATCCTGCAATTCGAACCTGCTCCTTATGCTGCTGCCAACGACCCGTTCGGGCAATGCCATAGCCGTTCTCCACCCATCGCCCGCACAATCCCCACCAGCTCAAATCCGGGCGTCGTCAGAATCATGCCTCCCTTCAATTTTTTTGAACGGCGTCTCTCGCAGCAGTGAACCTGGTGCGACCGCAAGCACTTCCGCAACCGACTCTGGTAACATTCCTGCACGGCGGATCTTTCCCGAAATCATCTGCGCTTGAATTATCAGGAGAACAAAAAGATTCGCGGTACCCGTTTTCATGCAAGATCCTGCTCAAGCACGCCTTTTCCCGGCACTCGTTGCGAACCGTCCCGGGCAGCGAGGTTGCAATCTGCCACGCGACTGCTCCCACCGCCCTCAGACGCCCCGTGCCCACACAGGAGCTCTTTATGGATAAAACCGCGCACCCGGAACCGCGACTGAACCGACTCGGACGATTCGCACCGGGTCTGCCGGCGCTTCTCGGCTATCGCCGCGATGATCTGCCACATGACCTGATCGCCGGCCTGTCGGTGGCCGCCGTGGCCCTGCCGGTGGGTGTCGCGTATGCGCAGCTGGCCGGTTTCAATCCTGTTGTCGGTCTCTACGTGAGCATCCTGCCGCTGCTTGCCTACGCACTGTTCGGCACTTCGCGACAACTGATCGTCGGGCCCGATGCGGCCACCTGCGCGCTGGTCGCCGCAGCCGTGCTGCCACTGGCGGGTGGGGATCCGGATCGCTATCTGTCACTCTCCATCGCCCTCGCCGCGCTTACCGGCATCTTCTGTATCGGGGCGAGCTTTCTGCGGCTGGGCGCGCTCGCGAACTTTCTCTCCAAACCGATCCTGGTCGGATTCCTGAACGGGATTTCACTGCACATCATGGTCGGTCAGACCGGCAAGCTGTTCGGCTTCGCGATCAACGCGCAGGGCATCGTGCCCACACTGCTGGAGGTGGTAGCGAAATTCCAGCAGATCCACTGGCCAACCCTGGCAACCGGGCTGGCGACCTTCGCCGTCCTGCTCGGGTCTGCCCGGGTGCTGCCGCGCCTGCCCGCAGCGCTGGTCGCGCTCGTCTTCGCGGGACTGCTGGTTGTATTCCTCGGACTGGATACCCAGGGTGTTGCGGTCATCGGCCTGGTTCCGGCAGGCCTCCCGACCTTCAGGTTGCCGGTATTTTCCCTGGATCTGCTGGACGAAATTGCCGAGGCCGCGGCGGGCCTCGCGCTGATCAGCTTTTCCAGCATGATGCTGACCTCGCGCAGCTTCGCCTCCAGAAACGGCTACGATATCGACGCGGATCGCGAGTTTGCGGCGCTGGGCGTAGCCAACATTGCCGCGGCGCTTTCGCAGGGCTTCGCGATAAGCGGCGCCGACTCGCGCACCGCGATGAGTGACGCGGCCGGCGGGCGCACACAGCTCACCGGACTGGTCGCCGCCGGCGCAATCGCCCTGGTGCTGCTCTTCTTCACCGATGCGCTGCGCTATGTGCCGATCGCCGCGCTCGGAGCGGTGCTGATCAAGGCCTCGCTGTCTCTGCTCGATCTGCGCACGCTGCGCGAACTGTACCGGCTCGATCGGACGGAGTTCGTTTTGTCGGTGCTCG